>Ga0308157_10006984_pt1 | contig 13309 bp, 8 predicted proteins | sample PhyBR1_FD_201035 | JGI IMG/M metagenome (GOLD analysis project Ga0308157, IMG submission 201035) | Phyllosphere microbial communities from UC Gill Tract Community Farm, Albany, California, United States - DLSLB.R1 | ecosystem: Host-associated > Plants > Phyllosphere > Unclassified | place: USA...
ATGCCGCGCTGGCGGTGGAAACCACCAAGCTGATCTATGTGCAGCGCCAGACGCGCGCCATGGACGGCAAGTCGCACCTGCACGACGATCCGGCCGCGCAGACCGAGAACGTGCGCCGCATGCTGCTGGCGTTCTCGCGCGACCTGCGCGTGGTCATGCTGCGCCTGGCGTCCCGCCTGCAGACGCTGCGCTACTACGCCGCCAGCCGCCAAGCCGCGCCTAGGGCGCTGGCGCATGAGTCGCTGCATGTGTTTGCGCCGCTGGCCAACCGGCTGGGCATCTGGCAGATCAAGTGGGAAATGGAGGACCTGGCCTTTCGTTTCCTGGAGCCCGACACCTACAAGCAGATCGCCCGGCTGCTGGACGAGAAAAGGGCAGGGCGCGAGGTCTTCATGGAGGCGCTGCGCGCGCAGCTGGAGCGCGACCTGAACCGCAACGGCATCGCCGCGCTGGTGCAGGGCCGGCCCAAGCACATCTACAGCATCGTCAAGAAGATGCGCGGCAAGTCGCTGGACTTTGACCAGGTGCTCGACATCCGGGCCCTGCGTGTGATCGCCGCCGACGTGAAGGGCTGCTATGCGGCGCTGGGCTATGTGCATTCGTGTTTCGAGCCGATCGAGGGCGAGTTCGACGACTACATCGCCAAGCCCAAGCCCAACGGCTACCAGTCGCTGCACACGGTGGTGCGCGACCAGAGCGGGCGCCCGGTGGAAATCCAGATCCGCACCCAGGCCATGCACGACCATGCCGAGCACGGCGTGGCGGCGCACTGGGCCTACAAGGAGGCGGGCGCCAAGGGTTACGTGGGGGTGTCAGCCAGCAGCGACTACGACGCCAAGATCGCGGTGCTGCGCCAACTACTGGCCTGGGAGCGCGAGCTGTCCGCACCCGCAGCGCAGCGCGCGCGAGAGGCCAACCAGGGCCTCTTCGAGGACCGGATTTACGTGCTGACGCCCGATGCGGCCATCGTCGAGCTGCCGCAGGGCTCGACGACGGTGGACTTTGCCTACAGCGTGCACACCAGCCTGGGGCACCGTTGCCGGGGGGCGCGCGTTGACGGCGTCATGGTGCCGCTGAACACGCCGTTGCAAAACGGCCAGACGATCGAGGTCATCACCACCCGCGAGGGCGGCCCTTCGCGCGACTGGCTCAACCCGGAGCTGGGATTTCTCACCAGCAACCGGGCCAAGTCCAAGGTGCGCGCCTGGTTCAACGGGCTGGCGATGGAGCAGACGGTGGCCAAGGGCCGGGAAGCGGTGGAAAAACTGCTCCAGCGCGAAGGCAAGACCGCCATGCGGCTGCAGGACCTGGCGCTGCTGCTCGGCTTCAAGACTGCCGATGAGTTGTTCGAGGTGGTGGGCAAGGACGAGTTCTCCCTGCGCACCATTGAAACCATGCTGCGGCCGCCCGATCCGGCGCCGTCGCCCGACGAGTACGTGATCGCCCGCAAAACCCGCCAGCCCGACAAAGGCAGCCTGTCGAGCAGCAAGGGCAGCGTGCTGGTGGTGGGCATGGACTCGCTGCTTACCCAGTTGGCCAAATGCTGCAAGCCCGCGCCGCCCGACGTGATTCTGGGTTTCGTGACCAAAGGCAAGGGCGTGAGCATTCACCGCAGCGACTGCGGCAACTTTCGCAACATGGCCATCGGCAGCCCGGACCGGGTCATCGAGGTGCAGTGGGGCCTTGCCAAGGCCCAGGAAAGCTCGGTGTACCCCGTCGACGTGGCCGTTGAAGCGGCAGACCGCCAAGGTTTGCTGCGCGACATTTCGGAAGTCTTTGCCAAGGAAAAAATGAACGTGATCGGCGTGCAGACGCAATCGGTCAAGGACAACCGCGGCGGCACAGCCTGGATGACCTTCACCGTCGAGGTCGCACAGGCGGGCCGGCTCAAGCAGGTGCTGGGCATGGTGGCCGAAGTCCCTGGGGTTCGTTCGGCACGTCGGCGTTGAATTTATTGCGGTTATTTTTAAGAATTTTCTAAAACGCCCGTTTTTCATTGATAGAATACGAGCTTCGAACAGTACTTTAGGCGCGTAGCTCAGCTGGTTAGAGCACCACCTTGACATGGTGGGGGTCGTTGGTTCGAGTCCAATCGCGCCTACCAATTTTCTTGCAAATTGGTTTCCTGAATTAATGCAACTTTCTTTCGCGGAAAGAAGCAGTAAAAAAACAGGTTTAACGCAAGAAAATTGCGTATACCCAGATATTCCTAAAATGTACCGAACCCTGTCACCATAAGGCAGGTTTCGTCATTTTCAGGAGTCATCAGTGCAAAGCAACAAATCCCTTCTTTCTTCAGCTCTCGAGGTTTCCGATTCGGAAAAATCCGCCTCGCGTGATGACGGCGTGGGCAGCAAGAATGGCAAGGTGGCAGGCATGGGCAAGGCTCATACAGCCCGCATCATTAAAAAATACCCCAATCGGCGTCTTTACGACACAGAAACTTCTGCCTACATCACGCTCGCTGAAGTTCGCCGCTTGGTCATGGGAAACACCCAGTTTGTCGTGCGGGATGCCAAAACCAACGAAGACCTGACGCGCAGCATTTTGCTGCAGATCATTTTGGAAGAAGAGGCCGGGGGCGCGCCGATGTTCACCGAGGCCGTGCTCAGCAACATCATTCGCTTTTATGGCGACGCCATGCAAAGTTTCATGGGCGCCTACCTTGAAAAAAATATCCAGAGTTTCATGGACCTGCAAATGAAGATGGCCGAGCAGTCCAAAGGATTGAGTCCCGAGATGTGGGCGCAGTTCATGAATGCCAAATCACCGATGATGCAGGGCCTGATGGGGGCGTATGTGGAGCAGTCCAAAAATGTGTTCACCCAGATGCAGGAACAGATGCAAAAACAAAGCGAGCAGATGCTCGCAGCTTTGGGGCTCAAGCGTTAAGGCCTGATTTACCGGGCTGGGCCATGGTCCGGCCGAGGGGCATAGCCTGATTTTTCAGCGCCTTGTGCTTGCTCTGAGACAATACGGCTCATGAGCGAAGTACTTTCCCCATCCACCCCTTTTCCTGTTTCTCCTGCGAAACCTATTCCGCGCATCGGTTTTGTCAGCCTTGGCTGCCCCAAGGCCCTGACCGATTCGGAGTTGATTCTCACGCAGCTCAGTGCCGAGGGTTATCAAACATCCAAAACTTTCGACGGTGCCGACCTCGTGATCGTCAACACCTGCGGCTTTATTGACGATGCGGTCAGGGAGAGCCTTGACACCATCGGTGAGGCGCTGGCAGAAAACGGCAAGGTGATCGTGACCGGTTGCCTCGGCGCCAAGGCCGGCGAGAGCGGCGGCAACTTGGTGCGCGAAATGCATCCGAGTGTGCTGGCCGTCACCGGTCCCCATGCCACGCAGGAGGTCATGGATGCAGTGCACCAAAATTTGCCCAAGCCGCATGATCCGTTTGTCGATCTGGTCCCCAACGCCTTCGGTGTGGCCGGCATCAAGCTGACGCCGCGCCACTATGCCTATCTCAAGGTCAGCGAAGGCTGCAACCACCGCTGCACGTTCTGCATCATTCCTTCGATGCGTGGCGATTTGGTGTCCCGGCCTGTCGGGGATGTTCTCAGCGAAGCGCGTGCTTTGTTTGAAGGTGGTGTCAAGGAGTTGCTGGTCATCAGCCAGGACACTTCCGCCTATGGCGTGGATGTCAAATACCGCATTGGTTTTTGGGATGGCAAGCCGGTCAAGACCCGCATGCTTGAGCTGGTCCAGGCGCTTGGAGAGATTGCCGCGCCTTTTGGTGCCTGGGTGCGCCTGCACTACGTCTACCCTTACCCCAGCGTGGATGACATTCTTCCCTTGATGGCCACGGGCAAAGTCCTGCCTTACCTGGACGTGCCTTTGCAGCACAGTCATCCAGATGTCTTGAAGCGGATGAAGCGACCGGCCAGCGGAGAAAAAAACCTGGAACGTATTTCCCAGTGGCGAGAAATATGCCCGGAACTGGTGATTCGCAGCACCTTTATTGCTGGCTTCCCTGGAGAAACCGAAGCCGAGTTCGAGCATCTGCTGGAGTTCATGCGCGAGGCAAAAATCGACCGTGCAGGGTGCTTTGCCTACAGCGCGGTTCAAGGCGCAATGGCGAACGACATTCCGGGAATGCTTCCGCTGGAAGTGCGCGAGGAGCGCCGTGCGCGTTTCATGGCGGTGGCCGAGGCAATTTCAACGCAGAAGCTTCAACAGCGGGTGGGCGCCATCATGCAAGTGCTGGTCGACCATGCGCCTGCGTTGGGACGAAAGGGCGGCACTGGCCGCTCTTATGCAGATGCGCCTGAAATTGATGGCGTGGTCAAGCTGCTGCCTCCCGAGAAAATCAGCAAGACCATGAAGGCCGGGGAATTTACGCGTGCTCGGATCGTGGGCGTTCAAGGTCACGACTTGATTGCGCTGCCAATCTGAGGGCTTTTTTAAAATTGTCCTGTTTTCAATCCGGCGCCACGACGCCGGGTTTTTAATGGCAAGCCAGTCATTGACCTTTCAGGTTATCTTCGCTTGCACGCAGACGAAAAAAAAGCCACTGCGTGAGCAGTAGCTTTTTTAACTTGGTGTTGTTGGTGCCCGGGAGAGAACTCGAATCTCCACATCTTGCGATACACGGACCTGAACCGTGCGCGTCTACCAATTCCGCCACCCGGGCACTGAAAAAATTATAACCCGCTTTTTTGACGTTCTCGAAGACTGCTGTAAAAAATGCAAATTTTTTGCAAAAACTTTAGCAGTCGCGACATCTGGCTCTATGTACTGCTTAAATTTTGTAGTTTTGCGCCAGCTTTGCAAGGTTGCCGGTTGGCATGAAACCGCTCTTTGCGAAAACGCAGCTAATATGATGTTGTGAAGTGATACGAAACCTGCGTATTTGGCCACATCCCTGTCCGACGCTTCGGCCTGACAACTTGTCGCCGGTGCCTTCTCATGAAAGAGCCTTCCTATCAAAACAAATCTTCAAAATTCCGGTGCGACAGCCGGACTTCTCGCCGAGTTTGAGGGCACGGTGTCCGGCCATCGTGATGGTCATGGCTTTGTTCTGCGCGATGACGGTGAGCCTGACATCTATTTGCCGCCCAACGAAATGCGCGCTGTGCTGCACAAGGACCGCGTCAAGGCGCGCATCGTGCGCTACGACCGGAAAAACCGGCCCGAAGGACGCGTCACCGAAATCATTGAGCGCTCCGCCAATCCCATCATTGGCCGATTGCTTCAAGAAAGCGGCGTCTGGCTGGTGGCGCCCGAAGACAAGCGCTATGGCCAGGACGTCTTGATTCCAAAGGGGGCGATTGGCGTTGCCCGCGTGGGCCAGATCGTGGTGGTGGAGCTCACTGAGCCGCCAGCCTTGTTCGGCCAGCCCGTCGGGCGCGTGACCGAAGTGCTCGGTGAAATTGACGACCCCGGCATGGAAATCGAGATCGCCGTGCGCAAATACGGCGTGCCGCACGAATTCAGCGAAGAAGCCCTGGGCTTGGCCCGCGCGCTGCCTGACGGCGTTCGCTCCACTGACAAGCAGCATCGGGTGGACCTCACCGACATTCCGCTGGTCACCATCGATGGCGAAGACGCACGCGACTTTGACGACGCGGTGTATTGCGAACCGGCCAAGGTCGGTCGTGGCAAGGGCTGGCGGTTGCTGGTGGCGATTGCCGATGTCAGCCACTATGTCGAAAACGGCAGCCCCATTGACATCGATGCCTACGACCGGGCCACCAGCGTGTACTTTCCGCGCCGCGTGATTCCGATGCTGCCGGAGAAGCTCTCCAACGGCCTGTGCTCGCTCAACCCGCATGTCGAGCGGCTGTGCATGGTCTGCGACATGCTGGTCAATGCCAAGGGCGAGGTGCATGCCTACCAGTTCTTTCCGGCCGTCATGCTCAGCCAAGCCCGCCTGACCTACACCGAGGTGGCAGCCATTTTGGGCAACACGCGCGGGCCCGAGGCCCTGCAACGCAAGGCCGTCGTGCCGCACCTGCTCCACCTGCACGACGTCTACCAGGCCCTGCTCAAGGAGCGCGGCACGCGCGGCGCGGTCGATTTTGAAACCACCGAGACCCAGATCGTCTGCGACGAGGTGGGCCGCATTGAGAAGATCGTTCCCCGCACGCGCAACGTGGCGCACCGGCTGATTGAAGAGGCGATGCTGGCGGCCAACGTGTGCTCGGCCGATTTCATTGCCCAGAGCAAGCACACGGCCCTGTTTCGGGTGCACGAGGGCCCGACGCCCGAGAAAATCGAGCTGTTGCGCAACTACCTCAAGGCCGTGGGCATCGGCATGACCGTGAGCGACAACCCGGTGCCGGGCGAATTCCAGCAGATCGCCACCGCCACCAAGGACCGGCCGGACGCCCAGCAGATCCACTCGATGCTGCTGCGCTCGATGCAGCAGGCGATCTACACGCCAATGAACGGCGGGCACTTTGGCTTGGCCTATGAGGCTTACACCCATTTCACCAGCCCGATCCGCCGCTATCCCGACCTGCTGGTGCACCGCGTGCTCAAGGCGATCCTGAAGAAAACCAAGTACCAGCTGCCGGCGTTGCCGACGCCGGGCGAGGCCGAGGCCAAGCTGTCCAAGCGCCTGGCCATGCGCGTCAAGGAGCCGAGCGAAAAGCCTAAGAAAGCCTCGGCCGACCAGCTGGCCTGGCAAGCGGCGGGCCTGCATTGCAGTGCCAACGAGCGCCGCGCGGACGAGGCCAGCCGCGACGTGGAGGCTTGGCTCAAGTGCAAGTACATGCGCGAGCACTTGGGCGAAGAGTTTGGTGGAGTGGTGACGGCGGCCACCGGTTTCGGCATCTTCGTGACGCTGGACGCGATGTACGTCGAAGGCCTGGTGCACATCACCGAGCTGGGCGGCGAGTATTTCCGCTTTGACGAGGCGCGCCAGGAGTTGCGCGGCGAGCGCAGCGGCATGCGCTACGCGCTCGGGACGCGGGTTCGCGTGCAGGTCAGCCGGGTTGATCTAGACGGCCGGAAAATCGATTTCCGCTTGGTCCACGAAGGCGACGACAAGGCGGCGCTGGTGGGCCGCGCCATGAAGGACAAGGCGGGCGGCGCGGCGCTGGAACTGCCGGCGCACGAGCGCGGCGCCCGCACCGGCAAGGCTGCCGCAGGCAAGCGTGCCGAGTCGGGGCGCGGCACGTCCTCCAGAAGCCGGCAGGCCGCTGCCGACCGAAGCGGCCAGGTGCCTTCCCGTGCGGCCAAGGCTGCGGCAAAGAAGGCTGCCAGCCCGGGCGCCAAGCCGGGCAAGAAGTCCCGCCGCTGAGCGCCATGCTGATCCGCATCCTGGTTTTTTTGCTGGAAACGGCGTTTTTCATCCTGATTGCGGCGGCCTTGCTCCGCGCCTGGATGAACTGGCTGCGCATCAGCATGACAGGACAACCCGGCCGCTTCGTGATGGCCTTGAGCGACTGGCTGGTCAAACCGCTGCGGCGCTCGCTGCCCAAGTCGCTGGCCCGCTCGCGCCTGGACTGGGCCAGCGTGGTGGCCGCCGCCCTGATGGCGCTGGGCTACGCGCTGCTGTGGTGGGTGCTTGTGGGCCTGCAGGCCGGCGGCATGGCGTTGGCGCCGGCCGCCCTGGCCGGGTTGCTGCTGATGGCCTTGAAAATGCTGGTTCGGGTCGCCCTGCAGATGCTGTTCATGCTGGTGCTGGGCTATGCCGTCCTGTCCTGGGTGCAACCCGGCTCCATGGCGTATGGCCTGCTGGCGCGCCTGACCGAGCCGCTGCTCGCACCCCTTCGCCGCGTGGTGCCGACCGTCGGCGGCGTTGACCTGTCGGCGCTGGTGCTGCTCCTGGTGCTGCAGGTCGGCATGATGGTGCTGCTCTAGCGTCCGCTTTCCCGTCCGGCCAGCGCAGAGGCGTTGAGCGCCTGGCCGGGCCGTTGCACCGCCCAGTCGTCTGCCTTTTGCCCGTGGGCGAAGACGGCCTGGCAGGCGGCCTCGAAATCCCCGAGCCCCCTGGCCAGACCGGCGCCGACCATTCCTGCCAGCACATCCCCCGTGCCCGCCGTGGCCAGCAGGGCGTTGCCGGTGGCATTGATGCGGGGCGTTTTCCCCGGCGCGGCGATGACGCTGCCCGAGCCCTTGAGCACGACCACGCAGCCGAACCGCTCGGCCAGCTGGTTTGCAACGCCCAGGCGGTCGGCCTGCACCTGCGCGGCGTCCAGGCCCATCAGGCGCGCCGCTTCGAGCGGATGGGGCGTGAGCACCGTGCCCCAGCCGCGCGCCTGCCGGTCTTGAAGTTGCTGCTGCAGCAGCGGCGCTGCGGCAATCGCGTTGAGTGCGTCGGCGTCCAGCACGGCGCGGGGGGCGCCGGACAGCACCCGGTCAAGCACCGAAGCGACGGCCTGGCCGCCGCCGCAGCCGCACACCACCACCTGGTGCGCCATGTCCAGTGCCTCGGGCGCGCGAAACATCAGTTCGGGCTGCTGCGCATCGACCCCCATCGCCGGCGCATCGCCGAGCAGTGCCACCAGCACCCGGCCGGCCCCCGCGTGCAGCGCGGCGCTGGCGGCCAGCAGGGCGGCGCCCGCCATGTGCGTGGCCGCCGTCGATTCCCCGCCGAGCACCGCGACATCGCCAAAGCTGCCCTTGTGGCTGGCATGTGCGGCGCTGGCGCGCAAGGACGGCTGCGCCTCGTCGGCGCCCAGCAGCCAGGCACACGGCGCCGCGTCGGGCGGGCTGTCGGCCTGCGCGAGGCCCAGGCCGTCGAACCACACCTGGCCGGCACGGTCGCGGCCGCTGGCCGTGAACAGGCCCGGTTTGAGCGTCAACAGGCTCAAGGTGAATATGGCTGCAGCGCTTGCTGCGCCTTGGCTGGATGCTATGGATTTGGTAGCGCTCTGAAAGGTGCTGGCGCCGGTGTCGGCGTCCAGCCCGGTGGGCACGTCCACCGCCAGGCGCACGGCGGCGCTGGCCTGCATCACCTCCAGCCACTGCTGCATCAGCGCGCTGCCGGGCCGCTCGGGCGAGAGCGTCGCGCCAATGCCCAGCAGCGCATCGACGCACACGTCAAAGCCTGCGGGCGGCGCGTCGGCCATCGCCACGCCGGCGGCCAGCGCCCGCTGGCGCGCCGCGTGGGCGTCGGGCGGCAGTTCGGTTTTGCCCGCCGGCAGGCCGGTCCAAGTGACGACGACGGCCTTGCCCCAGCGGTGCAGGTGCAGCGCCGCCTCGAAGCCGTCGCCGCCGTTGTTGCCCGGCCCGCAGGCCACCCAGACCAGCCGGGCGTGCGGCGCCAGCGCCAGCGCCAGGCGCGCCACGGCCAGGCCGGCGCGCTGCATCAGCGTGTGCGGGGGCAGGGCGGCGGCGGCTTGCTGCTCGATGCGGCGGGTGGCGGCCACGCTGTGCAGCGGGTGGCTCAGGGCGCTGGAGATTTTTTGCATCGAGCCATTGTGAAGGCTTGGCCGGGCGGCACCAAGGGGGCGAAAAAAAGCCCGCCAGGCCGGGCTGGGTGGGCTTCAGGCTTGAAAGATCAAGCCGGTGCAGCGGTTTTTAGGCGTCGGCTGGAATGCGCAGCATCTGGCCGGGGTAGATCTTGTTCGGGTCGCTCAGCATCGGCTTGTTGGCCTCGAAGATCTGCGTGTACTTGTTCGGCGTGCCGTAGAACTGCTGGCTGATCTTGGAGAGCGTGTCGCCGCTGACCACCTCGTACATCTTGGACTCGGCCGCGCTGCCGGCCGCCACCGTCATCATGTCCTTGACGGAGGACACCTGGTGCACGTTGCCGCAGGCCAGCAGGACTTTTTCCTTGGTCGCCTGGTCGGCAGCCACGCCGGACACCGTCACCGTGCCGCTGGGCGCGTCGAAACCCACCTGCAGGCCCTCGACCTTCAGGCCCAGGGTGTTGATGTGCGCGGCGATCGCGTCGCCGGCGGCCTTGCTCAGCGCGGCAACGTTTTCAGGCGTGGGCTTGGCCGCGGCGGTTGCCTGCGCGGCCTGGGCCTCGCCATGGCCAAACAGCTTTTCACCCGCTTCCTTGATAAAACTAAACATGCCCATGGGTTTCCTCCAGTCAGGTAGATGGCCCGGCACAAGACGCCGGACTGCACTGACTCTAAGGCCTTGTTGAGCTCGGGCCCTGCCGGCGGCGTGGCAACGCCTGTAGGACAAGCCCGCGTTGGCACCGGGAAAAGATGCCCGCCGCATGGGCTTTCAAGGTGAAAAAGCCCGCTTGCGCAGGCAGGAACTGGGCAGTCAGCTATTGTTTTTGTAGCGCCAGGGCCAGCGCCGATTCGACCTGCAGCGCCAGGTCCAGCACCGCGTCGTCGTGCATCCCGGCGTGCCAGAGCATCAATCCTGCGGGCAGCTGGTCGGGGCTGTGGCAGGGCAGGGAGATGGCGCAGCCGTCGAGCATGTTGACCACCGAGGTGTTGCGCAGCAGCAGCGCGTTGACGCGAAAGAACTCCTCGTCGTTGGTCAGCACGCTGGCAATCGAGGGCGCCACGATCGGCACCGTGGGCGAGACGACCGCGTCAAAGCCGTTCAGGCGCGCCTGCATCCGGGCGATCCAGGCCTGGCGCGCAGCCAGCAGGTCGATGTAGTCGGCCGCGCTCATGCGCGCGCCGTGCAGGATGCGCAGCGCCACGCGCGGGTCGTAGCGTGCCTCCTGCTCGGCGATCAGCGTGCGGTGCCAGGCATGGCTTTGCGCGGCGGACAGCCCGCCGGTGGCATTGATGGCGGGCAGCTCGCCGATTTCTTCCAGCGCGATGTCCTCGACCTGCGCGCCCGCCCGGCGCAGCACCTGCAGGCTTTGCTCAAACGCCCGGGCAACCGTGGTGCTCAGCCCGTCCTGCATCACCGTCTGGGCCACCGCCAGGCGGCAGGCCGACAGTGGCTTGCGCGCCAGCTTGACCGGGCGTGCCGACAGGATTTCATGCACCGCGACCGCATCGCGCACGGAGCGGGTCAGCGCGCCCACTGTGTCCAGGCTGCTGGACAGCGGCACGGTGCCGGCGGTGGGCACCAAGCCCGCCGTGCCCTTGAAACCGACGATGCCGCACAGCGCCGCCGGAATGCGGATCGAGCCGCCGGTGTCCGAGCCCAGGCCCACCACGGCAGCGCCGGTGGCCACCGAGACGGCCGCCCCGGAGGACGAGCCGCCCGGAATGCGCTCGGTGTCAAGGTCTGCCGGGTTGGCCGGGGTGCCGTAGTGCGGGTTGATGCCCACGCCCGAGAAGGCGAACTCCACCATGTTGGTGCGGCCCACCAGCACCGCGCCCGCCGCGCGCAGGCGCGCCACGGCGGGCGCGTCCTCGCGGGCCGGCGCGGCACTGGCCAGCACCCTGGATCCGGCGGTGGTCACCTGGCCCGCCACGTCAAACAGGTCCTTGATGGAAACGGGAATTCCGGCCAGCGGCAGGGCTGGATTGAACGGCAGGCTGGTTGCGGACGGCGCCTGCGCGCCGGGCATGAACGCGTGCCGGCAGGCCTCGCTGTGCGCCGCGGCAGTGGCCTGTTCAAGAATTTCGCCTGGGATGGTCTCGCCCTCCAGCAGGGCCTGGCGCAAGGAGTGAAGATCGGGGGCAGGCGGGGGGCGCTGATTCATGGGGTCGGGGATGTTATACTCAGCCGGCTTTGCAGGTGGTCGTCTGGCCGTTTGCAGGGCAAATCGCAAATCAGCCGCACAAGGTGCCGTCCCAATGGTTGGGGCGGTATGCGCTGATTTTAGACACAACCTTTGGAGTTCAATTTATGTCCACGAACATGCGCGAAATGCTGGAAGCCGGCGTCCACTTTGGTCACCAGACCCGCTTCTGGGATCCCAAGATGGCCCCTTACATCTTCGGCCATCGCAACCGCATCCACATCATCAACCTGGAGAAGTCGCTGCCGATGTTCCAGGAAGCGATGAAGTTCGCCAAGCAGCTCACCGCCAACCGCGGCACCATCTTGATGGTTGGCACCAAGCGCACCGCCCGCGAAATCGTCGCCAACGAAGCGCGCCGCGCCGGCGTTCCCTACGTGGACCAGCGCTGGCTGGGCGGCATGCTGACCAACTTCAAGACGGTCAAGACCTCGATCAAGCGCCTGAAGGAAATGAAGGCCCAGCAAGAAGCCGGCCTTGAGTCCATCAGCAAGAAAGAGCAGCTCAACTTCAAGCGCGAACTCGAAAAGCTGGAAAAAGACATCGGCGGCATTCAGGACATGAACGCATTGCCCGACGCCATCTTCGTGATCGACGTGGGTTTCCACAAGATTGCCGTCCTGGAAGCCAAGAAGCTGGGCATTCCTCTGGTCGGCGTGGTCGACACCAACCACTCCCCCATCGGCATTGACTACGTCATTCCAGGCAACGACGACTCCTCCAAGGCTGTCGAGCTCTACGCCCGCGGCATTGCAGACGCCATCATCGCCGGCCGCGCCAGCGCCATGGACGAGGTCGTCAAGGCCGCCTCGCCAGAAGGCGCCGACGAATTCGTCGAAGTGGAAAACGCAGCTGCTTGATGCTCTCGGCGTAAAGCCAGACGCGCAAAAGGGGCTCGCGTAGCCCCTTTTTCACAAGTTAACAGGATAGGGCGGCGCTGCACCCGTGCGTGAGAGCGCCTCTTCAGTTGAAAACGAAAACACGGAGAATTGAAAAATGGCAATCGCAATTACTGCAAAGATGGTGGCTGAACTGCGCGCGAAGACCGACGCGCCCATGATGGAATGCAAGAAGGCACTGACCGAAGCCGAAGGCGATTTTGAAAAAGCCGAGGAACTGCTGCGTGTCAAGCTCGGCAGCAAGGCCGGCAAGGCTGCTTCCCGCGTGACGGCCGAAGGCGTCGTGGCCCTGGCCCGCGAAGGCGATGCCGCCGCGCTGGTCGAAATCAACTGCGAAACCGACTTCGTCACCAAGAACGACAGCTTCCTGGCGTTTGCCAATGCAGTGGCTGAAGTGATTGTCAAGACCAACCCTGCCGACCTGGAAGCGCTGGCCGCCATGCCGCTGTTGCTCGACAGCTTTGGCCCCACCGTCGAAGACGTGCGCAAGGGCCTGATCGGCAAGATCGGCGAGAACATGAGCGTTCGCCGCTTCAAGCGCTTTGCCGATGGCAAGTCGGCCGCCTACCTGCACGGCACGCGCATCGGCGTGGTCGTGGAGTTTGAGGGTGACGAAGCCGCCGCCAAGGACGTGGCCATGCACGTGGCCGCCATGAAGCCGGTGGCCCTGTCCAGCGCCGATGTGCCTGCCGACCTGGTGGCCAAAGAGCGTTCCGTGGCCGCTGCCAAGGCCGCAGAAGACGCTGCCGTGGCCCAGGCCGCTGGCAAGCCGGTGCAGTCGGCCGAGATCGTTGCCAAGCGCATCGAAGGCGGCGTCCAGAAGTACCTCAAGGAAGTCAGC
>Ga0308157_10006985_pt1 | contig 13309 bp, 9 predicted proteins | sample PhyBR1_FD_201035 | JGI IMG/M metagenome (GOLD analysis project Ga0308157, IMG submission 201035) | Phyllosphere microbial communities from UC Gill Tract Community Farm, Albany, California, United States - DLSLB.R1 | ecosystem: Host-associated > Plants > Phyllosphere > Unclassified | place: USA...
GCGGTGGCGCCTTCGGAGCCGATCGGCCCGACCGCGATGTAGTGCCAGGCCTCTTCGACCTGCGCGTTGCCGGAGACCTGCGCGTTGCCGGAGACCTGCGCGTTGCCGGAGACCCGCGCGTTGCCGGAGACCCGCGCGTTGCCGGAGACCCGCGCGTTGCCGGAGACCCGCGCGTTGCCGGAGACCTGCGCGTTGCCGGAGACCCACGCGTTGCCGAAGACCCGCGCGTCGCCGTTTGCCAGCTGCTCGCTTTCGATCCACCCGCCAATGTCGCCCTTCACGACGCCCGCGGAGGGGATGTCTCGTGTAGCTCGGATCTGTCGAACCGTGACGCCGAAGAGATTGACCTTCGACTCGCCAGTGAATTCATAGCTCTGATCGCTCATTACTTCCTCCTTGAATAGATGGCCCCGTGCGCTCCACGAGCACGGGGCCGGATAGTTGAGGGGCAGGAGGTCGCCGGTCGGCGGTTGTCTGTCCTGTAGCCCTGCCCCTCTAGTGCCCCCGGCGCGAATCGAACGCGCACACTCCCGACAACGACGCGGGGGCTGTTTAGTTGTGTGATCCGTTCTGGCGCTTTCTAATAGCCCGTCCGCCGGATCGACGTCACCAGGAATAGGAGATGCCGTGCGCCCCGGGGAGTCGAACCCCGGCGTAGACCATCAGCGCGCCACCGCGAATACCGTCGCGGCCACGTCCAGCACCCCTATCCCGAGAACGGGGTCACTAGTGCTGCCTGGTTACTTCTCTCCACACCCGCCAACGCATCCGCGCTCAACCCGAGATGCCAACATGGGGTGTCTATTCAGCGCCGTCCCTCTCTCGTTCTCCACACCGGGCACTGAGCGCGCATCGGCTTACGGCTTTTCACGGCCTGCCAGGGGTTTCACCTGGTTTCGAGAGACAGCTATGTAATTGCGGCCACCACGTTTTTGGGTATGCAGTAGCCAGCCCATGAGCCCGAAGGCCAATGGGAAGTCGTGCCAGAGGCGGCTACCTAGTCGCGCGCTCTGGTCTTTCGGAGGGCCGCGACCGCAGCCAGCGTTCCCCCTCCTCACGCATGATCAGCGGCTTGTGATCCACATACGACGGGACCAACTCGCCACGATCGATGTGCTGACGAACCTTCTCCTTCGACAGGTCCACAGCGGCCGCGAAGTTATCCAGCGAGTACGCCAGCTTGTCGAGCTTGATATCGGTCACGCGGACACCTCCCGCAGCTTCTCCTCGAGCGCCATCAGCTCGTACGCCTTCACTCGAATTCGATCGATGATCCGTTCCGAAGCGCGATACTTCCTCGCGTCCTCGAGCGTCTGCCAATCCGGCGTGCACTCGAGAACCTCAGCGTTGCCGCCCCAGTGGTTGATGAGTGCTGCCCGATCGAGCGCCGCCGAGCGAGACTTGTAGATCTGGCCTGACTTCGGCATGAAGAACGGCTTCCGCTCTCCCCACCGCTCGATGCAGAACTCGTCCCACTCTTCCCAGCGGGGCCAATCAGCCGGTGGCTGGTCAGATGATCCTGCACCCTCGAACTCGTCGAACGTCTCAGGCGTCAGCTTTTCGACGACGGTGTACAGACGCTTGCTCATGCGGCGAGCTCCTTCGTGATGTGCCGTGCGGCAGTCGAGTTGAGTGGCAGGCCAACGCCCGCCAGATGCTGGGCGAATGCGACCTCGGGAGATCCGGGGCGGACGCGCGTCCGCTCTCTCCTGATCCCCTCTCGGTCGAGAGCGCCATGCAGGTACAGCCAGGGCTTACCCTTGTAGCTCGGGTGCGAGTGCTGCTTGCCGTTCTTGCGCTTGCCCGTCTTCGGGTCGATGCGGGTGTTCCGTTGGTCGATGAGGTACCCGCGCTTGTACAGTGCTTCGAAGAAGGTGCGTTCGCTCACGTCCGAGAAGTAGTGCTTGTGGAACTCTCGGAGCGTGATCCCGTCTGCGGCTTCCACCGCCTTGACGACGACCTCAGCGCGATCTGCCCGAGCGGCCTCGAGTTCGGCACGATCCTCCGCTTCGATCACCATCTGTGCCAGCTCCCGGCGCGACACCTCACGCGCTCCCGACCGGTACCGCTTCTCGACCTCGATGAAGTAGGCGCGCGCCTGCTTGCCCTTGTCGGTGCGCTGGATCATCGCGATCTCCTTCGCGGCATCCAGTGTGAGGATGTGGTCGACGCCACGCCGGCCTCCGGTGCTTTCTTCCAGAACCGGAAGAAAGTCGGGGCCCTCCATGAGGCCGTACTCGGTCATGCGGGCGAACCATGTCGTGTAGTTCGACTGCACTTCGAGGAAGCCATGGAGCGCGCGACCAGATACGGCCTGCCTTCCGTCGATGCCTTCCTGGATCGGAATCAAGTTGTTCACGAGAACAGCTCCTTCGGTGTGAAACCACGAAGGCCACCGGCCGTCAGAAGCTCACGCACAGACATGTCACCCTCGCGGGTACGGTTCTGCACGGGAGCCTCACGACGGCCGGTGGCCTTGTGGGGAGTCTGGGAGGTGGCCTCCTGGCGGCCTCTTCTCTGGGTCATGTTTGTACCGTAGCAGGTTTATCTAGACCCATGCAAGCGTCTGGCGAACTTTTCTTGGTCTTTTTTGGACCACTACCGCCTAGAGTGGACCTATGGGACGTCCATCAAAGAAACTGAGCGATTTCGACAAGCGCCTTGGGGCCGTCGTGCGATCGAAGCGGGTCAAAGCGGATCTAACTCGCGCGCAGTTAGCCGAGCTGACAGGCATCCCGGAGGCTAATCTGAAGCGTCGCGAGGCTGGAGCAAACGAGATCACTGTGTCTGAACTGAACCGCATCGCCAAGGCGGTTGGGGCTACCGCCGCAGATATGGCCGAGGAAGCACTCAAGGACTACGGCGGCATGGAAAAGCTCATCGCGGAGCACGTTGGAATGTCTGAGGCCCCCGTTAGCCTCGAGGCACACCGCGAGAAGAAGAAGAGCGTCGCGGACATGTCGGTCGATGAGATCGAGGCGATGAAGAAGGCGGCCACCAGCGATGATGACCTTGACAAGGACGAGCCCGACACCCCGTAGAGGGCGAGACTACGACCCTTGGGAGCACGCGGCTAACCTCGGGATAGACGTGCTTGTACGCCCCCTTCGAACCGCGCACGAGCTATGGCTGCCAGAGGTGCGGACGCTCGTGCTCAAGTCGGGGATGCGTCCCGCGTCGGAGCGTGTCGCGCTTTCCCACGGCATCGGACACGCGGCGCTCGGGCATGAGGATGACCGCCCGAAACACGAAAAACAGGCCGACCAGTTCGCGGCCCGGAATCTCATTGACCCGGACGAACTGGCCGACCTGTATAAGTGGTGCCCCGACGAGGGGCGGCTCATTCAAGAGCTAGGGGTGACTCGACGGCTTCTACGGGCTTACCTGGCTGCGTAAACAGCGCGCTGAATCGCTCGAGCGCGTCTGTGAGGCGGGCCTGGTTACCTCGAGTCTTGTACGCGCGAGACATGGCGCGCGTCGAGTGGCCGACGATCTCGATGATGAGGTCTTCCGGGACGCCGGCAAGGTAAAGCAGATCCACGGCCGTGTGCCGCAGGTCATGAAGGCGCACGTAGCGATCCTGCCCGAAAGTCTCCCGGAGGAGAGCGCCCCAAGCGGCCGTGTCCTGGTCAGGATCACGAGGACGCCCCTTCTCAGAGAACAGCAGCCCCTTCGGATGGTCCGGCTCCTCCATCTGCCGCTCGAGGATCGTCTTGAGCGGATCCACGAGGGGGATGATTCGCCACCCGGCTTTCGACTTAGGCCGCGTCCAGTAAAGCCCGCCCGTGATGTGCCGGTGCTCGAACCCGCGAGGCACTGTGACAGTACCGTCGTCATTCAGCGGGAGGCGCTGCAACTGCCATGAAAGGTCCAGTAGATCGCCAACACGGTCAAGCTCGATCCCGATCACCTCTCCGCGACGGGCTCCCGTCAGAAGGGAGGTTGCCCAACGAGCACCGTCAGGCCGCTTGGCGCACGTCTCCAGCAGATGCAGTGACTCTTCGAGGGTGAGTACGTCGAGGTCGATCACGTCGGCACGGGGCGCATCTACCAGCTCAGCCGGATTGCGTCGCAGGTGCCCTTCGCGCTGCGCGATCTTGAGCGACCGCGACATGATCCGGTGGGCGTTCAGTGCGTACGTGGACTTGCCGCCTCCGCCGATGATGAGGTCATGCACGGTGCGGATATCACGCGGTGTGATCTTGTCGAGCTTCTTCGTGGGGCCGAGACCGGGAACGATGTGGTTCTTCGTTGTAGAGACATATCCCTTGGCCGTCGAGGGGCGCACCTCCTTCGCCACGATGTTCGTCAGCCAATAGGTGAACCAACCTTCGACGGTCATGCTCGCCGTTTGCAGGTCGCCGGATGCTTGCAGCTCGGCTTTCAGGTCGGTCATTTTCGCGAGGACGATCTTCTTATCCTTCGAGCGGATGACCTTCCGCCGGCGCTTGGCAGGATCGTACCGGGGCAGCTCGATCGATACTGTCCAGAGCCCGGTCGTCTTGTCTTTGTAGACGGCCCCCTCGCCGTTTCCGCGAGTCATGCTTCCCTCATCTTCTGCCGTGGTTGCCCGGTGCGGTCCCGCCGCGATCGGCGGGCGCGGGTCTTCTTCCGTGACAGATGAGGATGGGGTTCACGATCTTCTCCTAGGTGTAGCCATTGGTGTAGCCATTCGTATTGGCCCCCGTGTGTTTTGGTGGGCTTGTATGAACTACGTTACACCTACTGCGAACCATGAGAGACCATTTTTGACCTGAAATGTTCGACTGAAAATCGAAAGGTCACCGGATCGACGCCGGTCGGAGCCACAAGGATGATCGTTACAATCATCCCAGAAACCCTCGCGTAGCTTCTACATCGCGGGGGTTTTGCTTTGCCCTCCAAAAGCTCCTCCCCCGTTTCGTGGGAAGGAGCTTTTCGTCTTCTCGGGGCTATGCCCGCCCCACCAGGCTCGCGAAGGCGCTCAGGCGCGCGACCGAGTCGGCGTGGAACGGCAGGTCATCGAGGAGGGCGGGGCTGAAGACGACGTAGGCCGCGACCTTGGCGCGGCTGATCGCCACGTTGAGGCGGTTCTGCAGAAGCAGGAACTCGGGGCCCCGCGGGGCGCTGCGCCCCGAGCTCGCCGCGAGCGTCAGGATCGCGACCGCCGCCTCCTGGCCCTGGAACTTGTCGACCGTGCCCACGCGCACCTCGCCGTAGCCGGCCCGCGCGAGCGCCTGCTCGACCAGCTGCTGCTGCGCGTTGTACGGCGCGACGACGATCACGTCGGCCTGCGTGAGGGGCCGAGGTTCCCGCGGCGTGGCACGCTGCTCGTCGTCGATGTCGATCTCGGTGAACGCGCGCCCCAGCACATCGGCCACGAGGCGCACGACCTCGGCAGCCTCTTCCGGCGACTCGGTCGCGTTGCCGCGATGGACGACCGGCACGGAGTGCAGCCCAGGTTCGATCCCCTCGACCGCGCGCAGCTCCGCCCCGGACCGCGAGCGCAGCTGCCCGCCGTACGAGAGCCGAGATACGGGACCCGCCACCTCGGGATGAAGGCGCCAGGTGCGGGCGAGAAAGTATCCGTACCCCTCGGGCAGCACGGCGGATCCGCGCATCAGCCAGCCGAGCGCCGATGTGTCGACGGGCGCGGGGTGCGTGCCCTGGCTGACCTGCGGCAGCTGCTGGGGATCGCCGAGGAGCAGCAATCGCCGCGCCGACATCGACACCGCGATCGTCGAGGCGAGCGAGAACTGACCCGCCTCGTCGACGACCAGCAGGTCGAGGCTACGGCGGTCGACGCGCGTGACGTTCGCGAAGTCCCAGGCGGTGCCGCCGACGACGTACCCCTTCGCCTTGGCCTGCTGGAAGGCGGAGAGGCCGTTGCGCGGCAACACCGTGAACTTCTCGCCGTCGGCGCGGGCACCACCCTTGAGCACCTTGCCGACGTTGCCGGCCGGAACGCCCGCCGCGACGACACGGTCGAGCATGTTCTCGACGACGGCATGCGACTGGGCGACGACTCCGACCTTCCAGCCGTGGTCGTTCACCAGGCGGGCGATCACGTGCGAGCCGACGTACGTCTTGCCCGTGCCGGGAGGGCCCTGCACCGCCAGGTACGTGGGAACGCTCAGCAGCGAGAACACGATCGCGTCGATATCGCTGCCGATCGACGACGACACGACGCGGCCCGCGTGATGGTCCGCGCGCAGGCCTCTCAGGATGTCGGTCGCCGGGTCGATCGGATACGCTCCGTCGGCGGCCTGCACGTTCTTCTCACCGCGCAGCAGGGCGTCGGCCCACTCGTTGATCGCGCCCTGCTGGGCACCGGCGGGCGGTGGCGAGGCCGGGGTCAGCGCGACGGGAAGCTCGCGCCACGTCTGCCCGCCGGCCGCGTACTCCTCCACGACGGCCCCATCGTCGAGGACGTCTACGACGCGTACCTCGCGGGGCACGTGGATCCACCGGTTCGATGCCTCGGACGGGAACGGTGCGGGTGCCGGATAGAGCACGAAGGGGCTGCCGCCCTCGCGCAGGCGCGTGCCCGGCGCGACGTCGCCGCGCAGCTCGATCACGCGGCGCATGGCCCGCTTGCCGTCGGGCGTATGCCAGTCTTCGATCACGTCGGAGCGGCGCACGTCGATCACGACGACGTCGCGCGTCTCTCCCCAGAGCGCGATGGGCTCGCGCAGGCGCTCGAAGTGCGCCTGCCAGAACGCGCGCGCCTCGCGCGGGTAGTAGTCGATCGCCGCGGCGGCCAGGCGCAGGGCCTGCTCGTCGGCGATGCCGCGCGCGTCGCCCCCGCGGTCCGGGCCGGTCTTCTCCCCCGTCGCAAGAGACTCCGCCGTGTGCTCGAGCGCCGCCGTATCCGCGGCCTCACGGGCCTCGCGCAGCTCGTCGGCCTTCGCGATCAGCGCGACCGCGCGGGGTGAGGGCTCATAGACATCGCTCGGCCGATCATCGGGTGCGGCCGGGAGCACGCGCGTCTCGCGGGCGCGCTCGATCAGCCAGTCGCGCAGGCGGCGGGTCGAGACGCAGTCGTAGCGGTTGTAGTCGGCGAGATCGTCGAGGATGGCGCCGGCCTCGTCCTCCCGTCCCTCGTCGGCGAGGGCTCGTGCCTCAACGTATCGGACGATCGAGTCGTCGCCCTTCTGCACGTCCTGGGTGCGCACCTCGCCGCCCATATAGAGCGGCTCGAGCTTCTTGATCGAATACGACGCGCTGCCCACGCGCAGCGCGTTCTTCACCACGGGATAGAGGTCGACGAACAGCTCGTCGCGCAGCATGCGGTCGACCTCGGCCTCGCACACGCCGTGCCGAGCGGCCATCTGCGCCAGGTGCGTCGGCTCATAGGGCGCGTAGTGGAAGATGTGCATGTGCGGGTGAGCCTGCCGGCGCGCCGCGATGAAGTCGCAGAAGCGCTCGAGGGCGCGCCGTTCGGCCGCGAGGTCGTGTGCCCACAGCGCCGTGTACTGCTCGCGCGAGTCGACCCAGCCGAACAGGTAGTCGAGGCCCCACGCATCGCGACCGCCCGGCAGCGCCTCGCTGTGCAGGGGGTCGCCCTCGAAGTCGAAGAAGATGTCGCCGTGGTCGGGGCGCGGCATCGTGCTGAGAGCGGTCGGGTTCACGACCTCGTAGAGCGGTGCGTCCTCGCCGGACCGCTCGGTCAGGACCTGCAGGCGCGCCTGTGTGCGGAGCCGGTCGAACGCCTCGTCACTCATGCGCGCCGGCTTCGTCGTCGCGCCCGCGAGCGCATCGATGGTCTCGTATCCGGCCTCGCGGAGACGTTCGCGCGCCGCGGGGCGCATGCCCGCGACGAGCAGCACATCGCGATGAGCCGCGACCTGCTCGGCGCACGCCGCACAGCGGCCGCAGGCCTGCACCTCAAGGTCGCCGCGGGCATCTCCCCACTCGATCGCGGGCGCCGCGGATCCGTTCTCGATGCGCCGGTCGACGACCAGCTGCTCGAGGCGCGCGCGACGCACCCGGAACAGCGGCAGCAGATCGTCGACGGCGTGCGTCGACGTGGTGCCGTCGCCCAGCAGCAGGTCGACCTCGTCGGCGCGTGCGACGCCCAGCGCGTCGAGCTGATCGACATATGCCGCGAGCTGCATAAGCGCCGTCACCCGCGCGGTCCGGGCGAGCTTCGTATCCTGCACGCGCCACGCCCCCGCGTCGTCGCGGACGAGGAAGTCGGCGAAGCCGACGAAGTCGCCCGCCGCGAATGCGCCCTGGAAGACGACCCGGGCCGCCGGATCCGCCAGCGCCTCGTTCGTCAGGCGAACCGCCTCGGCGAGCTCGTCCGCGCGCACCGATGAGGCCCGCTCGATCTCGACGACCGCGGCCCCGTGCCGTGCGCGATACGTCTCAAGCGTGCGGGCCTCGTGGGCGTCGCCGAGACGGGCCGCGCGTTCCAGCATCGCGTCATCGGGATCGTCGACGGCCGCGCAACGGCCCAGCTTCGCGTCGATCTGCCGCAGCCACGCGAACTCGCACTCGGCGGCGGCCTTCAGGTCGCTCGCGCTCCAGATGAGCCGCTGTTCGTCGTGGATGATCCGCATGTTTCCACGGTAGTTGTCACCACTGACAAACGAAGATGGAAGACTGGTCAGCGTGACCGACTTCGATTTCCTGAGCGCGTATCGTCACGGCTTCGCCCGCGTCGCCGCCTGCCACATTCCCGTCGCGATCGCGGATCCCGCGGGCAACGCGCGGGCGGTCCTGGACGCGGCGCGGCAACTGGACGACGATTCCGTCGCCGTGGCGGTGTTCCCCGAGCTGTGCCTGACGGGCTACGCGATCGACGATCTCGTGATGCAGGATGTCGTGCTCGACGGCGTGCACGCCGCAATCGAGGAGATCCGCAACGAGTCCGAGTGGATCATGCCGCTCCTCGTCGTCGGAGCCCCGCTGGCGTTCGACGGGCGCCTCTACAACTGCGCCGTCGTGATTCACCGCGGCGAGGTCATCGGCGTCGCGCCGAAGTCGTACCTGCCGAACTATCGCGAGTTCTATGAACGGCGCTGGTACGCATCGGGCGAGGGCGTGCGGGGCACGATCCGGATCGGCAGCGCCGACGTGCCCTTCGGCAACGACCTGCTCTTCGAGGCCGCCGATGTCGCGGGCCTCACGGTGCACGCCGAGGTCTGCGAGGACATGTGGGTGCCCGTGCCGCCGTCGTCGCGCGCGGCGCTCGCGGGCGCGACGGTGCTGCTCAACCTCTCGGGTAGCCCCATCACGATCGCTCGGGCCGACGTTCGCCGCTCGCTCGTGCAGTCGGCGTCGCTCAGGTGCAACGCGGCATACGCGTACGCCGCCGCGGGCCTCGGCGAGTCGTCGAATGACCTGTCGTGGGATGGCCAGACGATGATCTACGAGGGCGGCGACCTGCTCGCCGAGACCGAGCGCTTCCCCGCCGGTCCCGCGTTCTCGATCGCTGACGTCGACCTCGACGCCCTGCGCCAGGATCGGATCCGTCAGGGCACCTTCGACGACAACGCGCGCGCCTACGAGGGCGAGTTCCGGCGGATCCGGTTCACGCTCCGTCCGCCGAAGCACGACGTCGGGCTGCGCCGCCAGATCGACCGCTTCCCCTTCGTGCCGGACGACCCCGCGCGCCTCGCTCAGGACTGCTACGAGGCCTTTCACATCCAGGTCGCCGGCCTCGAGCAGCGCCTGCGCGCGATCGGCAACCCGAAGCCCGTCATCGGCGTCTCGGGCGGCCTCGACTCGACGCACGCCCTGCTCGTCATCGCCCGCGCGATGGACCGGATGGGCCGCCCGCGCAGCGAGATCCTCGCCTACACGATGCCCGGCTTCGCGACGAGCGACCACACCAAGAACAACGCCATCGCGCTGGCCGAGTCGGTCGGCGCGACGATCGAGACGATCGACATCCGCCCCGCCGCGACCGAGATGCTGAAGCAGATGGGGCACCCGTTCGGATCCGGTGAGCCCGTCTACGACGTCACCTTCGAGAACGTGCAGGCCGGCATGCGCACCGACTACCTGTTCCGCCTCGCGAATCACCACGGCGGCATCGTCGTCGGCACGGGCGATCTGTCGGAGGCCGCGCTCGGCTGGTCCACCTACGGCGTCGGCGACCAGATGAGCCACTACGTCGTCAACAGCGGGGTGCCGAAGACATTGATCCAGCACCTGATCCGCTGGGTCATCGCCGACGGCACCGGCGTGACGCCCGAGGAGGCCTCCGTCCTGCAATCCGTCCTCGACACCGAGATCTCGCCCGAGCTCGTGCCCGCCGGGCAGGACGGCAAGGTGCAGTCGACCGAGAGCACGATCGGCCCCTACAACCTGCACGACTTCTTCCTCGCATACGTGCTGCGGCGTGGATCCCGGCCGTCGAAGATCGCATTCCTCGCGTGGCATGCGTGGCACGATGCGGCCCTGGGCGCATGGCCCGCCGGCTTCCCCGTCGATGAGCGGCCCGCGTACGACCTCGACGAGATCGCGACGTGGCTGAGGCTGTTCCTCAAGCGCTACTTCGGCTTCGCGCAGTTCAAGCGGTCGGCGGTGCCGAACGGGCCGAAGGTATCGCCCATCGGTTCCCTCTCGCCCCGCGGGGACTGGCGTGCGCCGTCGGACGGCAACGCGCGCGCGTGGCTCGCCGAGCTCGACGCCGCACTGCCCGAGGCCTAGCGTCTCGGAATAAGCGCGGGTCTCGTCGGATCCGGGCCGATTCCGAGACGCTCCGCCGGGGTCAGTTCTTCTTCGAGAACACGCTCCGCAGGATCGCGAACACGATCGCCGCGACGACGAGCACGATCAGCAGCTTGAAGGCCCAGAAGATCACCGAGAAGAGGATGTTGACGAGGAAGATCGCGATGATGATCGCGACGACGACGCCGAGAACGGTCCAGATTGTGCCCATGTTCATGGGGCCAGCCTACTGTTCCACGATGCTCCATCCGCCGGGTGCGCGGCGAACTCGAAGCTGAGCCGGGATCTGTTCCTTCATCGCGTCGACGTGGCTGATGAGGCCGACGGTTCGCCCGCCCTGACGCAGATCGTCGAGCGTGCGCATCGCCGTCTCGAGGGTTTCGGCGTCGAGCGATCCGAACCCCTCGTCGATGAAGAGCGTATCGAGGCGGATCCCGCCCGCCCGGTTCGTCACCACCTCGGCAAGCCCCAGCGCGAGCGCCAGTGAGGCGAGGAAGGTCTCGCCGCCCGACAGCGTGTGGGGAGCGCGTGCCCGCCCGCTGTACGCGTCGAACACCTCGATGCCGAGACCCGATGCCGCCCTGCGGCGAGCAAGCTGGTCGGAGTGCCGCAGCGTGTAGCGGTTGTCGCTCATCTCGGCCAGGCGTGTATTCGCGGCGTCGACGATCTCTTCGAGCTCGGCCGCGAGCACGAAGGTCTCGAGGTTCATCTGCCGCGTGTTCGGCGCGCGCCCCGCGACCGTGTCGGCGAGGCGGGTGACGAGGGCGACCGTCTCGGCCCGCTCGCGGATGCGCGTGTGGGCCTCGTGGGCGCGCTGGAGGGACCCGCCGAGCGCGCGCACGATCCGGTCGGCCTCGCCTCGCGCCTCGATGGCCTCGTCGTGCGCGGCCCGCGCCGCGGCGAGCGCGGCCTCCACGGCGTCGAGCTCGATGGTCTCGCTCGGGATCTGTGCGTCGGCGAGCTCGTCGAGCGTCGCCTGCGCGGCGGCGCGCCGGGCATCTGCTGTGGCCACGGCCCGCTCGATGTCCGCCAGGGCCTCGGGCTCGCGCTGCGCCGCGAGAGCCTCGTCGAGGCTGGCGAAACGCCCCTGTTCGAGAGCGGTCGCGAGTGCGTCTCGCGCGGCGGTCAGCGCAGTCGTGGCGCGGATCTGCCCGGCGTGGGTCTCGGCGCAGTAGGTCGCACGCGAGGCGAGGCGCTGGGCGACGCCGATGCGCTCGGCGACCGAGGCGTACGCGCCGCGGGCCGCCTCGACGTCGGCGCGGGCCTGGGCGAGGGCTCTCTCCTCGGCCGCGATGTCGGCATGGAGTTGCGCACGGGCTGTGGCCTGCTCGCGATGCGCCGCGGCGGTGTTCTCGCGTTCGGTCTCGAGCTTCTGGATCTGGGCCTCCAGCGACTTCTGCTGCGTGAGCGCCGCCTCGGCGTCGGCCTTCGTCTGCCGGGCCGTCAGCAGGTCGCCGTCGACCTCGGTCGCGGTTCGTCCGCCGGCGCGCGTCTCCGCCTCGCTCAGCGCCAGTTGCGACTCCTGGCGGGCTTCGACGGCCCGCTCGTAGGCCGCCACGGCGTCCGAGCGCGCGGCGTCGGCTCTCGCGATCGCCTCGGGCGTGACGGCGTCGTCGCCGGGCTCGGCCGGCGCGGGGTGCTCGGTGGACCCGCACACCGCGCACGGCTCCCCCGCGACGAGCTTCCGGGCGAGTTCACTCGAGTAGCCGGCGAGGCGACGACGATGGAGCTCGTCGAGAGCGTGCTCCGCCGCGTCCCGCGCCGCTCGTGCGACGGCGAGCTCCTGCTCGGCCTTCGCGTAGGCGGCCGCCCGCTCGCTCGCCTCGTGCACGGCCGCGAACTGCGCCTCGAGCGCGCGAATGTGCTCGTCCACCTGCTCGGCGCGCGCGGCGCGGGCGGCCGCGTCGTCGCGCCGCTTGCGGGTCGCCTCGATGAGTCCGGGCAGTGCCTCCTCGCGCGACGCGAGCGCGGCAAGGCGCTCGTCGAGCGTGATCATCCGTTCACGCGCCGCCTCGATGCGCTGCGCATCGCGATCGAGTTGGCTCTCGCGCGTGCGCAGCGGCTCCCAGGCGCCGATGCGGCGCTTGACGTCGTCGGCGAATGCACCGAGCGCTTCCTGATCCGCGGCCGCGTCGGGCAGGACGGGCTCGACACCGTCGATGGCGGGCGCCGCCCCGCCCCACAGGTTCTCCGCCTCGCCCAGCGCTCGGCTCCACTCGCTCCGCGCGCTCTCCGCCTCTTCTCGCGCCCGATCCCTGTCGTTCTCGGCGCGGACGACGCCCGCGATCGCGGTGCGGACGGTGTCGGCCCGGCGTGCGGCATCGAGCTCGGCCCGGGCGGCGTCGGTAACGGCGCGCTTCTCGTCGAGCTCAGCGAGGGTCGCCGTAGCGGTGCGGTGGCGGCGTTGCTGTTCGGCGAGCGCCGTCGTCTCGTCGCGCTTCTTCTCCGCCGCGGCGCGCGCGGCGTCGGCCGACGCCGCGCGGCTCTTCGCCTCGTCGAGGTGTTCGAGCGCGATCGCGTGCGCGGCCTCGGCCTGGTCGATGCGTGCCGCGGTATCGTTCGCGTCGATCTCGCGGCCGACCAGCGGCGCGAGCCGGTCGCCGTCAGGGTGTGCTGCGACGGCCCTTCGCACCTCCTCGACCCCGCG
>Ga0308157_10006987_pt1 | contig 13308 bp, 13 predicted proteins | sample PhyBR1_FD_201035 | JGI IMG/M metagenome (GOLD analysis project Ga0308157, IMG submission 201035) | Phyllosphere microbial communities from UC Gill Tract Community Farm, Albany, California, United States - DLSLB.R1 | ecosystem: Host-associated > Plants > Phyllosphere > Unclassified | place: USA...
GCCATGCCCGGATATCCGACTACGCAGCCGCGTTGCTGCCCATCTCCCCTGAAGCCCCGCCACCGGGGCGCGTTACCCCGAGTCGCTGCACCATGAATACGGTCGATGCCAAACGGGTTCTGGAAACTGCTCTGATATGCGCGCCTTTACCGGTCTCCGTGCGAGATCTGCGGGCGCTGTTTGACGATGCACTTGGAACCGACACTGTCAAGGGTCTGCTGCTGGAATTGCAGCAGGACTGGGCGCTGCGCGGCGTGGAGCTGGTGCAGGTCGCGTCGGGCTGGCGGTTTCAAAGCCGCCCGGAGATGCGCGTCTACCTCGACCGCCTGCATCCCGAGAAGCCACCACGCTACACGCGTGCGGCCCTCGAGACGCTGGCCATCATTGCCTACAAGCAGCCGGTCACGCGCGGCGACATCGAGGACATCCGCGGTGTCACCGTGAACAGCCTGCTGATCAAGCAGTTCGAGGACCGCGGCTGGGTCGAGGTCATAGGCCACCGCGAAACCGTGGGTCGGCCGGCCCTGCTGGCGACGACGCGGCAGTTTCTGGACGATCTGGGACTTCAGTCCCTGGACCAGCTGCCGGCGATGCAGGCCGGCGTGCCGCAACAGGACCTGTTCAAGGCCCTGGATGCGGCAGCCGAGGCGCCCGCCACGCCTGACACGCCCGACACGCCGGCCGTGACGGCTGCTGTTGCGCAGGACGCGGTGGCGCCGCAGACGGCGGCGGCAGAAGAAAAAGACGGCGCTGACGCGCCGCAGACGGCAGCGGTGCAGGACACCGATGGCCGCGACGGGCAGGGTTCGCTTTTGCCCCAGGTTTGAATGAACTTAAGTCTCGCGTGATGCGACACAGGAAAATATATGAACGATATGACGGCGGATAAAGACGGCAAGCCCAACGAGGTGCCCGCTGCAGACGCAAGCCAGGACGCAGGTCCCGCACCGCGCCAGCGTCCCCAGCCACGCCCCCGCCCCGCGCAGGTCAAGGGCGCTTTCGGCAAGGGTCCGCGCCGCAATACGGCCGTGCCGCCGGCTGCGCCCCGCGCAGCCGCAGCCGCAGCCGCTGACGGCTTTGATTTCGCCGACGTGGTCGCCGGCGAGCTCGATGCCCAGGAACTCGAAGCCGAAGATGCGACGCTGGCCAAGCGCGTGCTCACGCCCCAGGCCGAATCGCCCAAGCTGCACAAGGTGCTGGCCCAGGCCGGCATGGGCTCGCGCCTGGAAATGGAAAAGCTGATTGTCGAGGGCAAGATCCTGGTCAACAACGAGCCGGCCCATGTCGGCCAGCGCGTGCAGCTCGGCGACCAGATCAAGGTCAATGGCCGGCTGATCCGCTTTCGCGTCGAAGGCCCCGAAGCCCGCGTGCTGGCCTACCACAAGCCCGCGGGCGAAGTGGTGAGCCACGACGATCCGCAAAACCGCCCGACGGTGTTCCGTCGCCTGCCGCGCCTGCACCAGGGCAAGTGGCAGTCCATAGGCCGTCTCGATCTGAACACCGAAGGCCTGCTGCTGTTCACCAACTCCGGTGACCTGGCCAATAACCTGATGCACCCGCGCTTCGGCCTGGAGCGTGAGTACGCGGTGCGCGTGCTGGGGGCGCTCAACAAGGAAGAAAAGCAGCGCCTGCTCGATGGCGTCAAGCTCGAAGACGGCGAAGCCTCGTTTGGCTCCATCGAAGACGGCGGCGGCGAAGGCGCGAACTGCTGGTACCGCGTGACCATCTCCGAAGGCCGCAACCGCGAAGTGCGCCGCATGTTCGAAGCCGTGGGCCACGCCGTGAGCCGGCTGATCCGCATCCGCTACGGCGCGATGCTGCTGCCGCGCGGTCTCAAGCGCGGCGCGTTCATGGAACTCGACGAGAAGGACATCCAGGCGCTGCGCCAGGCGGCGCGCAATCCCGAGCAGCAGGAAGCGGAACGCGCCGAGCGCGCGCCCCGTGGCGCGGCGCGCGGCACGGGCCGCGCTTCGGCGCCGGCGCCGGCACGCAAGGGCGGCGGCATCTTTGCCGCGCGCACTGCCGCGCCGCGCGCGGGCCGCAAGCCCACGCAGGCCAGCGAAGTCCAGGCCGATCCGCTCAAGACCGCGCCCGGCTACATCGGCGAGGACAGCTTGGAGCGGGCGCGCAAGGAAACCAAGCGCGCCACGGCCCAGCGCCGCGGGCGCCGCTGACAGTCTCCGGTGGAGAGTCAGGTGTATGTCCGAGATCGCTAGAATAAGAGGTTTTGTCGTTGACGACAAAAATCTTTAAAACCCTCAAGGAAAACCAAATGGCTATCGAACGCACCCTCTCCATCATCAAGCCCGACGCAGTTGCCAAGAACGTGATCGGCCAGATCTACGCCCGCTTCGAAGGCGCTGGCCTGAAGGTCATCGCTGCCCGCATGATCCACCTGTCGCGCGGCGAAGCCGAACAGTTCTACGCCGTGCACAGCGCACGTCCCTTCTTCAAGGACCTGGTCGACTTCATGATCTCCGGCCCCGTGATGGTCACGGCCCTGGAAGGCGAGAACGCGATTCTGACGAACCGCGAACTGATGGGCGCTACCGACCCCAAGAAGGCTGAAGCCGGCACGATCCGCGCCGACTTCGCCGACAGCATCGATGCCAATGCAGTGCATGGCTCCGACGCTGCTGAAACCGCGGCAGTGGAAGTTGCTTTCTTCTTCCCCGGCCTGAACATCTACTCGCGTTGATCGCGTAGACGCCGTGCGGCGAAAGACCTGCGGGTCTTTTGCCTGCGGCGCCTGGCGGCCGGCGTGGACCCGCATGCCAGATATGACAACTACCAACCTGCTTGAATTTGATCTCGACGGTCTGTGCGCCTATTGCGAACAGCTCGGGGAGAAGCGTTTCAGGGCGACGCAGCTGTTTCGCTGGATACACCAGCGCGGTGCGAGCGACTTTGAACAAATGAGCGATCTCGCCAAGTCCCTGCGCGAGAAGCTCAAGGCGCGTGCCCATGTCACGGCGCTGCCGGTGCTTACCGAGCATGTGTCCCAGGACGGCACCGTCAAATGGCTGTTTGATGTGGGCGATGGCAATGCGGTCGAGGCCGTGTTCATCCCCGAGGACGACCGTGGCACGCTGTGCATTTCGTCCCAGGCCGGTTGCGCCGTGGGCTGCCGTTTCTGCTCCACGGGCCATCAAGGCTTCAGCCGCAATCTGACGACGGGCGAAATTCTCGCCCAGCTGTGGTTTGCCGAACATGCGCTGCGCAAGCGCCTGGGAGTGAGCGAGCGCGTCATCTCCAACGTGGTGATGATGGGCATGGGCGAGCCACTGCAAAACTATACGGCGCTGGTGCCCGCGCTGCGCGTGATGCTCGACGACCACGGCTACGGCATGTCGCGCCGTCGCGTGACGGTCTCGACTTCCGGCGTCGTGCCCATGATGGACCGCCTGGGCCTGGACTGCCCCGTGGCGCTGGCCGTCTCGCTGCATGCGCCCAACGATGCGCTGCGCGACGACCTGGTTCCACTGAACCGCAAATACCCGATCAGCGAGCTGCTGGCCTCGTGCCAGCGCTACCTCGAGCATGCGCCGCGCGACTTCATCACTTTCGAATACTGCATGCTCGACGGCGTCAACGACCAGCCCGAGCATGCCCGGCAACTGGTCGAGCTGGTGCGCAGCCATGGCAACGGACGCCCATGGTGCAAGCTCAACCTGATTCCATTCAACCCGTTTCCCGCGTCGGGTCTGCTGCGCTCGCCTTCGGCCCAGGTGACCGAGTTCGCGCGCATCCTGACCCAGGCGGGCATCGTGACCACGGTGCGCAAGACGCGCGGTGACGACATCGACGCGGCCTGCGGCCAGCTGGCCGGCGACGTCAAGGACCGCACACGCGCCGCCGAGCGCATGGCAAAGCGCCGCACCATCATGATTGCTCCTTCGCCCTGAAGGAGCCACAAGGCTTACTGCATGAATCCTGGAAAAATCGGACGGCAAGGTTTCTACCCGGGCTGGGGGCTCGCGGCCTGTCTGGGTCTGGTGCTGCTCACGGGCTGTGCGGGCGGTCCGCGCGGCATTGACGGCGGCGCCCACGCCGACCTCGTCACGCCTTCCGATGAATCCGAAACCCGCCGCCGGGCCCGCATACGCATGGAGCTGGCGGGCAGTTACTTTCAGCTCGGCAGGACCGAGGTCGCGCTCGATGAAGTCAAGCAGTCGCTGGCCACCGATCCCAACTATGCCGAAGCCCACCAGCTGCGCGGCCTGATCTACATGCAGCTGGGCGATGCGGTGCTGGCCGAGGACGGCTTTCGGCGCGCGCTGGCACTTGCGCCGCGCGATGCCAACGTGCTGCACAACTACGGCTGGCTGATGTGCCAGCAAAAGCGCTATGCCCAGGCCGACCGCCTGTTCAACGACGCGCTCGAGCAGCCGCGCTACCAGGCCAAGGCCAAGACCTGGATGGCCAAGGGCCTGTGCCTGCAAAGTGCCGGCCAGCTCAAGGCATCCGAGGAAGCGCTGTTCAAGGCCTATGAAATGGACGCCGGCAATCCGGTTGTCGCTTACAACCTGGCCAACGTGCTGTATGTTCAGGGGGATGTGACGCGTGCCCGGTTCTATATCCGTCGCCTGAACAACAGCGAGCAGGCCAATGCCGAGTCGCTGTGGCTGGGCATCAAGGTGGAGCGTGCGCAGGGGGACCAGCTGGCGATGGAGCAGCTGGCCGGCCCGCTGGGCAGGCGTTTTCCGGAATCGCGCGAGTGGTTGGCCTATCAACGGGGTGCATTCAATGAGTGAGAGAGAGTTGCAGATGTCCGGTGTCTTGGAGACGCAACACAGTGAGCCGGCAGCGCCGGCCAGCGCCGGCCAGCAGCTGCGCCGCGCCCGCGAGGCCGCCGGCCTGCATGTGGCCGCGCTTGCGGGCGCGCTCAAGGTGCCGGTGCACAAGCTCGAGGCCCTGGAGGCCGACAATTACGCGGCTTTCCCCGATACCGTGTTCATGCGCGCGCTGGCATCCAGCATCTGCCGCAGCCTGGGCCTGGACGTACAGCCGGTGCTCGACCAGCTGCCGCGCAATGCGCCCCAGGGTTTCAACCCGCAGCGCACGCACCTGAACGCGCCCATCAAGGAGCGCGCGGGCAAGAGCGGCGGCGGCATGACGGCCAGCAACAGCGGCGTCTCGACCAAGGCGATTGCCGCCGTGGCGGTGCTGCTGCTGGGCGCCGCGGCGGTTTACTTCCTGCCCAGCGGCATGCTGGACCGCGGTGACGACGGCGAAAGCCCGTCGGCAACGCTCAGCCAGCCTATCGATGCCACGACCTCGCCAGCCATTCCCGCTGCCGGTACGCCCGCTGCCGGTATGCCCGCCGCCGGTACGCCCGCTGCCGGTACGCCCGCCGCCGGCATGCCCGCTGCCATCGATACGCCTGCGGCAGCGCTGCCGTCCGGTCCCGCAGGCCTGGCGCCTGCCGCCGCACCGGCGGCTCCGGCCCCGGCTGAAATTCCCGCTCCCGCAGTGGCCAGCTTGCCGGCCGCGCCGCTGCCGCCCGGCCAGGAGTCGCTGGTGTTCAATGCCTCGGGCCCGTCCTGGGTGCAGGTCAAGGATGCACGCGGCGCGGTGGTGCTGAGCAAGAATCTGGGGGCCGGCGAATCGGCGCAGGTCGCGGCGCAGCTGCCGGTGCAGGTGGTGGTGGGCCGCGTCGCGGCCACCACGCTGCAGGTGCGCGGCCAGCCTTTCGATCTTGCTGCGGCGGCCCAGGGAAAAGACGTAGCACGCTTCGAGGTGAAATAAGTGAACAGCAAACAACAGCTGCCCATCCCCATGTCCGCTCCCGCGGCCCGGCGCTCGCGCCAGGCGCGCGTGGTCTGGGGTGATCGTGTCGTCACCGTGGGCGGCGATGCGCCGGTGCGCATCCAGTCGATGACCAATACCGACACGGTCGAGGCCATAGAAACCGCGATACAGATCCGCGAACTGGCCCAGGCCGGCTCGGAAATGGTGCGCATCACCGTGAACACGCCCGAGGCGGCCGCGGCCGTGCCGTATATCCGCGAGCAGCTCGATCGCATGGGCGAGAACGTGCCGCTGGTGGGCGACTTCCACTACAACGGCCACCGCCTGCTGACCGACTACCCGGAATGCGCCAAGGCGCTGTCCAAGTACCGGATCAACCCCGGCAACGTGGGCAAGGGCGACAAGCGCGACAAGCAGTTCGGTCAGATGATCGAAGCCGCGGCGCGCTACGACAAGGCGGTGCGCATAGGCGTCAACTGGGGCAGCCTCGACCAGGAGCTGCTGGCCAGCCTCATGGACGAGAACGGCCGCCGCGCCCAGCCCTGGGACCCGCGCCAGGTGATGTACGAAGCGCTGATCACCTCGGCCATCGACTCCGCGCGCCTGGCCGAAAGCATGGGCCTGGCCGGCAACCAGATCATCTTGTCGTGCAAGGTCAGCGGCGTGCAGGACCTGATCTCGGTCTACCGCGAACTGTCGCGCCGCTGCGATTACGCGCTGCATCTGGGCCTGACCGAAGCCGGCATGGGCACCAAGGGCACGGTGGCCTCGGCCGCGGCGCTGTCGGTGCTGCTGCAAGAAGGCATTGGCGACACCATCCGCGTGTCGCTCACGCCCCAGCCGGGCGAGGCGCGCACCCAGGAGGTGGTGGTTGCCGCGGAAATCCTGCAGTCGCTGGGAATGCGCATGTTCGTGCCCAGCGTCACCGCCTGCCCGGGGTGCGGGCGCACCACCAGCACCACGTTCCAGGAACTGGCCAAGCGCATCGACGACCATCTGCGCGCGCAGATGCCGGTCTGGCGCCTGAACTATCCGGGCGTCGAGGCGATGCGCGTGGCCGTCATGGGCTGCATCGTCAACGGTCCGGGCGAAAGCAAGCATGCCGACATCGGCATCAGCCTGCCGGGCAATGGCGAAGCGCCGGCCGCGCCGGTGTTCATCGACGGCGAGAAGGCCTTGACGCTGCGCGGTGACAACATTGCCGAGGAATTCCACGCGCTGGTCGACAACTATGTGCGCCGCCGTTATGGCGCACAGGCGCAATAAGCCGCTGCGCGCCCGCTGCGCCGTCTGCGCAGCGCCTGAATCTTGATCTCATCCATTTTTGCCGTGACCACTGAAACCAAAACCCCTGCCAAGCCGGGAAAGATTGTTGCCGTCAAGGGCATGAACGATATTCTTCCGCCCGATTCCGCCCGCTGGGAATGGCTGGAGGAAAAAGTGCGCAGCCTGATGCAGCGCTATGCCTACCGCAACATCCGCACCCCCATTGTCGAGCCCACGCCGCTGTTCGTGCGCGGCCTGGGCGAAGTCACCGACATCGTCGAGAAGGAAATGTATTCCTTCGAGGACCGGCTCAACGGAGAGCAACTGACGCTGCGCCCCGAAGCCACGGCCGGCGTGGTGCGCGCCGTCGTTGAAAGCAATCTGCTGTACGACGGCGGCAAGCGCCTGTACTACATGGGGCCGATGTTCCGCCACGAGCGCCCGCAGCGCGGCCGCTACCGCCAGTTCCACCAGATCGGCGCCGAGGCGCTGGGCTTTCACGGCCCGGAAGTCGATGCCGAGCTGATACTGCTGGCTGACGCGCTCTGGAAGGAGCTTGGCCTGCAGCAGGTGCGCCTGGAGCTCAACAGCCTGGGCCAGCCCGAGGAGCGCCGCGCGCACCGCGCGGCGCTGATCTCCTACCTTGAGCAGCACCACGACCTGCTGGACGAAGAAGCCAAGCGCCGCCTGCACAGCAACCCGCTGCGCATTCTGGACACCAAGAACCCGGCCATGCAGGCCATGGTCCAGGCCGCGCCGCGGCTGCTTGACTTCCTGGGCGATGCCTCGCTGGCTCACCTGAATGCCGTCACGGCCATCCTCGACGCCAACGGCGTGGCCTGGAGCATCAATCCGCGCCTGGTGCGCGGCATGGACTACTACAACCTCACGGTGTTCGAGTTCATCACCGACCAGCTCGGCTCGCAGGGCACGATCTGCGGCGGCGGGCGCTATGACTACCTGATCGAGCAGATCGGCGGCAAGGCCGCGCCGGCCGTGGGCTGGGCGCTGGGCGTGGAACGCGTGCTCGAACTGGTCAAGGAAGCCGGGCTGGCAACGGCCGCGCCCGTGCCCGATGCCTATGCGGTCGTGCCCGATGCGGCCTCGCTGCCCCAGGTCAGCCAAGTGATACAGGCGCTGCGCGGCGCCGGTGTCAGCGTGCAGCTGCACAGCCCTTCGGGTGCAGGCGGCGAGGGCATGGGCAGCATGAAGTCGCAGTTCAAGAAAGCCGATGCAAGCGGCGCGCGCTTTGCACTGGTGTTTGGCGCGGATGAACTCGCGCAGGGCCAGGTCACGGTCAAATCGCTGCGTGACGGCAGCGGCACCCAGACCACGCAAACCCTCAGCGCCGTGGCGCAGTGGGCGAGCCTTCTACAATCGACAGACTAAAAACACCCAGCATAGCCATGGCCCAACATTTCGATCTTGAAGAACAAGAGCAACTTGACCAGCTCAAGCATTTCTGGAACAAATGGGGCACCCCGATCACGGGTGCCCTGATTGTCGTGTTCGGCAGCTTCGCGGCCTGGAATGGCTACCAATACTGGCAGGCCCGCCAGGCGACGCAGGCCGCAGCGCTTGCGGATGCGGTGACGCAGGCCGTCGAAGGCAAGCAGCTTGACCGCATAGGCCAGGCGCTGACCGATCTGAAGAGCAGCTATGCCGGCACCCAGCAGGCCGCGCAGTCGGGCCTGCTGGCCGCCAAGGCCTATGCCGATGCGGGCCAGTGGGATCAGGCCAAGGACGCGCTGACCTGGGTTGCCGACAAGGGCAGCGACAACGGCCTGCAATCGCTGGCGCGCCTGCGTCTGGCCGCGGTGATGCTGGAGCAAAAGCAGCCCGATGCCGCGCTGCAGCAGCTGTCGGCGGCCTTTCCCGCAGAGTTCACGGCCGTGGCCGCCGACCGCCGCGGCGATGCCTATGCACTGCAGGACAAGAAGACCGAAGCCGTGGCCGAATACCAAAAGGCCTACAAGGCATTCGACAGCCAGATCGACTATCGTCGCCTGGTGGAATTCAAGCTCAATGCGCTGGGCGTGCAAGTCCAGGCCCAGGCCAGCCCAACGGAAGCCAAACTATGACCCGCAGCCTGCCAACGCGCCTGGTGCGCAGCCTCTGTACCTTCGGTCTGATCGTGAGCCTCGGTGGCTGCGCCTTCTGGAATTCCAGCAAGGTCAAGCCCGCGGATCTGGGGCCCAACGTGGCCCTGCTGCCCGTGCAGAAAGCCTGGACGGCTAAAATCGCGCCGCTTGGCCAATTGCCGCTGGTCGCGCATGTGCACGGCAAGACCGTGGTGCTGGCCAGCCTCGACGGCAGCCTGCAGGCGCTGGACGCCAGCTCGGGTGCCTCGCTGTGGCAGGCCAAGGTCGGCCAGCCGCTGACGGCCGGCGTGGGCGGCAACGAGCGCCTGCAGGCCGTGGTCACGCGCGCAAACGAAGTGGTGCTGCTGGAGCAGGGCCGCGAAGTGTGGCGCAAGCGCCTGCCCGCGGCTTCGTATACGCCGCCGCTGGTCGCCGGCGGCCGCGTGTTCGTGCTGTCGGCCGACCGCGCGCTCACGGCCTTTGATGCCGAAGACGGGCGCCAGCTGTGGGTGCAGCAACGCACCGGTGAATCGCTGGTGCTGCGCCAGGCGGGTGTGCTGACTGCCGTTGGCGACACGCTGATGGCCGGCCTCGCGGGCCGGCTCGTGGGCCTGAACCCGGACAACGGCGCCGTGCTGTGGGAAGCCGCGCTGGCCAGCCCGCGCGGCACCAACGATGTCGAGCGCCTGGTCGATCTGGTGGGGCCGCTGAGCCGCGAAGGCGGGCAGCTGTGCGCGCGCACCTTCCAGGCCTCGGTGGCCTGCGTGGACGTGGGCAGTGCACGATTGCAATGGGCCCAGCCGGCCCGGGGCGCCCAGGGCGTGGGCGGTGACGCCGAACGTCTGGTCGGCACCGAAGGCAATGGAACAGTGATCGCATGGCGGCGTGCCGATGGCAGCCGTCTGTGGTCAACGGATCGCCTGCAACTGCGCAAGCTGACAGCTCCCTTGCTGTTGGGTCGCTCGGTGGTCGTGGGCGATGACGATGGTCTGGTTCATTTGTTGTCCAAAGAGGATGGTTCTCCGCTGAACCGCCTGACAACCGATGACTCCGGGATTGCTGCAGCACCGGTGGTGGCAGCGGATACGCTGGTGGTCGTGACACGCAATGGTGGCGTGTACGGCTTCCGGCCGGATTGATAGGTATTCTGGGATGAAGCCAGTTATTGCCCTTGTAGGGCGCCCGAATGTGGGCAAATCGACGCTGTTCAATCGGCTTACAAAGTCGAGAGATGCGATCGTCGCCGACTTTGCCGGGTTGACGCGGGACCGTCATTACGGCCAGGGCAAGCAGGGCAAGCACGAGTACATCGTGATTGACACCGGCGGCTTCGAACCCGATGCATCCAGCGGCATCTTCAAGGAAATGGCCAAGCAGACGCAACAGGCCGTGGCCGAAGCCGATGTGGTCATCTTCGTGGTCGATGCACGTGCCGGCGTCTCGGCGCAGGACCATGACATCGCCAAGTACCTGCGGCGTCTGGGCAAGCCCTGCCTGCTGATCGCCAACAAGGCCGAAGGCATGCTTGAAGGCGTGCAGCTCACCGAGTTCTACGAACTCGGCCTGGGTGCCGTGCACCCCGTGTCCGCGGCCCACGGCCAGGGGATTCGCGGCCTGGTCGAGCTCGCGCTCGAGCCGCTGCACCTGCCCGATCCCGAAGAGGAATTGCTGGAAGAGGGTGAACTCGGTCCGATCAGGCTGGCCGTGGCCGGCCGCCCCAATGCGGGCAAGTCGACGCTGATCAACACCTGGCTGGGTGAAGAGCGTCTGGTGGCCTTTGACATGCCGGGCACCACGCGCGACGCGATTTCCGTGCCGTTCGAGCGCAATGGCCAGAAGTTCGAGCTGATCGACACTGCCGGCCTGCGCCGCAAGGGCAAGGTGTTCGAAGCCATCGAGAAGTTCTCCGTGGTCAAGACGCTGCAGGCCATCGAGTCGGCCAACGTCGTGCTGCTGCTGATCGACGCCACGCAGGGCGTGACCGAGCAGGACTCGCACATCGCGGGCTTCATTCTCGAAAGCGGGCGCGCCGTGGTGCTGGCCGTGAACAAGTGGGATGCGGTTGACGAGTACCAGCGCGAATTGCTGCAGCGCTCCATCGAGTCGCGCCTGTCCTTCCTCAAATTCGCGTCCATGCATTTCATCTCGGCGCGCAAGCGCCAGGGCCTGGGCCCGGTGTGGGCGTCGATTGCCCAGGCGCACAAGGCCGCCACCTGCAAGATGTCGACGCCGGTGCTCACGCGCCTGCTGCTCGAGGCCGTGCAGTTCCAGGCGCCCAAGCGCGCCGGCATGTTCCGCCCCAAGATGCGTTATGCCCACCAGGGCGGCATGAACCCGCCGGTGATCGTGATCCACGGCAATTCGCTCGAGCATGTGACCGATGTCTACAAGCGTTTCCTCGAAGGGCGCTTTCGCAAGGAGTTCAACCTCGTGGGCACGCCGCTGCGCATCGAGATGAAAACCTCGGCCAATCCTTACGCCGACAAGGATAAATAATCGCCGCAAGGCCTTGAGGGCGATTGCCCACTTCGTGTGGATCTCAATGGGGGGCTGGGCCCCCCATTGCTTTTGCCGGGCGGCGGCAAGGGGGCAAAAGACCCCGGTGGCCCGCGGTAATGCGACGTGCGCAAGGCTTGTGGTAAGGTGTCGGTTTACAACAACACTCCTTGAACACGGAGAATATCGTGAGCAATAAAGGCCAACTCCTCCAAGACCCGTTTCTCAATGCGCTGCGTCGCGAGCATGTTCCGGTGTCCATTTATTTGGTCAACGGCATCAAGCTGCAAGGCCAGATTGAGTCTTTTGACCAGTACGTTGTGCTTTTGCGCAATACCGTCACCCAAATGGTGTACAAGCACGCCATTTCCACCATTGTTCCCGGCCGTGCCGTGAACTTCTCCACAGCCGAAACCGCTGCGGACAACGAAGCCGCTGGCGCTTGAGATTGCACCCCCCAGTCTTTTTCCCCGCGACCGGGAGTCGCGTTCTGACGGAGAGTCTGCATGGGCACTCCTGATACTCCCAACGGCCCCACCACACCGGTCCTTCTGGTCGGTGTGGATTTCGGGCTTCCCCATTTTGACGCCGAGCTCGAAGAGCTCGGCTTGCTTGCCCAGACCGCCGGCCTCAATCCGGTCGCGCGCCTCTCCTGCAAGCGCAAGGTGCCCGACGCGGCGCTGTTTGTCGGCAGCGGCAAGGCCGACGAGATCCGCATGCTCGCGCAGCTGCATGGCGCGCAGGAAGTGCTGTTTGACCAGGCGCTGAGCCCGGCGCAGCAGCGCAACCTCGAGCGCCATCTGGACATGCCGGTCACCGACCGCACCCTGCTGATTCTCGAGATCTTCGGTCAGCGCGCGCGCAGTCATGAAGGCAAGCTCCAGGTGGAGCTCGCCCGCCTGCAATACCTGGCCACGCGCCTGGTGCGCCGCTGGTCCCACCTGGAGCGTCAGCGCGGCGGCATTGGCGCGCGCGGCGGCCCGGGCGAAACCCAGATCGAGCTTGATCGCCGCATGATCGACAAGTCGATCAAGAGCACGCGCGAGCGGCTGATCAAGGTCAAGAAGCAGCGCGCCACGCAGCGCCGCCAGCGCGAACGCCGCGATGTGTTCAACGTCTCGCTCGTGGGCTACACCAATGCCGGCAAGTCGACGCTGTTCAATGCGCTGGTCAAGGCCGGCGCCTATGCGGCCGATCAGCTGTTCGCGACACTCGACACGACGACACGCCAGTTGTATTTGAGCGATGCGCGCCAATCTGTGTCCTTGTCGGACACCGTGGGCTTCATCCGCGATCTGCCACACGGCCTGGTCGATGCGTTCCAGGCCACGCTGCAGGAGGCAATAGACGCCGATCTGCTGCTGCATGTGGTCGATGCGTCGAATCCCGCGTTTCCCGAGCAGATCGCCGAAGTGCAGAAAGTGCTTGCCGAAATCGGTGCCGACGGAATTCCGCAGCTGCTGATCTTCAACAAGCTCGACGCCGTACCCGCGCCAACGCGGCCGGTGCTGCTGCAGGACACCTATGAGTGGGACGGCCAGCCCGTGCCACGCTTGTTCGTCAGCGCGCGCTCGGGTGAAGGTCTGCCTGCATTGCGCCAGCTGCTCACCGAGAGCGTGCTGGCAGCGAAGGGGACGGATAAGATCCCCGATGACCCCGCTGATTTATGAGGCGCCAAGCCCTGTTTGGGCAAAATGCCGAAGGGATCCCTGTC
>Ga0308157_10006989_pt1 | contig 13307 bp, 7 predicted proteins | sample PhyBR1_FD_201035 | JGI IMG/M metagenome (GOLD analysis project Ga0308157, IMG submission 201035) | Phyllosphere microbial communities from UC Gill Tract Community Farm, Albany, California, United States - DLSLB.R1 | ecosystem: Host-associated > Plants > Phyllosphere > Unclassified | place: USA...
GTTGCCCTAGGGTATAGTTCTTCACATATTTTGCGAACATGTGATGAAACTTATAACCTTTGAAATCAGTGACCGTTCCCTTGCGATCACCACAGTGAAAAAAGCCGGAGAGCAATGGGAGTGCGTAATATCGGCATCCGGCCAAGCTGGTGATGGCGCGATGTCAGCCATCGTCCAGCAACAGATCAAGTTTGATGGCGCCTATTGCGCTGATATGGTGCTGGAGAAGGCGGTTGATTTCAGTGGGGCATTCCTGCAACTGGTGATGTAGGGCGGTCGGCCGGGCATCTACCCATCCCTACTTCTCCGCAACGAGCGTCGCGCAGCGCAGGGCGAGGCAGGCGCATACAAGCATACATCGCAATGACATCAACAAACTATAGCGGGCGGCGTCTCAGTGTCGCCCCAATGATGGATTGGACCGAGGAAGAGTAGTTTTCATAGAGGCCGATGACCGGCCTGTAGCAAATTTAAAGTAACAGGTTTAATGTCGACTGCCGATGCGTGCGGAGGTGTCACGACGGCGTGCTGGAATTGTAGTGCGGAGGGGAGGTGCTCAGGCTCGCCCGAAGCGAGTTAGACGAAGCCTGAGATCTGGCGAAAGCAGCATTAAGCGGGCACAGCTGGTGCCCGCAACTTGTCGAGGTAAGCCGCGACATCGCGGATGTCGGCATGCAGGGGATCGCCTGAGAGTGGGATTGGAAAGGTGTTTGCAGAGCGTTGGTTATAGGCTGTCTTCATTGACATACCGATGGCTTCACATACCTCCTTGAGGTTCAAGTGGGCCTTGTTGTACATGGCGAGAAGCACAAATTCTGTTGCATGTCTAGCGCACCTCTGAAAGTCAACGCTGACTGCTCGTAAATGTATTGCTGAGCCGACTCGCTGAGAGTGATTCGTGGAATACTTTGTGCGGCTTTGTCTGACCCTCGAAGCGATCTGAGCCCTTCATGAAATTAGCATAACGGCTTTGCTGTTGAGTGTGGGAGATCAATTGATCGACCGGCTGTTGACGCCGACGTCAAATTGGCCCGTCTGCCAAAGTTTGACAGCCTGACCTAGGAACCTTGGGACAGCAGTACCAACAAGCCCTCGCCGGGGAACGCGGGTGGGTCAACGAGATGTCACACTTACGTGAATTTTGCGTCGGCGTCAACACTACAGAGGCAGAAGTGCTATCGCCTGCTGCTCTGGTCCGGCATCCTTACGCTCCGTGATCTGTCCCTGATTGTCGTCGACCTCGATGACTAGTCATATCGTACGCACGTTGGCACCCGCGCTTCAGGCTTTCCTGCCTTGACCTCGCCGAAAGGACTGCCGGGGGCTGCCGGCCGCTCACATAATGGCGCTTGCGGGTCCTGATACCACACATCCGGGTGGGGCAGACGCCGGGGCGTTGCGTGGGAAGGACTGGAATCTGGCGACGGGCAGAGGTGCTACGTCGTCCTTCAGGAAACTGGGAGGCACAACATCCTGCCCGGAAAGCGCTACCATCCGGTCCCGGAATCAACTGGTGTGACAAAGAATGCATTTGCTGCTCGTCAGTAGTGGCATCATTCTCGACTGGCGGAAGCAAGGGGCGGTGAAAAATTCCGGTCACGTCGAAGTAGCTGGTGCCAGAGCCGAAAGTCCAGATCAGGTCGTCCAGCCTGAGTCGTCGCGACTATCCGCCGGACGTATTCCAATCCTGAAGTGGTCGAGACAGCGCCCGACCACGCAAACTGACAGAGGGAACATGAAAGACGAACTGGCCAGGCTGGTTGCAACCCAGCGCAGGAATTACCGCGAACAGCCTTCGCGGATGGTGAGCGACTACAACCGGGAACGCCAGCTGGCTGGCGAATACAACGGGCGGCAGATCCTCGAGATGCTGCAGAACGCCGACGATGAAGGGTCGGATGCGGTACTGATCAGGCTCGACGGGGAAAAAGGCGTACTGACCATTGCCAACCAGGGTCAGCCTTTCTCGGTGGATGGCTTCGAATCCCTGATGCTTGCAAACCTAAGCCCGAAGACGAAGGTGCGATACATCGGCAACAAGGGACTAGGCTTCCGCTCGATCATCAACTGGGCCCACCAGGTCACTATTGACAGCGGTACGGTGAGCGTCACCTTTTCCGAAACGATCGCTCGCCAGACATTCGAACAGCTGTTTGACGACGCGGAGCGCGCGCGCCTCCGGCAGCGCAGGAACCTGAGCGCACAGGCGGTTCCTGTCGCCTTCCTTGCGCTTCCCGAGTTCCGTGACCGTACATCCAGCGGATGGGCGACCGAGATTTCGGTCCATTACCGGCCGGAGTTCCTGGACGGGATCAGGGAGCAGCTCGCGAGCCTGGAGCCCGAATGCCTGCTGTTCCTGAAGCACATCAGCAGCATCATCATTGTGCAAAACGGCGAAGAAACGCGTTTGCAGAGGAAGCTGGCCGGCGATACAGTCAGCATCAATGGGGATGCATGGACCATCAGAACAGATGAAGGCCCACTACCTCCGGAGCACCAGAACGCCGACAAGGCCGAGGAGGAATGGTACAGCCTAAAACTGGCACTGTCAGATGGCCTGAAGAAGGGCGCACAGACCCTGTACACGTTCTTCCCGACGAAAGTGAACATCGATTTCCCGATGGTCATCCATGGCACGTTCGACCTCGACAGTTCCCGCAATCAGCTGATCAGATCGTCTCGCAACGAGTTCCTTCTGAAAAAACTCGTGAGACTAGTCGTGGACACGGCTCGGTCACTGCGCGGGCGCGGGAACGATCCATGGATACAGGTACGCCTGCTGCGCTACCGGGACAGCAATCCAGTACTCAGGGAACTGCACTTTTACCAGCACATCGAGCAGAGCGCGCGCGAGCTCGAGATTTTCCCATGTGTCGACGACTGCTACCGGCGCGCCTCCGAGGTGTATTACCTGGGTGATGCATTCTCCCGGCTCGTACTTCTGACCGGCTGTGAGGCGGAATTTCCGGGACTCGTTCATCCAGGAGAAGAGAACCACGTTCACAAGGACAAATACCGGCGGGTCTCTCAGACCGCCGGGTTCGCCGCGGCGGTGAACCGGCTGAGCGCACGCCTGCTCGACCATGACCTGGAACACAGGGTCACGCTGATCAGTATTCTCTGCAGTGAGTCAGAACTTGTGGGCCGCTATTCACTCCTCGTCAACGATCAGAATGAGCTGATTGACGCCGCCACGGATGCCTATACCCCCCTGACTGCAGGTGCAGGCTCCGTCGTGATCCCCAGCTTTGTGAATATCGATTTCATGAGCCAGCGACTGTTCGAACAGCTGGTCGCCCGCCTTGGCGCCGATTCGGGCGAGAAGGCGCGCGACGTCCAGCGCAGACTCAAGTCGGTCACCACCATCCACAGCTATGAGCCCGCGCAGGTCATCCGCTCGATCATCAGAAGCGTCACCGCGGCGCTGGGGCGGCCGGGCGCGAGTGTGCAGAACGTTATTGGGGAAATGGTCTCGGCCCTGCTGGCCAGCTTCTCCGCGCTGGGAGAACCGGCGGCGTTGCCCCCTGACGTCAGTGTACGGCTCCTGAATGCCGGCCTGGAGGTCGCGGATGCGCGCGAGCTGTTCCTGTCCCCCGGCTATCCCACCGGAACACACACTGGGCGGCTGTTTGCACAGGTCTATCAGCCCGGCCAGTTTCTCGCGCCACCGTCCGCTTTTGGCCCCGGAGTGGCCGGGGCGGATCCTGCGGTGCTGGAACGCCTATTCCTATGGCTCGGTGTGAATCGTTTCGTGCGCTATGTGGCGATGAAGCCTGGCCCGCGCCTTCAGGAATATGAGGACCATGTCTTCAGCGTGGTGGACCGGCCCGCTTCCTATCGTGATGCGAACATTCAGTGTCTCGCTGTCCACGAGTCAGACCTCGCCAGAATGCTAGGGGCCATGAGCAGGGAAGAGCTGGTTGAATGGCTGGTCCGTGATCCCGATGCTCGAAGGCGCCTGGAACCGGACAATCCCGATGTCTTCGACTATTCCAAGGTAAACGAGAAGTCTGGTACCTGGTACTACCGGCTGCAGCGCAAGCCGTCGTATCTCCATTTCCAGCTGCGCAGGGCGGCCCTGTTTGACGGATTCGTGTTAGACGGAGATGTGCCGGTAATGGATCTCGTCAACCCATTTGCGTTCGATTTTCGTGCGCCGGGGCTTGCGGAAAGCGGGGTCACGCGCCGGGAAATCGAGACGGTGCTGTTGCGGCTCGGTGCGAAAGACAGTTTCAACGATCTGCCACTGGAAGCGGTCGCAGACATACTGCGTAGGCTCCCTGCGGCGGATCCGGGTGGCGCGCGGGCCCAGCGGATCTACCGTCTGGCACGTTTCCACTATGATGCCCACAGCCGACCCCTCCCGCCTGACGTGCCACTCTTCGCATACACGGGGAAGGAAGGGAAGTACCACCCACAGCGTGACGTGTACTACAGCGACAATATCCGGCTGCCGCGCAGGATCGTAAACCGGTACCCGGTTCTGGATTACCCGCGGCGCAGCGGCGGGGCCAAGGTACCTGCATTTTTTGGCGTTAACAGTCTCAACGATATCCCCATCCAAGTAGACGGACGCGTGCTGGTACCTTCACTCACGGAGGCGCTGGCAGTAATACTCAGGGAAAAGCTGCCGTTTTTGTTGGCATACCGCATTCACGGTCTGCAGAACGGGATCGCCGAGGCCCGTCGCCTGGCCAGGCTGACCATCGTACTGTGTGCCGACATCACATGCAGGGTCGGCGGCGAATCCTTTCCGCTTGCCGTCAACGATTACGTGAAAGAGGGGGACTCATACCTCATCAAGGTTGAGCCGTCGGATACGCTTGAGGACCTCATGCGCGCCCCGCTGTTCTGCGACACATTCGCCGACATTGTCGGCTCCGTCTTTACTGTCAGCGAGCACCGGGCCGAGATCAGAGGCGTGTTCAAGGATCCGCTGTGCGAGGTCGAGCACCTCGCGTACAGCGAGCTCGGCGAAGAGACCATGCGCGAGGCCCGGCAGCTTCTTGGTATGGCGGATCCGGCGACGGCTTTCTGGGCCGCAGTTTGGGGCGCACAACACAGCACCGCGCCCGAAAGCCTTCAGCCTGGCGACGTCGACACGCTGCTCAGCTGTCTCCGTCAACGTGGCATCGCTCCTGAAGACCTTGACTTCGAACGGATTTCCGCCCCTAGGAACATTGGCCTGGTCACAGCGATCCTCAAAGCCCTCGACGTGCCGGTGGAGGCTTTCAACAGGCTGGCGCTCTACAGGCTAGATTTCTGCGACGAGCATCGCAGAAAGCTCGCGGACAGGCAGGACCAGTACTTCGGCGCCTTTACGTACTCCCTGTGGATGCAGCTTGACAGCCAGGATTGGTCCGCCCGCAGCCAGTTCCTGGGGCTGGTGGCCGAATACGAACACAGAGGCTGGATCGACGACGTCGCGATGCGGCACCGCGAGAATCCGGAACCCATCTACGATGCGATTGTCCGGGCAAACATCCGTTCGCGCTTCGATGACCTAGAGCTGTCGGATCGGCAGGACTACGAAGTGTTTTACAGGGAGCAGAGCCAAGCATTTTCATCCACTGAATTCGCGTCGCTTACCGAAGGTGCGAGGAGCTTCCTGTATTTCAAAGGTGGACTTGAACAGGTGCGGGAACGTGCCGCGCGGGAGAAGGCTCCGGCACCGGAACTGCAGGGGGGCGCGGCGCCTGTTCAGAAACTGCCAGCCCGAAGTTCCACCTCGGTTGCGCTCCACTCGGCATTCAGCCCGGGAGGAAGACCCGGGAGTTCGCACAGGTACAGCCCTGCTCAGGACCTGAAAAACAGGATCAGTGGCGAAGGTGCGGAAAAGGTCGTTGTTGCAAGCCTTGTCGCCGCCTACGGTGAAAAACATGTGGTTCATGTGGCGCAGCGGGATGACGGAGCTGGCTACGACATCCGCTATTCGCCCGACCAGGGGACGACTTGGCGATATGTCGAGGTCAAGCGGTACACTCAGAATCGGATTCATCTCAGCAGAAATGAACACGCCTTCGCTGCGGCGAACCGGCACGCGTACGAGCTTTTCCTGGTCAGCGCGGCGGACGAGATCAGCTGCCTGACGGACATCGACTTCAGCGATCCAGACAGGTTTGGGGTTGTGGCAAGCGAGTACGTCGTGTTGTTCAGGCTAGAGGATAACGCTGCCGAACCTGGACGTGCTGTGCCGGCGCGCGTAACGGATGATGATGAGCAGCCGGTTCCTGTGGAGGAGGCGGAGGTTCTGGCGAGTTAAGCGCGCCGTGCACGGAGCAGGCTGACCGGTATGCAGTTGATCTGTATGAATCCTGAGCAAAAGGCCACAGAGAGGGAATTCCTCTGTGGCCTTTTTCAATGCCATACTTAGTTTATGATTCTGGCCCGTTCTAGAAGCCGATTTCATACTTGAGATGCGCTTGGGGCATGTGCGGTTTTAAGCCTTGAACTGCGGCGATAGCGGCTTAACAGCTTTGTGTGTTTATTGGGACGTCGTCAAAGGAGAGGTGCTTTCCGGCCAGTTCGTCATGGAGAAAGTTAAATCCTTTGTGAACTCTATGAATGGGTACTTCTGAGCCTTCTTCCATTTTTTTAATAACGTCCCTAATTCACATGTGCGGCTCAATCAGAATGGTGACCGGCAGGTACTGACCTTCTTACGGTAGAGCCACATGCTAAACACTTTGATCGTTTGATGTATGTGTTGGGGCAGTAAGCTGACCACTTCATAACCTTGCGGACGGCCGTCAACATGCAGCCTTAGGTCGGGCCTATCTGCAAATTTAAAGTCAGTAATTTGACACATGCCATCGCTAAGTGATGCAAGGAGCGCCTTGCCCACAGCAAGTTCTTCAGTTGGGGATCGCGTCGGCTCAAGGGTGCCTCCAAGGGAAGGCGCCCGTTCAGGGCATTGCACAAAATCGAGTTGCGCGCACTCAGGGCATGAATTGCGCAGTCAGGTTTGCAAGACCCATTGGGACATCTTTCGATATTCCGAATGACGTGATTCGAAAGAGCCCTTTGAGGGGCTTTAGTCTTCGCTATAAAGTAGCATTAAACGTCGTTAATGTGAATCGTTGTCGGCCCAAGGATTGATACCTTAAGATGGCTCATGGCTTTTCTCTTTTGGAACCACTCACGAAGAGGAACCTGGCCCATAATTCTTGGGGTTCCATTGTTGTTGGCTGTCCGGTTAATTTTTCCATTGACAACAAGCCGCTCTCGGCCACTGTAAATAGTGACGCTCTCTCCATTTTTCCCGAAATACTTTTCAACGTTGATCGGCACATTGAAGAAGCCGGTTCGGTGATAAGTCTCTTGCAGAGTCAGACGGAAGTGAGGGGTCGCATCCAGAAGCTTTGCATCGTGGCTTGGCATGTTCGCATGCGGCTGACTTAGTGCGACTGGCTCCAGCTGTTGAACTCTCGGCTCGTGCTTGATCTCAATCGCCTGTGTTGGCGGGTTAGTTTCGGTTCGGGTCTCGATGACTATATGGGGCCGCGGTAGTTTTGCTTCGGAAAGCTGTTCGACTGCCTCATGCACTTTCGCCTCAAGCTTCGCTTCCACGCTGGTGTCAGGCGGGTTCGCCTCGGTAGGCGCCTCGATCACTGTACTCGTACGCCCACCGTTCCACTCGGGCTTGAGGGTTTGAATGATGCTGTCTTCCAGCCCTGCCGCAAGGTTCAGGTGAAAGCTTCCATAGCGAAGTAGGCCGCTGTCTGCCAGGGCAAGAATCTCTACGGGCTGGCCTTTCTTGAGTAGGTCAACGATAGCAAGCCGATTGCGCGAGGTCGTTCGCTGATCCACGTTCGGCTTCTGGTAGCCGAACATGCGACGCTGAAGGGTCTGAGTAGTCTTGCCAATATACTTGACAGTCTTTCCGCTGACAAAGGCGTAGAGGACGTTCTGACGATCTTCCAAGTTCTGAGGTTGAAGAAAAAGCTCGTTACCTTGCAACGCCCATATGCCTGCTCTTTGAAAGCCTATCTCGTAAAGACTTTGCATAGTCATCTCCTAAGAGGTCATTTGAAAAACGAATTCTACTAGCTTCTTTATTTATGTGGGAGTTAAAAAGCTTTTTCGGCAATGAATTTAGTATCTACTCTAGATTTTCATGAATGCTATATTGGTTATGATAAAAAAGGTTGCTCAGGATTGCGAATGATAAGTGGTTAATGCTCATATAGGATACGGAAAGTCTCGGCGGGCGTTTTTGCCATTGCGCTGACGAAATATTGATGGAGTTATATAGCGAAAGATGTGGTGCTGTACTAGGCGGGGAAGGGCAGTCGAGGATGGTGGAACATTGCTCCTTCAAAGAAGCCTGTGCCAGAACTATTCTCAAACATGAGCGATAACGGTAACTCAACATTGGCTGTTACAGTATTTAAGCGGTTTAACTCTGGCTTGAAGAAATGAATTAATTGAGCCTCAAGAGAAACTAGGATGGAATCTGCATGCCCTGTCGGGTGAAAAAACTCGATGGGTGCAGATGTATGATCGATAGCGCGGAATAAAACTGAGCACAGGTAAAGCCGCTTCGTTTTTCCAGCATATTCGGGCGCATGCAATTTAGTAATCGCTGGATGCCCGTTCCGAAAGCGTGGAGTTGCTGACGACATTTTTCCAATGTACACTAAGTCTTCGCCTCGGCCATCATAAACAGAAATGAAGTATAACGGATAACAATAAGGCGGCGGGGGGCCGAGTTGCGCGAGAATCGCAGTCCGCTCTACTGGAGAAACCCACCTGAGGTGATATGAAGCCCTATTCATGGGATCAACGTTGAGTATCGCGCACATGGAGCGCAAATAATTCCATGCCACTGTTCTTTTTTCCTCGAATGATTCAGCCTCCAAAAAAAGAGTTTCGTGTAGCGGATAACATAGCGCTAAATCTACATGCGCGAACGGTCTCATATCGTTGCCGCTCAAGTTCATTACGCCGAGGTCGTTCTCGCCATTTAAAATAGAATCAAGCGGGGAGCGCTTTATAATATTCATAAATTTTCATCTTTCTCAGCTGCCAACGCCGTGGTCCAGGACTTTCTACCGCTAAACTGGTATGGTCGGCGGCAAGGCATTCTCTAATATAGTTGTTGGTCTAAATCTGCATACTACAGCGCATGTTGTAGACTTCATATTTTATTTTAAACAAAAGGAACGTCGATCGCCCGCGTCGCGGCTTGGGGCGAAGATATGGAAGGCATCGATCACCATGCCGATATTCTGTGGGCCGGCCAGCCGCACGCTGCGTTAGGCGGCGGTCGTTGTGTCGTTGACCGTGCTCCAAGCTATGGCTTCATAGGCCATGCGCAGCCCGCGCACGGCCGCTTCCCGGCCCGGCTAAGGGGGGGCCTCGACGATGCGCGATGGATCGCAGTCCGGGGCGGTCGACATGGGCGCCAGCAGGGTGCCGGCGCCGCGCTGCGCGGCCACGTCCAGCAGCCGAAGCGCTTCGCGGCGCTTGGCGTTACGCCTGGTGCCGGGCGCGCCGTCGACGTCGAGCAAGACTTGGAAGTCCGTCAGGCCGATGTGCGTGGCGCCCAGTGTGGTCCGGACACCATCGACCCCGCCGGATTGGCTTCGATGTCTTGGAGCCACAGTTCGATCTGGTCGAAACCGGCCGCTGCGGCGGCAGCCATTTCCAACAGCTTTTATCGATATTTACCATTATAATCTTGCATTATTTACTCTTCTGCAAGGCAATTGTCATGGGTGAGCCCTATATAATCGATCTTTCCAAAAGTGAACTGGAAAGACTCAAAACACCAACCGACATCTTGCAGAAGGATGCTTTTAAGCGTCTCACTGACCTGATTGATAAGCAACTGAGCGCGATTCCCAGAGAGCCGTTCGCTGACTACGAGGACACCGCGCTGAGTTATCCAAGGCCTCACAATGCTGTTCTCATCGAAGGTGGCCGCGGCAGCGGCAAGACGACCTTTCTTTTGACCGCACTGCAACGGCTGGCCAGCAGACACGATGACAACATTGGTTCGATCGCGCAGAAACTGCATGTGCTGCCGATGATTGATCCAACGCTGATCGAGACGAAGGAAAACGTCATAATCGTGATCCTGTCGATGATCGAAACGGCAATTGCTCATGCTCGCGTCAATATTGATACCCTTACCGAGTCACGACAAGCCTTGGCGGAAGGTCTCGGCCTCCTCGACGGCATCGGAGCGAACGCCGTGTATGGGAGTGAATGGGAAGATGCCAGCTGGGTCATGAGTCGTGGCCTGAACAAGGCGGTTAAAGGACGACTGTTCGAGCGAAAACTCGGCGCGTATATTGAAGACGCGCTGAAGGCGCTCAACAAGCAAGCCTTTGTACTTGCGTTCGATGACGTCGACACGAATTTTTCGCTCGGACACACTATGTTGGAGACGATCCGCAAATATTTGACGTCACCGCGATTGGTGCTGTTGGTGTCCGGGGATCTGGATTTATACGGCCGGCTTTTGCGTCGCGGTATTTATGAGACGTTTGGCGATAAAGTTCTACGAAATGATCCGGGTATCATCGGTGAAGACAAGCGCGATATCGCAAACGCCGTGTTGGAACTCGAGGAGCAGTATCTATTAAAGGTTGTGCCGCCGCAGAACCGCGTGTCGATGTTGGCCTTGGGTGGCATTATCCAGGGCCAGCAGGATCGTGTAAAAATTTCCTTGCGTCCTGGCGATCATGGCGAGGATGTCAAAGACTGGGCCAGCACAAAGATCCGGCAGCAGTTGCTTGAAGACCGCAGCACCCGACATCATCCGTTCTTCGATTTCGTCGCAATGGAGCATCTGCGGCTGGTGTTGAGCTACCTTCGCGCACTTGCCGTCGATGACAAACAGCAGAGCCGCAAAGCGGTGTTGACCGTGTTTGAAACCCGGCTTCGCACAATGCGTGTACCAACTGATCTGATCGATAAAGGTAGTTTCGACTATACATTGCGCGAGACTTTCAGCTGGTTGATTAGACAAGACGACGCACCCGACCTGCTTCGGTTCGGCGTGCCTGCCGATCGAACCAAGGCGATCGTCGTTCACTGTCTGGGCTTGTGCCTGGCGCAGGGGCTCGAAACCGGGCATGGCTCAGTATTGCAAGCACTGGTTTCCCTTGGGCTTCCTGTGGCAATGATGCGTCGCCCCGAGTTGGCAGACAAAAAGAATCGCGAAGCCGTTTATGGTTTTCTCTGGGCGCAGGCATCGCCAATGCTACCCGAGCTGGCGGCGCGTATCGGATCCATTGATCGATTCGAGCAAAAAATTGGGAAAGTGCCTGCCAGCTCATTCGGGTCTGTTGGTTTGGCCAATCGATTCCAGCGAGACAGTATTTTGCAGAGGATATATGGCGGCAAGAACGTGGAGGCGAAAAAGACAGTCGGTGAGCTTGCGGGTACAGCCGGTATCAGCGAAGTAACGAAACGATGGCTTGACAAGATTGTGGCGGCAGAGGATGGGGGGAAATTGCAGCCTAGAAATGGTGTTGCCTGGTTTTCGGTCGACGATCTTCGTAAATCGCGGTGTGCCGAATTTGGCGATGTCCTGAGCCTCATTGTCTATGGCCGGTTCAGCGCTCGTGGCGAAAACTTCTGGTCGGTGTCGGCAATTTCACTGTTTGCGGTGATCGGTAACTTGCTGATGTCCAGCGACATTGGCGATCTTGCTGCATATTCTGTGTCGTCTACTGTTCCTGCATACAGTACTACCATACCTTCGGAAGATATTGATTTCGCGGACGAAGACGAGCCGCATGTACCCGAAACCGGTAATGATGCTGATGAAGAAGCAGACCTCGCGGATCAGAAAGCCGCATTCGACGATTTTTACAGAAATTTGAAAGCCTGGCATACCTTTGTGCGCCAGCGTATCGATACGGACGGTATTTCTCCGGCAATGCTGGGAAGCATCGCAGTGCGCATACACGATGATTTGAAGGGACTCGATGAAAATGTGACAACAGCCTGGAAGAGTGGAGAAATTTTGCACCGGCAAATCACGACGATCCTCCATGGAATGCTCGTTCTTACATCTCCTACCCCTGGACGCAAGGAAAGTCCGAGGGATACCGACCGGCCTTTCGTTGAAGCACTAGGCCAGGCTACAGCCAAAAAGAACCTGCATTCCTTTGTTGTCATTCTCCTTTCTTGCCCCCTGGTGTGGGCATTCCTGAATCCGAATGAAGAGTTTAAACGCAGTGGAAACTCCACTGCCAAATTGAACGAGGCCGTGAAGGAAGCATTGGATGCCTGGAAGGCATCGCGCGTGGACGAAAACACGGATGATAGCGCGTTTGACTTTGCAAGTTGGCTGGTGCCGCCGAAGATCAGGATCAACTTTGGCGTCAAGGCCGTCGCTAAACGTACTGTCGAGGTACGCGGGTTCTATGAGGTCTTGAACGTTGTCCCGCGCTACGAGTCATAGCCAATGAACCTAGACGCTACCGATGAGCTAATCGACGCATGGGAACTGGTGACATACGCAAAAGCAGTATTCAGTAACCTGGAACTGCTGCGCGCGTTCGAGACTTTGCCGCAACCGGTTGTGTCTGCAGACCTTGCTTCAGTGACGACGGCGCCCCATGCCGCGTTGAAGACCGCATACGAGCAAGGACGTTTCAGCCAGATGAAGCGTTTTCAACCTGGACTGACTGACGAAGCCATCGAAAGCCGGATCGCGCGTGTTTCGAAAATTATCGATCGTGCGGCAGCTGGCAGCGCGCCTGGAGCGGGAGTGAATCGCGCCACGCATGCCGCGCTTCCCGATCATTTCTTCCAAGACCTCCCGGATCTGTTGACGGCGCTTGCCCGCACCTTCCTGTCCGAAGGGAATGACCGGTCAATTCGTGTCAAAACCAGGTTGCTCGCTACCTGGCAAGACCTGGTGCTGGTCGTACCGCCCCTGTTGATCACATCGACGTGGATCGCGGGACGCGTTGCGCTACCCGGATTAGCAGCCCCGGTCTTTGGCGAGCGCCAGCAGATTCTGGCACGCATGCACGCGTGGCTGTGTGAGTCGACGCTGCCGGTGGACGACGATCCGTTCATCGATTATCTGTGCCGGACCGAGGGCCTGGACGAAACCCACATGCATCTGAATGGGACGACCGAGGCCGAGAAAATCTGGTTCGACGCATTGGAACGGCCCCGGCAGGTGGTCGGCGCGCTGACGGCGAAAGTCATTGAAAAGGACGGCGGCCTGCGGATCGCGACAGGGAACGGCGTCAAGCGCTTGCTGCATCAGGAAGACACGAGCTTGACGCCGGCAGTGCTCGTGCAGCGCGTGGAAGTTGCGGTGGTATTGAAAGTGC
>Ga0308157_10006990_pt1 | contig 13304 bp, 12 predicted proteins | sample PhyBR1_FD_201035 | JGI IMG/M metagenome (GOLD analysis project Ga0308157, IMG submission 201035) | Phyllosphere microbial communities from UC Gill Tract Community Farm, Albany, California, United States - DLSLB.R1 | ecosystem: Host-associated > Plants > Phyllosphere > Unclassified | place: USA...
CGGCGAAGGTACGTTCTTCGAAATCGCTGGCTGCTATAAGCGCTATCATTGCCCACTGTCGCGGACCGTATTTCTGGGCAAGCCGACGCAGGCTTTCCTTGATGCTGAAAAGGCAACGCTCGAAGGTATGGAGGCCGGTCTGGCAGCCGCTCGCCCTGGTAATACCTGCGAGGATATCGCCAACGGCTTCTTCGCTGTTTTGAAGAAACACGGGATCATCAAGGACAACCGCACCGGCTATTCCATCGGCCTGTCCTATCCGCCGGACTGGGGCGAACGCACAATGAGCCTGCGTCCCGGCGACCGCACGGAATTGCAGCCCGGCATGACCTTTCATTTCATGACAGGTCTCTGGCTGGAAACCATGGGGCTCGAGATTACCGAGAGCATCGTGATCACCGAAACGGGTGTCGAATGCCTGTCGAATGTGCCGCGCAAACTCGTGGTCAAGAATTAGGACGCTGCGATGATGCATAGCTCGCCCCCTTCCCGTCCCTCCCCAATCACGCCAACTGTCGATCTTAACCGTGACGGCGTGCAGCATGGTCATTTGCGGTTACCGTGGTCGCGAGACGATTCCGCCTGGGGCTCGCTGATGCTACCCATCTGCGTCATTCGCAATGGCGATGGACCCACAGCCCTTCTTACGGGTGGCAATCACGGCGATGAATATGAAGGACCGGTTGCCCTCTACGATCTCGCCGCCAATCTGAAACCGGCTGAGATCAACGGACGCGTTATTATTGTTCCTGCAATGAATTTCCCGGCCTTCATGGCCGGAACGCGCACATCGCCGATAGATAAAGGCAATCTCAATCGTAGTTTCCCCGGCCGTCCAGATGGAACTGTGACGGAAAAGATCGCCGATTATTTCACACGCTATCTGCTGCCCACAGCCGATATCATCATGGATTTTCATTCCGGGGGCCGCACACTCGATTTCCTGCCCTATGCCGCCGCACATGCCCTGCCCGAAGCAACTCAGGAAGCCCAATGCTTTGCTGCCGTCAAAGCCTTTTCGGCTCCTTTCTCCATGCGGATGATCGAGATCGATGCAGTAGGCATGTACGATACAACCGCAGAAGAAGCAGGCAAAGTCTTTGTGACGACCGAGCTTTCTGGCGGCGGCACGATTTCGGCACGGTCGGCAGCAATCGCCAAACGCGGCATTCGCAACCTTTTGCGCCATGCAGGCATTCTGCATGGTGAAGTCGAGCTTTCGCCCACCACATGGCTCGATATGCCGTCGCAGGAATGCTTCGGCTTTGCCGATACCGAAGGTTTGCTTGAACCTTTGGTTGATCTCGGCGCGGAAGTACGCAAAGGCGACCTCATTGCCCGCGTTCATAATGTGGCGCGCACCGGCTCGGCTCCGCAAGAGTATCGCGCCGCACTCGATGGAATACTCGCGGCACGGCACTTTCCGGGTCTCATCAAGATGGGTGATTGCCTTTCGGTCATCGCCACGATCAGCGAGGAGCCATCTTCGTCTCAAATCAATCAGTACTGACCAATTGAAAAGCCGGAACAAAAACAACCGGCATCCATAAAGAGGAGTGAACACCATGCGCATGAAACTTCATACGATTTCCGCTCTGCTTTCCGCGGCAGCATTTGCAGCTCTTACAATGCCGTCACAGGCCGTCACCATTGACGATCTGAAAAGCGCGGGCTTTGTGCGAGGAGCAACCGCTAACGAAATGCCTTATGGTTATATGGACGCGAGTGGTGCAGCCAAAGGCATCGGCCCGGATGTTGCCGCAGCAATTTTCAAAAAACTCGGAATTGAGGAAGTCGACTGGACCGTCACACCATTCGGCTCACTTATTCCCGGATTGAAGGCCAAGCGCTTTGAGTTTGTCGCCGCCGAGCAGAACATTCTACCGGATCGTTGCAAGCAGGTGCAGTTCACCGTTGCTAATTCCAGCTATGGTGAAGGTCTTCTGGTGCCCAAAGGCAACCCGAAGAAAATCCATTCCTATGAAGACATCAAGAAGGATCCTTCCCTGAAAGTTGCTATCGTTTCCGGTGCGGATCAAATCGACTTCCTGCATGGCATGGGTATCGATGAATCGCAAATCGTCATGATTCAGGGCAATGCTGACGCTCCATCCACGGTACAGGCTGGTCGTGCCGATGCTTATGCGGCGACCGAATTGACGGTGGCTAACCTTGTTGCGAACTCCCCAGAACTGGAGCAGGCACATCCATTTGCCGATCCGGTTGTAGCTGGCAAAGCCGCACGCAGTTTCGGCGCTTTCAGCTTCCGCCCGGAAGACAAGGACTTCTATGAGGCCTTTAATAAGGAACTCATCGAGTTCAAGAAAACTGATGACTACGCCAAAATCCTTATGACTTATGGATTGAGTGAAGAAAGCGTCGAAGCTGCGCGGACCGTAGATACGGCAAGCCTCTGTAACGCAAAGTAACGCTTTTGTCGCCCGCCGAGCCATGATTATGGCTCGGCGGGCCTTGTCTCATCTCTATCGGGAGAAGACCATATGCACTGGACGGAGTATCTTCCTGCCCTTTTCAAAGGCGCACAAATCACCGTCGTTCTTGCACTCAGTTCGATGGCCATCGGTACAATTCTCGCGTTCGCTGCCGGCATCGCCCGCTTCGCAGGTGGACCGATCCTTTCCGCGATTGCGGTGATCTATATCGAGATATTCCGAGGTACTTCGCTGCTCGTGCAGCTGTTCTGGCTGTATTACGCCCTGCCATTGATCGGCATTTCATTCGACCCGATCACGACCGGCATTATGGGGCTTGGCCTTAATATTGGTGCCTATGGTGCTGAGGTAGTGCGTGGCGCTTTGCAAGCTGTTCCCGAAGCACAGCATGAAGCCGCAAGAGCCCTCAACTTCGGCAGAGGTCACACATTGTTTCACGTCATTCTGCCACAGGCAATTGTCGAGATGATGCCGGCTTTCGGCAATCTGGCTATTCATAATCTGAAAGATACAGCACTCGCCTCGCTTATCGCGATCAGCGACCTGACTTTCCAGGCCCAGCGTTTGCGCAATCTGACGCTCGACAATGTGACGATCTATTCGCTGACACTGCTCGGCTATTTTGCAATGGCCCTGATGCTCGCCTCCGCCATCCGCTGGCTTGAGCGGCGCCTGAAACGCCAGACCATGGCAGGAGGCTTTGCATGATTTACGGTTATGCCTGGGACACCTCGTCCACACTATCCTTCGCGATTTCCATTCTGCCAATTCTGGCAATTGGACTCACCGTAACCCTCAAGGCCGCAGCCACCGGCTTCGCGATTGCTCTGATACTTGGCCTTGTCTTCGCACTTTTGCGTCGCAGCCCTTACAAGATCATTTCATGGCCGACAGTTGTTGTGGTGGAGTTTTTGCGTGATACACCGCTGCTGGTGCAGCTATTTTTCCTCTATTACGTCTTACCGGTCTACGGCATCGTGCTACCCGCATTCCTGACCGGCGCATTGGCTCTCGGTCTTCAATATTCGGCCTATACATCGGAAGTCTATCGGGGCGGCATCGAGGCTATACCGCGTGGACAATGGGAGGCCGCACGCGCGTTGAACCTCACGCCTTGGCGCACTTATCGTGACATCGTCATTCCTCAGGCTGTGCCGCGTATCATACCGGCCATGGGCAACTATCTTGTGTCCATGCTCAAGGAGACACCGGTTCTGTCTGTCGTCAGTATCGTCGACATGCTCAACCTCGCCAATCTGATCGGTGATCGCACCTTCGAGTATCTGGTGCCGCTATCGATGGTCGGCCTGATCTTCCTCATCCTGACACTTATCTGCTCGGCAGGCATTCGACTGCTCGAACGCACACTTCCAAAGAACGGGATCGCCCTCAAATGACCCAGGAAATTATCCGCTTTCAGGACGTAACCAAGCGCTTTGGCGCACTGACTGTGCTGGATCAATTCAATTTCTCGGTCAAGACGGGCGAGAAAGTAACGCTGATCGGTCCATCGGGTTCAGGAAAGTCAACCGTACTCCGCATTCTCATGACGCTGGAGCCATTTCAGGAAGGCACTCTGGAGCTTGCCGGGACGTCCTATCATGAGCCGAATGGCAAAGGGCCGTTTCAGGCGAGCGAAGCTCACTTGCGTAAAATCAGATCGCATGTCGGCATGGTATTCCAAAGCTTCAATCTGTTTCCGCACATGTCTGTGCTGCGCAATATCATCGAAGCGCCTGTCTATGTTCTCGGTATGAAGCGGGACGAAGCCGAGGCACGCGCCCTCGACCTTCTCTCGCTTGTCGGCTTGACAGACAAGAAAGATCATTATCCTTCACAGCTTTCTGGTGGCCAACAGCAGCGTGTTGCGATTGCGCGTTCATTGGCGATGCGTCCGCGTGTTCTACTCTTTGATGAACCGACATCGGCACTTGATCCGCAGCTTGTCGGCGAAGTTCTGGCGGTTATTCGCAGTCTCGCGCAAGAACATGATCTGACTATGCTGCTCGTCACCCATGAGATGCGCTTTGCACGCGAAGTGTCTGATCGTGTCTGCTTCTTTGACAAGGGGCGCATCTGCGAACAGGGTACACCTGAACAAATATTCCAGTCTCCAACCGAAGAGCGGACGAAAGAATTTCTGCAATCAGTTCTATAGCGCTCAGGCTATGGAACTGACGTCATAGACTGGCGGCAGCTGCGCGAAGGTTTCTCGAATAGTTTCAAGAGCTGTCTGCAAGGCGGATCGCGAAAGCCTTCCGCCAAGGCAGATGCGGATGCCACCATCGCCACGCTCACCACCCGCCACAAATGGATCAGAAGGGGTAACAGCAACGCCTTTGCTTGCCAGCGCCCGGACCAGACCATCTTCCGACCAGTTACGCGGGATTTTCAACCAGGCACAAAGCGACAGCGGATTACTGCCTGCGATGTGAGGTCCAAGAATATCGGTTACCAATGTCTGCCGTGAACGCAATTCGCTACGCTGAATATCTCGAAGCTCAGTGGCTGTTCCGTCCTCAATCCAGCGGCTCGCCATTTCTGCAACGAGGTTAACCCCACTCCAGCTCGTCACGCGTAAAATTGACGTCACGCGGATAGAATAATGCGCCGGTACAACAAGATAGCCTGTCCGCAAGCCGGTCATCACTGTCTTGGTGAAGCTTGTTACAAAGAAGCCCAGCTCCGGCAGCAGCTCCGGCATTGACGGCAGAGGCTCTTCGAGGATCGGCTTATAAACTTCATCCTCGATGACACAAACACCATATCGCCGCGCAATGTCCGCAACTGCGATACGCCTTTCAGCGCCCATCAAATGACTGGTCGGATTGCCAAGCGTGGGGATGAGTACCAGCGCTCTTATATCCCCCGCCTTACATGCCATTTCAAAAGCATCGGGCAATATGCCTTCTCTATCCGTCGGTAGCGCACGCAGCGTAAAGCCAAGCACATTGGCAAGACCGATGATACCGTGATCGGTCAGTCTTTCAGTCAGCACAACCTCACCCGGTTGCACGACCGCTGCGACTGCAAGAAACAAGCCATGAGCTGCGCCATTCGTGATGATGATCCGCCCCGGGTCGACATCCACTGACAATCCGCGCAACCAGTCACGCGCAATGTTGCGATGGCGATCCAGCCCCGCGATTGGACGACACGGACGCATGAAGCTCGCATTGTCCGACAGGCTCATTTCCTCAAAAAGTCGCCGCGAAGCGCTCTCATGCGCGCTTGTGTAAACCGCACGGATGATGGAGAGATCAGCCGTACCGCTAGGATCGCGGTCGAGCATGAAACGATCAGCACGTTCTGTCACACGGTTGCAAACATAAGTGCCGCGTCCAACCTCGCCGCGCAAATAGCCGCGCCGCTCCGCTTCCTTATAACTGATACTCACCGTCTGAACGGAAAGCCCGAGCTTGTGTGCAAGGTCACGATGCGTCGGCATCCGCGTCTCAGGTTTCAGGACACCCTTCTCGATATCCTCAACGATCTTTTCAGTCAGGAGCCGATGTTTGGTAGTTCCTTTGCGCATCTCCAGCGCAGGTTGCCATACATCAAAGGTCACAAGATCATTACAAGACATTGATTGTCCTAATCCTAAAGGAATTCATCCATGACAATTTATCTCTCAATGAATGAGATTTGAAGTGGCTAATGCGAGACAGCAAAGATTATTCGACGTTTTGTGAAACACATCGCAAATAAAAACGGCCCGCCAGTATCACCGCGGGCCGCTTTGTCGTGGTTGCAAAACTGCTATGTTTAGCTCAATACGATACCACCATCGACATTGAGGCTTTGCCCGGTCACGAAAGCTGCATCATCGGATGCAAGGAATGCGACCGGACCAACCACGTCTTCGGGATCACCGATGCGGCGCATGGCGGTCTTTTCCTGCCAGGCTTCACGTATTGCGACATCATCAAGATTGACGCGCCCCATGTCAGTCAGAATGATACCAGGGCAGACGCAGTTGGCGGTAATGCCGAAAGTTCCCACTTCCTGTGCCAATACGCGTGTGAAGCCCATGACTGCGGCCTTCGAGGCGGAATAATGCGCCTGTTCTGGTGCGCCATGCTTGCCACCGATGGAGGCAATATTCACGATGCGACCGTATTTCTGCTTTTTCATGTGAGGCAACACAGCCTGAACGACCAGAAATGTGCCTTTTGCATTCACATCAAGAACGCTATCCCAATGTTCTTCCTTGAGATGTTCAACTTCGCTGGCAATCAGAATACCGGCATTGTTGATGACGGCATCAATACGACCGAACGTGTCGATGGTCTTCTTTACCATCGCTTCAACATCGGCCTTACGGCTGACATCGGCGTAAACGGCCAATGCGCGGCGACCAACGGCTTCAATTTCCTTTGCCACCTCTTCCAACACATCTTTCTGGCGTTCAATATCGTTGATGGCTACATCAAAGCCGCGTTTGGCCATACCAACTGCGATTGCACGTCCAATCCCACGGCTGGCACCTGTGACGAGTGCTACTTTTGCCTGTTCGGTCATTTCATCCTCCACAAATCAAAGAGCCGTATAGCCGCCATCGACAGTCAACACTGTGCCGGTCACGAAGCTTGCCGCATCGGATGCAAGAAACAAAACAGCATTGGCGATCTCGCGAGGCTCACCCAGCCGCCCTAGTGGCGTCATGGCGAGCCACGTCGAAAACCATTCTTCGTTACTCCGTCCTGCAAGCGTCAATTCTGTAGCGGTGTAACCGGGAGCGACTGCATTTACGCGCACCCCTTGGTTGGCCCATTCAACAGCCAGTGACTTGGTAATCAGATTTACGCCCGCTTTTGCGGCGTTATAAGCCACCTGTGGCTGAGGATAGACGACAATCTCCCCGCACATGGACGAGATATTGACGATTGCGCCTCGACCAGCCGCTGCCATACGCTTTCCGAACGCTTGCGCACAGTAAAAAACACCATTGAGATTGACGTCGATCACCGCCCGCCAATCATCTTCAGTCACATCGCCGGCAGCGGCATTTCTGACAATACCGGCATTGTTGACCAGAATATCCGGCACACCAATCTCGTTGGAAATGGCCTCCGCCACCCGTTCGGCAGCATTTTTATCTGTTACATCAAGCACATATAATCGTGCTGACGCGGCTCGCTGGGCGTTGAGTTCGGCAACAGTCGCCGCGCCTGCAGCCTCATCGCGGTCGGTAATGATGACATTGGCACCGGCCTCGACAAAAAGTTCGGCAATAGCGCGCCCAATACCTTTGGCACCGCCGGTAATGACAGCGCTTTTACCAGTCAGTTGAAAATCCTTGAGCATTATCTTCTCCCGAGCATCTTCTTCAGGTCCCACGAACCGACTTCAAAGCCGGATAGAGTGCGCGATATTGTTGATAAATCTCGTTATAGATGGCCGTCTCACGCGGACGTGGCTCGATGCGGGTACCCGGCTTGACCATAGCAGCGATGCCATCATCAATGCTGGCAAAATGTCCCGCACCATGCGCGGCCAGAACTGCGGCACCAACCGAAGGTGCATCGCGCGACTGTGGCACACAAACGGGTAGCCCGGCCGTGTCAGCATGGATTTGCAGCCAAAGTGGTGACGCACTGGCCCCGCCACCAACCGTGATTTCCTGCCCGCGATAACCCGCGTCTGCCATGGCATCGAGGATCGCGCGCGTGCCAAAACTGATGCCTTCCATGATGGCGCGGAAAACATGGTGCGGCTCATGCGCAAGCGTCAGACCGACAATCGCGCCGCGCGACAGGGCATCGGTATAAGGTGTGCGATTGCCCTGAAAATGGTCTTGCACCAGAAGCCCGTCTGCACCCGGTTCAAGCGCGGCAGCTTTGCGGTTCAGTTCTTCCATATCCATTGTGCCGTTCATCATGCGGCCAAGCCAGGCAATTACCGAACCGGTCGATGTCTGCCCACCTTCAATGATATAACGTTTCGGATAGACCATATCGGGGTAACTGCCCCATATGCCGGGCGCATGAAGCGGTTTGTCTGAAACACCAAATTGCAAGTGAGACGAGCCAGTTATCAAAGCAAGCTGTCCCGGCTTGGCAACACCAAGACCGATCATGCCGATCAGCGCGTCCGCACCGCCCTGCACGACTTTCACCTTTTGCGAAAGACCGAGTTGAGATGCGGCGCTTGCGCTCAGATTAGCGATCACTTCACCGGGGGCAACCACCCGCGATGGCCATTTCTGCAACAACGCCTCAAGGCCCAACTTCTCCAGAAGAGTTTTGGGAAAACCGCCGCGGTCTGTCGAATAATGCCAGCGCAACGACACATTGTTGAGGCTGGCAGCCTTCTCTCCTGTCAGTCGAAGCGTCATGAAATCTTGATATTCGCAGATGGTTTCTGCCTTCTCGAAGACTTCAGGCTCATTGCGCGCGATCCACAGCGCCTTGGGGATCATCCATTCCGCCGACACCGGGCCACGTCCGCCACCATTTGCCAGAAGGGCGTCGTCACCAGTTGCAAGTACAGCTTCGGCCTCAGCGCTCGCACGAACGTCCATCCAGATGATTGATGGACGCAGAGGCTTACCCTCGGCATCAAGCGCAACCACGGTGCAGCTTGTCGTAGCCAGCGTGATAGCCTCAATTGCTGCCGGATCGATCGCAGATTCAGATATAGCTTTGCGCGCAGCCTGAACGAAGGAAGACCACCAGTCTTCCGGGTTTTGTTCCGCACGCGCTCCGCTTGAGAATTTCGTTTCATAAGGCACAGCGGCACTTGCCAGACACGTACCTGAAAGGTCATAGACCCGCGCGCGGATACTTTCCGTTCCTCCATCGGCGGTCAGAAAATAAGCCATTCAAATCCTCCCCAATGCCGTTCCGAAAACTCCTCCAGCTCTCGGAATGCATCACCGTGCAATCGTTCAATTCAGGCCGCGAAACGCCTCTAGTGCTTTGCCCGCATACATCACAGCCGGACCACCGCCCATTTCGACGGCAACCTCCAGCGCTTCGACCAGCTCCTTCTCGGTCGCGCCGTGACGGAGGGCTGCCTCCACGTGGTAGAGGATGCAATCTTCGCAACCTTTGGCAACAGCAATGCTGACGGCGATCAACTCTCTTTGAGCGGAAGAAAATGAACCTGCAGCCGTTGCGGATTTGCTAACCTTGGCGAAGCCGGACATAAGCTCCGGCGTCGCTTTGGCAAAAGCACCCAGTCGCGACTGGGCTTCTTTCAGACGCAGCTTCACATCAGTCATTCAAGCCTCCTGCAAAATTCAAAACCAGATCAATCACGTCCTTCGCCTGATCCCATTGCGGCATATGACCAGACTGAGCGAGGAAATGAACGCCAATCGACGGCGGCAACGAAGTCACTTGCTGCCAGGGAATAATGCGATCCTGTAGTCCGACCAGCACACGGACAGGCATTGAGCGCAAAAGCTTTTCCAGCGATGCGATGATGTCAGCGCGCTGCCCTGATGGCCCAACAATACCCTCAGCCAGATCTTTCAGACGCCCCTTAGCCATAGTTGCAGCAAACTCCGCCACCAAGACCGGCGAGAGTTCGACGGGCTTTGCCGCAATACGCCGCAGAAGATGCGTTATCTCGCCCGCAGTCGTTGCCTGTGCCATGCCCGAAATAAATCCGGCATCGATTTCAGAGCCAAGACCCGCAGGTGCAACAAGTGTCAGGCTTGTAACACGGGAGGGATGAGCCGAGGCAAATGCAGTTGCTGCGACCGCCCCCAGAGAATGCGCAACGACATCTGCCTTACTGATCGACAGAGCATCGAGGAATGCGGGAAGGAACTGACTAAGCTGGTCAGCATTTGCCGCACTGATTGTTGTCATTCCATGGGCCGGAAGATCGGGGACGACCACGCGGAAACCCGCCCTACGTAGTCCAGACGCGACATTGCTCCATGTCGTCCGATCACCAGAAAAGCCATGAAGCAGCAGGAAAACCTGCGCATTTTTAGGACCTATATCGGTATAGGCAATCCGACCATCTGCAAGCTCAACGAAGTCCACATCGGCATTTGCCTGCGCATTGCCAAACGCTGCCAGCACATCTTCTTTCTCAACGCGGCCTCTACGGCCTGAGCCTGAAAGTGTGTTGATGTCTATGCCATTCTGGCGCGCAAGCCTGCGTGCAAGCGGTGTCGCGCGTATACGCTGATCATGGCTCACTGCCCTCGCAGGCCGCGTCACTGCGAGCTGCTGCGCAGTCTGAACCGGCACATCTTCATGAGCGACAGCTTCAGCCTTTCGTGTGATTGAATCCCCCGCCACTTCAATACGCGCAATGGCATCGCCAACAGTTACCATGTCGCCTTCTTGGCGGAGGATTTCGACGAGCTTGCCACTGAGGAGCGCCGGAAACTCAGCAACGGTCTTGTCGGTTTCAATCTCAAGAACGGCTTCGCCACGCTCAAAACTATCGCCTGAGGCTTTCAACCAACGGACAATACGGCCCTCTTCCATTGTCTCGCCAAGACGAGGCATATCGAGATCCGTCACGACATGAGTATGGTGCGAGCCGGCTGCAAGCGCGGGGGGCGACGCAGCCGGCTCCACCGAAGAGGCCGCGCTTTCGCCAGCCTCTTCAGTCCAGTCGGGACCAGAGCCAATCTCGATGCGCGCCAGCGGCGCACCAACAATGACATGATCCCCGATTGATCCGATCCATTCGTTGAGCGTACCGTCACCAAGCGCCGGAAACTCGGCAACTGTCTTGTCGGTCTCAATCTCAATAATTGAATCGCCGCGTTTAAAACTGTCGCCGGGATTGACAAGGAAGCCGACAATCTTGCCTTCTTCCATCGTCTCACCAAGGCGCGGCATTTTCAGAATTCGTTCTGTCATGACAGCATTCTCTCCGCGACCGACCGGATAAGGTCCACTGTCGGCACACTGCCAGCTTCAAGGTCCTGCGAAACCGAAATCGGAATATCTTCACCAGCAACGCGCACGACAGGCTGCTCCAGATAGTCGAAGCATTCTTCTGTGATGCGGGCCGAAAGCTCTGCAGCAACACCGGCTGTCATCACGCCTTCGGAAACGACCATGGCTTTGCCGACGCGCTCGACATGTTCGCGTATAGTGTCGAAATCCAACGGATTGAGGGTGCGAAGATCGATAACAGTGGCTTCAATGCCCCTGGCAGACAGCTTTTCGGCAGCATCCAGCGCGTAGTGAAGCTGACGCGAATAGGTCACGATAACCAGATCTTTGCCTGTACGGCGTACGGCGGCCTTACCCCACTCAAGCGGCTCCGCGTCAAGATCGACTTCTTCCTTGCGAGTATAAAGCGCCTTGTGCTCGATAAATACAACCGGATCAGGCTTCGTCAGGCTCTGTCTCAACAAATGATAAGCATCTTGCACTGTAGCAGGCATGGCAAGCCGCAAGCCTGGCGTATGCATGATCCACGCTTCCAGGCTCTGCGAGTGCTGTGCGCCCGCCGAACGACCGGTTCCGCCCTGCGTGCGCAGCACCATCGGCACGCCAATCTGTCCGCCGAACATATAGCGGATTTTGGCTGCCTGATTGGCTAGCTGGTCCATGGTCATACCGAGAAAGTCGATATACATCAATTCCGCAACCGGGCGCAGACCGGTCATCGCAGCGCCTACGGCAGCACCGATAATCGCAGGCTCGGAAATCGGGGTATCGATAAGCCGTTCGGCCCCATATTTGCCGATCAGGTCTTTCGTCACACCATAGGCGCCGCCATAGCGACCCACTTCTTCGCCGATGACGACGATGGTGTTGTCTTCAGCCATGGCATCATCCAGCGCTTTACGCAGCGCATCGCGGTAAGTCATGGCAACCATTATGCTTCATCCCTGGAAAGTACGCGGTCGATACGGGTGCGGACGGGTTCCGGCTCTAGTTCACCCACCGCATAGACATCCTTGAACATTGAGGTGAGCGGCGGTGCCTTGGACTCGACCGTGAAATCAATGGTCGCATCCATTTCGGCGGTAATACCGCTATCCATCGCATCCAATGCTGTTTCCTGCGCCAGACCTTCCGAGACCAGCCGGTCGCGCGTGAATTTCACCGGGTCTTTCTTGCGACCTTCCGCCTCTTCGGCTTCTGCGCGATACGGGCTCTTGTCCATGCGGGCATGACCGAAGAAGCGATAACAAGTGACGGAAAGGAAGCCCGGCTTGCCGAGGCGAGCATCATCAATCAGTCCCTGCGCTGTGGCCCTCACTTCTTCCACATCGATGCCATCGACAACCGCGCCATTAAGGCCGAAAGCATGCGCGCGCTGATCAAATGCCGTATTGGCCGTTGCCTGATCGACACGTGTTCCCATGCCATATTGATTGTTGATGCAGACAAACACCACTGGCAGGCCCCAGAGGGCTGCCATATTCATGCTCTCGTAAAGAATGCCCTGCTGCATTGCGCCATCGCCAAAAAATGCGAGCGAAACGGAGTTTTTCTTGAGATATTTGCTGGAAAGACCAGCGCCAACCACCGAAGGAATGCCACCGCCGACAATCGCATTCGCACCAAGATGGCCAAGCGCCATATCGGCAATATGCATGGAACCGCCTTTGCCGTGGCAATATCCGGTTTCCTTACCACCAATTTCCGCCATCATCTGCCGGGGATCTGCCCCACGTGCCAAAAAGATGCCATGTCCGCGATGATGTGTCGTGAATGTGTCCTGCGGCTGCATTGCGGCGCAAACACCAGCGGCGGCAGCCTCTTCCCCAATGGAGAGATGAAGCATCGAACCGGCTGTCTGTCCGCGTACGAACAATTCGCCGACGCGTTCTTCAAAAGTGCGGATGCGCCGCATCGTACGGTATAGTTCGAGAAGATTAGAGTTACTCGGATTTTGCACGTGCGCCTCCGACAGACT
>Ga0308157_10006993_pt1 | contig 13300 bp, 12 predicted proteins | sample PhyBR1_FD_201035 | JGI IMG/M metagenome (GOLD analysis project Ga0308157, IMG submission 201035) | Phyllosphere microbial communities from UC Gill Tract Community Farm, Albany, California, United States - DLSLB.R1 | ecosystem: Host-associated > Plants > Phyllosphere > Unclassified | place: USA...
GTAGAGGTAGACTTTTTCGACTTTGCTGTCGGGGCGCATCATGCAGGGCTGGCTCCAGAAGGAAATCGGGAGCACAGCATCGGGCATCAGGTAAGCGCTTTGAATGTGGGGTTCATGGAGCACTTACCGTAGTTCATGGAAGCCTTTGAGATTGTGTGCGTGGAGGATGTCCCGCGCAGGGCGGATGATTTCTTGTAGAAGATTTAGGTAGCTTTCGTTTGGCGCAATCAGGTTGCGACTATCTGTAGGCGACACCTGTCGTGCAAACGTAAGCGCACCTCGAACATGGTCATCCACCGCGGTCCAACGCGGTGCCGAGGCACCGGCCCGGCCGCCCTTGGTGCCATCCTGAATATTAATCCTGCCTAGATTGTTAGCCTCACGGCTTAACCGTGGCAGGTCAGCCAAGATGGCCTCACGCACGCGCATGCCAGTGGCTCGCGCCAACAAAACAATCGCGGCTGCCCGTAGTTGATGTTGGTTGCAAAGCGCATCGACGATCTGCTTAACCTGTTCGCGGTCTTGGCCCTGCGGCACTCAATGTCGAACCCCGGTGCGCTGCATACCCAACGCCTTGCTCGGACTGGGCAATTTCACGTACTGATTACCGCGAAGCGCCGCCATGGTCCTGTTAACGCTGGACAGGCGGTTTTGTGCGGTGCTGACAGCGATGTCACCGCGCCCAAGCACGACGCGCAGATACGCTGCATAGTCGGCCAACACCTTCCGATCAATGAGCCGCGCATCATTGATACCGGGCCCCTGCTCGGAGCGGCACCACTTCACGAATGCCTGCCACCGATCACAGTGTGCCCTCACCGTGCCGTAGTGACCGCCGCCAAACATGTCTTTCAGCGCCTGCGGCCATGCATAGCTCAGTTGCCTGCCGTAGCCGAAATTGCGACCATCGCGTCTACCCACCAATGCCATATCCGTCACCTCATCTTCCGTTCTCCGATCCTCGCCCACGTCATCCCGCCAAGAATGCTGAGTGTTATCAGGGATCAAGGCCCCTGCGACCTGTGGGGAATGTCCTCTACGCGGGACTGGCGGCTCCTTACGTCCGGGAGCAAGGGCATCTCATGATCTGGCCTCCTGAACACCGTTACCGGTGGGCGGGTGAACGCAGCAATGCGATGACCGGGGCATGCCTGACTGTCAGTCAGGTAGAGTCCATTCCCTGGTCTGCGGCACCATCATCTACATCGCTGTTGCTGGTGACATCGGCGTTTGTCACGCCGATTGTCACGAGGGGAATTGCCGCAAAGCCGTATGCGATCTGGGCTGAAGCAGTGTTAGAAGCGCCCGTCTCTTTCCAGGAGAAAGAGACGGGCGCAGGTTGGCGCAAGATTCGGCCAAGCGGATAGGTTGCTGCAGGGCAGCGCAATAGGAAGTGTCGTCTGGCGCACGAGGGCCGTGAAATGTAGTTGGCATCCATCACCGGGGAGGTGACCGGGCGAGCTGCCGGATGCGAATCGCCCTTGGGGAGAACCACGGCGAGAACGGCGTGACCTTCAAGGTTCGAGCCACCTGGGTTGCTGTTATCGACAGCGTTTGCACGGCCAGTTCTGCGCCTGTGGATAAACGCGGTCAAGGCTCAAGTTCACCGCTACTTGGGACGCGAAAAACGGTTATCCACTGATGGAACTGCGTGATGGATCCCGGACAACGTCGTGGCTTTTAGCTCTTCAATGAGGTCCATCTAGCTAGGGCGGATTAGCAACCCTGGTTGGATGGGCGCTCGCTGAAAGCGGATCGATGAGGCTTCCTGCCCCGAAAATTGAGCGCGCAATTGTTGCTATTACTGCACCCGCATACTGCTAGCATATCGGCATCCCGTCTCGTCTTTGATTTGGCCGTATGCTGAGGCAGGCAGCGTCCCGGTGGCAGCCTTCTGGATGTACTCCACCAATCCATCATCGGTCGGCGGCGGCTCCTGTAGTCGGCTCCGTGGCCGGTGGCCTTTACCGGCCAATCGTTCACCTAGGACTATCGTCTGTGGCACAGCCTTACTTTTCCTAGACCCCATGTGTCTGACTTACACCTAGGCATCAACCAGAAACACGGTGGAGCATTCGAGAAATCAGCAGTGGATCTCTGATTCAGCACTTATTGGTCAGCCATGAACCTAGGGCGTTGATCGTCTTGGTTGAGTAGGTGGTAAACGGGGCTACTGGCTGCGCTGTCCAAAGGAGCAATGCCGCGAACACCGGTGGAGCCGGTGCCAGACACCGCGTCGCCTGCTTCGCGGTCAAGCCCGCTCCCACAATGAATCGCGCAGGCTTTTCAAATTTTGAGAACGACAGTTGCTCCTACATCGGGCGGGGGTGGCCGGTGGTCCTGCGGCGCCGGGTCGGCATCATCGATCGGTGTAGGAGCGGATTTACCCGCGAATACGGTGGTACCGGCAATGCACAATGCCTGGCAGAAACTGGCCAGCAGGGCCGGCCCTTTCGCGGGTAAACCCGCTCCTACAACGGTCGGGGAAACAGGTACCTGGGGTTTTCGTGAGAGCCAGCGGCAAAGCCTGGCTCCCCATAGCCTATAAGCCTGGAATTCAGCGCATCATCCCCAACTCTGCATCATCCAGCAGCGCTTTCCCCAGAGCGCAAAGATAGTGCGCTGCCCAGATCAGCTTCGGCTTGTCTTCCATCAGGCCATCAATGGTCAAATCCCGCGCATACCCCATCAGCTCCGACGCCTGCTCACGGGCGTTCTGGCAGGGGATGCCCGGTTCGATGCGGAACAGCGGGTGGGTCTGGTTTTCACCTTGGAAGAAGATGGTTTTGCCGACAGTGCATTGGGTGTTTTCGGTTGTCATCGAGCAATATCCCTGGTTTTTGTGTTGCCTGGGCTGGCCCTATCGCCGGCAAGCCGGGCTCCCACAGTGTGAGGTGGGGTCAGTGCATGGGTTGCGGGCCGGCTGGTCTTTGTATTTGCGCTAGTGCCGATTCGAGTAGACGGCGTAGCGCTTCCAGCTCGTGCATCGAGGCCATGATCAGCACGGAGGAGGGCGACCTGGGCTGCATCAGCATCGCTTGCTGTGCCACGGCTTCCGCGCACAGCGCGTAGTCAGTAGCAAGCATGATGGTGTCTTCCAGGGAATGGGGAAGGTGGGGTGGGTCGGGGACTATCTTCAACATGATTGCTTCCATTTCAGGGCCGCCACCCTCTGCTGTCAAACAGCGGGTGGCAGCTGTACGCGGGTTGACAGACCGGCGGAAACAACAAGCTCCGGCGCACGCAAGCGTGCCCGCACGTACAGCCGCCATAACGACGAGCCGTTTTGTTGTTTACCGGAGCGGCCTGTCAAAGCCGGTCGTTGATGAGCAACGACCCACCGAGCCTAAAACCCTGAAATAGCGACCGCAACGGAAAACAGGCGCAGGGAGTATCTTTGGGAAACGTCCTACGCGGAAGGGATTAAATCTGATCTTCTGGCCCCAGGCCAGCCAATCACAGGCACAAAAAAAGACGCCCGGGGGCGTCTTCTTTTTTGGAATTTGGTGGAGCCGGGGGGATTTGAACCCCCGTCCGCCAGTACTCCGCTGTCGGTACTACATGCTTAGCCGTGTCTACTGATTTAATCCGCAGCCGCCCGACGGGCAGGGTGCTTTGGATGAGTTGTGTAAGTTTTAGTCACTTCGCCCACAACGTGCTACGCGACGATCCTGTTCTATATGACAATCAGTTCGGGTTTACAGGCATCCCCTAGTGATTGCTGGAGCCGAAGCTACCAGAAGCAATGGTCAATTAAGCCGCGAAAGCGACTTGATCTTCCTTGCCGTAGTGAGCGTCATTGGCAACTATAAAAGTTGCAACAGTGGATTTACGAGTTCTGTTACCAACTCGGCATGCACCTAGAGTTTCGCTACCGGCGTCGAATCCTAATCGGCCCCTACACTAGCTCTTGGCTAACGTACCTTACGGCACGTGAGCCGGAGTATACGCCATTGTGCGGGCGACGTCGACAGCTGGTCCTGTCGCCCGCCCAGGGCTTAGGCGCCGCCGCTGCCCGAACCGCTGCCTTTCTCGGTTTTTTCCAGGCGCTCCAGCACTTTGCTGGTGATGGCGATGCATTCTTTGGTGTCGCCCGAGGCCTGGGCAGCCTTGGCTTTGTCGACGTGCTCGGTCACGGCTTTGTCCAGGCCCTCGGAGGTGGCGCCGGCGGTGGCCATGCTGTCGTCGATTTTTTGCAGGTTGATGGCGCACAGGTCGTCAGCAGCGAACACCGGCGAAGCCAGCAGGGTAGCGGCCGCGAACAGGGCCGAAAGCGCGGTACCTTTCATGGGAGTCTCCTCTGGGGCCTCGGGAAGGTGGGCCTAAAGGATGGACCTTGGCAGTTTTGCAAGGGTTCAATCTTGTTCGTGCCGCGGGGGCGGGGTTGTTTGCGAGAGGGTGGGCTTGCCCGCGAACACCGGCTTAGCCGGTGCCAGCTACCGCGCTGGGTTTTTCGCGGGCGCGCCCGCTCCCACACAGGGCGCGTCGCGCTTACGGATTGAGTTCTTTTCGCGACGGCGCAGCCCGTAGGGGTGTGTTATCTCCCACAATGAATCGCGCAGGCTTCAGAGGCTGCGGGGGCGGGTGACGCGGTCCACCAGGTAGACCAGGCCGTGGTAGTCAATGCCGCTGTGGCTGCTCAAGCCGATCTCGCAGGTGCGGCTGGTGGAAATGCCTTCGCTGCAGTACTGCACGGCATCCTTCAGGCTGCGCAGCGAGTGGGCGTTGAGCTCGGGGGTGGTGAAGCCCTTGTCGCCAGCGAACCCGCAACAATGAATGCCTTCCGGGATGACTACCTGCTTGCTGCAGAGGCGGGCAAGGTCAATCAGGGCCTGGCTTTCGCCCAGGTGCTGGGTGCTGCAGGTCACGTGCACGGCCACCGGCTCATCCTGGGGGGTGAACTCCAGGCGTTCGAGCAGGTGGGTGCGAATGAAGCGCACGGGGTCGTGCAGGTCCAGCCGGGTGTCGCCCAGGTCTTGTACAAGGCGCAGGGTGCAGGGGCTGGTGTCGCAGTAGATCGGGTCAAGGCCGCCGCGGCTGGCGTGCAGCAGGGCGTTGATCAGCTCCTGGCGCTTGTGTTCGGCCTGCTCGGGGTAACCCTTGGACGCAAACGGCTGGCCGCAGCACAGGCTGTCGGCGTTGTCGGGGAACACGACCTGGTAGCCGGCCTTTTCCAGCAGGGCACGGGTCTTGTCCAGCAGCGAGCTTTGCTCGCGGTCGCCATAGGCCGGGCCCATTACCCTGGACACGCAAGCCGCCAAGTACACCACCCGCGGGCGGGCGTCGTTGCTGGCCTGGCCGAAGGCGACCGGGCGCAGCGGTTGGGGCATGGCGGGCGTCCACTGCGGCAGGCGGCCGTTGCTGGCTTTGCGTAGGGTGGCACTCAGGCGGCCCAGGCGTGGGGCGCCGAGCAGCTTGCGCGCGCTGTTGGCTGCGGTCAGGGTCAGGCGGGCGCCGCCCAGTGCGGTGGGGAAGTGCTCGGCCAGCCAGTTGGCGGTGTTGCCGTGGTCGGCAGCCTGGCTGCGCAGTTTCTTTACCAGCTCACCGGTGTTGATGCCCACCGGGCAGCGCTGGGCGCACAGGCCGGTGGCAGCGCAGGTGTCGATGCCTTGGTACTGGTAGGTGCGCCTCAGCTCGCGGGTGTCGATGCCGGCGCGCTGCTTGGCCTGGATGTCCCGCCACATCACGATGCGCTGGCGGGGGCTGAGGGTCAGGCCCTTGGACGGGCACACGGGTTCGCAGAAGCCGCACTCGATGCACTTGTCGACGATTTCGTCGGCGGCGGGCAGTGGCTTGAGGTTTTTCAGGTGGATGGCCGGGTCGTCACTGAGTACCACATCGGGGTTGAGGATGCCGTTGGGGTCGAGCAGGCGCTTTAGCTGCCACATCAGTTGGTAGGCGTCGTGGCCCCACTCCAGCGCCACGAACGGTGCCATGTTGCGCCCGGTGCCGTGCTCGGCCTTCAGCGAACCGCCGAACTCCACGGCCACCAGTTGCGCCACGTCGTCCATGAAGGCCTGGTAACGGGCAACCTCTTCGGCGCTGTTGAACCCTTGGGTGAACACGAAGTGCAGGTTGCCTTCCAGGGCGTGGCCAAAAATGATCGCTTCGTCATAACGGTGCTTGTCGAACAGCTGGATCAGGCGGTTCACGCCCTCGGCCAATTGCTCGACCGGGAAGGTCACGTCTTCGATGATGACGGTGGTGCCGGTCTGGCGCACGGCGCCGACGGCGGGAAAGGTGTCTTTGCGGATTTTCCACAGCTGGTTGTACACCGCCGGGTCTTCGCTGAAGTCCACGCGCTGCTCCAGCGGGAAGTCGGCGATCGAGGCCATTATCTGCTGCAGTTGCTCGTGCAGCAGGCTCTGGCTGGCCGCGCGTGACTCGATCAGCAGGGCGCAGGCGTTGGCCGACAGGCCTTTTACCCACAGCGGCATGCCGGCCATGTCCTGCACCGAGCGCAGGCTGCGGCGGTCGAGCAGCTCCACCGCCGACACCGGCTGGCGCTTGAGTACCGGCACCGCGCGGCAGCAGCTTTCCACGCTGGGGAACACCAGCAGGGCGCTGGCCTTGTGCGGGTGGTCGGGCACGGTGTTGTAGGTAACAGCGCTGATAAAGCCCAGGGTACCTTCGGAGCCGACCAGCAAGTGCTGCAGAATGTCCAGCGGCTGGTCGTAGTCCACCAGCGCGTTCAGCGACAGGCCGGTGGTGTTCTTCAGCCGGTACTTGTGCCGGATGCGCTCGGCCAGTGCCGTGTTGGCGCGGGTTTCGCGGCCCAGGCGGGCCAGCGCTTGCAGCAGCTCGGCATGGCTGGCTTCAAAGGCCGCCACGCTGGCCGGGTCTTCGCTGTCCAGGCGGGTGCCGTCTGCCAGCACCAGGCGCAGGCCGGCCAGGGTGTGGTAGGTGTTCTGGGCGGTGCCGCAGCACATGCCGCTGGCGTTGTTGGCGACGATGCCGCCGATCTTGCAGGCGTTGATCGAGGCCGGGTCGGGGCCGATCTTGCGCCCGAACGGGGCCAGCCAGGCGTTGGCCTGGGCGCCGATCACGCCGGGTTGCAGGCGGATCTGTTCGCCTTGGCCACGGATCTCGCGGCCGTTCCAGTTATCGCCCAGCACGATCAGCACCGAGTCGCTGATGGCCTGGCCAGACAGGCTGGTGCCGGCGGCGCGGAAGGTGACCGGCACCCGGTCGCGTTGGGCCAGCTTGATCAGGCCGACCACTTCGTCTTCGGACTCGACGCGCACCACCAGCTTGGGGATCAGCCGGTAGAAGCTGGCGTCGGTGCCAAAGGCCAGGGTCGAGGTGGGGTCGTCGAAGCGGCGTGCGGCGGGGATCAGGCGCTCGGCATCACGCAGAAACGCGGCGGGCAGGCTCATGCAGTCTCCTCGCGGGGCTGTGGCCTCTGCGTGCCACATGCCCCGGGTCTATCAGGCGGTCGTTGGTGCAGGCGCTCAGGCGCCCAGTTCGCGTACCAGCGAGTCGCGGGTGATTTCGCTGATGGTCTTGGCGCCGGTCAGCACCATGGCTACGCGCATTTCCTTCTCGAACAGCTCCAGCAGGTTTTTCACCCCGGCCTGGCCATGCACGGCCAGCGCATAGAGGAAGGCGCGGCCAATCAGCACGGTGTCGGCACCCAGGGCGATCATGCGTACCACATCCAGGCCGCTGCGAATGCCGGAGTCGGCGAGAATCTTCAAGTCACCTTTCACCGCATCGGCAATGGCCGGCAGGGCGCGGGCGCTGGACAGCACGCCATCGAGCTGGCGGCCACCGTGGTTGGACACGACGATGCCGTCGGCACCGAACTTGACCGCGTCGCGGGCGTCATCGGCATCCAGGATGCCTTTGATGATCATCGGGCCATCCCAGAACTCGCGGATCCACTCCAGGTCCTTCCAGGAAATGGACGGGTCGAAGTTGTTGCCCAGCCAGCCGATGTAGTCGGCCAGGCCGGTGGGGTTGCCCCGGTACTTGGAGATGTTGCCCAAATCGTGCGGGCGGCCCATCACGCCCACGTCCCAGGCCCACTCGGGGTGGGTCATGGCTTGCAGCACGCGGCGCAGCGGGCCGTGCTTGCCGCTCATGCCAGAGTGAGCGTCGCGGTAGCGGGCGCCGGGCACGGGCATGTCCACGGTGAACACCAGGGTCTTGACCCCGGCCGCCTTGGCCCGCTCCAGGGCGTTGCGCATGAAGCCGCGGTCCTTGAGCACGTACAGCTGGAACCACATGGGGCGGTCGATGGCTGGCGCCACTTCTTCGATCGGGCACACCGACACCGTAGACATGGTGAACGGGATGCCATGGGCCGCCGCCGCCCGCGCCGCCTGCACTTCGCCACGGCGGGCGTACATGCCGGTGAGGCCGACCGGGGCCAGGGCCACGGGCATGCTCAGGGTTTCGCCGAACAGCGTGGTCTGCAGGCTGAGCTCGGACATGTTCTTCAGCACGCGCTGGCGCAAGGCAATGCTCGCCAGGTCGGCGACGTTGTGGCGCAGCGTGTGTTCGGCGTAGGCACCGCCGTCGGCATAGTGGAACAGGAAAGGAGGCAGCTTGCGTTGGGCCGCGGCGCGATAGTCGGTAGAGGCAGAAATGATCATGGATTCTCGCAGCGTTGCTTGGGGGTATGCCAGGCGCCCGATGGCGCCCGGCCCCTTTCACTTTAGTGATGAACCAGCATGCCGGTCAGCCAGTAAGCCTGGATCAGGGTGATCAGGCCGACGATGGTGGCAAAGAACAGGCTGTGCTTGACGGTGAAGCGGAACAGGTCGGATTCCTTGCCGACCAGGCCGGTGGCGGCGCAGGCCACGGCGATCGACTGCGGCGAGATCATCTTGCCGGTCACGCCGCCGCTGGTGTTGGCCGCTACCAGCAGGGTGTCGTTGACCCCGATCTGGTGGGCGGTGGTGGCCTGCAGCGAGCTGAACAGGGCGTTGGACGAGGTGTCCGACCCGGTCAGGAACACACCCAGCCAGCCAAGGAACGGCGAGAAGAACGGGAACGCCGCGCCAGTGCCGGCCAGCACCAGGGCCATGGTCGACGACATGCCCGAGTAGTTGGTGACGAAGGCGAAGGCCAGCACCATGCCGATAGACAGGATGGGCCAGCGCAGTTCCCAGAAGGTCTCTTTGAAAGTGGTAAGACCAGTTTTGAAGTTGATTTTCAGCACCGCCATGGAGATCAGCGCCGAGAGGAAGATCGCGGTGCCGGTGGCGGAGATCGGGTCCAGCTTGAACACTGCGGGCATGGCGGTTGGCGCGGCCACGATCGGTGCGGTCTTGATCACCAGTTGGTCAAGGTGCGGGATGGCGAAGTTGAACACGAAGTTGTACATCGCGCCGCCTGGGGCGAAGGCTGCCTTGAACGGTTTCAGGGTCCAGATGGTAACCAGCACGGTCAGGATCAGGAACGGCGACCAGGCCTTGAAAATCTCGCCAAAGCTGTAAGGGCTTGGCTGGCTGCCGCTTGGCTGCACCACGGCGGCACCCACGCTGGCCTTGGCTTCGGCGAACGCGCGCTTGGGTTGCCACACTTTCAGGAACAGGGTGAGGCAGATTAGGCTGGCCAGGGCCGAGGTGATGTCTGGCAGCTCGGGGCCGATGAAGTTCGAGGTGAAGTACTGGGTCACGGCAAAGCTCAGGCCGGCGACCAGGGCCGCAGGCCAGGTTTCTTTCACGCCGCGCAGGCCGTCCATCATGAACACCAGCCAGAACGGCACGAACAGCGACAGCAGCGGCAGCTGGCGGCCGGTCATGGCGCCGATGTGGAAGGCGTCGATACCGGTCACCTGGCCGGCCACGATGATCGGGATGCCCAGGGCGCCGAAGGCGACCGGTGCGGTGTTGGCGATCAGGCACAGGCCGGCGGCGTACAGTGGGTTGAAGCCCAGGCCGACCAGCAGTGCGGCGGTGATGGCCACCGGCGCGCCGAAGCCTGCTGCACCTTCCAGAAACGCGCCGAAGCAGAAGCCGATCAGCAGTACCTGCAGGCGCTGGTCGTCGGTGATCGACAGCACCGAGCTGCGGATCACTTCGAACTGGCCGCTCTTGACCGTGAGTTTGTACAGGAACACCGCGGCAACGATGATCCAGGCAATTGGCCAAAGGCCATAAAGGAAGCCGTAACCTGCGGCAGCCAGGGCCATGTCGACCGGCATGTGGAAGGCAAATATGGCCACCAGTACCGACAAGGCCAGGGTAATGCTACCCGCCACGTGGCCCTTCAGGCGGAACACGGCGAGGGCAAGGAAGAAGAACACGATGGGAATGACCGCCGCCAGTGCGGACAGGCCAAGACTACCAAGCGGGCTATAGAGTTGTTGCCAGGTTTGCATATGGGGTGGCCCCTAATTGTTGTTGGTCAGGCGCTGGCATTGGATAATTGGTAAGACCAATTTACAATGGCTGGTCGCTAGGTTAAAAGCGCTGTCGTGGGTGTGTCAATTTGTCCCGTGCAAAACTTTGGTCGCGTGCCGATGAGCGGGCAGCTGATGTGCCGGGAAAATCATGGCCTGATGGGTGTTCGCGCGCTCTGGATCGGCGAGAATAGGCACCCCCGGGTGTGTGCCGGGGGTTTGTGGAGAGCATGTGATGGTTTTTGATCAGGTTCGCCAACGGCGCCTGTCCGACGACATCGTCGATCGGTTGGAAGCGATGATTCTGGAGGGCACCCTTACGTCAGGGCAGCGGCTGCCCGCCGAGCGTGCGCTTGCCGAACAGTTCGGTGTGTCGCGCCCGTCACTGCGTGAGGCGATCCAGAAACTGGTGGCCAAGGGCTTGTTGGTCAGCCGGCAGGGGGGCGGCAACTTTGTCGCCGAGTCGCTGGGGTCCACGTTCAGTGACCCGCTGTTGCAGTTGCTGGAACACAGCCCCGAGGCCCAGCGCGACCTGCTCGAGTTTCGCCATACGCTGGAGGCGTCCTGTGCGTATTACGCGGCGCAGCGCGCTACCGAGCCAGACCGGGCGCGGCTGAAGGCGGCGTTCGACACGCTGCAGGACTGCTACGCCAGGGTCGATGAGGTGACCCGGGCTGAGGAGGGCGCGGCCGATGCGCGCTTCCATCTGGCAATTGCCGAGGCCAGCCATAACGCGGTGCTGTTGCACACCATCCGCGGCTTGTTCGACCTGCTCAAGCGCAACGTGGTGACCAACATTGGTGGCATGTACCAGCAGCGGACCGAGACCCGCGACATGCTGATCAGCCAGCACCGCGAGCTTTACCTGGCGATTGTCGAGGGCAGGGCGGAGGAGGCGCGAGAGGTGTCCAGCCGGCACATTCTGTATGTGCAGGAAGTGCTGGAAGAGGCGCATGAGGAGGCGCAGCGGGTAGCGCGGGCGGAGCGGCGTAGCGGGCGTTGACTCGGTCTCTTCATGCATGTGCGGTTAATGTAGGAGCGGCCTTGTGTCGCGATGGGCTGCGAAGCGGCCCCTGGGCTTCGGCAATGAGCGGAGATTGCTGGGGCTGCTTCGCAGCCCATCGCGACACAAGGCCGCTCCTACACTGACCGCGCTGCTGACAAAGAAGGTTTTAGTCTTCCTTGCCCTTGTTGCGCACCGCCCGCTGCAGCTCGCGGTTGGAGTCGCGTTCGCGCACGGTGTCGCGCTTGTCGAATTCCTTCTTGCCCTTGCCCAGTGCAATTTCGCACTTGATCAGGTGCTTGCTCCAGTACAGCGACAACGCCACGCAGGTGTAACCCTTTTGCGCCACCGCCGCTTCCAGGCGCTCAAGCTCGCGCTTGTTCAGCAGCAGCTTGCGCGTGCGCATCGGGTCGGCGATCACGTGGGTGCTGGCCGTGGTCAGCGGGGTGATGTGGCTGCCGAACAGCCAGGCCTCACCGTCCTTGAGCAGCACGTAGCTGTCCACGAGGTGCGCCTTGCCGGCTCGCAGGCTTTTTACTTCCCAACCGGACAGGACCAGCCCGGCCTCGAACTTGTGTTCGATGAAGTAATCGTGTCGCGCTTTTTTGTTCTGCGCGATGGTCCCGGTCGGATGTTTCTTTTGTTTAGCCATAGGGCCGGCATTATAGGCAAGACCGTGCGTCGTTCGCTATGGGATTTCGGTGTGCTTGAGCCACCGCAATGAATACCGGACAATACAAGCCCTGTCCTGCCGACAGAATCTGTTTTTGGCACGCTGCGAAGCGCCGCCACCCAGCCTTGGAAGTGACGCCTGGATGACTACCCATATTCAACGCTCCGCCCTGCTGCCATACCCCGCCCAGGCGCTCTACGATCTGGTCAACGATGTGGCCAGCTACCCGCAGTTCCTGCCGTGGTGCTCGGCCGCGACGGTGATCGAAAGCAGCGAAACGCACATGCGTGCCAAGCTCGAAGTGGCCAAGGGCGGCATGAGCCAGCACTTTGTGACGCGCAACGTGCTGGTGCCCGGGCAGTCCATCGAAATGAACCTGGAGGAAGGCCCCTTTACCCAGTTGCATGGGGTGTGGGTGTTCAAGCCTTTGGGCGAGAAGGCCTGCAAAATCAGCCTGGACCTGTCTTTCGATTATGCCGGGCCCATTGTGCGTGCCACGTTGGGGCCGCTGTTCAACCAGGCGGCGAATACCCTGGTCGATGCGTTCTGCCAGCGTGCCAAGCAGTTGAACGGCTGATCAGGCAGGCAGCAACAAAAAACCCGGAACAAGTCCGGGCTTTTTTGTTGCTTTCGATTACCGGGTTTCCAGCGGTGCTGGCGTAGGCACCGGGGTGGTCTCGATGGTATCGATTTCGCGCTGGATGGCCTCTTCGGTCGAACCAGGCTTGGCGGGTTGCACCGCCGGTTGTGTGGCGGGCTGCTCGGTTTGGCCTGGCTCGGTGGCGGGGCTGACCGTGGTATCGCTGCTGCCACCCAGAATTTCCTGGTCGCGGCTAACGCCTGGCATAAAGTCGCCAGACAGGCTGACCAGTTGGTCGCTGTCGTTGAAGAAAATGCTCATGCGCTCCTGCTGGCGTTGGCCGCCACCAGGCTGCAGGCTGTACAGGTAATCCCAACGGTTGGTGTTGAAAGTGTCCTGAATCAGCGGGTTGCCCATGATAAACCGCACTTGCCGTCGGGTCATTCCCGGGCGCAATTGGTCTATCATGTCCTGCGTGACGACATTGCCCTGCTGGATGTCGATTTTGTAAACCCCGGGAAACGAGCAACCGGCGAGTGCGAGCAGTCCCGCGAGGGCGAGGCTGTTTAGCAAGAGCTTGGTGTTTTGCATCGGTGGGCGACTTCCACTATCTTGGCTGGACAACGTAAACCCCGATCATACCCGTATTAAGAGAAGCTGCGAAGCAGCATCGGCGAGAAAGCTGACCATGGT
>Ga0308157_10006996_pt1 | contig 13299 bp, 13 predicted proteins | sample PhyBR1_FD_201035 | JGI IMG/M metagenome (GOLD analysis project Ga0308157, IMG submission 201035) | Phyllosphere microbial communities from UC Gill Tract Community Farm, Albany, California, United States - DLSLB.R1 | ecosystem: Host-associated > Plants > Phyllosphere > Unclassified | place: USA...
CGCAGCTGATCGAGGCTTCGGCGCGGTCCTCGGCCAGGCCCAGGCCGCCCTTGATGCCGCCGGTCTTGGCGCGCGAGACATAGCAGGTCACGCCCGCCACACGTACATGTTTTGTCCTGTGGACTGCAACGTGTCAGTTCTAGAAAATGGACACGACAGGCTCGCTTTACTGTCACAACAAAGCGCCTTTAAGTCCGAGGCGGTGTCGACAGCGCATCCTGAACTCGGGTGCCTCAGCGCTGGTCTTACAAGGGGGTCGGCGGTGAGCTTCCCACAAGGCCTGAGCGTCCTGACCTCGCAGTCTTAGCTACATGTTCGTCAGCTCGTCTGTGTGCTTTGTGCCTACTTTCGTTGCGCGGGGATGAGGCCTATGGCACGATTGACGAACGGCAGCCGAGCCCCACATCCCCTTGAGTGAAACCGGCATTCAGCAGCATTGGCTTTCTTTGTTCAAGCGCCCCCAGCGGGCCACCGGTTAAGCAGGGGGACGGTGGTTCTTGATGCTGGAGATATCGATGTCGCTTGTGCCAAATGCCGTATCCGACTCTTCGCCCGACGCGCTTGCGCACATAAATGCCCTGAAGCTAGACCTGCGCCGCAGGTTCTCCGGGGTGCCTTCTTCCCACCTATCCGAAGGGATAGCTGCTGGGTTTGGCTTCCGCACCAACGCCGGCCTTCGCTCCGCGATACGGAGCAAACATGGTCAGGTACTGGGCATTGACCTCTTTGACATACGAGAGTGTGAAGACCGGTTGCGTGGATTGGGTCATCGGACTCGGCTGGATTCCCTGGCGCCCGGCCAAGACTACGAGGCGCGTCTCAAGCACCTGGCTGCCTTGCGCAAGGCATCACAAGACCAGTTCCGCGTGGAGGAAGTGGCGAGAGTACAGAGCCAGTGCGCTCTTGCATTCTCGGAGCGGTTCAATCTCGGCACATTGCACACGGACGCACGTATGGTGTGGCGTGCGGGTATCGACCGGACAGGCAACTCAGATGTGCCGGACGGGGCACTGTTCTACCTCGCGTCGCCGCTTTTTGTCGGGCTGGCCCCGCTAGAGCGAGTCTCCTTCTATCGAACTCTCCGCTCACCTAGCGGCATGGTCCGTACCATCGAGAATGCCGTCGCGTTGGTCGTTCATCATGCTGTTCTTCCTGATTGGGATGAGTCAGTTTGGTTACCGGCTCTGCAGCGTGAGGCCGGGTTGGCAGGGTGGCAACTTGTTCAGGCCCGGGGGTGGAGCTGGGGCGCTGGCCAAGAGGGTGGAATGGTATGTCTGTTGCAGCGGACCACGTCCCATACGACGCTTCAGAGACTGTGGAGCAAGTCATTTATCCATTGGCTGCAGGTACGCCAGAGCAGGGCTGTCGGCAATGACTTCGCAGAAGTTGTGGAAGTCACGCAAGACTTCTTGTCCTGCCCGCATTTCCCGCTCGTGTTCACGACTTACGACGAATTGGACCGGCTTTACTTGAGCCAGCCTCGATGGAGCCCGGTAGCGAGCGGGCTGTCGGCAGATGTAGCGAGGTATCTGATTAATCTCTGGAGAAGAGATGTCGGGGAGGCGCGCGCATAGACCAGGAGAACTAGATGCGCTTGCCACCACAAACCCATTACTTCTCCATTCCGACACTGCAGTTGACGGTTGCCGCAGCGAAAGAGTCACCGGGTGCCGAGAAGGTGTCTATCGAAGTCCACGGCGAGAAGGTGTGCTACTTCCGTGTAGTTGACTCCGACGCAGCACTGGGACATGCCCAATATCTCAGAGGCTGGGACAGCGGGACATACACCCGATTTCCTATACCGCGGAACGCTGATGGCTCGCCATGGGCCGAAGGCGTTTTATTCATTCTTCATGCCGTGGATATGTCCGCAAGGCCAAAGGTCCGGACGTTTTCCTCAATGGCAGAGGACCTGGGCGCCTTCAAGAACTTCGCAGACAAGGCGGACATCGATGTCTTTGACTTCGACATGTCCAAGAACGGCCGACCAACATACCGGTTTAAGGGCTTTCTTTCGGCTCTGCTTCAGGCGAGAAAGATGAGTCCATCGCTGGCAAAGCGTCGAATGCAAGTTGTTGTGCGCTTCTACAGATGGCTCATCAGCAGCCATGCCTTCACTCCGGCACGCAATCCTTGGCAAGAGAAAGCAGTGACCATCTCGCTCACAGACTCGCGTGGGGCGAAGCGTGAGGCGGTCAAGGTTACAACTGACCTGTCTATCCGCGCCACGAGGGCGCGTGACCCGCTTGGAGACTACATCGAGGACGGGGGGCGGCTGAAGCCCCTCGCGCAGGCGCAGCAGCGTGCTGTGTTTGAGTCGCTGGCGGAGCTCAAGAACACCGAAATGACATTGGTTCACGCACTGGCAATGCTTACTGGTGCACGAACCCAAACGGTGCTTACGTCCTTAGCCGACGATTATCGAAATCCTATTGAAGGTTCTAGAGCCTTGTCGGTTCGCATTTCCTGCGGCCTTTCCACGGGAGTTGATACCAAGGGAGATAAGTGGGGAACCCTTCATCTGCCTCCTTTTCTGTATCGAATGCTCCATGAATACAGTCGTAGTGAGCGGGCATTAAGACGCAGAACTAGAGCCGAGAAGCCTGGTGCATGGGGGCACTATCTATTTCTGACGCAGCATGGAAATCCGTACTACGAATCACATGAGGATGCTCAAAAGCCATCATCTCGGAATGAAGGGCTCCGCTCTGTAAAAGTTGGACAGGCAGTACGTATGTTCATCTTGGCGCGTGTACTTCCGCTCGCTCGGAGGAAGCTGAATGACCCAAACTTCAATTACACGCTGCATGACCTGAGAGCAACGTTTGGCGTCAACTACGTTGAATTCCATACAACACGCGGCATTCAGCCTCAGACCGTACTGAAGGACCTGAGTGCGCTCATGTGGCATTCCAACACTGGAGTGACTGAGCGATACCTTGACTTCCACTCCCGTCAAGCGGCGCTGTTCGCCGCAGAGGCCAATTGGGCGGAGCACCTCACTCAAATTGTTAGCTATGTAATAAAAAAATAATGCCTAAAGTTGAAATAATTAATGTGAGCATGCCGCTGGCAACCGGTGAGAATATTCTAATCCCAGAACGTACTGCTCTCCGGATTCCGGGCGTAAGCGGCCGGTGTCATATTTGGCTCATTGCATACCCGAAAATCAAAGGAGCAAAAACTGCGATTGCGGAAACCATAGAGCTTGGACCACTTGCTCCAAGCCGTCTGCAGGCCATATTGACCATTGCCCGAGTTATGTCTGAGAAGATGACGGCAGGATATGCGCCGGCCTCGGCAGGTGGCATGCTGAGGAGCGTCAAAGTTTTCAGCCTCTGGACTTTCGGGAAGCAACGCTGGGAAGAACTTTGGATTGACAAAGCTGCGACGGAGGCACTTGTTAGTCAGTACATCAAGGAATATAAGGCCGGTAAGGTTTCCGTTGGGTATTACATAGCTGATTTACTCCGGTTTGCACGAGACGTTTTTGACGAAGGATTTTTGCCCGGTGTAAGCGCACCGAGGCGGCCTGAGTCGAAGGTACAGGTCGTCTCCCAGGATAGCTTCGACGGATTCATTGCGCTAACTCACCAACTGTTCGACGCTTGCTGCGACATCGTTCTAAACGAAAAGCCGCTACCTTATGAAGTGCCTCTGCCGGGGCAGACCGTCTGGCTCTTGCCCGTGAAGCCCAAGACGCCTAAGGACAAATCCTATGAGGTCAGCAAGGCGTGGGACCTCCGGACAGGGAGATTGAGAACCGGTGCCGAGGTAGCAGCATTGAGCAATGGCGAAATACAAGACCCGCTGAAGAAGGCCAACTCCTTCCTTGCCAAGGCAGTCAGGACCATGACTGCGGTTAACTCAAATCCGAAACACCCGCGCCGAAGGTCAATCGCGTCACTAGGCTGCAGTATTTTTGCGTCGATGTTCTCCAGCCACACAGGTGCAAACGAGGCATTTCAGTTAGCGCTCCAGTTTGACCCTGAGCTTGCGGAAAGGCTTCGCAGTGGCGAGGTTCGGCGAGTCAAGTACCGCGACATCAAAATTCGGGCGGGCAATCGTCTGGTCGCGGTCGCACTCAGCCTCGAATTCTTGCCGTTGTTCCGGAAGTACTTACATCTTAGGTCATACCTCGTTGGAAAAAATTCTATACCCAACCTGTTAGTGCAATGCGACAAGTCTTCGAGGCCCATAGCTATTCAGGCGGGATGGACAAAGAATCTTCGCCAAAGGCTTGACCGCAATGGGATTGAAGTGGACATGCTGGGGCCACGTGCACTGCGGCTAAAGAAGCGAGTCTTTTTAGGTGAGGTACTGCCTCCTCAAGATGCTTCCGACCTCGCAAACCATTCAAATGTCACAGCGCTGAAGAACTACGCCAAGAGCAATCTGGTTCGGCAAGCTACTGCTGTCGGAGGCTATTTGGCATGCCTTGATGTGGTTGTGGAGCCGGCATCTGCACGCGACCCTTCGCTGCCCTCGTGTTCAGGAGGGAGTTGCACTGCTCCCGGGGCACCGGCGTCAGCGGTTCAAGGAGCTCCTAAAGAAATTAAGTGCGGAGATGGAGAGGGGTGTCTCTTTTGCGACAAGTTGAAGGTTTTTGCTGATGAGACCGATGCTCGCAAGCTGCTCAGCTGCCAGACCGTCTTGTCCATTTCGGGCAAGCGCCTTGCACCGAACTCAGAGTCATACAAAGCATTTACGGTGACCTACGACCGCATTGACGAGCTCATCGGAATGCTGCGCGAACGTGAGCCCGAGCTCGTATCCCGAGTCGAGGTCGAGGTTCGCAAACATGAAATCTTCGACCCGTATTGGGCAGCGAAGGCAGAGCAACTCGCATTGCTGGGGGTATATTGACAATGGCAGTGTTAACCAAGCTTGAGGCATCGAAAGCAATCCATATCGGACAGCTCTCATTCATCGCGCCGGGGAAATACGCAAGTGTACCTGGGGCAAAAATGCCCGTATGCTACTTCGATAACCACCAGTGGAACCTAAACGCACTACCTGGCGATAGGAGACCGGTGGACACAATTCACTTCTCGGGCCTCGCAGACCTGGGAATAAAAAGCGAACTGAACGTCTTGCTGCTCAAGACCATTGCGTTTGCCGAACAGACAGTCAACCAAGACCTGCCAAAGAACGGGACGTTCTATAGCAGATGGATTGCGTGGAGAGGGCTGGCAAAGTACGCAGAGGTCTACGGAAAAGACGTTTTTACCGCAATACAAGACAAGACTCTTTTTGCCGGATTTGCTAGGTATCAGCCTGCTTTTGCCAAAGTGGTTTACGCGTCTATGGTTCGGTTGCAGGCTTCACGGCATTTTACGAACATGCGCCTCGCAGTGCAGACGCAAGCAAGTTGCGCCGCTAGGATTCGAAGGCAACTGTCCGATAACGAGAAACAAACTCCACCGATTCCAACGCGAATCTATTCAGCAGTTCTCAAGGGGCTAGAGGAACAGCTGAGCAGGTGCGAGGCGGTCGTGGACGACCTGATTGGTTACATCGAAGGCTGTGCGGGTCGTTGGCCAAATGAGCTCCAATGCCCTGAGGAACTCATAAATTTCGTTGGTATTGGGTATGACTTTGACCATCCACGCGCCAATCCAGCGGCAGGCGTGGTGACCACGATTTATGCAGTGTGTGAACTAAACATCGGGGCACATAGTGGAATGAGAGCAGGGGAAATTCAATTGTTACCCTATGACTGTAGGGACACCCTTACCCACCGCGGTGTGGTTTATCAACTTATACGCGGCGTTACCACCAAGAACAACAAGGGTGAGTCAACGCCGGGAATTTGGGTGACAAACCGGACCGGGGAGCGAGCGATAATCTTGATGAGGAAGCTTGTGGCGGTCATATATCGGTTGAATGGATTTGACGCGACCAGTACCACTGCTCGATTGTTTCCGCGCCATGGGCTATTTTCAGAACAGTTTGATGCGAGCAAGCGTCAGTTGAATATCCAGGCGGCGCGCTTGGCACTGTACGCGCGCGTGTGTCCTGTCATTTGCGAAGACGATGTGCTCGAGCTTGAGCGATATGACCAGGACCGAAATTGGAGGGATGAGCCAATCTTCTCTGTTGGTCGGGCGTGGCCCCTGCGGAACCATCAATTCCGACGCAGCCTCGGACTATATGCGCACGGTTCCGGGTTGGTGCAGATTCCGGAATTAAAGGCGCAACTCAAGCAAATCACCGATGACATGGCTTTCTTCTACGCCAGTGGGTCAACTGCGGTGCACTCCCTGAAGTTCGCCAAAGACCATATCGCTGTCGAGTGGCGCAACAACAGACATCTGTCCGAATTCTTTGCCTACCAACAAGAAGTACTTTTTGGCATGAAAGACACCTGGGGTGGTGCCGTTGCCTGGGCGAAGAGCCCGGGTGTGCAGCGCTCATCCGTCTCAGTGATGGCGCGCGGGGAAGCGATGCAGATGTTCAAGCGAGGCGAGCTCGCATACAAGGAGACCATCACTGGGGGCTGTACCACCACCGGTGAATGCAAGCTGCGGCCGCTCAACGTCATCTCTGTCGAGTGCATCCGCAAGAACTGCAAGGACCTTGTCGTGGTGCAAGAGAAACTAGCTCTAGCAATCGCCGCCCAGAAGGCTGTGGTGACACGGTTGCACGAGCAGCAGCCCGAGACCGCAGAGTACCGGTTCGAGCAAGAAATTTTGTCGGTGCTCAAGACGGCCTACGAGGAGCACGCGACGCCATGAGCCAGAAACATCAGGAGTACTTCGATGCGCTGAGACGGCTTCAGTCGCGAGGCGCAAAGATAAATCAGAATACGGTCGCGCTTGAGGCGGGCCGCAGCAAGGGCAGCATCAAGCCCAGCCGCGATAGCTTCAAGACCTTGATTGCTGCTATCGAAGAAGCCAGTAAGGGCAACAAAAAGGAGTTGACACTTCAAGACAAGCTGGACCGATGCGTAGAGAAGTTGGTGGCCATGAAAGCCAGCCGCGATGCGGGTTTGGCGCGTGAGATAAACCTCATCCGCCAAGTCTTCGAGCAAGAGAAGGAACTCGTTGCCCTCCGCGGTGGGAGGGTTGTTCCAATCCGGAGGGCGAAGGAAGCGTAGGTCCCGTTTATTTAAAGGGACTTGTAGATAACGACTTTATCCCGCCAGGTGCATGAAGACATGGCGGGATGGGCTGTTCACCTGCCTAGGCTAGGGGCTGATGGGCCCCGGTCAGCCAGCAAACTGCTTTTCCACAGTCCACTGCGAATTCGGCTCCGTCGCGAGCTCCCAGAACTTCCCCGCTACAGCAAGCGCCACAGCAGAATCCGGATTCACGAACGCTGCGACGGTAACGGTGCCGATGTGGATGTTTTTTTCCTTCAGGCCTTCAAACAGGCCCAGCGCGATAGCGCGGATGCCGGCCTTGCCGATGCTGAGCGAAAGATAGTCTGGATGCGGGGGCCAAGGCGAAGCCACCACCGGTCAGGAGGATGGTTCCGGTGCTGGCTGCCGTCATGTTCGGCACTACTGCCTGGATAGCAGACATTGCGCCACCGATGTTCACGGCCAAGTCTTGGTTGAAGGACTCGTTGACCCATTTGCTCACGCTGAGTCTGCGTAGGCAGGTGTCCTAGAAGCGCTAAATTCATCTCACGTTGCTACGGGTTGTCCGTTGGACTCTTGGTGAGCAGGAGTGCTGCAGCTGCGACACAGATAGGGATGGCCAGCAAAACGTACGCAGACTTCATGCCCCCGAACGTATGGATAGTTGCGGTCAGCAGCATCGGCCCAACGACATTTCCCGTGAACGTAAACAGCAAAGCTCCACTGGTGGCTTTGCCTTCGCTCCCTTTGGGTGCGAAGCGTGCGACCTGGGCAAGGAGCACACCGTTCCAGCCGATTGCGGTAGCGCCAAATACGGCCATCAGCACTGCCACCAGCCATTCTGGTGTCGCGGGGTTCAGGAAGCTCATGACCACCGAGCAGCCAGCCATTACGAAGGCCAGCACGGTCAGCATCGTTGGTCCTCCGAGCCAAGAGTCTGCGATGTACCCCCAGCCAACTCGTCCAAAAACACCCCCAACCTGAGCCACTGAAAGGAACAGGCCTGCCGTGACAATGCTCATGCTAAGGGCCTCTTTCAGGTACGTAACCGAGTACGCAGAGACTGTCAGCTGTGCAAAGGTGAACGCCATGGAGCACAGAGCTAGCTTCAGCAAAGTTCGGTTCTGCAAAACTATCTTGGCTGGCTCCAGTATGGAAGAAAAGTTAATGGATGCGTTCGGTTCTGCGTCCGTGTCCAACCGGCGATGAAGCTTCTCGGAGAGAAAAGAGAAGGCAACGCATACGCATGCCAAGCTGACGAGCATGGCCTGCCATCCAAAAAGCACTCCGACGATGGGCCCTACGGCACCCGCGCAAAGTCCGCCAAGTGGAACGCCGGTTTGCTTGACCGAGAAAACTAGAGACAAGCGTCTGGCGGGGGTGGTTCTGGCCAGGATGTGGGAGCTTGCGGGGGTGATGGGGCCATTGCCCATGCCAATGATGAAGGCTCCCACCAACAGAGCGAAGTATGAGCCTGTGCTCGCAATTGCCAGGCCCAGGGCACAAATCAGCATTCCGATTTGGCTGATGCGGATGGCTCCCCACTTGTAGATGAGAGGTCCGCTGATAACCGTGAAAATTGCTGCACCGAGGTAGGTGAGCGACGCGATGGTGCCAGCAAGAATGCTAGCGGTGCCGCCTACCTTCTCGATGATGAGTGGAGTCAGGACAGGGGAGATGAGTGCTGCCATGCTCACCAAGGCTTGAATTGCGGTGCTGGTGAGCAAAGTTTCCCATGGGCTTGTGTCGCTTGTTACTTCGGTACTCGAACTCATCAAATATTCGTCTGTCTGGGCCGCAACAGGCCCCTCACGCGCATCTTGTTTTGGGTGAAGCTCTTAAGGCGTTGTGCTTCATGCGGGTGGGTATCTCTGATAGCGTAAGTTGTGGGATATGGCGGTAGCAACAGCTAGGCCCAGCACCCGACAAACATCGGATGCTGGGCCTGGCAGCACTATCGCAGGGTTGTTCTTTTAGCGCTTCTTCATGAGGCCAAAGGCGAGTACCGCGGCGAGGATGAAGCTCGATGCCAGCATGAGCTGGCCGACCACGTCAGCGCCGGTGGCGTCACGCAGGATACCCAGCAGGTAGGGGCCAAAGAATCCACCGATGTTGCCCACCGAGTTGATGAGCGCAAGGGCAACAGCGCTCTTGGCGCCGCCGAACTCTTCAGCAGGGAAAGTGTAGAACAGGGGGACGGCTGCTTGGATGCAGGCGCCCATGCACAAACCGATAAGCGCGACCGTGTTGTTGGTTGCCAGGCTGGATATCACCATGCCGATGCCGCAGACGGCCAGCACTCCGACCAGGATGGGGCCGCGGCGGCCGTGCTTGGAGGTGTAGCTGGAGACGGCCAAAAGCGCGATGGTGGCCACAACCCAGGGAATCGCCGACACCAGACCTGCTTCGACGTTGCCCAGGCCCATGCGCAGCTTGATGATTTGCGGTGCCCAGTACGTGACGGAGTAAAAGCCGAGCATCATCGCCACGTAGATGGCGCAGAAGTACCAGGTGCGCGGGGTGCTGAAGATGCTCTTCACAGCTTGGAGGCCGTGGCCGGAGTCATCCTTGCCTTCGTTGGCAGCCTTCAGATAGCCGTTGAGCTTGGTCTTTTCATCTTGCGTAAGCCACTTGGCGTCGTTGGGCGTGCTGGCCATGAGCTTCAGGCAGACCAGGCCCACCACCACAGCCATGCCGCCTTCAATGATGAAGACCCACTGCCATCCGTGGTAGCCCATGATGCCGTCCATGGTCAGCAAGGCGGCGGTCAAGACACTGCCCAGGGCCAGGGAGATTGGGATGCCAATCTGGAACAGGGAGTAGGCTCGTGTGAGGTGTCGACCAGGGACGAACAGGCTGAAGTAGAACAGCATGCCGGGATAGAAGCCGGCCTCGAAAATGCCCAGGATGAACCGCATCACGTAGAGCGAATTGGCACCTTGAACCCAGGCCATGGCGACGCAGACGGCGCCCCAGGTCATCATGATTCGAGCAATCCAGACCTTGGCACCGAAGTGACCGAGCAGCAAGTTCGACGGGACTTCAAAGAGCACGTAGCCGATGAAGAACAGGCCGGCGGCCAGGCCGAACATGGAAGGTGTCAGTCCGAGCGTTGCGGACATGGACGGGCCTGCAACCGCGATGTTTGTGCGGTCGATGAAGGAAACGAACAGTCCGATGATGGCCAGAGGGATGAGCGCTCTGAGCACCTTCTTGACGATTCGCGACTCTTCAGCGGCCGCGATACTCTCGCTTGCCGGGATGGAGGATGGTTGCCTTAGGCCACCTGCTGCAGTGCCATCGTTCATGGTTGGTCTCCAGTGTTTTCTAGATAGATTTCAAAAAAGGGAGAGCTGTTGCTCTCCCTTGTCTCATTAGCCTTCGTGGACCTTCACGGTGGGTTCGATGCCCTTGGCGCCCACAACGTCAGCCCAGACGTTGAAGCCATGCTGGAATGCCACGACGCCTGCTTCGGGCAGGGCGATTTCGATGGCTTCCAGGATTTCCTCGGGCGACACGCCAATGTCCAGAGCCACGCGGATGTGGCTGGCGATTTGGCCGTGCGAAGCCTTGAGAACGGTCAGGCTGTTGATGAAAATCAGTTCCTTGGTGGCCTTGCTCAGGCGGCGCTGGTCGGTGTAAGCCGCGGCCACCAGCTGGTTGGCTGCCTTGAGGACAGGCATGTCTGCCGCTGCCATCAGCTTGTGATAGGGCAGCACATAGCCGCGAGTGCGGGCCATGTCGTTGATGTAGTCGACGGCTTCCTGGTTGACTTCAGGGGTATCGCTCATTTCACTTCTCCTAGGTTTTGGGCAAAGCGGGGCCTAGCCCGCTATCGGCGGGTTAAAAAATGGGGGGTGGGTTACTTACTCTTTCGAGGGTTCGTCTTGCGCTGCTGAGCTCAGTTCGGTCATGAAGACCCGCGGCAGCGCTGCGGCTTTTGCCTGAGCTACGTGGTGCACGCCTGCGACACGTGCAGCCTCGCCGTCTCCGGCAAGGATTGCGTTGAAGATTTCTCGAATCTCGAGAATGCTCTTGGCATGCCGGCCAGGCGAGGACAGCGAGTAGCGGCGCAGCAGTTCGATTCGGGCGTGCAGCAGCTGCAGCATGGCCGCCAGTTCCGCATTGCCCGCGCCTTCGAGAAGCACTTCGTAGAAGTCGTTCTTGGCCTTGACCAGTCCGTCCAGTTCGCCGGCGCGCATCGACTGCTCAATGGCATCGACCGCATGCGACAACGCACGCTTTTGCTCGAACGTCGCCCGTTGAGCGCACAGCTGGCATGCCAGGGACTCCAGGGAGCCGCGTAACTCAAAGAGATGCATGGCCCGCGAGTACGACATCTCGGCGACCACAGCTCCCTTGTGCGGGGTAACGGTCACAAACCCTTCGGCCTCAAGCTGGCGGAACGTCTCGCGCACAACGGTACGGCTGACCCCGTACTCCTCGCAAATCTCGCGCTCGTTGAGCTTCTCGCCTGGAGCCAGCAAGCCCTTGGCCATCGCCGAGCGCAAGCTATCGACGAGGCGGGTGCGTGTGGTCTCGATGACCTCTGCAGGCCGTCGTGTGCCCATTTCGACGACCTCAAGAGTCGGTTTCGGTTGTGTTGTCATACAAAAAATTGCCTCTTGGTAGGCTTACTCTCTGAGGAAGCCATCTTGTTGGTGCAAATTTCAGCTCATATCGTTGACGTCGCAGACTGAATCGTACGACAATCGTTTCCTCGCAGCAAGATTTTGCGTAGAAACTACGCAAAAAACCGCCTCGACGAGCTTCGTATTGGCTGCTTCTAACGGGTAAACCCTGGGGGCGCCAAAAATTGTTATACAAAGTTTGGCGCCAAGACCGCCTGAAGGAGCAAGACATGCCTACATCCCTGGATGAAGCCACCGTTATCGACCGTCTGATGATTCGCGAGCGACTCGAGATGTATCTCGGTTCGCTGGATGACAAGGACTGGGATGGCATCGCAAGCTGCTTCACCGACGATTGTGTGGCCCATTACAACCACGAGCCGGAAGCCATCAACGGTGGCCAAGGCGTTGCCAAATGGTTGCATCGCATGGTCGCGTATGACGCAACGAACCACTCGCTGAGCAACGTTCGCATCGAGATGAAGGGCGACCGTGCTGTCGCACACAGCTTGGTCATCGCCACGCTGCACCAAGGCATCCAGGGCGTGGGTCGCGTGCAAGTGCGTGCCATCGACTACGTCGATGACCTGGTGAAGAAGGATGGCGTCTGGAAGATTGAGCGCCGCCTGCACAAGCCGACGATGCAGTACGACGCACTGTCGCAAACCATGGTCCTGTACAAGGGCAAGGCAGCTTAAGTTGCCAGGAGGCCGCGAGACCCCGAGTGTCTTACGGCCTCACTTACTTTCATCCGCCCTTCGTCTGGGCGCAGGAGACACCATGACAACATCCACTCAACAACTTGCCTGGACGCGCTCGAGCAGCCGTCCTCTGACCATCATGCTCATTGATGGTCCCAACATGCCCAACCTTGGTAACCGCAACAAGCGCGTGTATGGCCCCATCGCATCCATCACTGCGCTGCAAGATTTCGTGAAAGAGGCCGGCAAGGCCCTGGGTGTCACCATTGAAGTGATGACGTCGAACCACGAGGGTGACCTGCTCGACGCTATTCATGCCTCGGCAGCGAAGGTCGATGCGTACATCCTGAACCCCGCAGGCCTGACCAAGACAGGTGAGCCTACCCGTCATGCTCTGGAAGAGTCTGGCAAGCCGTGGGTTGAGGTGCACTTCTCGAACATCTCGGCTCCCCCATGGTCTGGTCGTGGTCTGCCGGGCGGCCCGTGGGAGTCGAACTTCACGCGTTCGGCAACGGGTATGTCGATGGGTCTGCGCCACCACAGCTATCTGGGTGCTCTCATCGGGTTGGTGTCTGCCCTGGACGATGAAAACTTCCTGGGCAAGGACCTCGACGCTGACAAGTCCACGGGGGCCTGAAGTGCCGTTCAGCGCAGATGAAAAAAGCGCGTGGATAGCGCGCGTCAACGCGGACCGTGAGTTCCTGCTGGTCGCTCGTTGGACGGATGTGTGCTTTCAGGTGGGATGTGGCGATGCACGGCACAACTTCCGTGTGAAGGCATCCAAGATTGAAGAAGTCGCCGAAGCTGCGCCTGAGGGCAGCATTCGCCTGGAAGGCTCCGTGGATGCGTGGAGTGCCTTCATGCAGCCCATTCCTGCGAGTCC
>Ga0308157_10006997_pt1 | contig 13299 bp, 6 predicted proteins | sample PhyBR1_FD_201035 | JGI IMG/M metagenome (GOLD analysis project Ga0308157, IMG submission 201035) | Phyllosphere microbial communities from UC Gill Tract Community Farm, Albany, California, United States - DLSLB.R1 | ecosystem: Host-associated > Plants > Phyllosphere > Unclassified | place: USA...
GATCGACTTGCTATCCGAAACAGCGCTCGCACTGTCGGTAGTGTTGAAGACCAGATGGATCTGACGATTGCGGATCGCATCTTCAACATGCGGGCGGCCTTCGATTACCTTGTTGATCTTGACGGCTTCCACGCCATTGGCTTCGAGGAATTGCTGTGTTCCGCCGGTTGCCATGACCCTGAAACCAATGCTTGCCAGTTTGCGGACTGGGCCGAGCACGCGTTCCTTGTCTTCGTCGCGAACCGATACGAAAACCGTGCCTTCACGCGGAAGCTCTACACCTGCGCCGAGCTGCGCCTTGGCGAAAGCCAGTGCGTAGTCGTAGTCGAGGCCCATGACTTCGCCGGTCGAGCGCATTTCCGGTCCGAGCAGCGTATCGACGCCCGGGAAGCGTGCAAACGGGAATACGGCTTCCTTAACCGCGATGTGCGGGCGCGCATTCGGCTGTGGCTTGCCACCATAGGCATTAATCGCTTCTTCAAGGCTTTCGCCAGCCATGATGCGGGCTGCAACCTTGGCAATTGGTGTACCAACGGTTTTTGCGACGAATGGAACGGTACGCGATGCGCGTGGGTTGACTTCAAGAATGAAGATTTCATCATCTTTGATGGCGAACTGCACGTTCATCAAGCCACCGACATTAAGCGCCTTTGCAAGCAATGCTGTCTGGCGTTCAAGTTCGGCAACGATTGTCGGCGAAAGCGTGTGCACTGGCAGCGAACAGGCGCTGTCGCCGGAGTGAATACCAGCTTCTTCGATATGTTCCATGATACCGGAAACATAGCTGTCTTTGCCATCGCACAGACAATCAACATCGACTTCGATAGCCTGTGTCAGATAGGTGTCGAACAGAAGCGGGTTTTTGCCGAGAAGCGTGTTGATCTGGCCGGTCTTATCGTTTGGATACTTCGCCTTAATGTCTTCTGGCACAAGTTCAGGAACAGTGTCGAGCAGATAGGTCTGCAAGCCGCGCTCATCATGAATGATCTGCATGGCTCGACCACCCAGAACATAAGACGGACGCACAACCAACGGGAAGCCGAGGTCAGCAACAATAAGGCGTGCCTGTTCAACCGAATAGGCAATACCGTTCTTTGGCTGGTTGAGGCCGAGCTTGATGAGTAGCTTCTGGAAACGGTCGCGATCTTCTGCAAGGTCAATTGCATCTGGCGAGGTGCCGAGGATCGGAATGCCAGCCTTTTCGAGTGCGGTGGCAAGTTTCAGCGGTGTCTGACCGCCGAACTGGACGATGACGCCGTGCAATGTTCCTTTTTCCTGCTCAACGCGCAGGATTTCCAGCACGTCTTCGGCAGTCAGTGGCTCAAAGTAGAGACGATCTGATGTGTCATAATCCGTGGAAACTGTTTCCGGATTACAGTTGATCATGATGGCTTCATAATCGGCATCATTGAGTGCGAAAGCTGCATGGCAGCAGCAGTAATCGAATTCGATGCCCTGACCGATACGGTTTGGACCGCCGCCGAGAATGACGACTTTCTTGCGATCCGAAACTTCTGCTTCCGAACGCGGCTGACCAACGAATGGCGTTTCATAAGTCGAGTACATGTAGGCCGTTGGCGATGCAAACTCTGCCGCGCAAGTGTCGATGCGCTTGTAAACCGGATGCACATCCAGCTCGTTACGCAGCTTTGCAACATCTTCGGCATCCTTGCCGATCAGGCTTGCAAGGCGCGCATCGGAGAAGCCCATGGCTTTAAGCATACGCAGATTTTCTGCATCTTTTGGCAGACCATGTTCACGGACGCGGGCTTCCGTCAGAACGATCTCTTCCATCTGTTCAAGGAACCAAGGATCGATCTTCGATACGTCGTGAATCTGTTCGGTGGTCAGGCCGAGGCGCATTGCCTGTGCAACCATACGCAGACGGTCTGGCGTTGGTGTGCCGATGGCCGCACGGATTGCGTTCTTTTCGTCGCCTTCTTCAATGTTTGGAATGGCGATTTCATCAAGACCTGTGAGGCCGGTTTCAAGGCCGCGAAGCGCCTTCTGCAAGCTTTCCTGAAAAGTACGGCCGATGGCCATGACTTCACCGACCGACTTCATAGCGGTTGTCAGAATTGGCGAAGAGCCGGGGAATTTTTCAAATGCAAAGCGAGGGATTTTGGTGACGACATAGTCAATTGACGGTTCAAACGAGGCTGGTGTTGCGCCGCCGGTGATGTCGTTGTCGAGTTCATCCAGCGTGTAACCAACTGCAAGCTTCGCTGCGACCTTGGCAATCGGGAAGCCGGTTGCTTTAGATGCAAGAGCCGACGAACGCGACACGCGTGGGTTCATTTCGATGACGATCATACGGCCATTGGCTGGGTTAATCGCGAACTGGACGTTCGAACCACCTGTTTCAACGCCGATCTCGCGCAATACCGCAATCGAGGCGTTACGCATGATCTGATATTCTTTGTCGGTCAGTGTCAGCGCAGGGGCGACGGTAATCGAGTCGCCCGTATGCACGCCCATCGGATCGAGGTTTTCGATCGAGCAGATGATGATGCAGTTGTCCGCCTTGTCGCGAACGACTTCCATTTCATATTCCTTCCAGCCGAGAACCGATTCTTCGATCAGCACTTCGGTGGTCGGTGAGGCATCAAGGCCGCGCTCGATGATCTCGAAGAATTCCTGACGATTATAGGCAATGCCACCGCCAGTGCCGCCAAGCGTGAAGCTTGGGCGGATGATCGCCGGAAGGCCAACGTAATCCATCGCCTGCGCAGCCTTGGCAAGCGCATGGCTCATATAGCGCTGCTTGCGTTCAACTTCGCCGAGCTGCCATTCGGTTTCGAGCTTGTCGAGTGCTTTGTCGAGATCGTCGCCAGAATATTGCGACTTTACTTCGTTGCGCTTGGCTTCGTGACGCTTACGATCTTCGTCTTTGATTTCGGTCGCGTTGGCGAGCATTGAATTCGGCGTGTCGAGGCCGATCTTGTCCATGGCTTCGCGGAAAAGCGCGCGGTCTTCGGCTTTGTCGATGGCTTCTGCGTGCGCGCCAATCATCTCAACATTGTAGCGCTCAAGAACGCCCATGCGGCGAAGCGACAATGCAGTATTGAGCGCGGTCTGGCCACCCATGGTTGGCAGCAGAGCGTCCGGACGTTCCTTGGCGATGATTTTTGCAACAACTTCCGGGGTGATTGGCTCGATATAAGTCGCATCTGCCAGATCCGGATCGGTCATGATCGTTGCCGGATTGGAGTTGACGAGGATGATGCGGTAACCTTCCTCTTTCAGCGCCTTACAGGCCTGCGTGCCGGAGTAATCGAACTCGCAAGCCTGACCGATAACAATTGGGCCCGCGCCGATGATCAGGATGGACTTGATATCTGTACGTTTCGGCATGGGGGCGTATCCTTGTTCTTAGCCTGCCAGAAAAGCCCGCGCGGATTTCCGGCGGGTTGGCAGAAGTATATTCTTTGGGCTAAGTGGGCCTTATAGGCAATGATGAGCCAAAGCGGAACCCCACAAATGCCCTTATTTCAAAGAAAATGCGGGCATTCACCAAAACTTATGGGCAAGCTTGGTTGTAATGCTGGTTTGTAGACGCATTTGTTGCAGGTGCGTCTTTGTTTGTGATTCATGTGCATTTACTTTTTATGTTGCTGTACCAACTGTTTGTGCGACAATTGTAAGCGTTAGTTTGGTGCCGCTGTTCACAGGTGGCACGGTGAAGGGGAGTTGGTCCATGCGTTGGCAAGGCCGTAGACAAAGCGATAATGTCGAAGACGTACGTGGACAACAGAGCGGAGGCGGAGGCTTTCGCGGCGGCGGTATGGGCGGTGGCCCCGGCTTTCGCATTATGCGTGGCGGCGGTATTTCCGGTATTCTCATTCTGGTTGTGATGTTCTTTGTGCTGCGCGCTTTTGGTATTGATCCAATGCCGTTTCTGTTTGGTGACGGCAGTATCAACCCGACGCAGACTTCGCAGCAGAGCACTGGTGGCAAGGTTGCCAATGATGAGGCGACGCAGTTCGCCCGCACCATTCTGGCGGAAACCGAAGATACGTGGAGCGGTATTTTTCAGTCGCGTGGACAAACCTATGCTCCGCCGACAATGGTTATTTTCTCTGACGGTGTGCGTTCTGCTTGCGGCATGGCATCGTCTGCGTCTGGGCCATTCTACTGCCCCGGCGATAAAAAGCTTTATCTTGATCTGACGTTCTTCAACGAGCTCGCGACCAAGTTTGGTGCATCCGGTGACTTCGCCAATGCCTATGTGATTGCACATGAGGTCGGACACCATGTGCAAAACCTGCTCGGGATTCTGCCGCGCTTTAATCAGATGCGTCAGCAGATGAACGAGGCGCAGGCCAATCAGATGTCAGTGCGTGTTGAGTTGCAGGCAGACTGCTTTGCGGGTGTCTGGGGTTATTACACTGACCAGAAGGGTATTCTGGAAGCTGGCGATCTCGAAGAAGCGATCAATGCTGCTCATCAGATTGGTGACGATACGCTGCAAAAGCGCTCTCAGGGTTATGTCGTTCCTGAAAGCTTCAATCATGGTACATCGGCGCAGCGCGCTAAATGGTTCCAGCGCGGCTTTGACAGCGGGAAGATCGATTCCTGCGATACATTCAGCGGCGATATTTGATTTCTTAAATAGATATGGACAAAGAAAAAGCCGGGATTTGATCCCGGCTTTTTTGTTTTTAGCTTTATGCAGCTTCTTCGCGTTCTGGCAGAAGAGCTTCGCCCTTGTTCTCGCGGATCAGATTGATGAAGCGGCGGAACAGATAGTGGCTGTCCTGTGGGCCGGGTGAGGCTTCAGGGTGATGCTGTACGGAGAAAACCGGCTTACCGATAACGCGAAGGCCGCAATTGGTGCCATCAAAAAGCGACACATGGGTTTCTTCGACATGCTCTGGCAGGCTGTCGGAATCAACCGCGAAGCCGTGGTTCATGGAGACGATTTCAACCTTTCCGGTGGTGTAATCCTTGACCGGATGGTTTGCGCCATGATGGCCCTGATGCATCTTTTCGGTCTTTGCACCGAGTGCCAAAGCAAGCATCTGGTGACCAAGGCAGATACCGAAAATAGGTAATTCGCTATCAACCAGCTTCTGAATGGTTGGCACGGCATATGCACCTGTTGCAGCCGGATCGCCGGGGCCATTCGACAGGAAAATGCCATCTGGATTATAGGCCAGCACGTCTTCTGCGGTTGCTGTTGCAGGCAGAACTGTAACTTTCGCGCCGAGGCCTGAAAGCAGACGCAGAATGTTACGCTTCACGCCGAAATCAAGTGCGACCACATGATATTGCGCATCGGTCTGTGCGCCAAAGCTATCTTCGAGGGTCCATGGGGTTTGGTCCCAAGTCTGGCTCTGGCCGATGGTGACGTCTTTCGCAAGATCGAGATTTTCGAGGCCGCTCCAGTTAGCAGCGCGGGCTTTCAGGGCATCAATGTCGAACTTGCCGTCCGGGTCGTGTGCGATGACAGCGTTCTGCGCGCCGCGCTCGCGAATGAGCGAGGTGAGGGCGCGTGTATCGATACCCGTCAATGCAATCACACCGCGGTTCTTCAGCCATGCATCAAGGTGTTCTGAGGCGCGGAAATTGGATGGGCTTGTAATGTCTGCCTTGAAGATCGCGCCGACAGCGCCGTGACGGTTGGCTGGTGTTAGGTCTTCAATGTCTTCTGCGTTTGCACCGACATTGCCGATATGCGGGAAGGTGAAAGTGACGATCTGGCCCGCATAGGAAGGGTCTGTCAGGATTTCTTCATAGCCGGTGAGGGCAGTGTTGAAGACGACTTCCGCTTCAATCGCGCCGGTTGCGCCAACGCCCTGACCTTCGATAACTGTGCCGTCTGCCAGCACGAGAACGGCGGTTCGCTTGGCAATTGTCCAGGGTGCTGTCTTCGATGGGGCTTCGGTCATGGCGTGCACTCCTGCGTGGTTTCGCGCTGCCGTCTGGCGCGCGTTTGCGGTTTATCAGTCATGCGGCATGTATCCGAGTTTCAGCCACTCAAGGCTGAGCAACTTGAAAACCAGTGTTTTCGGGGCCATATATGCGCCAAAACGCAGCGGGGATTAAACTTCCCGCCGTGAGCACATGCCGATGTCCTGCTAAGCTTTGAGAAATAGAGAAACTTGCACGCCGGGTCAATTGCCTGAATGAAAGCTTTTCGGGAAATGTTGGATTTAGGCGTGTGATTGCTTATGCCCCCGCTTTTAGAATAGAAGCGGGTTTAATTGAACAGTTTACAGATTTTAGGAGAACCATATGCTGCGCCAAGAGATTTCTGATGCAATGACCGCCGCTATGAAGGCGCAGGATAAGCTTCGCTTGTCCACACTGCGTCTGATCATGGCTGCGGTCAAGGATCGCGATATTGCCAATCGCGGTGCGGGGAAAGACCCCGTTGGCGACGAAGAATTGCTTGGCATTTTGGGAAAGATGGTCAAGCAGCGCGAAGAGTCTGCTCGCATCTATGAAGAAGGCAATCGCATTGAATTGGCTGAAGGCGAGCGCGCTGAAATTGTCATTATTAGTGACTTTCTGCCGGTTCAGATGAGCGATGACGAAGCCAAAGCGGCTTGTGAAGCTGTCATTGCTGATATTGGCGCGAGCGGTTTACGCGATATGGGCAAGGTCATGGCAGCGCTGAAAGAACGCTATGCAGGACAGATGGATTTCACGAAAGCAAGCGCTCTCGTGAAAACGCTCCTTCAGTAAGACGCTTGGGATGGCCCATGAGTGGGCCGTCCCTAACGTGACATGCGTAATGTATTTTGATTGCTGGGCATGATGCTGGTTTCGAGCATTTTATATTGCCGGAAATATCTTCTTGAAGCATTCTGGTCGTTCACGGCTCTCAGAACAGTTGGTTTCTGTGATGTTGCACATATAAAAATGGGATGAACGGCCATGGAAACAAATCAACTTCATCGTGGTCGGCTCATCGACCATATTCAACTTGTCGTCCGCGACTTAAAGGCAAGTGAGGATTTCTATACGGCGGTTCTGGCTGTACTGGATATTCCCATCAATGCGACATCTGACGGCTACTTCTGGGCCGATGAACTTGTTGTCTCCTCGGCAGACAGTCCGGCGGCGCTTGGCGTATTAACGGGGCGGCATCATCTGGCGTTTCAGGCAAAAGATCGCGCGACAGTGGATACCTTCTATCGTGCCGCACTCAATAATGGCGGACAGGATAATGGTGCCCCCGGCGAGCGTCCTTATCATCCCGATTATTATGCGGCCTTTGTTATTGATCCCGATGGCAATAATATTGAGGCCGTATTCCATGGCGAGGCACGGCGTAGCGCACCTTCAGTCGTGATCGATTTCTAGCGCAACCGCGTCATTCATCGGTCAGATAATATTATGTTTTGTGCGCTCAGAAAGGCCGTAACCTTTCTGAGCGATTTTTTTAAGAACTTTGCTTGATTGTTTTCAAGCGGGTGGTGCCGAGCAATCCTTGTTCTTCAAGGACCGGATAGGCCATTGATGCCAGCAGTGAGTTGATCTGTTTCAGATCGCGGATTGTATCGAGATGGATGGTGCTGGTTTCGATACTGCGTGTTGAGCCATCACGAAGGCGCGAGAAGTGGTGCATGCTCGTCTGCTTTTCCAGATCGCGCAGATTGTCCTTTTCCTGCACGAGCTGGCGTGCCGTGTGTCCGTCACGCGAAACAATTACGTTAAAGGCCATATGCGCATTGGCAAGCACCATGGCATGGAAATGGCTTAGTTCCTTCCAGCCTTCCTCGGTGAATTCGAGGTTGTGATCCATCTTCTTCTGAACATGCGCGAGCATGTTGCGGACGATGATGTCGCCAACCTGTTCAAGTTTCACACAAGCGCCCATCAATTCCTGCATGCGCAGTGCTTCGAACTCATCGAGGTTTTTGCTGGCAAGCCTGGTCAGATAAAGCTTGATGGCGGCATGTTTCTTATCCACGCGGTCATCGAGTGCCGCGAGTTCGTGGATGCGCGCCTGATCGGGCTTTTCATAGAGGTCGATAATGCGGCGCAACATGACTTCAATTGTGTCGCAGACACCAACAACTTCACGCGTCGCATTGGCAAGCGCTTGTGACGGCCGGTCGAGGACAGCGTTATCCAGCGCACTATATTCTTCGACTTCAAGCGGTTGCGTTGGGGTATTTTTATCGGTGTTGAGATGCACCAATGCTTCGGTTGCACGCAGCACCAGTCCTGAGAGTGGAATGCCAGCGAGCATGATGATGACGTTGAAGAGAATATGCGCGTTGACCACCTGCGAAACTGGATCGCCACCCAAGAAAGCAATCGAGGGTTTGAATGTCTCAAACAGGATCAGCATGATAAGCGAGCCAGCGCCACGCATCAGCAGATTGCCGAGCGGCACGACACGCGTTTCTGGGGGTGCTTGACGCGTGAGAATTGGTGCGATGATCGACGAGCCGAGATTGACGCCGAGTACCATAACTACCGCGAGTTCTGGCGTGATCAATCCACGCGAAGCGAATGTGGTGAGCAGAATGACGGCGGCAATGCTTGAGTGAAACAGCCATGTCATCAAGGCAGCCAAAAGATAAGCCGTAACCGGATCGCTTGAAAGATAATCGACGATGACTGGCAGGAGCTCGCTTTGGCGGAGCGGTTCAGTCGCGTGACCTGTCATTTCCAGAGACATGATCAGCAGGCCGATACCGACCAGAATGCGCCCGATCTGTCGCCAGTCGCGGCGTTCTGTCGTCATAAAAATGACGGTGCCCGACACAAGGCAGAGCGGCACCAGAATAGTCAGATCATAGCTCAAAATTTTGACGACAAGTGCTGAGCCAAGCTCACCACCGCGCACGGCCATGAGGCCAGCGACACCGCCGACAATGCCCGATCCGACAAAGGAGCCGACCAGAAGCGTTACAGCCGTTGAACTTTGCAGCGCGATTGCGAGCGCGAGGCCAAAGGCAATGGAGAGCAGCGGGTTTTGCATCTGGTTGCGCAAACGACGGCGCAAGCGATCACCATAGGCACGCTCCACACCCGTTCGCACCATGCGCGTCGCCCAAAGAAGGAGGGCAACAGCACCAGCAAGATGCAAAAGGACCAGAGAACCGTTCACGGGAACTCCTTTCAGGTTGGAGGCGGGGGAACAACTATTTCAGTTAAGTCTACGCAACAAAAAGAGAAAAAATATGTTCCGGCTAATCATATAATTAAGAGAATATGGGCCTGAAGTCCCTTAAAATCAAGCCGGGCTACTGGCATGTGAAAGATATATGACAGTTTTGTGACAAAACGGCATGACCAAATGGCTGCTTGGAGCATGTGATTAACGGGGAGCGTTTGGCGCGGGCGATGGACTGCGTGTGCGGGCGAGCCTATATAGTCTTTAAACTGTAGAGTTTGCTGACCCGAAAGAGACACTTGTAATGCGTTTTCCGCCTTCATTCCTTGATGAGATCAGAGATCGCGTGCCGATCTCGACGCTGATCGGAACGCGCGTTTCTTTTGACCGTAAGAAAAGCAACACCTCGAAAGGTGACTTCTGGGGCTGTTGTCCGTTTCATGGTGAGAAGTCGCCCAGCTTCCACTGCGAAGATCGCAAGGGTCGTTACCATTGCTTTGGTTGCGGCGTTACCGGCGATCACTTCAAGTTTTTGACCGAACTGGAAGGTGCAAGTTTTCCAGAGGCCGTGCAACGCGTTGCCGATATGGCAGGCGTGCCGATGCCTGAGCGCGATCCTGAAATGGAAAAGCGCGAGGCGCAACGTGCGACGCTATTCGATGTGATGGAGCTTGCCGCGCAGTTTTTTGAAGGTCAGTTGCAGGTTGCAGCCGGTGCGAAAGCGCGTGCCTATTTGCGCGACCGCGGGCTTTCCAGTGCAACGCAACAGGCTTTCCGCATTGGCTATGCCCCTGAATCGCGTAATGCGTTGAAAGAGTTTTTGGCGTCTAAAGGCGTTGCAAAAGATCAGATTGAGGCCTGTGGTCTTGTGGTGCACGGCGAAGGCATTGCCGTTTCCTATGATCGCTTCCGCGACCGCATCATGTTTCCGATTGAGGATTTGCGCGGACGGATTATTGCATTTGGCGGTCGCGCGCTTTCTGCAGATGCGCCTGCGAAATATCTGAACTCGCCAGAGACCGAACTCTTTCACAAAGGCCGCATCCTTTATAACGGCTTGCGCGCGCGAAAAGCTTGTCAGCCACAGGGCGGCGAAGAAGCAAAGCCAATTATTGCGGTTGAGGGCTATATGGATGTGATTGCGCTTGCGCAGGCTGGCATCCATCAGGCCGTAGCTCCACTGGGCACTGCATTGACCGAAGAACAGCTCGAACTGTTGTGGCGCATCAGCCCTGAACCGATCCTGTGTTTTGACGGCGACGGTGCGGGTGTGCGTGCTGCTCATCGTGCGGCTGATCTCGGGCTTCCGACTTTGCAGCCGGGAAAGTCACTTCGCTTTGCAATGCTGCCGGAAGGACAAGACCCTGACGATCTGGTCAAGGCGGAAGGTCCATCTGCATTTTATGCTGTATTGCGCGATGCAAAGCCGCTGGTCGATATGGTCTGGACGCGGGAAACGGCATCAGGTGTTTTTGATACGCCGGAGCGTCGTGCCGAGCTCGAAGCCCGGTTGCGCGAAATCACCAATCGTATCGCGAATGAGGACATTCGGCGTCATTATAGCCAGGAAATGCGTGACAGAGCGCAGGCATTTTTTGGCCAAAGGCGGCAGAGCAATGGTGGCAGTTCGTTCAATCGCGACAAAGGCAAGGGACGTGGGCCGCAGCAGCAAGGTCGTGGCGGCGCTGCCTTTGGTGGGCGTATGGCATTTTCAGACAGCCTGACGCGTTCGAACATGGTCAAAGGCCGCAATGCACCAGCGCGTGAAACGGCAATCGTTTTGATGCTCCTTAATCACCCACGTCTTATCGAAGAAGATTTCGAGGCGATGTCGACGCTCGATTTTGAACACGACGCTTTGAGGGTACTGCATTTCGCCATGCTTGATGTTTTGGCATCCGATCACGTTCAGGACGGCCTTGCCATGCGCAAAGCGCTTGTTGTGGCGGGTCACGGCGAAGCGATCGAAACTCTCGAAGCTATGGTACGGCGCACCCGCGAATGGACTGCCACAGCACAGGCCGCAGAAGATGATGTGCGCGAAGCTTTAAAACAGGCGCTTCACTTGCATCAGCGCGCGCGCACCCTACATAGGGAACTGCGCGCCGTCGAAGCATCGCTTGATACGGATGAAACAGGCGAAGTTTTTGCTCGGCTTATCGACATTCAAAAGCAGATTGCGCAGGCAGAGGCCACCGAAGCTCTTATTGATGGTTTCGGACTTTCGTCGGGACGTGCCCCCAGTGCTTCGTAATCTGGAAACCGGCGAATCACTATAGATCGCCGGAATTTCAAACCGGCTTAGAATGCTCGTTTATAGAAAGTATCATTGCGTAAAAGCCTGGAGAATGGGCCGCGACAATAAATGATTCGCTTTTTAGACCCGAATCAGGTGAGTCGCTCTTGACGTGCGGCACAAATGACGGAATCACGACAGTTCGAGCAAGGATTTAAAGAACTGATATTGATCAATATTCCCTGAGTGGACCTCTGAAATCATCCTGAGTGGGCAAGAATTAAAGAGCGGGCAGGGCCTTCAAGGCGACCAGTGTCCCCGGATCAACCCACAGGATTTTAGAACCAACAGGGCTCGTTAATAACCGCAGGGTTAATTCGGCATTAACGTGAAATCAGCTATTCGCAGAATCAACAGTTAAACGGCGCTCTCGCAAAACCGTTTGGCCACTCTATATATCTTAGAAGCGACTGGTGTCGCCTGGAGACGAGCAATATGGCAACGAAGGCTAAGGAAAACGAAGAAGCCGAAGTCGAGCGCGAAGGTGCGACCGACGGGCCGCTTCTCGACCTTTCTGACGATGCTGTCAAGAAGATGATCAAGGTTGCGAAGAAGCGCGGCTACGTCACAATGGACGAGCTGAACGCTGTGCTTCCTTCCGAAGAAGTGACATCTGAGCAGATCGAAGATACGATGGCTATGCTGTCGGATATGGGCATCAATGTTGTTGAAGACGATGAGCAGGAAGCTGATCGTGACGAAAACAGCAGCGATGACGAGCAGGAAGAAGGCGGCGAACTGGCTGAAACCAGTGGCACTGCTGTTGCTGCCACCACCACCAAGAAAGAGCCGACCGACCGCACCGACGATCCTGTCCGCATGTATTTGCGTGAAATGGGAACGGTTGAACTTCTGTCGCGCGAAGGCGAAATTGCCATCGCAAAGCGCATTGAAGCGGGTCGCGAAACGATGATCGCTGGGCTTTGTGAAAGCCCGCTGACATTCCAGGCGATTATCATCTGGCGCGAACAGCTCAATGAATCCAACATTCTGCTGCGTGAAATCATCGATCTTGAAACCACTTATGCTGGTCCTGAAGCAAAGCAGGCGCCGATTGTTGAGCGCGTGGAAGAAGAAAAGCCACGTGACGACAAGGCTCCGCGCCGTTCGCGTGACGATGATGACATCACCAATGTTGGTGGTGATGTTTCTTCGGAAGAAGAGGAAGAAGACGAGGACGAAGCCAACCTGTCGCTGGCGGCTATGGAAGCCGAGCTACGCCCACAGGTTATGGAAACGCTCGATCTGATCGCCGATACTTACCGTAAGCTGCGTAAGTTGCAGGATCAGCAGGTCGAAAGCCGTCTGCTTGCTTCCGCTGATCTGTCGTCGAGCCAGGAGCGTCGTTACAAGGAACTGAAAGATCAGCTGATCAAGGCGGTTAAGTCGCTTTCGCTGAACCAGAACCGTATCGAACAGCTTGTTGAACAGCTTTATGACATCAACAAGCGTCTCGTTCAGAACGAAGGCAAGCTGCTGCGTCTGGCTGAATCCTTTGGCGTTCGTCGCGAAGAGTTCCTGAAAGAATATCAGGGCCATGAACTTGACCCGAACTGGGTAGAACGCGTCAGTGTTCTGTCCGCTCGTGGCTGGAAAGACTTTGCTGCAAAGGAAGAACGCGCGATTGATCGTCTGCGTTCTGAAATTCAGATGCTTGCCACTGAAACCGCGATTTCGATTGGTGAATTCCGCCGTATCGTCAATCAGGTTCAGAAGGGCGAACGCGAAGCGACCATCGCCAAGAAGGAAATGGTGGAAGCCAACCTTCGTCTCGTTATCTCGATTGCCAAGAAGTACACGAATCGTGGCCTTCAGTTCCTTGATCTTATTCAGGAAGGCAATATCGGTCTGATGAAGGCGGTCGATAAGTTCGAATATCGCCGTGGTTACAAGTTCTCGACCTATGCGACCTGGTGGATCCGTCAGG
>Ga0308157_10006998_pt1 | contig 13298 bp, 13 predicted proteins | sample PhyBR1_FD_201035 | JGI IMG/M metagenome (GOLD analysis project Ga0308157, IMG submission 201035) | Phyllosphere microbial communities from UC Gill Tract Community Farm, Albany, California, United States - DLSLB.R1 | ecosystem: Host-associated > Plants > Phyllosphere > Unclassified | place: USA...
AGATCGCCCCGGCCGGGGTGAACTTGATGGCGTTGTGCACCACGTTGTTGACCACCTGCACCAGCCGGGCGCGGTCGCACTCGACCGTGCCGTTGGCCACGCCGTCCACCGCCAGCGACAGCTCCACGCCCTTCTCGTCGGCCTTGACCTTGTGGATGGCGGTGAGCGTTTGCAGCAGCTCGGGCATGTCGATGGGCTCGGGCGTGAGGGCCATCTTGCCCGAGCCGATCTTGGTCAGGTCCAGGATGGTGTTGACCAGCGCGTGCAGCTGGGTGCCGCTCTTGTGGATCAGCCCGGCGTACTGGGCCAGGCGCGCGTCGGCGGCGCTGTCGCGGATCAGCTCGGAAAAGCCCAGGATGGAGTTGAGCGGCGTGCGCAGCTCGTGCGAGACCGAGGCCAGGAAGTTGGACTTGAAGGCGCTGCTCTCCAGCGCCCGCGTGCGGCTTTCCTGCAGCAGGCCGTAGGAGCGCTTTTGCTCGCGCGCCAGCCCGGAGATGGTCTTGGCCACCAGCACCAGCACCACCGACAGCACCGCCACCAGCGACCAGGCCAGGCGCCAGCGCATGTCGAAGTTGCCCATCTCCTCGCGCAGCCCGGTGCTGACCAGCACCCGCAGCGGGTAGCCTTCGACCTGGTGAAAGGCCACGCGCCGCTCGATGCCGTCGCTTGGCGCCTTGTCGTCAAAGATGCCCTGGGGCTCGCTCTTGAGCCGCGGCCAGGCCGGCAGCGCCGCAACGCTCTGGCCGGCGCTGAAACCCGTGCTGGTCAGGCGAAACCGCACCACCGCGTCGTCGCCGACGATGGACAGCCGGCCGTTGTTGTCCAGCGCCTGCATGTCGGTGAAATAGGTCTTGAGCAGCTCCGGGTCGATGCTGGCCACGATCACGCCGTCCAGCGCGCCGGCCGGGCTCAGCAGGGGGCGCACCAGCTGCAGCGACGGCTTCTTGGACACGCGCCCGAGCACCGGCTCGCTGATGAACAGCCGGTCGCGCGCGTCGTCCTTGAAGGCGCGAAAGTGCGCCCGGTCGGCGATGTTGACCGGGTTTTTCGGCATCGCCAGCGAGCTGTCCACGATCAGCCCCTGGGCATCGGCCAGGGCCATCTGCAGCACCAGGCCCTTGATCTCGGACAGCTCGGTGTCGAGTTCGGCCTGCGAGGGCAGCCGGCCGCCGTGCTGGTGCGCCTGGCGCAGCTCCATGAGCTCGCGGTCCACGATGGCCAGGTTGAGCTTGACGAAGCTGGCGTAGCCCTTGGCATTGAGCGCCAGGTCGCTGTCCATCGAGCGGCGCACCTGCGCCAGGTCGGCCTGGCGCACCAGCGCGGCGCCGGCCAGCAGCACGGCGATGCCCAGGCCGCAGGTGAGCCAGATCAGGCGGGCGATGCCGGTGGTGAAGAAGACGCGCGGCGCCGCACGCCGGCTCCACAGGCTCGGGCTGTGAACGGCGGGGGGCGCGGGCGGTGAGGTCGTGGAAGCCATGGTGGGTTGGAAAAAAGGGCGGTTGTCAACAGGTCGGGCGGGCAGGGGCAGGCAGGGGCAGGCGGCGCTCAGCCCGGTGCAGCGCCTTCGTCGTCCTCGTCGCACAGCACTGCGGAGAGCTTTTTGAGCATGGCGGTGCGCGACAAAGGCTTGGTCAGGCTGCCGTTCATGCCGGCCTCCAGGCAGCGGGCCACGTCCTCGCTGAAGGCGTGGCCGCTGATGCCGATGATCGGCAGCGCCGCCAGGTAGCGCTGGCGCGCCTCGGAGTCCTGCGCCCGGGGCTGGCGGATGTGGCGCGTGGCCGTCAGCCCGTCCATCACCGGCATGGACACGTCCATCAGCACGGCGTCAAAGTACTCGCCGCCGAACAGGTCGTCCACCGCCTCCTGGCCGTTGGTGCGGCACACCACCACCGCCTCGACCTGGCCCAGCCAGGCCTGCAGCAGCGCCTGGTTGGTCAGGTCGTCGTCCACCACCAGGATGCGCGCGCCGGCCAGCGGCTCCAGCCGCGAGGGCGGCGCCGTGTCCAGGCTGGCGGCCGGCGCGTAGCTGGGCTCCAGGTCCAGCCAGAATTCAAACGTCGCGCCCTGCCCAGGCTGGCTGGCCACCGTCAGCTCCCCGCCCATCAGCGCCACCAGCTGCTTGCTGATGAACAGGCCCAGCCCCGAGCCGCCGTACTGCCGGCTGACCGACGCACGGGTCTGCTCGAACGCCTCGAAGAGCTGCGCCTGCTGCGCCGGCGCGATGCCGATGCCGGTGTCGCGCACGGCCACTGTCAGGCGAAAGCGGTCCACCGCCGGCAGCAGGGTGCGCGCCGAGACCGCGATGCACACGCTGCCCTGGCCGGTGAACTTCAGCGCATTGCTCACCAGGTTGTTGAGCACCTGCGCCAGCCGGTGCGGGTCGCCCAGGTAGCAGCGCTGCTCGAGCGACTGCTCCAGCCGCAGCGCCACGCCCTTGGTGCGGGCCAGCGGCGCAAAAGCATCGACCACCGCGCCCAGCACCTCGTCCAGGTCGAAGGGCACGCGCTCGGTCTCCAGCACGCCGGCCTCGATCTTGGAGAAATCGAGCACGTCGTCGATCAGCGCGCGCAGGTTGCGCGAACTTTTCTTCAGGCTGGACAGGTAGACCTTTTGCTGCGCGTCCAGCCGCGAGGAGGCCAGCAGGTCGATCATGCCGAGCATGCCGTTGAGCGGCGTGCGGATCTCGTGGCTCATGTTGGCCAGGAACAGGCTCTTGTTCTGGCTGGCGCGCTTGAGTTCGAGCATCTGCTCCTTGGCCAGGCGCAGCTCGACCTCCTCGATGCCGGCCGAGCGTAGCGACAGGCAGGCATGCGCCTGGCCCTGCCAGAGCAGCGGCAGCGCCGAGAGCCGGCCCTTCCTGCGCTGCTGGTTCTTGCGCAGCAGCAGCGCCTCGATCTCCTGCGGCGGCGGCGCCAGCGCCGGGGTGGGCGCGGCGGCCTGCACGCCGGCCAGCAGCGCCGCCAGCGGCGCCTGCATCTCGGGGGCGAACAGCTGGGCCAGCGGCACGTGCTCCAGCTCGGCCGGGCTCCAGCCCAGCAGGCGGCCCAGCGCCTTGCTGGCATAGACGATGCGCCCGGCGCCATCGACCACCAGCGTGGCCTGGGGCAGCAGGTCCAGCGCCTGGGCGGCCAGCCCGTCCGGCGGGGCCGGGGGCGCGCTCTCGGGCTTGGAGAAGAACGGCTTGAGTAAACGTTTCATAACAACATGGCTTTTGGGCAAAGCCTTTCATCCTTCAAACGGTCCCTGTGTCGGGCCCAGGGCATCAATTCACGCCAAATACCAGCCGAATTGCGACGGGATTCACAAAATTCGTTAAACTAGACCAAGGATTAACGAATTCTCATGGATTTGCGTTATTATCCGATAAAAATGTTATTTTTTGTGAAAATTGAAAATTGATAATTCCTGAAAATTTCTCGAAGTGTGCAATAAGCCCGGGCGCCGCCTCCGCCGCGCGGGCCGGTGTGATGAGAACGTCAGGCAAAACAAATTGGAAGAAAGGGATTGGGTCATGAATGCAGACTTTGTGGGCATCGGTGAAGCCTCCCGGATACTGGGTGTGTCCAGAACCTCACTGCAAAAACTGGTGGACTCGGGCCAGATTCCGGCTGTCAAGACCGCCGGTGGCCACCGCCGGCTGCCGCGCGCCGCGGTCGATGCGGTGAATCAGAAAACCGGGCCCAAGGCGCTGCTGCGCCTGTTCGAGCCGAACCCGGAGGCCGCCGCGCTGGCCGCGCCGCAAGCGCCCATCGACGCGCCGGACAAGCTCACGGTGCTGGTGGTGGAGGACGACAGCGCGACCTCGGCCCTGCTGCGCAGCATGTTCGAGGAGTGCTACCCCGGCGTGACCTGCCTGGTGGCCACCGACGGCCTGGACGCGGTCCTGATGCTCGAGCGTTCGCGCCCGCGCATCCTCATCACCGACCTGAACATGAAGCCGTTCGACGGCTTTCGGCTGCTGCAGCTGGTGACGGCGCGGCCCGAGTACCGCGCGGTCGCGCTGGTGGCGCTCACCGGCATGGGCGACCAGGAGATCGACCGGCGCGGCGGCCTCCCGCCGCGCGTGCTGCTGCTGCGCAAGCCGATCAACATGCACCGGCTGCGCGGCTTCGTCGATGCGCACGTGCAGATTTTCTCAACCCAGGCCTCCGCCTGACCCCTTGCCCGACCGAGTCCACGCCATGAAGCACGACCCTTCCTCAAGCCTTGCCCAGCCCCGTTTGCCCACGACCTCGCAGATCGACCTGGCGAAATTCCAGCAGTCCTCGGGCAGCCTGAAGTGGCTGCCGGTGGTGGCTTCGGCATTTCTTCGGCAGCTGCCGCAGTGGCGCGAGGACTTCGACGCCGCGCTGGCCAGCCAGAACCGCACGCACCAGACCGACCTGCTGCACAAGATCAAGGGCGCCTGCTACGCCGTGGCGGCCTACGGCGCCATCGACGTCATCACCAAGGCCGAGGTGCAGCAGGCGCGCGGCCGGCCCCTGGCGCCTGCCAGGCTGCTTGAGCAGCTGGCGCTGCTTGAGGCCGACCTGCTGGCCATCGTCGTCCAGGCGCCGGCGGACGCGCACTGACAGCGGCCCCCCATCCGTCCGGTCACCCGTCTTTTCCTCTTCTTTTTTATTCATCCCACCACCATGAGCTGCACCCACGACTGCATGCAGGGCCGCGCCTGCAACTGCGTTTTTCCCGTTGCCTTTGGCGCCGCCCGGCCCATGCCCGCCTGCGCCCGCCGGCCGGGCGCGGCCCCGGCTGCCAGGGCGTGCACCGAGGACTGCCAAGACCACGAAGCGCTGCAGCGCAGCGACCACCTGTGGGTGGGTGGCGTCTGGGTGGTCAGCTTCGGGGCTTTTTGCACCAGCCTTTACTGGCTGCTGCACCTGGCCTGAGCCGGCCGGGCGCGCTTTTTTTTCAGTGCCGGGTGCGGGCCAGGTAGCGCTTGCGCCAGAACACCAGCACCACCACCACGACCAGCGTGACCATCAGCCCCAGCGTCCACCAAAAACCGGCCGAGCTGTGGATGGCCGGCAAGAACTCGAAGTTCATGCCGAAAAAGCCGGTGATCAGGTTCAGCGGCAAAAACACCGCCGTCAGCGCGGTGAGCGTGCGCATGATGTCGTTGGTGCGGTGGCTTTGCGCCGAAAAGTGCATCTGCACCGCCGTCTCGGCGCTTTGCTCCATGCGCCGCACGTGGTGCACCACGCGCTCGATGTGCTCGAGCACGTCGCGCGAGCGCACCTTGAGCAGCTCGCGCTCGCGCTGCGTGCCCGGCGCGGTGGCGTCCGGCCAGGTCTCGATGGAGTCCAGCCAGTCCTGCAGCGCGGCGCGCTGGTCCTCGCAGATCTCGTCGAGCAGGTGCAGCGCCAGCCGCGCGTCAAGCACCGAGCTCCAGTTGGTGAACTGGCTGCTGGGCTTGAGCAGTTCGTACTGCCAGTGGTCCATCTGGCGCGTGAGCTCGCGCCGCAGGTCCAGGTAGCCGTCGACCATCTGGTTGACGATGCGCAGCATCATGTCGGCCGGCCCCGAGGGCAGCTTCACGCCGTTGGCGCGCGCCTCGGACGAGGTGGCGTTGAGCAGTTTCGCCGCGTAGGCATCGCGCACCGCGCAGCCGGCCGGGTGCACCGTGAGCAGCACCCGGTCGAAGACGACAAAGCCCACCGGGCTGGTGTCGATGCGCCGCAGCACCGGCGGGCCGCTGCGCTTGACCGGCTGGTGCAGCGGCTCGCCGGGCTGGGCCAGGTCGCTCTCGCTGTGGCCGGCGGCCAGGCGGCGGAACACCAGCATGTCGTACTGCGAGGTGTAGTCGTAGTGCGAAGGCAGCTGGTTGTTCAGCAGGTCGGCCACGTGCAGGTCAAACAGCTGGGTGCCGCACAGGCGCAGCAGCGCGGCCTGCAGCGCGGCCTGCATCACCTCGAACTCGCGCCGCGCGCAGGCAATCCAGACGAAGCCGCGCGGCGGCAGCTCGGCCGGCACGGCGTCGGTCTCGACCACGCCCTGGGCGCCGGCGTTGAGGGTGAAGACGCGCATGGCTTCAGCCCGCGCCCGGGCGCGGCCGGGGCGGCCGGGTTGGCAAAGCCGGCTGTTTTTCAAGCCAAATCGGCCTGCCGCCCAAGCCTGGAGCGGGCCTGCAGCTATCGTTTCGATAGCAAACGGCCGGCCGGCGGCGGGGGCGCATCATGCCTGGCGCAGCTCTCGCGCCGCTTCGATGGCAAAGTAGGTCAGCACGCCGTCGGCGCCGGCGCGCTTGAAGGCCAGCAGGCTTTCCATCATCACCGCATCGTGGTCGAGCCAGCCGTTGTGCGCGGCGGCCTTGAGCATGGCGTACTCGCCGCTGACCTGGTAGGCAAACGTCGGCACCCGGAACTCGTCCTTGACGCGGCGCACCACGTCCAGGTAGGGCATGCCGGGCTTGACCATGACCATGTCGGCGCCCTCGGCAATGTCCATCGCCACTTCGCGCAGCGCCTCGTCGCTGTTGCCCGGGTCCATCTGGTAGACCTTCTTGTCGGCCTTGCCCAGGTTGCCGGCCGAGCCGACCGCATCGCGAAACGGGCCGTAGAAGGCCGAGGCGTACTTGGCACTGTAGGCCATGATGCGGGTGTGGATCAGGTTCTCGTTTTCCAGCGCCTGGCGGATCGCGCCGATGCGCCCGTCCATCATGTCGCTGGGCGCGACGATGTCCACGCCGGCCTCGGCCTGCGTCAGCGCCTGTCCGACCAGCATCTCCAGCGTCTCGTCGTTCAGGATGTAGCCGTTGGCGTCGGGCAGGCCGTCCTGGCCGTGGGTGGTGAACGGGTCGAGCGCCACGTCGGTCATCACGCCAAGCTCGGGAAAGCGGCGCTTGAGCTCGCGCACCACGTGCGGCACCAGGCCCTCGGGGTTGAGCGCTTCCTGGCCGTCCTCGGTTTTCAGCGAAGCGTCGATCACCGGAAAGAGCGCCATCACCGGAATGCCGAGCTGCACGCATTCCTCGGCCACCGGCAGCAACTGGTCCAGGCTGAGGCGCTCGACGCCGGGCATGGAGGCCACCGGCTCGCGCCGGCGTTCGCCGGCGAGCACGAACACCGGGTAGATCAGGTCGTGCGCCGTCAGCGCATGCTCGCGCACCAGGTTGCGCGTGAAGCTGTCACGGCGCAGGCGACGGGGGCGGCCCATCGGAAAGGAAGCGAAGTTGGAGGCGTGCAGGGTCATGGGCAAATTGTGCCAAAGCTTTGGCGCGCCGGCCGCATGACCGGCGTTGTCCCTTTGTTACAGGGATTGGGCCGCTTTTTTACAAGAATTTACCTATTTTGTAGGGAGGAAGCATGGAGCTTTGTTGCACGCAAAGTTAGAATAAAAGCGTGCAGAGGCCAGTCGATGGCCGTTGCACCCCGCTTTTCCTCCCTGAGCGGGGCCTTTGTGTGTGACAGCAAAAAGGCAATTTCGTCCCGGTTCGCCATTGAGGCCTGCCGGGATTTTTTTGGGCCGGCGCAACGCCGTCCCGCCTCTGCCGGCCGCGCCGGCGCAGGGCTAAACTCGGGCGATGCTCTGGGTCAAATCCTTTCACATCGTCTTCGTGGCCAGCTGGTTTGCCGGACTTTTCTACCTGCCGCGCATTTACGTGAACCTCGCCATGGTCACGCCAGGCAGCACCGCCGAGCGCGCGCGCCTCTTGCTCATGGCGCGCAAGCTGCTGCGTTTCACCACCGTCCTGGCCGTGCCGGCGGTGGCGCTGGGCTTGTGGCTCTACCTGGGTTACGGCATCGGGCGCGCGCCGGGCAACGGCTGGATGCACGCCAAGCTGGCCGTGGTGGCGCTGGCCATCGGCTACCACCACGCCTGCGGCCGCATGCTGGCCAAGTTCGACCAGGGCCGCAGCACACGCAGCCACGTCTGGCTGCGCTGGTTCAACGAGGTGCCGGTGCTGCTGCTGGTGGCCGCCGTCATCCTGGTGGTGGTCAAGCCGTTTTAACCACTCGCATGCCCGCCGCCCTCGCGTGAAAGCGCCGCCCCCCCTTGCCGACGCGGCCAAGCCGGCCTTGCCGGGCGCCGTGTCCGCCGGCCTGCCGGAGGCGGCGCTTCCGGCCGGGGATGACGCCGTCCCCGGGCGCGGCCACGCCACCACCGCCTGGCCGCTGGCGCTGGCGCTGGCCTGCCTGATCGTCTATGCCAGCCTCTACCCGTTTGCCGACTGGCGCAACCAGGGCATCTCGCCGCTGCATTTCCTGGCCGCGCCGCTGCCGCGCTACTGGACCGGCTTTGATGTCGGCATCAATGTGCTGGGCTACGCGCCGCTGGGCTTTTTGCTGGCGCTGTCGGCGCTGCGCAGCCGGCGCGTGCGCTGGGCGGTGAGCGCGGCGGTGCTGGGCGCCGGGCTGCTGTCGCTGGCCATGGAATCGCTGCAAAGCTACCTGCCCTCGCGCGTGCCCTCCAACGTGGACCTGGCGCTGAACACCTTGGGCGCCTGGCTGGGCGCCTGCTGCGCCTGGGCGCTGCAGACGCTGGGTCTGGTCGATCTCTGGAGCCGGCTGCGCGCGCGCTGGTTCTCGCCCGATGCGCGCAGCGTGCTGGTGCTGATGCTGCTCTGGCCGCTGGCGCTGTTGTTCCCGGCGGCCGTGCCGCTCGGGCTGGGCCAGGTGTTCGAGCGGCTGGAGTCGGCGCTGGCCGATGCGCTCATCGACACGCCGTTCCTGGAGTGGATGCCGATGCGCGAGGTCGAGCTGCAGCCGCTCGTGCCCCTGGCCGCGCTGGTGTGCGTGGCGCTGGGCGCCTTGGTGCCGTGCCTGCTGGGTTACTGCGTGGTGCGCCGGCTGGGACAGCGCACGGTCATGGCCGCCGCCGCCATCGCCATCGGCCTGGGCGCCTCGGCCCTGTCGGCCGCGCTCAGCTACGGGCCCCAGCATGCCTGGGCCTGGCTCGATGCGCCGGTGCGCGCAGGCATCGGCCTGGCGGCGCTGCTGGCCGCGCTGCTGCTGGCCGTGCCGTGCCGCGCCGCCGCCGCGCTGGCGCTCCTGGCCCAGGTCATCCAGCTGAGCCTCTTGAACCAGGCGCCGGCCGACCCGTACTTTGCGCAGACGCTGCAGATCTGGGAGCAGGGCCGCTTCATCCAGTTCTACGGCCTGGTGCAGTGGCTCGGCTGGCTCTGGCCGTACGCGGTGCTGGGCTGCATGTTGGTGCGGCTGTCGCGCCAGGCGCCGCCGGCCCCTGAAAAGTAGAATCCCGTCATGACCGAACCCACCGCCTCCATGGCCCCCGCCGCGCCAGGTGCCGCCCCTGCCGGCTACTACCAGCGCCACATCTTCTTTTGCCTGAACCAGCGCAGCGGCGGCGAATCGTGCTGCGCCGACCAGGGCGCGCAGCAGGCCTTTGACCGTTGCAAATCGCAGGTCAAGGCCGCCGGCTTATCCGGGCCGGGCAAGGTGCGCGTCAACAAGGCCGGCTGCCTGGACCGCTGCGCCGGCGGGCCGGTGGCGGTGGTCTACCCCGAAGGGGTCTGGTACAGCTTCGTGGACGCCAGCGACATCGACGAGATCGTCGCGTCGCACTTGAAAAACGGCCAGGTCGTCGAGCGCCTCTTGACGCCGCCGCACCTGGGCCGCTGAGCGGCGCCGGCCGTGCGGCCCGCCTTGAGAAAAAACCATGATTCAGGCCGCTTGCCCACGGCCCACCTGGGCATGCAGCTATTGTTTTTGTAGCAGACAACCTGCCGGAAAGCCCTTGCCATGAATTCCAAAACCCAGAAGTCCAGCATCGCCGGCCCGGCCGGCGCGCTGGACATCGCGCTGGACCTGCCCGAAGGCATGCCCCGCGGCGTGGCCGTTATCGCCCATCCGCACCCGCTGTTCGGCGGCACGCTGGACAACAAGGTGGTGCAGACGCTGGCCCGCGCCTTCGTGCAGACCGGCTGGACGGCGGTGCGCTTTAACTTTCGCGGCGTCGGCGGCAGCGCCGGCAGCCACGACGAGGGCCGCGGCGAGCTCGACGACCTGCTGGCCGTGGTGCAGCACGCCGCCCCGGCCGGCGAAGGCCAGGCCGCGCTGGCACTCGCCGGTTTTTCGTTCGGCGCCTTCGTCACCACGCACGCTGTCGAGCGGCTGCGCGCCAGCCGGCCGATCGACAAGCTGGTGCTGGTGGGCACCAGCGTCAGCCGCGCCCCGGCCGCGCCCATCGACGCGGCCATGCACCCCAAGACGCTGGTCGTGCACGGTGAGGAGGACGACACCGTGCTGCTGAGCGCCGTGATGGACTGGGCGCGCCCGCAGGCACTTCCTGTTACGGTTGTCCCGGGGGTGGGCCATTTCTTTCACGGACAATTGCCGCTGCTGAAAAACCTCGTCATCCGCCACCTGGCCTCGCCGGGTTGAATCTTTTCGAGCCTGGGCACTCTGCCATCGCTCACGCCTTCTTTTCCTTCCCCGATGTCCACCTACGGTTTTCCTTCCATGCAATGCACCCTCAAGGCCCCTGCCGGCCTGCGCGGCCTGGCCGCCACCCTCGTCCTGCTCGTCTCGGCCCTGCTGCCCGCCGCCCACGCCCAGGCGCCCGCCGCGCCTGAAATCGCCGCGCGTTCCTATTTGCTGCTCGACGTCACGGCCAACCAGATCCTGGCGGCCAAGGACATCGACTCGCCCGTCGAGCCCGCCTCGCTGACCAAGCTGATGACCGAGTACCTGGTGTTCGACGCGCTCAAGTCCAAGAAGATCACCTTGACGCAGACTTTCGGCGTCAGCCAGCGCGCCTGGAAGATGCCCGGCTCGCGCATGTTCATCGACCCGAAGATGCAGGTGCCGGTCGAGGACCTGATCAAGGGCATGATCGTGCAGTCGGGCAACGACGCGACCATGGCGCTGGCCGAGGGCGTGGGCGGCACGGCCGAGCATTTCGTCGAGCTGATGAACCAGCAGGCCAAGGCGCTGGGCATGAAATCGACCAGCTACAAAAACCCCGAGGGCCTGACCGAGCCCGGCCACACGACCACCGCGCGCGACCTGAGCATCCTGTCGACGCGGCTGATGAGCGACTTTCCGGACTACATCGGCTACTCGGCGATCAAGAAATACCGCTACCCCGGCACGCCGGCGACCAACGACACCAACCGCAACACGCTGCTGTTCCGCGACCCGACGGTCGACGGCCTGAAGACCGGCCACACCAACGCCGCCGGTTATTGCATGATCGCCACGGCCAAGCGCGACTTTCCCAACCTGGGCGAGGGCGGCAAGCCCGGCGGCCGGCGTCTGCTGGCCATCGTGCTGGGCACGGCCAGCGACAGCGCGCGCGCCACCGAGTCGCAAAAGCTGATGAACTGGGGCTACACCGCCTTTGAGGCCGTCAAGCTGTTCGACGCCGGCCAGCCGGTGGTGATGCCGGCGGTCTGGAAGGGCAAGGAAGCGGCGGTCAAGCTCGGCCGGCCGCAGCCCATTGTGGTGGCCGTGGCCGCCGGCAGCGCCGCCAAGGTCAAGACCCAGGTCGTGCGGCCCGAGCCGTTGGTTGCCCCCTTCAAGAAAGACCAGCCGGTGGGCAGCCTGAAAATCCTGCTCGGCGACAATCCCACGCCGATGGCCGAGGTGCCGCTGGTGGCGCTGGAAGCGGTCGAGGAGGCCGGCATCATGGGCCGCGCCTGGGATTCGATCCGCCTCTGGATCAAGTAAAAAGCCCGTGGCGCCTAGCCTTGCGGGCACGCGCCACTTGAGCCTTTTGTTCATCCGACTTATACTAGAAGGCTTTTCCGCTTTTGGTGCGGGGAAGCTTTCTCGTATTTTTATCCGTTTTCCAGACGTTTAGGGACGTTTTCAATGCCAACCATCAATCAATTAGTCCGTCAGGGGCGCGAGGTCGAAAAGACCAAGTCCAAAAGCCCTGCGATGGAAAACTCTCCCCAGCGCCGTGGCGTCTGCACCCGTGTGTACACCACGACCCCGAAGAAGCCGAACTCCGCGCTGCGCAAGGTCGCCAAGGTGCGCCTGACCAACGGCTTCGAAGTCATTTCCTACATCGGCGGCGAAGGCCACAACCTGCAGGAACACAGCGTTGTGCTGGTCCGCGGCGGCCGTGTCAAGGACTTGCCCGGCGTGCGCTACCACATCGTTCGCGGTTCGCTCGACCTGCAAGGCGTGAAAGACCGCAAGCAGTCGCGCTCCAAGTACGGCGCCAAGCGTCCCAAGGCGAAATAAATCGCCCGGCTCGAGCTGCAAGGTTCGTGCCCGAAGAGGCTGTGATGGCTTTTTCAAAAAACAGGTGCTTGACTTATCCTGGCCGGTAGCGTTGAGCGAAGTGACCCAAGTGCAAGTTGTTTGTACCGGTCGAGTAAGTGGGAGTTTGCTAACTCTCGTGGCGCTGCGAAAAGCGGTGCCAACTGAAGCAAAGAGGTGAAAAAATGCCACGTCGTCGCGAAGTCCCTAAACGTGAAATTCTTCCTGATCCAAAATTTGGCGATGTCGACCTCGCCAAGTTCATGAACGTGATCATGCAAGGCGGCAAGAAGGCCGTCGCCGAGCGCATCATTTACGGCGCTCTGGAACAAATCGAGAAAAAGAACCCTGGCAAGGACCCGCTGGAGGCTTTCCACATGGCCATCGGCAACATCAAGCCCATGGTCGAGGTGAAGTCCCGCCGCGTCGGTGGTGCCAACTACCAAGTGCCCGTGGAAGTGCGTCCCGTGCGCCGCATGGCCCTGGCCATGCGCTGGCTCAAGGAAGCGGCCAAGAAGCGTGGCGAAAAGTCCATGTCTCTGCGCCTGGCCAATGAGCTGATGGAAGCGACCGAAGGCCGTGGCGGCGCCATGAAAAAGCGTGACGAAGTCCACCGCATGGCCGAAGCCAACAAGGCGTTCAGCCACTTCCGCTTCTAAAAATCGATTGCAGTGTTGACTGCGCTCGCTTGAAGGGTTGCTGCCGGTCGTTCAGGGTTGCCAAAAAGCCTTGATTCCTGATGGTTCAACCCCAACTCCTGCCGGCTCGGTGCCAAAAGCGCCCAGCCGGCAGACGCGTAGAACGACAAGAGAAATATCTTGGCAACGAGTCTTTGTTCGTAACACCGAACTGAAAGTAATTTATGTCCCGCGCTACCCCCATTAAAAACTACCGCAACATCGGTATTTCCGCGCACATCGATGCCGGCAAGACCACCACCACCGAGCGCATCCTTTTCTACACTGGCGTGAGCCACAAGATCGGTGAAGTGCACGATGGCGCAGCCACCATGGACTGGATGGAGCAAGAGCAGGAGCGTGGCATCACGATTACCTCCGCTGCCACCACCTGTTTCTGGAAGGGCATGGACTCGTCGCTGGGCGAGCATCGCATCAACATCATCGACACCCC
>Ga0308157_10007002_pt1 | contig 13292 bp, 5 predicted proteins | sample PhyBR1_FD_201035 | JGI IMG/M metagenome (GOLD analysis project Ga0308157, IMG submission 201035) | Phyllosphere microbial communities from UC Gill Tract Community Farm, Albany, California, United States - DLSLB.R1 | ecosystem: Host-associated > Plants > Phyllosphere > Unclassified | place: USA...
TCAGCGCCGGTAAATTCAGATGAGTAGGCTTTGTAATTATATCGTTCGTTTTCGACAGTAGTTGGAACTTCTCTTCCATCATATAAAGTTGTTCCTCTGAAAATAATTGTAGCTGCTTTTCTAATATCTCCGGGTTCATATGCATTAACTAAACTTAGAGATGGAGTATTAAAGCCCCAGCCCCAACCTCCGGTCCCACGGGCACCTTGTGTTTGAGAGTATTGCTGAATTCCTTTTGCAGGCGTTGTTCCAACCCCATTGATTTCAAAAATGGATTCTACCCCATTTTCACCTTCTTTTTTGAACTGATGCTGGTAATCCGGATCCAGACTATAACCTGTAACCAAATCACAATTTTTAACTACTTCCTGCCATTTCTTTTGATACAGACTAACTTTTGCTAATAAAGCATAAGCAGATCCTTTTGACACTCTAGCTTTTTCATTAGCTGGATAAGCAGATTTTAGAGGTAAAGCTTCTGCTGCTTCATTCAAATCTTTTTCAATAAAAGCGTAAACTTCAGGAGCTGTTTTTCGAGTTAACTGCATGATTTTATCAGACTCAGAAAGTGCTACTGGTACATGATCTACGATTGGAACTCCCCCATAAAATTTTACCAGTGTGAAATACATAAAAGCTCTCAAAAATTTAGCCTCACCAATTAATCTGGCTCTCAAAGCAGGATCAGCTTTATCTAATTGTGGAATAATATTTAAAGCTTGATTACATCTATTAATTCCAGAATAATAGGCTCTAAAGTTCTCATCAAATGCAGGAGTTGATGCGTTATATGTTAAATCATCAAGTACCTTTTTATCCCCTCCTTCATCTCCTGGTGATGACCCTTTGTCCGCATCATCAGTTGTTATACTAGCGATTCCTATCCATCCAAAAGATGTGGTATCCCAATCTAAAAATTTTTCGTAGATTGAATTAACAAATGTAGTTGCTCCAGCATTATCATTAAACAACTCTAAATCTTTCGTAGGAATAGATTCAGTCTGGTCAGCATCTAAATAATCGTCTGCACATCCTGAAAAAAACGAAGCGGTAAATACAAACATTAATATATATATCTTTTTCATTGCATTAAAATTTTAAATTAGCACCAATTACAAACGATCTCAATGTTGGATAAGCATCTAACTCAATACCTTGAGATTCATAAGGATTCCCATTTCCATTTAACTCAGGTGAAAGACCAGAGAATTTTTGGGTAATAAATGGATTAATCGCATTTACATAAATTCTACAAGAACTAATAAAAGTTTTTTCTGTGTCGAATGCAATTTTGTACCCTAGTGTAATATTATTTATTCTAAAGAAATCTCCTGATTCTAGGTAATAAGTAGAAGCAACTGGGGTTTGATTAAATGCTCCAGGGTTTGAAGCCGTTGTATTGCTAGTGGTCCAAAAATCGCTTGCTATAGATTCTTCGATATTTTCACCACCAAAACGTTGTGCTTTTTTACCATTGTAAACTTTGGCCCCAGCGTTACCGTAACCATCTACAGAAAAATCAAAGTTTTTGTAATTTAAACCCAGTGTAACTCCATAAGTTGATTTTGGCAAAATAGATCCAAAATATTTCTTATCTACCTCTCCCAAAGCTCCTTGTGTAACTTTATCACCATTTGCTTTATAGTACAACATTTCACCGGTTGTAGGACTAAAACCTGCGTATTCGTACAAATAAAAACTACCTAAAGGTTGCCCTACGGATGTATTATCAAGAATTTTGGTGTTTTGACCATTACCTAAACTACCTCCAACAAGTCTGGACAATGTCACATCTTTTAAACTTGTAAGCTCATTTTTGTTGTTTGAAAAGTTTCCACCAATCCAGTATGAAAAATCATCATTGATTTTATCATCCCAACGCAAAGAAAATTCATAACCTCTGTTAGAAACTTCTCCAACGTGTGCAGGTGCAGCAGTTGTAATACCTGAAGTTGCATAAGGTTTTGTATTTAAAATAACATTATTGGTGTTTTTGTCATAGAAATCTATTGATCCTGATAATTTGCTATCTAAAAAAGCGAAATCAAGTCCTATAGAACTTTCTTCTGTAACCTCCCATGACAAACTTGGGTCAATTTGAGAGCTAATTGTAGTTCCTTCATACAAAATCGAACCACCCAAATAAGTATTCAAACCTGATGTATAGGATTGAGTGTTAAGAGGAACATTTTGATTTCCTAATCTACCCCAGCCTCCTCTTAATTTCAACTCATTGATTCCTTTAGAATCTGCCATGAAATCTTCATTAGTAATAATCCAACCTAAACCAAAAGCTGGAAAATTACCCCAACGATAATCCTTACCAAAATTTGAAGAACCATCACGTCTGATTGTACCAGTAAATAAATATCTATCCATTAACTTGTACTGGAAACGACCAAAGTAAGAAGCCAATTTTGTTTCATTGAATTTCTCATCTTTATAACTTGTTATATTTGCCACATATTCTACGTCTTTTAGAGCCCAATAATTAGAATTAGTATTCACATCTTTTCTAATAATGGTTAATTTTTCTCTAGGGCTTCTAACAGATGTTTCGATACCGGCAGTAACCTCAACATCGTGGATTTCTGCGAAAACTTTATTATAAGTTACATAATTTGATAAATTCCAATTGAAATATTCTTCTCTTCCTTTTGTCAATAAATTATAAGGGATTTTTTCTGCAGCAACTTTATTATCATAATCTACAACTGTTTTATCAGGATTTTGAGCGAGCCAAATTCCTTTAGAATCTTCGTATTTATATTGATTCCAGGTATAATATTCCCCACTAAATTGAGAAGTGAATTTTAAAGATTCTAAAATTTCATAATCCAATTTTAAACCTCCTTGAAGAGTAACACTTTTTTGATGTTCGTCAAAGAAATACAAATCAGCCACTGGATTTCCAACATTGTTAAAGGAAGATCCATTTGTATTAACAAGACCATTACTTCCTACTCTGGATACCCCAAACTGACCATTCGGAAAACGAACTGGAACTATTGGTGATTGCTTATAGGCATTAGTAAAAGCGCCCAAAGGTTTAGGAGCAGATTTTGTAGATGTCAAACTAAAATTTTGAGTAATCGTTAATTTATCAGAAAGCTTAAAATCATTATTGTTTCTGATAGTTGTACGGCTATAGTCTAATCCTTCCAGAATCCCTTTTTCTTCATAATTTCCGACACTAAAGAAAGTTTTAATATTTTCTGTTGAACCAGAAATAGAAACGTTGTTTTGAGTATAAGTTCCTGTTCTAATAATCTCATCAAACCAATCTGTATTTATAGATTGATTTACCGAGAAAGTATTTGTTTTTAGTGCGGCATTATTATAAACAGCGAACTGATTACTATTGGCCATTTTCACTTTCTTCAAAGGAGTTCTTGTACCTGCAAAACTTTCAATTTCGACAGTAAGTTTTTCGCCTTTACCTTTTTTAGTAGTAATAATGATAACCCCGTTCGCAGCTCTGGTTCCATAAATTGCAAGAGCCGAAGCATCTTTCAGGATTTCATAAGTTGCAATATCATTTGAGTTAATATTATTGATATTCTCCGTTTGAATCCCGTCTACAACATACAAAGGAGTTCTTCCCCCTAATGCAGTACCTAAACCTCTAATTACAACGGTTGGTGTACTTCCCGGCAAATCTGAACCTACAACCTGAACCCCTGCAGCCTTACCTTGAATTGCTTGCGATGCATTCAATACTTTGGTTTTAGTAACTTCTTCGGCTTTTAAAGATGAAATGGCAGTTGTATTATCAGATTTCTTTCTTGTTCCATATCCAATTACTACTACTTCATTCAACTTGGTGTCCTGAGACTCTGATAATGTGATAGTCATTGGCTCTGCTGTAGCTGGAACAGAGATCGGATCAAAACCAACCAGACTTACATTTAGCACCTCACCTACATTGGCTTTTATACTAAAACTTCCGTCGATATCAGAATAAGCGTGAACACTACCAGTACCAACTGTGATGAATGCTGTTGGTATTCCCATACCATTCTGATCTACTACTTTTCCTTTTACTACTTGACCAGACATATATACCGGAAGCAGCATAAGTGCTAAAAAGCTAAAAATTAAATTTCTCATACGTTATTAAATCATTTAGTTAGTCAAGCTAATTTAATGAAATACAGCGTATTAACAAGATATGTAGCACTACTACAAAAATACATCAATTTGAAATGTGTTAAAAAAATCACATTTTTTAAGAGATTTTATTAATTAAAATAAGAGGTTATACTAAATTGATGTAGCAATGATGAGCTGATAATCAGTAAAAAATATACAAAAAGATATAATTTTTTGTAAAAATATTGCGTCAATTTAAATAGATAACAAAAAATTTGAAAGAATTTCCTCCTGAGAAAGACCTAATTTTTTTCGCAAGCGATAACGATGTAGTTCTACACCTCTAAAAGAGATATTCATCATCGGGGCAATTTCTTTAGATGAAAGGTTCATTTTTAGATACACACACAACTTAATATCCTTTGGAGTCAGATTGGGGAATTTTTTAGATAATGAAATTATAAATTCATTATTAATTTGATTAAGATTGGTTTCGAAAATCTCCCATTCGTGTTTATTAACTGAATTGATCTTTATCGTTTTTTTGATTTCACTTTTCAATTTATCTACATCCGATTCATTTTCCAGCAGATATTGTATATTTTCAATCATTTCACTCTGTTTTGCTATTGAGAGTGATTTGCCAGCAACTTCAGAAGATTTTGTCAATAGTTCAAGTTCCAGAATATGCTTTTCGTATTCCTGAATATTCAATTCATTTTCTGCTTTTAATTCCATCTCTAGAATTTCTTTCTGATGCTTCAATTCTTCTTCTTGCAATTTAAGCTGCTGAACGTTTTTCATCTTATTCCATTTGTAATACAGATATAAAATTAAAGCAATCACAATGCAATAAATCGCAAACATCCATCCTGATAGAAACCACGAATTTTTAACATCAAAGTCAAAGTCAGCTACTTTATTATAATTTAAACCATCATTATTATAAATCTCAAGATTATGATTACCACTATCAAGGTTATTTAAAAGAATCAAGCCCGCTTTTATCGGAATAAAATCATTTTTGTCGTTAAGTTTATAATACAAATCTGGTGTTCCGGCTCCATAAATACCTGATATTACATTTATTTTTAGTTCTGAATTATGTTTAATTTTTGAATGATCAGTAATTAAAACATCGTCATTGAAAGCTTCAATTTTTACCTGTATATTTTCTTTTACGTTGTATTTTAAATTCAATGAAATAAAACCATCATCCAGATTCAGTAAATAATTGTCTTTATATTTAAATACTTTTAAATTATCGTTGATCAGTTTTCCTCTATAATATTTCTGCTGAATGTTTTTTCTAATAAATCTATTTCCTTGAGCATAAATATGATATAGAAGTCCTTCTTGAAGAATCATGAAATTATTCGCGTCAATACTAACGATATCAGATACATTTTTGAAGTTTTCATTAAATACTTCATTCGTTTCCAATTTATTATCGATCGAATTGTAAGTGTACCACACATTATCAATCAAAAACAAAATTTCGTTTCTAAATTCAAAGATTTTTACACCAAAATCATTGCGGATATTATTGCGCTTCGTGACGTTATCTACTTTGATTTTAAAGTTATTATTATATAAAATGCGGTATAAGCCTCTATTTAAGTCTGCAGCCCAAATTTCGTTTTTCACGCTTTGAGCAACATATTTAATTGGCTTTTGCAAATCTGTTAATGCAATTTTTTGATCCAGATTATTGGGATCATTATAAATCACAATTCCGTTATAAGTACCTTGCAAATAGGAGTTATTAATAGCGCTTTTTGAAATATTCCAACCTCCATTAATATCACTTAACTTACTTAACGCATCATTTTTAAAAATAAAAGTACCATCATTATGGCCTATAAGGTACTGTTCATTAATTTTTGTAATATTCCAAGCCTGTCCCTGAGTGTTTGGAATTAAAGAAAGCTGTTTGTCCTCATATTTAAAAATGCCATGATTGGAAGCCATCAAATAGCCTTTTGGAGTCGTGACTACCGAATAAACAGAACCCAAAACACCAGACTTATCATAAAAAATTGAAATTGGTGAATTGACTTCAATATGCGCTATTCCGTTATCGAGTCCCAGCCATAAATCATTTTCTTTGTCTTGCGAAATACTTAAAATCGAATTATTTATCAGAACATTATTTCTATTAATATTTTGATAAGTTCCCTTAATTAAATCGAAAATATAAATTCCGTTATTGGCCGTTCCAACAACCAATTTGTCATTTTTTATAAATCGAGCAACATTGATATTTGCCAATTTTAAAACATCGTTCAAACTATTTTCCCACGGAGTCAAAACATTGTTTTCTAGTACATAAACTCCATTTTTCTTTGTAAAAAAGTATGTTTTGTTTTGGTATTTCTCAATAGCGTGTATTACATTTTTTTCCAAAAGAGCCAAACCATTTAGTTTTTCAATTTTTCCATTATTGAATTTATAAATTCCGCTTTTGACCGAAGCTATTAATAATTGCTTATCGACAACAAAACAATACGAAATCTGAAATGGCAGTCTGATTACCTTGATTGTTTTTCCATCAAACATGAATAGTCCGTTGAAAGACTGAAAATAGATTTTATTATTAAATTTAAAAATCTTCCAAACTTCATCATTGTTGTTTTTTCCTTCAAAAGCTTTCTGGCCTTTCGAAACAGAAACATAGTGCATCTTTGCATCCTTACGCAACCAATACCCAAACTCTTGGAAAGAACCAGTATAAATTTTTTCGCCATCAACCATTACGGATCGAATCGTTGTTTTGTTTGGCAGCGTATATTTTTCCCATTTCACACCATCGTATCGCAGTAAATAGGAGCTGTTGGCAAAATACATGGCACTGTCATTTCCTTGTGCTACGTTCCAAATTTGGTTATCGCCTTTATAATCTGATTTGTTATAATTTTCAACAAAAGGAAGCAGCTCTTGAGCGTTTAGCTGCATGGATATTAAACCGAAAAGAAGAATCTTAAATAGTTTAGCTTTCAAAATGTGAAGTTTTTTATCAAATATAATTACAATTCTTCAATTTTGAACACAAAAAAAGCTTCTGATTACAGAAGCTTTTTAGGAATTTTATTTAAATATTAACTTAACAACAAGTGATATACCTGATTTGCAATTTCGATTTCTTCATCTGTTGGAATAACCAAAATTTTTGCTTTTGATTCTGGTAAATTGATTTCGCGGACTTCTTTGGAACGAATTGCGTTTTTAGCATCGTCTAATTCAAGTCCGAAAAACTCCATATCTGTACAAACCAATTTTCTAATCTCAGCTGAATTTTCTCCAATTCCTGCTGTAAAAATGATAGCATCCAAACCATTTAAAGCCGCTGTATAAGAACCAATATATTTTTTAATTCTGTAAGTATTCATTGCTAAAGCCAATTGACAATCTTTATTTCCGTTGGCAGCATTTGCTTGAATATCTCTTAAATCACTAAAGCCCGTTAATCCTAACATACCGCTTTGTTTTTGCAATAAAGTATTCACTTCATCTGCAGAATAATTTAGCGATTTAATCAAATGAAAAATTACAGATGGATCAATATCCCCACTTCTGGTTCCCATAACTAATCCGCTAATTGGTGTGAATCCCATTGAAGTTTCGATACATTTTCCATCTTTTACGGCAGTGATACTACAACCGTTACCTAAATGGATTGAAATTACATTTTTATGAGGCAGCTTATTAGATTTTAAATACTCTATAGCTTTGGTTGAAACATATTTATGAGATGTTCCGTGAAAACCATACGCTCTGATTTTATGCTCATTCAACAAATAATTAGGGATAGCATATTTATAAGCTTCTACAGGCATTGTCTGGTGAAAAGCAGTATCAAAAACAGCTACTTGTTTTGCCGATGTGAAAATTTCTTCAGCAACATTAATACCTTCTAAATTCGCCGGATTGTGCAAAGGAGCCAAATCACATAATTGTCTAATTTTCTCTTTTACTTCTGTAGTAATTAGAGTGGTGTCTGAAAAAGTACTTCCACCATGAACAACTCGATGTCCTACGGCTTTAATTTCTTCAGTACTTTGAATTACTCCCACTTTTTCATCCATTAATAATTGAGCAATTTTCTGCAAACCAATTTTGTGATTAGCGATAGGCAAAACTTCCTCTATTTTATTCGTATCCGTTACATAACTAAAATTTGAAGTTTCTAAACCTATTCTATCAATCATCCCGGTACAAATTACTGAACCAACAGGCATTTCGATTAATTGATATTTTATTGAAGAACTCCCCGAATTGATAATTACTACTTTCATTTTTTTAAAATGCTTTTAGCTTTTGGCCATAGCCATTAGCAGTTATATTTATTTGTTAGACTCTTAAAAGATTTACAATCCTTGCGCTTGAATAGCTGTAATTACAACAGTATTAATAATATCATCAATAGTACAACCACGACTTAAATCGTTTACCGGCTTATTCAATCCCTGCAACATTGGTCCAATTGCCAAAGCTCCGGTTTCTCTTTGAACGGCTTTGTAAGTGTTATTTCCAGTATTCAAATCAGGGAAAATTAATACGCTGGCATGTCCTGCAACTTCTGAATTTGGCAATTTGCTTTGTCCAACTTCTAAATCAACTGCAGCATCATATTGAATTGGTCCTTCAATTTTAAGGTCTGGACGTTTTTGTTTTACAATTTCGGTGGCTGTTCTTACTTTATCAACATCATCTCCTTTACCAGAAGTACCTGATGAATAAGACAATAACGCAACTTTTGGCTCGATTCCAAAAGCTAAACTAGTATCCGCTGATGAAATTGCTATTTCCGCCAATTGCTCTGCTGTAGGATTTGGATTGATAGCGCAATCTCCAAAAACAGAAACACGATCTTCTAAACACATGAAAAATACAGATGATACTACAGAAGAATTTGGTTTGGTTTTAATGAATTGTAAAGCTGGCAAAATAGTATGTTGAGTAGTATGTGCTGCACCTGAAACCATTCCGTCTGCATGACCTTTGTACACCATCATAGTACCGAAATAAGAAACGTCTTCCATAAGATCACTAGCCATTGCATGTGTTACATTTTTGGCTTTTCTCAATTCGTAGTAAGTATTTACATAATCATCATAATACTCAGATTCTCTTGGAAGGACAATGGATATCTTTTCAAAATCTAAAGTTAAACCTAACTCAACAACTTTAGTTTCTATGAATTTTTTGTGTCCAATTATGGTAATATCTACCACATCCATTGCTTGTAAACGAGCAGCAGCAGCGATAATTCTTTCGTCATATCCTTCTGGTAAAACAATATGTTTTCTTTGTGTTTTAGCTCTTTTTACCAAGTTGTATTGGAACATCTTAGGAGTCATACCTTCAGATTTAAAGGCATTAAACTTGTCTAATAAAACATCTAATTCTACATATTTATCAAATGTATTGATTGATGTTTCAATTTTTTGAAGGTTATTGGAGTAGATTTTAGATTTAATATTACCAATTTTATTCGCAATAGAATAAGTACCTCCTTCAACAGTAATGATTGGAACTACAGGTGCTAAACCTTCAATGAGTTTCATAATACTTTCTTCCGGTAGAATATTCCCAGTCAATACAATACCCGAAACTGTTGGATAATTTGCTGACTCGTTAGCTTGTAGCGCTCCAAGAATAAGATCTGCTCTATCTCCTGGAGTGATCACAAGCCCGTTTTCTTTAAGGTGCAATAAATAATTACATAATTGCATTGCACCAATACTGTAACTTCCTGTTTGGTTTTTTAAATATTCTTCTCCAAATAATATTTTCGCATCCAATTCATCAACAATTTCTTGCATCGTTGGATTGTTTAAGCTATTAATTAATGGAATTGAATTAACCAAGATTGAAGATGGTAGGCTCTTTTCTAAAGTTGTTGTTACTAACTCAAGATTTTCTGGTTGCACTTTATTTGCTATAACTGCCAATACTTCCACCTCTTTCGCTTTGAATGAACTGTAAGCCAAATTCAAATTATCAGTCAATTCCTCTAAAGTTTTCCCTTTTCCAGAACCAATGATTATTGCAGGAACACCAAGATTTTTGGCGATTAGAACATTCATGTCTAATTCAATGACAACTCCTTCTCCTGTAAAACTTGTTCCTTCCACCAAAACAAAGTCGAAGCGGTCCTCAATTTTTTTATATTTTTCAATAATCAAATCAACGACATCGCCTAATTTTCCATTATTTTTTTTCTTGATTAATTTACTTTTGGTAATAGCGTATGCATCTTCATATTGAATATCTAAATCAAAATGCGAAATAACCATTTCGATGTGAGTATCTTTCTTCCCATCTTCATAATCTTCAATTACCGGCCTAAAATACCCAACTTTTGCAGTCTTTCCTAAAAGCATTCTCAATAATCCCAAAGTAATTATTGTCTTGCCACAATTCTCCTCAATAGTCGCGATGTATATAGCTTTTTTCATATTTTTTAAATATTATTTTTAATCATTATAAGCAGCCACAAAATTAGAAGTTAAATTCCCTTATAAATATGACCAAAATCAGTTTTAACAATAAAAATTATTATTTTTTGATAAAATTAAAACCATGATCTCTTTTTAAAATAGACCACCATTCCAAGTACCAAAAAACACATTATCCCAATTACAATAAAATAACCATTTTGCGTTCTTAGTTCAGGCATATTTTCAAAATTCATACCATAAACCCCAACGATAAAGGTCAATGGAATAAAAATTGCCGAAATCACAGTAAGCGTTTTCATAATCTCATTCATTTTATGCGATTGCGCAGCAAAAAAGAAATTAGAAGCACTTTCCAAAGAGCCCATATCTGATTCTATTTGCTCCAAAAGCTCTAAACATTTTTGGTGCAATCGTGTAAAAAAACTAAAATTATTCAATTCGATTTCTTCGAAAACTGTGTCTTCCTGAATGCTCTTTATATCATATAAAGAATCCCGAAGCGGAATAATTGAACGTTTCAGGAAATTGAAATTATCCCTGTGTTTCTCAATTTTTTCCAAAATTATCGGGTCTGCGCTATTTTTGGCACAATCTATTAAATCTTCAATTTTATCTTCTTCAGCTTCAAGCGTTATATAAAAATTGCCAATGACTGCATCCAATAAAACATACAACAAATAATCGGCTTTTTTAGTTCTAACGATTCCGGAATTGGTTCTAATTCGTTCCCGTATGTGCGTAAAAAAATCACTTCTTTTTTCCTGAAAAGAAATTAAAATTCCTTTTTTCAACAAAAAACTAATTTGCTCAACTCTTATTCCGTCTGAACTTTCAGAAGGCAAAATCGATTTTATATTAAAAAACAAAACGTCCTTTTCTTCTTCGAGCTTTGTTCTTTTGTTTGTGTTTAAAATATCAGCCAGCATGAAGTTGTTAATATCAAAATAGTCAGCAACTTCTTTTAGCAAATCAACATCATTGAGACCATGAATATTCAGCCAATTGGTTTTATTTAAATCAATATGATTTTCTAGGTGCGCAATAGTTCCATTTTCGTATTCTACAACCGTAGAATCATCAAAAACGAATAATTGCATTTCAATCTCTTTGTCTTTATGCAAACCTGTATATTCGAGACTAAAGGGCTGTAGGCGTTTCCCTTTCTTGTATTTAATCTTTCTCATAAAATAATTTGTATAGTAATATTACGAAAAAAGTAAAGAAGAATTGTAGTTCAGAGTTATTTTTTTAATTGAAATCAGTCTTGTAAAATCACTAAATGCATAAACTTACACCTTGCAAATCGTTAAAAATCAAATCGTTAAAATAATTACATAAAAAAAACCGAGCCATTTCTGACTCGGTCCTTAATAACTTAGTACTAATTACTTAATACTTATTTTACTTCTTCGAATTCAACGTCTTCAACATTGTCTCCTTGCGATTGAGCTTGTGGCTCAGCAGCAGCTTGACCTTGTTCACCTTGAGCATACATCGCTTCTGTAGCTTTTTTCCAAGCTGCATTGATGTTGTCAAGAGCAGTTTGAATTGCAGCAATGTCTTGAGATTGGTGAGCCATTCTCAATTCAGTCAATGCATATTCTACAGCAACTTTGTTTTCATCAGATAATTTATCTCCAAGCTCTTTCAATTGAGACTCAGTTTGGAAGATCATTCCATCAGCTTCGTTCAATTTTTCAGCTCTTTCTTTAGCAATTTTGTCAGACTCAGCGTTAGCTTCTGCGTCTTTTTTCATTCTTTCGATTTCTTCAGCTGTTAATCCAGAAGAAGCTTCGATACGGATATCGTGAGATTTTCCAGTTCCTTTATCAGTTGCAGAAACTTTGATGATACCATTAGCATCAATATCAAAAGTTACTTCAATTTGAGGAACTCCTCTTGGTGCTGGTGGAATACCGTCTAAGTGGAAACGACCGATAGTTTTGTTATCAGCAGCCATTGGTCTAGCTCCTTGCAATACGTGGATTTCAACAGATGGTTGAGAATCAGCAGCAGTAGAGAAAACTTGAGATTTTTTAGTTGGGATAGTAGTGTTAGCTTCAATTAATGTAGTCATAACTCCACCCATAGTTTCGATACCTAAAGATAAAGGTGTAACGTCAAGTAACAATACATCTTTTACATCTCCAGAAAGAACTCCACCTTGAATAGCTGCTCCAATTGCAACAACCTCATCAGGGTTAACTCCTTTAGATGCTTTTTTACCGAAGAATTTCTCAACTTCATCAACGATTTTTGGGATACGAGTAGAACCTCCAACCAAGATAACTTCGTCAATATCAGAAACAGATAAACCTGCGTTTTTCAAAGCTTTAGCAACTGGTGCCATAGAACGTTTAACTAATGAATCAGTTAATTGCTCAAATTTAGCTCTAGTTAATTTTTTCACTAAGTGTTTTGGTCCTGAAGCAGTAGCCGTTACGTATGGCAAGTTGATTTCAGTTTCTGCAGAAGAAGACAATTCAATTTTTGCTTTCTCAGCAGCTTCTTTGATACGTTGCAATGACATTGGGTCAAGACGCAAATCGATACCTTCTTCAGCTTTAAATTCGTCAGCTAACCAGTCAATAATTTCGTGGTCAAAATCATCACCTCCTAAGTGAGTATCTCCATCAGTTGACAATACTTCGAATACACCGTCTCCTAATTCAAGAACAGAAATATCAAAAGTACCTCCACCTAAATCGTAAACAGCAATTTTTTGATCTTTTCCTT
>Ga0308157_10007003_pt1 | contig 13291 bp, 12 predicted proteins | sample PhyBR1_FD_201035 | JGI IMG/M metagenome (GOLD analysis project Ga0308157, IMG submission 201035) | Phyllosphere microbial communities from UC Gill Tract Community Farm, Albany, California, United States - DLSLB.R1 | ecosystem: Host-associated > Plants > Phyllosphere > Unclassified | place: USA...
CCTAAATATTTTTGGGATTTTTGATCATTTCCTGTGCTAGGCAATAATCTATCATTGCTCAAATCTGTCCAATTTATTACTTTTTTTGAATTATTCTTATTATTTATAATTAAATTATTTGGAGGCGTTACTGGAGGGATTATAATCCCTCGTGGAGTTATTGGTGGAACCATATCATCGCCTGGCGGAGTTGTTATGGGAACAGTGTCATCATCTGGTGTGTTCTTAGAATAAGTTACAGTATCTTCAATATCCTCAGTATCTTCAGTGATATTTTTTACCTCTGGTATTAATAATTTATCAGGTTTATAACCTTTAATTATTGGAGAAAGAATTTTGTCAAAACTATTCCCCATTTTTGCTGTCCACTTTCCAATAGTTTTTTCTCCTGTTACCTTGTCAATTATTATAGCCCGTGTAAATAACTTAGGTATTGCATTGAAATCGCTTACAGCTTTAGAGCCATCTTTATAAACATAATGAATAGTTTGATTTACTTTTTTCTCTTCTACTACTGTTTTTACACCATGTGATAAATGAACTACATAATACTGTTCATTATCTTTAAATTTCGTACCATCTGTTGGAAAATCATTGGATACCAGGTTATCTCCCATTTTTTCATAGAGGGAAATTTTATCTAAAGTAGTATAATCTGTATTATCATCTGTCAATCCAGATAACTCATCAATATCTAATGTTTTTCCTGTCGTATCATCAATATACGTAATTATTATTTGACCCTGATTCCGCTTATAAATAACGCTCTTAGTTATATCTTGTGTTTCTGCAGTTATACCCTCAATTTTTTCAATTAACTTTTGATCAGGTGTATAACCCTTAACATCTGGGGATTTAACTTCGTTAAATTCATTTTCTTGTTCTGCTTTCCACTCTCCAAATGTTTTATCACCAGTAACATTGTCAGTTATGATTGCTCGGCTAAAAAGTAATGGATTTGCCACATAACTTGGTAAAGCTTCAGTCTTGTTTTCATATAAATAATGAATTGTCTCATTTATTTTTTTTTGCTCTGTACCTATAGACTTACCATGCCTCAAGTGAACAAAAAATTCTTGAGAGCCATCTCCAAAAGTTACTCCTTTTTGAGGGTAATCATCAGAAACTAACTCATACCCCATATCTTTATAAGAAGTAATATCTTCTTGAGTTGAATAATTTACATCTTGTCCGACACGCCCAGATAATTCCTTACTGCTTAAATTCTGACCGATTGTATCATCAGTATAAATTACTTTTATATCTCCTCTGTTAGGTGAATATATATAGTTTATAGTTTGATCGTTAGCTTTATATTTTCCTTTAGTTGGTGAACCTATCACTTCTTTAAAAGTATATCCTTGAATCTCTTTTTGATTCGTTTCATAATTTGTATCTAAATCACCATTCATTATAGATGAGGAAGATATAGAATTTCCATCCTCATCAATGTAATTAGTAATTACCTCTCCTTGTGCAATGGTGTAACTAAACTGCACATTTTTTAACTGTTGTAGATTTGTATTAGCACCAGTTGATGCTGCAATGGAAAAGGACATGGCTTTCTCATCGACAATAAATGGTGAAACATCTTTTGACCAGGTTTGATTTCCATATGTAATAGTCATTGTTTTAGTTTGTCCTTCATATGTTATAAAAAAAGGAACAAAATTGTTACTACTTGGTTCAGAGATAGCTTTTGCACTTTCAGCTATTGTTTTAGCTTGACCATTCAGTCCATTTACAAACGCACCAAATGACTGACCAGAAGAAAATTGTGGTGGGTCGGCAATAAAAGAAGGATCATTCCAATTATTGTAATAAGTATCTAGTTTAAAACCAAATGCACCGCTTACACCTCCAATACCCGCACCACCTCCAGGAGTGCCAACAATATTTGTATTTCCAGGATGAAACAAAAATCCGACGCCGTCTGCCCCTCCTCTTTTCATACCCTTATTCCCAAGATTAATTAACCCTGTAAAAGAAAAATTCTGAGACATATCCACTTTAGTCTTTAAGGTTACATTTCCAGATTGTGAGGGTTCGTCTGGGGTAAGAGTTTGTATAAATGAATTGGTATCATATTCAAAATTCTCTGCTGAACCGTTACGCTGAAAAAAATATAAAAAGTCCTTTGGATAAACTATGACTTCTCTATTTGTTGAAGCATATACTGTCCCATATTTTAGATTACTTGACATAAAATACATATCTCCTAATATGCCTAATAAAACACCTAATAATACTACTGATTTCAAAATCTTTTTTTTCATCTTCATAGTTCCAGTCCTTCAAAACGAATTTATCTATAATCATATTAGTCTTACTATTTATCAAAGTCAAAAAAGTTTATGTGAAATATATGTTTTTTGAACAGTTTCTAATGCATGTCTATATATAATATTTTACTGAAATAAAATTTAAAGCTATTCTATACTTTTATTTCACATTATTCATATAAGTAAAGTATCAAATAAAAAAATATCACACAATAGTTATATAGACTCAAATGAGTTCCTAGTAATTAATCAAATTCTTCATATATCGTTAATACATTAGTATCTTCAACAAATTTGCCTGTTATTGTACCTTTATTGAATCTATCATCTGTTTTAATTATAGTTTTTTCACCCCCACATATCACACTACATTTTTAAATTTTCTGACTCATAAAAAAAAACGATAATCAATTAATTGGTTATCATTAATAAGTATCAGTTGAATATGGTCAATATAGAAAATTCATTATAATTGACTGTAACCGCAATTTCTATTATCTTATTTCTACTGTAATTTCAATCTTTTTTATGTTTTTGTCTATAGTTTATTAATACTCCAACTAGAGACAATATAATTATTCCAAAAACAATTATCCAAACTTCTCTTTTTTGTCCAACTATTGGCAAATTTTCATCACTGCTCTCTAAGTCAGTTTCAGGTTCTTCAGTAATATCTGGTTCGACTCTATTGCCACCACCCTCGTTATCTAAGTAATCTTTACAACCAAATCAAATAAAAATGTATTATTTTTTGTGTATCTAAATAAAAAATTATCGTATAGAAAACAAATATAATTTTTTTAATCAAATTATTATATATAGGTATTTTCATTTAATCTATGAATACAATTTATTAAGATAAAATACTCCTAAAACTAACTGTCATAACTTAATAAAACATTCCAATAACAGTTATTAGTGATCTCCGGTTGATTTTTTTACGTAGTAAAATTATTTATTTCTTATAAATATATCGAAGTCCAGATATATTTATGAGAAAAACTTATATTATGTTAATATTATAATATAGCATCAATCAACAATAATGGGAGGAAATATTTAATGATTAAATTGTACTCGGTAAACCACTGCTACTCTTCTCGTCGAGCTAAGGAATGGATGATTTACCATAATATTCCATTTCATGAAGTTAATGTGGCACAAGACGAACTGTCTACTTCTGAAATTTTATACATTTTATCTCTTACAGAAAATGGTATTGATGATATTCTCCTAGAGCGGAGTGATACATATAAAAAATATCGCCAACTATTTGAGGAGTCATCATTAAGAGCCATAATCCTTTTTATAAAAAAACACAGAACAGTTATCCGGACACCACTTATTGTTGATAAAAATAAATTATTAGTTGGGTTTACGGAGGGAAAAGCAAGTATGTTCTTACCTAGAATACATAAAAATATCTCCCTTCAGTTAAATGCACAAAATCTTTATGAGATGTAAGATAGAGCAATTTCTGAATAATAACAAAAAACAAGGAAGAAGTTTTACTTCTTCCTTGTTTTAATAATACACATGTAACTTTCTTAATTAGAAATTCCATTTAATTAGCTACCGATTGATGGAATATACATAAAATAATTTTTTCCCACAAATCATCATTAAAAATGTTATTTAAATAAAATACTGAACACGTTTTCTTTATCTCTATTATGGAACTCGTTATGACAATATTTGCTTTATCTATATCTTCACAAAAGAGAATTATCTTTGGATTGAAAAAAATTATTAATTTTTCCTTTATATATAATATGTTGTGTGAAGAAGCATTTATATAGATATGTACTGAGTTAAGTTTCAAATTTATCCGTTACCTTAGATATGAAGTAGTTTCTTAATATATTTCAATTCAATACTTTTAAAGTAAAAAATATATTTATATATTAACTATAAAAAACTTGATTTTTACCATTTGCTTTTGCGACATATAGATTTTTATCTACTGCATATATAGCCTTTTCTTGAGATATCCCCCCTATTACTTCTGTAATACCTACAGAGATTGAAACGTCAATATGATAAGGGTTATTATAGAAATCATATTTTTCAACTTTTTGTATCAATTTATTCATAATTTCCTGAACCTCATCCCCACTTCTATTTCTAAAGATAATAAAAAATTCATCTCCACCATATCGGAATAATTGTCCATTTTCTTCCCATTCTCTTAAGTACTTTTCAATAAGATAACAAAGTTCTTTCAAAACATAATCTCCAGAACTATGACCATAAGTGTCATTTATTTTTTTAAAAGAATCTACATCAAAAAGTACTAAAGAAAACTTCGGAACATATTCACTTTCAATAATCTCGTTTATAATCTCTTCAAATTTTCGTCTATTATATACATTTGTCAATGTATCAATATAGGTAAATTTTTTATACTTAGAATATTCTTCCACTATTTCTAAAATTATTGAAAAAATAAACCTTGAAAAAGCTAGTATAGTAAATGTTTTGAAAAAGATACCCAAAGCATATATAAAATTCATAGGAAATTCTGCTAGAGATAATAGTTGAGTTGAAACAGCAATACTTAAACTAATTAAAAATATATTCATACAGCTTTGCATCATCTTGACTTGATTTTTGGATATCTTATATAGTGTTAGCCAAAACAAACTTAGAGAAATAAATATGAAGAAAGTCGATTGAATATGAAGGCCATAACTCCAAACATAAAATAAACAAAAAATAATAAATAAGGGAATGATGGCATATTCAATATTTTTATAATATGAAACAACAAAGTAGTCCACAACGATAGAGATAAAAATTAGAGATATATCGCTGAATAAGTAGCCATAAGTAGAACCATGATCAATTTCTATAAATAGGATCTTTAAGAGAAAAATCCAAAATGTAAAATTACTAGAATATAGTATAAATGCAACATACTTATTCTTAATGAACCTAAATTTACGAATAATATTTTTACATAAAAATATCCCCCCTAGAATAGCTGGAACTAAAAAAATTTTAATTAGGAAATTACTCCCTAATACATCATATATGAATTGCATAATCTACCCCTTATCTCTTAAAATCTATGAGGAAAATCATAAAAATATGTTTGCTGCATCCAGTCTTCTGGGAAACAGTTGAGAAGTTCTTCTTCTTCAACTCCCTCAATTACAATTTCTTTTCCTAGAAAATGAATTGCTTCTACAATAGAGAAGACAAAGGCCCTAAGCTCCTCCGTCGATAAGTTTTTCTTAAAAGGTAAAACTGATATTTTAATTCTTGATATATAAGGTTCTACTGTAAATAGAGTTTCAAATGTATTCACGCCCGAAAGGAAATCATCAAAAACAATAGTATAACCCAAGCTTGAGATAGTCTTTATAACTTCAATTGGAACAAGTTCTTTATATGGATTATCTCGAAATAAGGGTATACGCTCAGTTAATTCTATTTTTAGTCGCTTTTTATATTTAAAATTTTTCAAGAATTCAATCGTTTCGGGATAGTAAAGTTCTTGATAGTCCATATTTAATGAATATATTGCATCACTTTTTTCAAAATAAGAATATAAAATAGGTTTGATATATTCTAAATATAAACTATGGTAGTCTTTATTCACTATCATTTTATAAAAGAGTTCTTCAGGGAAGATAAATCTATTATCCTGTTCTTGCCTAAGCAAAAGTTCGTATTCTTCTGTAAGCTTTGAGTGAGAGTTATCTATTATTTTTTGTCTAAAAAAACAAAGTTTCTCTATATCGTTTTTTTCAATATCTGTCATAAAAATTCTTTCTATTTATTTCATATTATTATAATAATTCTACATTGTACTTCATAATCAATTCTATAAAATAATAGCATTTATTAATATCGTATAACTTTGTCTACTAAGTACAACACATAATGATATAATAAAAAAAGCATTATTATCTAAGTGTTGCATATGTGCAACCTATTTTACACACAATACCAATTATCTTAAACTAAACGAGGAAATATGACTTACAAAAAATTCGGAAATGCATTTCGACAATTACGCGAACAGAAATCTCTATCATTATCTGATTTCACTTCCATTGGCATCTCTAAAGCATCACTTTCTCGTTTTGAACGGGCAGAAACAATGATGAGTTTTGAAAAAGTGGTTCAAGCCTTACAATTGATGGGTGTAAGTCTTGAAGAGTATGAAAATTTTTTAAATGATTATTCTCTAGATGAAAGTAGTTCTCTGATAAAAGAAATTGAAATTGCGTTATTTAAAGGTGATGGAACACAACTGCAAAAAATCTATACCATGAATACCAGTTCTGACTATCGCCAAATTTCTCTTGCTGCGAAAGCTTCGTTTACTTCCTTAAATTGTGAAGAGATTGATGAAATTACTGACTTTCTTTATAATATTCAAATATGGAGTACTATTGAACTTTTTATTTTTTATTTTACTATGGATGACCTAAACACTAATGATATTTTATATCTTATCAACTCCTTTTTTATAGTTAAAAATAATAAAATATTTAATTCTCCTAAATATAAAGGCTTATTTGTTAGAATTTGTTGTCGTGCTATTTGTATCTTATCTTATCGTGGTCATAGGGATGGTAGTGAACATATCATTAAACAAGTAGATATTCATAAATTAGTGAATTCAATGTTTCTAAGAAATCTTTTTCATTTCTCAAAAGGTTTTTGGACTTATACTTTCAAAAGCAAAAATGAAGGAAATACGATAATACTCCGTGCTCTAGATATCTTTTATTCACTGAGCACACCAGATATCGCAAATTACTATCAAAATAGATATGATCTTTATCTAAAAAAATAATTAACTAATTTATATTTACTAAAATTAACTTTAAGAATATGTATTTATAATAAGCAAATTAAAAAGCTGCTAAATTAAAATATAGCAACTTCTTTTTTTATAATTGTATTAATTTTTATTCTGCCCACTTTTTGCCCACTAAAATAATTTTTTGTTATTGCTTCTCACTACTAAAGAGGTCATAGTACATCACTACATATTTGAAGTATCTAATGAAACATTAGGAAAGTCACTTTTTATTAATTTAATTAATCTTTCATCCAATTCATTAATCAGTAGCCCTTCTTCAATAGAATGAGCTTTTTTTGTAACTAAATCTATATATTGTTTATCCACTAGCTTTCCCTCTCTTATCCTACATGTTATATACATTGTACCAAAAGCAATCAAAATAACTGACGCTACATAACTGGAAAAACACCTGTAGAATGTAGGAAAAATGGGATAAATTTGAAAGGGATAATCGACTCTGACAATATAAATCCATCCTATAAAATAAAAAAAGGGTTTACCAAAAACACCTCTTTTTATACCTTTAGGATATAAGCCTGTTGTAAACAAAAATTCCCACTAAAGTAAGGACTACCTATAAAAATAGCAAACCATATTGACTTATTTTACCATTTATTCATCTTTTCTTGTAGCAAACGTTGAGCATTTCGTAAATGGAGCATAAAAAACTTCAAGAATACAATCGTTTTCTATATTAATTATGAATCTACCAGACTAACCCAGCAGCTGCAATTTCTTTTTTAGAAGCAAATTGGCCATTAGGACGGTGCCATCTCCCATTTGCATCACGACTGTAGCCACCTGTAGAGACCTCTCTTTCAGCTTCTGCTTGTTGAGCCAGTGTAGCTTGTCTTTCGGCTTCTGCCTGTTGAGCCAGTACGGCTTGTCTTTCGGCTTCTGCCTGTTGAGCCAGTGCAGCTTGCCTTTCGGCTTCTGCCTGCTTCTTAGCCTCCGCTTGCTTTTTAGCTTCTGCTTGCTTTTTAGCCTCCGCTTGCTTTTTAGCCTCCGCTTGCTTTTTAGCCTCCGCTTGCTTTTTAGCCTCCGCTTGCTTTTTAGCTTCTGCTTGCTTTTTAGCTTCTGCTTGCTTCTTAGCCTCCGCTTGCTTCTTAGCCTCCGCTTGCTTCTTAGCCTCCGCTTGCTTCTTAGCCTCCGCTTGCTTCTTAGCCTCCGCTTGCTTCTTAGCCTCCGCTTGCTTCTTAGCCTCCGCTTGCTTTTTAGCTTCCGCTTGCTTTTTAGCTTCCGCTTCTTCTGTCCGTTTTTGCTGTTCTAACCTTGTTTTAGATATTTCTTCAGGGTGAGTTTGGGAATATCCATAACCACCAATGAAAGTCATGGCTAGAAAGCTTAAGAGAAGATATCGTGCTTTAAAACGAGTTGTTTTCTTAAAGATATACTTTCTGACAAGTGTGACTATTGCATATATAAATAGTATCATACCTACAAATATAGCTAGACTACCAAACCAATAGGATACACTAACTAGAACAAGAATGGTTAAAATTTTAAACCATAGTGTATCGTTCCATAAATCAATTATTTTTTTCATAAAAATTCCCTATCCCTTTTAACGTGATTAGCGCACGTACTTAAGTAATCAAAGCTGGGTTATTATTTCTTTTTTCAATTATAGATTATCTACATTAAGGATTTCTATATAACTTAGAATGATAATCTCGAAACACTAGATCAATAACTTCAATAATTCATCACTTGCTTCCCAATAACAAATTCTCCCCATATCACCTGCTACTGACATATAAACTTTACCATTATCAATTCTCAACAATGAAGCTTGTAAAACAATAGATTGGCTTTTATCATTATTAAAATATATTTCATGAACAGATTCTCCTTGAATTGTGCTCATTCGAGTAAAATCCGGCTTTTTATCAATAATTTGTCTCATAATACGTATAACTTCTTTTTGTTTTTCGTACTCCATCTGCTTAGAAATCATCTTCTCCCTATCATAATCAATATATGAGAGATATTTTGGATTCAAGAAATCAAAAGCTTCTTCAGCATTTTTTAATTTTATACTTACCCAAGTTCTCATACTTGCTCCTTGAGCATCTGGTGTCATTTCAATTAATAGTCGTTTTTGTGGAATTCCTTTAATTGTCCATAGCTTATTTTCCCTGTCTATATCAAATTCTGTTTCCTTGTAACTCCCAATATAATTCGCTCCACCAAATATTGTTGTTTTAGGTCCATCGTAAGAAAGATTGACTCCAATATATGCTGTACTATAATACTGATTTCCATCATAAGTCAAAGGGACAAACTTATCCATAGTTCGATAATTAAAGAACCATACTATACCTAAGATTATTAAAAGTATCCCCAAGGACATACTGCTTAATAAAAGAAAGACTTTCCAACTTCCTTTTTGATTATTATATTTATCTTTCAAAAAACATTATCCTTTCATTCTTCACGGAATACCTTTTCAACAAGTTTCTCTCTATAATACTGATTATTCTTGTAACACTATCGAACAATAACTTCAAATATAAATTCTATATTAAGAAGTATGGAAACAAGCCATATAAGATACAGTAATTATCACGAGAAATAATAAATAATCAATAAAGAAAACTTAATTTTTCCTTAAAAACAATCATATTTATTTTACAATATTGTGATTTATTGCGCAAGTCATACTACAAACTTTCTTACCACCATAAAATTTCGAAACAAAAGCTGCTAAAAATTTAACAGCTCTATATTTTATATATTTATCAATTTTTATTCTGCCTACTAAAATATTGTTATTATTGCATCTTACTACTCTAAAGAGAATATGGTACATCACTACATACTTCTATCTCGTCATTTTTACGCGACCAAACTTTTGTACTTAATAGTCTTTCAAAATCACATGCAATGACAGGTTGACGAATTGGTTTGATTTTTCAGATAAATACTTGATTGATCAACTTGTAAAAACATACCAATATATGGTTACTTCTGCCTCAACACAATCACAATGGACAGCAGATTGGGGCTCTAATCAAGGGAAAACAACACTGAACTAATGAAAGCCAAATACCTCAAACGCCACGATTACATTATTGAGAAAAAGAAAAAAGACGAGAATTTTCTCGTCTTTTTCTTGTGTTTTCACTCTTGCTATTAATCAATGAAATAGACACATCATGTAAAAATGAGGGTGTTTTAATGTGTAAAACCTTGTACTTTATTTTTAGGATTATTATGGTATTTAAGATGTGCCTTATTCAAAAATTCAATAGCTTCTTGCATATCTTGCACGTAATTGTACGCCATGTTCATTCCAAAATCTGCTCGAATCACGATACGTTGTATAATATTATCCTCTAAGTTTTTTGGTAAAGGATAGGCTGGTACTTGCCATCCTTTCATTAATAAACGATCTGCGAGGTCGTATAAATCCCAATCACAATTTATGTCTTCTCTTAATTTATAGCATACAATTGGAAGTTGTGACCCATCATTTACAATTTCAAATAAACCTGTTTTTTCAATTGCTTTTGCCAAATACATCGCTACTTTATGCGTTCTTTCATGTATAGCTTTGTATCCATCAAACCCATAGCGTACAAAATTATAATATTGTCCTATCAGCTGAGCAGCGCTATGAGAGAAGTTGATTGCCATGGTTGGCAATTCTCCGCCAAGATAACTTACTTTAAAAATTAACTCTTCTGGTAGATACTCCTTATCACGCCACAATACCCAACCTACTCCAGGATAAACTAGTCCGTACTTATGACCTGATGTATTGATGGAAATGACATTTTTTAATCGAAAATCCCACTTAAGATGTGGTTCAACAAATGGTGCATAAAGTCCACCTGAAGCAGCATCTACGTGAATATACACTTTATAATCTGTATGTTTGTTGTGTTCTTCAACTAACTTATCAAGCGCCTTTCCGTATAAGTAATTCCCATAATCCCTACAATACCAATCGTATACTCATCAACATAATCCATAACTTTGTCTAGATTAATTGACATGTGGTTTTTATCCATTGGTACTTCACGCATTTCAATATCCCAATATACACAGAATTTTTCCCAACAAACTTGATAGCCAGAAGAAATAACGAGATTTGGTTTTTTAGCATTAATGTCCAATCCTAACTTTTCTGCCCGTTTGCGCCAAGAGAATTTCATTGCCATTCCTCCCAACATACAAGCTTCTGAGGAACCAATTGTTGAAGTTCCCATAAACTGTTCGTTTTCACTTGCATTCCAAAGGTCAGCAATCATATTTACACAACGGTTTTCGATTTCGGTTGTTCTTGGGTATTCTGATTTATCTATTGCATTTTTCTCTAGGGTTTGACTCATCAGTTTTACTGCTTCAGGTTCCATATATGTTTGACAAAAAGTTGCTAAGTTCAATCGAGCATTCCCTTCATCTAGCATCTCATCTTGAACCAATTGATAAGCGACACGAGGTTCAATCGATTCTCTTCCTAATTTATACTTAGGCAAATCAACTTGTTCACTTTCGGAGCCAAATATTGGTTCTAAAAATTCTGCCTCATCACGATTTTCTTTTCCATATAACATATGTACATCCTCCAATTTTCTTTAATGTTTTAATATATGTTTTTCATTTTTTGTAATATGATGCTCTCCTCGAGCTGCCGGATAAACGGCTGGGTTCACTTCTCCTGCTTTAAAGTGAACTGGTTCTTCAAGAGCCCCATGGCTCTTTTTATCATGCACTTCATAAATAACAAAGGGCAAGATTACTGTAACAGCAAAACTTATAAGTAATATCATTTGATAGGTTCGTGTCTCACTTTGAGCAATTGATTCCGGTGGAACAAAAGAAATGAATAAAGCAAACAGAGATAATAATAACCCTACGCCTGCAATAATTGATTTGCCTATCATTTTCCCTGGAACATTATATGTTCGTTTTAAGTTCTTTTTCTTGTAGATTAAGACGAAATAACCTAAGAAAAATAATAGATAGCCAACCAAATAGATCACTACTGTCAAAGAAATTGCTACCAAGAAGGACAAATTATTTCCTCCACCGCCAAAGGTTAAAATCGCTCCCCAGAGAGTCACGATAACTCCTTGGACCATAACTAACGGTACAGGAACATCATGGGTATTTGTTTTTCGTAAAAATTTTGGAAGTAATCCACGTTGAGCTGCTGCAAACATTCCTCGTGAAGGTCCAACTACCCATGAGCTCACTTCTCCCATTACTCCAAACGCAATCATTATCGCAATTATTTTGACCAGCCAACTTAAGTGGTTATTAAAATGCAATATTAGCGTTTGAAAAGTCTGAATCACGCCAGCGCTTAAAGATAACTCTTTTTGTGGGATGACCGCAGCCACTGTAAAGCCTCCAAGCGCATCTAAAGAAATCGCTAGTATTACTAATAAAACCATTGCTAAAGGATAATTTCTTTTTGGATTTTCTAACTCATTGATGTGAGAAGCTGAAGCTTCAACTCCCATATAAGCTAAAATAAATGAAACAAAGACTACCAATGTTGAAAGTTGTGAAAAGTCTGGAATAAAAGCGGCCTTATTGATGGGGATTTCTATAGGATTTCCTCCTAAAAAATAAGCGACTGCTAATACAAATAAAATGATGGATGGAATTACAATCCCAATAACAAACCCCGCTTTTACTAATTTTGCAGTGCGCTGAGTCCCTCCTAATTGTGAAAAAGTCAGTCCCCAAAAAATGACCAGCAAACCTATAAATTTAATGAGTGGATCTGAATTTAAAGCATCAAAATTTAATACGTATGATAGTGCTCCTAATATAAAGTATATCATTGTTACAAATCCAACTGTAATTTGAAACCATTGGAAAAAAATTGCTGCAAATCCAAAACGCTCTCCTAAAGTCTGGCTTACCCAGCTGAAGATGCCCCCATTTTTCCATCCTTCAACTGTGGACATTTCCGCAGCACATAAGGCAACTGGTAAAAACCATAGTATTCCGCCCAGTAGTAAAAAGAAAACCAAGTGCAATTTCGAAGTGGCAAAGGTCGGATACTCATATACTGTCAAAACCATTGAAGCAGTTAAAGCGAAGAATCCGAATAATGTTAATTTTTTTTGATTCATCATACCTCCTTAAAATATGTGGTAACAATTTTCAAAATAATTGTTGCCCAAATCTAGTTTTCATCTCCTTTCTATATCAAGTATATTCTCTT
>Ga0308157_10007004_pt1 | contig 13288 bp, 10 predicted proteins | sample PhyBR1_FD_201035 | JGI IMG/M metagenome (GOLD analysis project Ga0308157, IMG submission 201035) | Phyllosphere microbial communities from UC Gill Tract Community Farm, Albany, California, United States - DLSLB.R1 | ecosystem: Host-associated > Plants > Phyllosphere > Unclassified | place: USA...
TGAGCGGCAAGATCAACCTGGTGTTGACGGCGCTGCTGGTCGGCTGCGGCCTGTCGCTGGTCAACGCGCAATACCAGGCGCGCCACCTGTTCATCGAACTGGAACGCACGCAGTCGCAGGCGCGCCAGCTCGACATCGAATGGGCGCAGCTGCAGCTGGACCAGTCGACGCTGGGCAAGCACGCCCGCATCGAGGAAATCGCCCGCCGCGACCTGAACATGACGCCGCTGACCGCGGCGCGCACGCAGTACCTGACGCCTGAGGAATCGAAATGAGCCGCGGCAGCAACGTGAACACCTCGCGCGTGGCCGCCTCCAAGGGCGTGCCGTTCTCGAAGAACCCCGTGCTGGCGGTGCGCCTGCCGGTGTGGCGTTCGCGCGTGGTGCTGTTCGTGTTGTTCGCCGCCTTCGCCGGCCTGGCCGCGCGCGCCCTGTGGCTGCAAGGCCTGTCGACCCAGTTCCTGCAGAAGCAGGGCGAGATCCGCTACGCCCGCACGCTCGACCTGCCGGCCACGCGCGGCAAGATCACCGACCGTGACGGCCAGGTGCTGGCGTCGTCGGTGCCGGTCAAGGCCATCTGGGCGATCCCTGACGACGTCCAGGACGCGCCGCCGGCCAAACTGAAAGAGCTGGCGCGCCTGCTCGACATGAGCAACGCCGAGCTGCAGAAAAAGCTCGACTCCGACCGCGGCTTCGTCTACCTGAAGCGCCAGGTCGAGCAGGACGTGGCCGACCAGATCACCAAGCTGGGGATCGACGGCATCCAGACCCGCAAGGAATACAAGCGCTTCTACCCGCAGGGCGAAGTGACGACCCACGTGGTGGGCTTCACCAACGTCGAAGACGTGGGCCAGGAATCGATGGAGCTGGCGCAGCAAAAGACGCTGGTGGGCCAGCCGGGCAGCCGCCGCGTGATCAAGGACCGCCTGGGCCGCATCGTCGAGGACATCGAATCGGTGCGCGAGCCGCACGACGGCAAGGACCTGACGCTGTCGATCGACAGCAAGATCCAGTACATCGCCTTCACCCAGGTGAAGGAGTCGGTGGAGAAGTTCCACGCCAAGGCCGGCGCCGCCGTGGTGCTGGACGTGCACACCGGCGAGGTGCTGGCGCTGGCCAACTGGCCGACCTACAACCCCAACGACCGCTCCAAGCTGACCGGCGAGCAGCTGCGCAACCGCGTGATGACCGACACCTTCGAGCCGGGTTCCTCGCTCAAGCCGTTCACCGTCGGCCTGGCGCTGGACGAGAAGCGCATCACGCCGCACACCATGTTCGACACCGGCGCCGGCGCCATGGTGATCGCCGACCACGTGATCCACGACACCCACCCGCACTACATGATCGACGTGCAGGGCATCATCCAGAAGTCCTCCAACATCGGCACCTCGAAGATCGCCTTGAGCATGCCGCCGCAGGAGATGTGGGAGATGTTCACCAAGGTCGGTTTCGGCCAGCAGCCCAAGTGGGGCTTCCCCGGCGCCGTGGCCGGCCGCGTGCGTCCGTACAAATCGTGGCGCCCGATCGAGCAGGCCAACATGAGCTTCGGCCAGGGCATCTCGGTGTCGCTGATCCAGCTGGCGCGCGCCTACATGATCTACGCCCGCGACGGCGACATCATCCCGCTGTCGTTCCAGAAGGTGAGCGAGGCGCCGCACGGCACCCAGGTGGTCAGCGCCAAGACCGCCGCGGACATGCGCGAGATGCTGGAGATGGTCACGCAGCCTGGCGGCTCCGCCGTCAAGGCCCAGGTACCGGGCTACCGCGTGGGCGGCAAGACCGGCACCGCGCAGAAGTTCATCAACGGCCACTACTCGCAGACCAAATACATCGGCAACTTCGTCGGCATGGCGCCGATGTCGAACCCGCGCTTCATCATCGCCGTCATGATCGACGAACCGGGTGGCCCGGTGCACGTCGGCGGCGACGTGGCCGGCCCCGTGTTCTCCGCGCTGGCCGCCAATGCGCTGCGCGCCAAGAACATCACGCCCGATTCGACCCTTACCCATATCATCATTCCTGATAATGCATCACAGGAGAACATGTGACGACTTCTGACTTCGACCCGCTGGCAATCGCCGCCGCCATCCGCAAGCTCGCGCCCACCGCGCAACTGGCTTCGGATTCGCGACGCATCAAGCTGGGCGATGTGTTTTTCGCTTACCCCGGCGACGCCGGCGACGGCCGCGGCTTCATCGGCAGCGCCGTCGAGCAGGGCGCCGCGCTGGTGGTGTTCGACCCCGCCGGCTTCACCTGGGACGGCAGCTGGGCCGTCCCCTACATCACCGTCGAAAAGCTCAAGCAGCACGCCGGTGTGATCGCCCACGCGTTTTATGAGCAGCCGGATGCGGCCATGTTCACCGTCGGCGTCACCGGCACCAACGGCAAGACCTCCAGCGCCGTGTGGCTGGGCCACGCGCTCTCGCGCGGCGCCGAGCCGGCCGCCGTCATCGGCACGCTGGGCGTGGGCCTGTTCCGCGCGCGCGGCGACGTCGAATACGACGTCACCGGCTACACCACGCCGGACGCGGTGCTGCTGGCGCGCACGCTGGCCGACCTGCGCACGCAGGGCGCCGCCTCGCTGGCGATCGAAGTATCGTCGATCGGCCTGGAACAGGGCCGCGTGGCCGGCATGCACTTCGACGTCGCGCTGTTCACCAACCTGACCCGCGACCACCTGGACTACCACGGCACCATGGAGGCCTACGAGGCCGCCAAGACCAAGCTGTTCGACTGGCCCGGCCTGAAGACGGCGGTGGTCAACCTGGACGACCCGATGGGCCTGCGCCTGATCGCGCACCTGAAAGCGAAGGCGCCGCTGGCCGGCCACATCCCGCTGATCGGCTACACGCTGCTCGACGCCGCCGCGCAGCCGGATATCGACGGCGTGCTGATGCTGCGCGCCAGCCAGATGCGCGCCAGCCGCAGCCTGGGCACCGAGTTCCACCTGGAGTGCCCGCTCGGCGTGGCGCTGGTCAAGACCCATTTGGTCGGCAACTTCAACATCAGCAACGCGCTGGGCGTGATGGGCGCGATGCTGGCCAAGGGCCTGGGCCTGCGCGCCGCCATCGAGGCGGTCGAATCGCTGCAGCCCGCGCCGGGCCGCATGCAGCAAGTCGGCGGCCAGGACGCGCCGATGATCGTCATCGACTACGCGCACACGCCGGACGCGCTGGAAAAGACCCTGGCCGCGCTGCGCCCCGTGGCCACCGACCGTGGCGGCCAGCTGTGGTGCGTGTTCGGCTGCGGCGGCGACCGCGATCCGGGCAAGCGCCCGCAGATGGGCAGGATCGCGCAGATGGCCGACCACGTGCTGGTCACCAGCGACAACCCGCGCAGCGAAGATCCGCACGCCATCATCGAGCAGATCGTCGCCGGCATGGACCGCAACAACCCGGCATCGACCGTGCAGACGCTGGACGACCGCGCCGCCGCCATCCTGTCGGCCATCAAGCACGCCGGCAAGCCGGACGTGATCCTGCTGGCCGGTAAAGGCCACGAGCCGTACCAGGAAATCAAGGGCAAGAAACTGCCATTCTCGGACGCCGACCACGCGCAGCTGGCGCTGTCGGCCCGCTTAACCATGATGAGGACGAATTGATGCGTGCAGCACTCGCACAGATTCTGCCTTCTGTGACCGGCGCCAAGCTGATTGGCTCCGGTGAGGTTGTATTTGGCGGCGTCTCCACCGACAGCCGCAACGTATTTGCAGGTTCGCTGTTCGTCGCCTTGCGCGGCGAGGTTTTCGACGCCCACAACTTCCTCGCGCAGGTCGCGGAGAAGGGCGCCGCCGCTGTCGTTGTTGAAGAACTGCCGGAAGGCTGGGCCCTGCCAGCCATCGTTGTCCCCAACACGCTGGTGGCGCTGGGCCAGATCGCCAACCACTGGCGCCGCCAGTTCGCCATGCCCGTCATCGGTGTCACCGGCAGCAACGGCAAGACCACGGTCAAGGAAATGATCGCCGCCATCCTGGCCGCCGCCCACGGCGAAGAAGGCCGCCTGGCCACGCGCGGCAACCTGAATAACGAAATCGGCGTGCCACTGACGCTGTTCCGCATGGAGGCGAAGCAGCAATCGGCCGTGGTGGAACTGGGCATGAACCATCCCGGCGAGATCGGCCGCCTGAGCGCCATCGCCGCGCCCACCATCGCCATGGTCAACAACGCCCAGCGCGAGCACCAGGAATTCATGCACACCGTGGAAGCGGTCGCGCGCGAGAACGGCGCCGTGCTGGCCAGCCTGCCGGCCGACGGCGTCGCCGTGTTCCCGCATGGCGACGAGTTCACGCCGGTCTGGGAAGAACTGTCGGCCGGCCGCCGCGTGCTGCGCTTCGGCCTGACCAAGGACGCGGAAGTGAGCTGCACCTTCCGCGCCAACGATTTCGGCAACGAGATGTTCGTCACCATCCGCGAGGGCGGCGCAGAACCGGAACAGTTCTTCGTCAACCTGCAAGCGGCGGGCGACCACAACGTGCGCAATGCGCTGGCCGCCGTGGCCTGCACATACGCCGCCGGCATCGCGCTGGACAAGATCAAGCTGGGCCTCGACACCTTCGCCCCGGTCAACGGCCGCCTGCAGAAGAAGGCCGCGGCCAATGGCGCCGTCGTCATCGACGACAGTTACAACGCCAACCCGGACTCGGTGCGCGCCGCCATCGACGTGCTGTCCAAGGCCGCCGCCCCGCGCGTGCTGGTGCTGGGCGACATGGGCGAAGTCGGCACGCAGGGCCGCGAGTTTCACGAAGAAATCGGCGCTTACGCGCAGAGCAAAGGCATCGAACAGGTGCTGGTAACCGGCGAACTGGCCGCCCACATGCGTGGCGCGTCCATTCGTCATTTTGAAAACTTCGGCGATTTGCTGGCTGCTGTCGAAGCAGCCGTCACGCCGGATGCAACCGTATTAATCAAGGGCTCCCGCTTCATGAAAATGGAACGGGTCGTGCAGCATTTGATTGGATCGCAACAAGCTAACAAGGAAAGTCACTAATCATGCTGCTTTGGCTCGCTCAGTATTTTCAGCAGGACCTCGGACCACTCCGGGTCTTCAACTTCATCACCTTCCGCGCGGTGTTCGCCACCGCGACGGCGCTGATCATCGGCCTGTCGGCCGGTCCGGCCGTGATCCGCAAACTGACCGCCATGAAGTACGGCCAGGCCGTGCGCACCGACGGTCCGCAGACCCATTTGAAAAAACACGGCACCCCGACCATGGGCGGCGTGCTGCTCTTGATCGCCATCGGCGTCTCCACGCTGCTGTGGTGCGACCTGTCCAACCGCTTGATCTGGCCCGTGCTGGTCGTCACGCTGGGCTTCGGCGCCGTCGGCTGGGTCGACGACTACCGCAAGGTGGTGCGCCAGGATCCCGAAGGCATGCGCTCGGCGGAAAAGTACTTCTGGCAGTCGCTGGTCGGCCTCGCCGCCGCGCTGTACCTGGCGTTCTCGGTGTCGGCGCCGAACGCCGGCAAGGTGTTCGAGCTGTTCTTCGCCTGGGTGCAGTCGGGCTTCTCGATGGACCTGCCGCCCAAGGCCGACCTGATCGTCCCCTTCGTCAAGACCATCAGCTACCCGCTGGGCGTATGGGGTTTCATCGCGCTGACATATTGTGTCATCGTCGGCACCAGCAACGCCGTTAACTTCACCGACGGCCTGGATGGTCTGGCGATCATGCCGACGATTATGGTCGGCTCGGCGCTCGGCCTGTTCGCCTACCTGACCGGTAGCGCCACGTATTCGAAGTACCTGTTCATCCCGCACATTCCCGGCGCGGGCGAACTGATTATCTTCTGCGGCGCGCTGGCCGGTGCCGGCCTGGCCTTCCTGTGGTTTAACACCCACCCGGCCCAGGTGTTCATGGGCGACGTCGGCGCATTGGCGCTGGGCGGCGCGCTGGGCACCATCGCCGTCATCGTGCGCCAGGAAATCGTCCTGTTCATCATGGGCGGCATCTTCGTCGCCGAGACGGTGTCGGTGATTATCCAGGTGGGCTGGTTCAAGATCACCAAGAAGCGCTACGGCGTCGGCCGCCGCGTGTTCCTGATGGCGCCCTTGCACCACCACTTCGAACAAAAAGGCTGGAAAGAGACCCAGGTCGTCGTGCGCTTCTGGATTATCACGATGATGCTGGTGCTGGTCGGACTCTCTACTTTGAAACTGCGCTGATGATTTACGAAGGCAAAAACGCACTGGTACTGGGACTGGGTGAATCCGGTCTGGCGATGGCGCTGTGGCTCGCCCGCGGCGGCGCGCGCGTGCGCGTGGCCGATACCCGCGAAGCGCCCGAGCGCCTGCCAGCGCTACGCGCGGCCGTGCCGGACGCGGAGTTCGTCGCCGGCCCGTTCGGCGCTTCGCTGCTCGAAGGCGTGGACTTCGTCGCCGTCAGCCCCGGCCTGGCGCCTTACCGCGAACTGAAAGAGATCGCACCGGCCGCCACCGCCGCCGGCGTGCCGGTATGGGGCGAGATCGAGCTGTTCGCGCAGGCGCTGGAAGCGCTGGAGCAGGAACGCGGCTACACGCCCAAAGTCATCGCCATCACCGGCACCAACGGCAAGACCACCGTGACCACGCTGGTCGGCCAGCTGTGCGAACGCGCCGGCAAGACCGTGCGCGTGGCCGGCAACATCAGCCCCGCCGCGCTGGACGTGCTGCGCGAAGTGCTGGACGACGGCACGCTGCCCGACATCTGGGTGCTGGAACTGTCGTCCTTCCAGCTGCAGACCACCTTCACGCTGGAAGCCGACGCCGCCACCGTATTGAACGTGACCCAGGACCACCTGGACTGGCACGGCGACATGCCGTCCTACGCCGCCGCCAAGCACCGCATCTTCGCCGCCGGCACCGTGCGCGTGTTAAACCGCGACGACGCCACCGTGATGCGCATGGCCAGCTCCACCGGCCAAAACGTCACCTTCGGCATCGACGCGCCCACGCTGCGCGACGACTTTGGCCTGAACAGCGAACGCGGCGTGCTGTGGCTTGCCACCGCCGTCCCGGCCGAGGAAGAGGGCGAACCGAAGAAGCGCAAGAAGAACGACCCGCCGCCGCCACCGGTCGAATGCATGGTCAAGAACCTGATGCCGGCCGACGCGCTGCAAATCCGCGGCGTGCACAACGCCGCCAACGCGCTGGCCGCGCTGGCATTGTGCCGCGCCATCGACCTGCCACTGGCGCCGCTGCTGCACGGCCTGCGCGAATATCGCGGCCAGCCGCACCGCGTGGAACTGGTCAGCGCCATCAACGGCGTCGAATACTACGACGACAGCAAGGGCACCAACGTCGGCGCCACGGTGGCCGCGTTGAATGGCCTGGGCAAGGCCTTCACCGGCGCCAGCCAGCGCCTGGTGGTCATCATGGGCGGCGACGGCAAGGGCCAGGACTTCACGCCGCTGGCCGAACCGGTATCGCGCCACGTGCGCGCCGTGCTGCTGATCGGCCGCGACGCGCCGCGGATCCGCGCCGCGCTGGAAGCCTCGGCGGACCTGGGCTATGACATCGAAGACTGCGGCACCGACCTGCCGCAAGCCGTCAAGCGCGCCAGCGAACTGGCGCAAGCCGGCGACGCCGTGCTGCTCTCGCCAGCCTGCGCCAGCATGGACATGTTCAAGAACTACGCGCATCGCGCCCAGGTGTTCATCGACACCGTGCGCGAACTCGCCCTCGACGCTGGACAGGAGCTCTGATGGCCTTCCAGATGCCGTTCCGCTTTGCTGACAAGTCGACGCCACCGTCGATGGACAGCCGCGCGCGGCAATCGAAGATGATGGAATACGACCAGCCGCTGGTCTGGGTCACGCTGCTATTGATGCTGCTCGGGATGGTGATGGTGTACTCGGCCTCGATCTCGCTGCCGGATTCGCCCAAGTTCGCCAATTACGTACGCTGGCAGAACACCTACTTCCTGCAACGGCAGGCGATGTTCATCGCCGTCTCGCTGCTGGCCGGCCTGTTCGTGTTCCGCATCCGCATCTGCGACCTGCAGAAGGCCGCGCCGTACCTGTTCATCGGCACCCTGGTGCTGCTGGTGCTGGTGCTGATCCCCGGCCTGGGCGTGGTGGTCAACGGCGGCCGCCGCTGGCTGTCGCTCAAGGTGATCAACGTGCAGCCGTCGGAACTGATGAAAGTCGTGGCCGTGCTGTACGCCGCCGACTATACCGTGCGCAAGCAGGAATACATGCACAAGCTGACCAAGGGCTTCATGCCGATGGCGGCGGCGGTCGGCTTCGTCGGCCTGTTGCTGCTGCTGGAGCCCGACCTGGGCGCCTTCGGCGTGATCGTCTGCATCGCCATGGGCATCCTGTTCCTGGGCGGGATCAACGCCATCTGGTTCGGCGGCATCGGCGCGGTGCTGGTGGTGATCTTCGGCTCCATCATCGCGCTGTCGAAATTCCGCCGCGAGCGCTACTTCGCCTATTTGAATCCGTGGGAAGAGGACAACGCCTTGAACAAGGCCTACCAGCTGACCCACTCGCTGATCGCCTTCGGGCGCGGCGAGATTTTTGGCGTTGGCCTGGGCGGCAGCGTCGAAAAGCTGCACTACCTGCCGGAGGCGCACACCGACTTCCTGCTGGCGGTGATCGGCGAGGAACTCGGCCTGGCCGGTGTGCTGGTGGTGATCGCCCTGTTCTACTGGCTGATCAAGCGCGCCTTCGACATCGGCCGCCAGGCCATCGCCATCGACCAGACCTTTGCCGGCCTCACGGCCAAAGGCATCGGCATCTGGATCGGCGTGCAGACCTTTATCAACATGGGCGTCAACCTTGGCCTGCTGCCGACCAAGGGCTTGACCCTGCCGCTGATGAGCTATGGCGGCACGGGCGTGGTTATTAACTGCATCGGACTCGCGATCCTGCTCCGGATCGACTACGAGAACCGGGTCCTGATGCGTGGTGGCAGATTATGAAACGACTGATGATCATGGCGGCCGGCACCGGCGGCCACATTTTCCCCGGCCTGGCGATCGCGCAGACCTTGCGCGCGCGCGGCTGGGAAGTGACCTGGCTGGGTACCGCCGCCGGCATGGAACAGGACCTGGTGCCCAAGCACGGCATCGCGATGGACAGCATCGACTTCACCGGCATGCGCGGCAAGGGCTTGGCGCACACGCTGGGCGGCGCGGCCAAGATGGTCAAGGCCTTCGCCGCCTGCTTCGGCTACATCGGCAGCCGCAAGCCGGACGTGGTGCTCGGCATGGGCGGCTACGTCACCGTGCCGGGCGGCCTGATGGCGCGCCTGCGCGGCGTGCCGCTGGTGCTGGTCAACGCCGACGCCGCGCTGCTGCTGTCGAATAAAACGCTGGTGCCGTTCGCCGATCGCGTGTGCTTCGGTTTCCCGGCCAACTTCGGCAAGGCCGCCAGCAAGGCTGTCGTCACCGGCAACCCGGTGCGCAAGGAAATCCTGGAGATGCCCGAGCCGGACCTGCGTTTCTTCGGCCGCGAGGGCCCGCTGAACATCCTGGTGGTGGGCGGCAGCCTTGGCGCCAAGGCGCTGAACGACAACCTGCCGGCCGCGCTGGCGCTGATCCCGGCCGCGCAGCGTCCGCAGGTGACGCACCAATCGGGCAAGAAAAACATCGACGCCCTGCGCGCCGCGTACGCCGAGGCGGGCGTGGAAGCGAACGTGGTCGACTTCATCGACGACATGGCGGCGGCCTACAGCCAGGCCGACCTGGTGATCTGCCGCGCCGGCGCGATCACCGTGTCGGAGCTGACCGCCGCCGGCGTGGCCAGCGTGCTGGTGCCGCTGGTCGCATCGACCACCAGCCACCAGCGCGACAACGCGCAATGGATGGCGAAACAGAACGCGGCGATCCACATGCCGCAATCGGAAATGAGCGCGCAGAGTGTGGCGACGCTGTTGGAAACGCTGACACGCGGCGCCTGCCAGACCATGGCGATGGCGGCGCGCGATGTGGGCAAACGCGATGCGAACGACGCTATCGCACAAGTATTGGAACAACTAGCATGAAGCATAAGGTACAGAACATTCACTTCGTCGGCATCGGCGGCAGCGGCATGAGCGGCATCGCCGAAGTGCTGCTCACGCTCGGCTATACCGTGTCCGGCTCGGACCTGGGCAGCAACGCCGTCACCCAGCGCCTGGCCGACATGGGCGCCACCGTTTATCAAGGCCACGCCGCCGGCAACATCGGCGACGCCGACGCCGTCGTCACCTCCACCGCGGTCCAGCAGGACAACCCGGAAGTGGTGGCCGCGCGCGCCCGCAAGATCCCCATCGTGCCACGCGCCGTCATGCTGGGCGAGTTGATGCGCCTGAAGCGCGGCATCGCCATCGCCGGCACGCACGGCAAGACCACCACCACCAGCCTGGTCGCATCGGTGCTGGCGCAGGGTGGCCTCGATCCGACTTTCGTCATCGGCGGCCGCCTGACCGCCGCCGGCGCCAACGCCAAGCTGGGCACCGGCGACTACCTGGTGGCCGAAGCCGACGAATCGGATGCATCCTTCCTGAACCTGACGCCGATGATCGAAGTGATCACCAACATCGACGCCGACCACATGGAGACCTACGAGCACGATTTCGAAAAGCTCAAGCAGGCCTTCGTCCACTTCACGCACCGCCTGCCGTTCTACGGCCGCGCCATGCTGTGCATCGACGACCAGCACGTGCGCTCGATCCTGCCGCAGGTGACCAAGCCCGTGACTACCTACGGCTTCCACGAGGACGCCGAAGTACGCGCCGTGAATGCCCGCGCGGTTGGCGTCGAGATGCACTTCACCGTCATCCAGGAAGGCTATCCGGACCTGGACGTGGTGCTGAACCAGCCCGGCCTGCACAACGTGCAGAACGCCTGCTCGGCCATCGCCATCGCGCGCGAGATCGGCATCGACGACAAGGACACCCAGGCCGGCCTGGCCGCCTTCGCGGGCGTGGGCCGCCGCTTCACCAAGTACGGCGACGTCGCCATTCCAGGCGGTGGCAGCTTCACGCTGGTCGACGACTTCGGCCACCACCCGCTGGAAATGGAAGTGACCACCGCCGCCGCGCGCGCCGCCTATCCTGGCCGCCGCCTGGTGCTGGCCTTCCAGCCGCACCGCTACAGCCGCACGCGCGACCTGTTTGAAGATTTCGTCAAGGTGCTGGGCACCGTGGACGTGCTGGTGCTGGCGGAAGTCTACGCCGCCGGCGAAGCGCCCATCGTGGCAGCCGACGGCCGCTCGCTGGCGCACGCGTTGCGCGCGCGCGGCAAGACCGAACCGATTTTTGTGGAGGCGATCGGCGATATGCCGGAAACCATCATGGGCGTGGTGCGCGACGGCGACGTCGTCATGACCATGGGCGCAGGCTCGATCAGCGGCGTCCCTGCCAAACTGACTAACTATCCAAAGGTCTGAAAGTGAATCACCTTACTCCTGTTGACGCAAAAGCCTTCGGCAAGGTCGGCGTGCTATACGGCGGCCGTTCCGCCGAGCGCGAAGTGTCCATCATGTCCGGCAACGGCGTGCTGGCGGCCCTGCAAAGCAAGGGCATCGACGCCCACCTGTTCGACACGGGCCTGCGCACGCTGGCCGAACTGGCCGCCGAAAAATTCGACCGCGTGTTCATCGCGCTGCACGGCCGCTTCGGCGAAGACGGCAGCCTGCAGGGCGCGCTGGAACTGCTGGGCATTCCTTACACCGGCAGCGGCGTGATGGCCAGCTCGGTGGGCATGGACAAGATCACCACCAAGATCGTGTGGTTGGCCGCCGGCCTGCCGACGCCGCGCTACGCTGTGCTCAACGCCAGCTCCGACCTGGACGCCGTCTGCGCCGACCTGGGCCTGCCGCTGATCGTCAAGCCGCCGCATGAAGGTTCGACCATCGGCATCACCAAGGTCAGTGCCGCCAATGAATTCAAGGCCGCCTTCGACATCGCCGCCGCGCTGGACGACTCGGTGCTGGCCGAGGAATTCGTCACCGGTCGGGAGTTCACGGTCGCCATGCTGGGCTCCGGCGCCAACGCGCGTCCGCTGCCGGTGGTGGAGATCGTGGCCCCGCAGGGCAATTACGATTACCAGAACAAGTACTTCACCGACGACACCAAGTATTTCTGCCCGGCCGTGCTGCCGGAAGCGCTGACGCAGGAGATGCAGCGCCTGGCGGTGCTGGCCTACCGCGCCATCGGCTGCGAGGGTTGGGGACGGGTCGACTTCCTGCTGCGCGAGAGCGACCAGAAGCCCTTCCTGCTGGAGGTGAACACCTCGCCCGGCATGACGGGCCACTCGCTGGTGCCGATGGCGGCGCGAGCGGAAGGCATCAGCTATGAAGACCTGTGCGTGGAAATCCTGCGCACGGCGCGCCTGAAAATGAAGGGCTGAGTAACAGATGTGGCAAGACGCTAAAGCCTTGAATGCAACCGCCAGTGGCATTTTCGTCCTGACGCTGTTGGCATGCATCGCGGCAGGCGTGTGGTGGGTGGCGCAGCGGCCGATGTTCACGCTGCGCACGATCCGGATCGAGACGATCGGGCAGGACGAGTTAAAGCATGTGAATCACCTGACGCTGCGCAGCAACGCGTTGGGCCGCATCAAGGGCAACTTCTTCACGACGAATCTGGATGCGGTGCGCCAGGCGTTTGAATCGGTGCCCTGGGTGCGCCGCGCGACGGTGCGCCGCGAGTGGCCGGACCAGCTGATCGTGGCGCTGGAGGAGCATGAGGCGCTCGGCACGTGGGGCGAGGACGGCAAGCTGCTCTCGACCAAGGGCGACGTCTTCACCGCCAATCTGGCCGAGGCGGAAGAGGATCACACGCTGCCGGAGTTCGATGGACCGGACGGTAGCGAGAAGGAAGTGCTGTCGCGTTACGACGAGCTGCGCACCTGGTTCGCGCCGCTCAAGCTGGTGCCGGAATCGCTGTCGCTGTCGGGGCGCTACGCGTGGACGGTGAAGCTGAATAACGGCATGAGCGTGGCGCTGGGGCGCGAGCAGACCAGCACCACGTTGAAGGAAAGGGTGGACCGCCTGATGGGAATTTATCCGCAGCTGGTGGAGCACTTGCAGAACATCGAGACCATCGATATGCGTTACCAGAACGGGCTGGCCCTGAGCGCGGCGGGATTGAAGATTCCCACCGAGGGAGCCAAGCCCAAAGCGGCAGTTAAAAAGAACAACGTTAAACCACAACATTAAGCAGTAACAGCAGGCGAGAGAGTAGGCTAAAAGACATGACAAAAGACGCGAAAAACCTGATCGTCGGCCTCGATATCGGCACCTCGAAAGTGGTGGCCGTGGTGGCCGAGGTGATGGGCGATGGACGCCACGAGGTGATCGGGTTGGGCCAGCACGAATCGAAAGGCCT
>Ga0308157_10007005_pt1 | contig 13285 bp, 13 predicted proteins | sample PhyBR1_FD_201035 | JGI IMG/M metagenome (GOLD analysis project Ga0308157, IMG submission 201035) | Phyllosphere microbial communities from UC Gill Tract Community Farm, Albany, California, United States - DLSLB.R1 | ecosystem: Host-associated > Plants > Phyllosphere > Unclassified | place: USA...
GTCCTCCCGCCAAGCCTCGAACTGCTTGTACACTGTGCGCCAGGGCGGCAAGTCGTGCGGCAGCAGGTGCCAGGCGCTGCCGGCCCGCAACTGGTGAAAAATGGCGTTCAGCAACTCGCGTTTGCTGTGCAGCGGCGGCCGACCCAGGCCACTGCTACGCACGTAGGGTTCCACTAATTCCCACTCAACGTCTGTTAAATCAGTGGCATATGCTCTGCGTGACATCCTCCAAAGATACATAGCCCTTCCTTTTCCCTACAAGCTCTAAGAGAATATTCTAGTGGACGATAGCCTACTCGAACCGGAACTGGCCGACGAGCAAGAATAACCTGTTAGCTGTTCCTCCAATCATGGAAGATATTGACCAATACGGTATTCTTGCCTCTATCACGTGGAGCAGCACAGGCTGGACAAAACCTTTCACGGCGGAAGATTTGAAGAAGTCAAAACATGGCTTTGTGCGTAAAAACGCCGACGCAGCCGATGACTTGAACTTCGGGCATTTATTATACCCGGCGGAGGTAGACGGCAGTTATATTGGTTTCAGCCCATCCTTTAATAGGAATCTGCAAGCACAGCAGATAGGTGCTGTATTCTTTCTCAGCTCGGACTACCAAAATAAGAATCGCAAATGCATTGTAGGGGTCTATGGATTTCCAGAGTTTGGGGAATACTACAGACAGGCAAAGCATCGGCTGTTCACGAAATACAGCTTCGGCAATGTTCGGGCGCAAGTGGAAGACATCGTGTTTTTCACCACTCCGATAGTAATTGATACCGAAACTGTAGCGAGTAAACAACTCTTACCAGTTGGCAAGGGAATAGCTAAGCAAGGTTTTAACTATTTAACTTCGGTTAATGTGGTTAATATTCTGCGTCTAGCGGTTCAACAGAATCCACGTGACGCTAGGCTGCAAACTCTGCTGGAGAGATTTAGTGACGACGAAAGCGGCGATGGTTTAAGCGGCCTAGTGCAAGACCCAGACGCGGGCACCCTAGGCGGCATTGCTGACCTGGAAGCCAAGATGCAGAATATGAAGCCGGAGCAGAAGCTGCGGGTTTCGGCCTACATCGAGCGGGGGCGTATTGCTACGTTGGCGAAGCGGCACACGGGCTACAAGTGCCTGCTGTGCGAGGCGATGAAGCTTGACCCGATAGGTTTTCTAAAAGAGAACGGCGACCCTTATGTGGAAGCGCACCACGTTGACCAAGTGACAAACCTAGCGGTGGGGGCGTTGGGCTAGCGAATATTATTACGCTGTGTGCCAATCACCACCGGCAAATGCATTACGGCAACGTCGATTTGCTTAGCTCTACCAAAACGCAGTTTAAGTTTCGGGTTGATGGGAAAGAATTTGTGATAAAGAAAATTAAGATTTGATGCTTCTGAAGTGGGAACAATCCATTATCAACTACTTACGCTGTATACTTCGCACTTATGGGTCAGCTGCACGCCGGTTACTTTATTGAGGAATTGTTACCGTTTCTAATCAAAGGTGCAAAAGAGGACGAGCCAAGAAGTGCGCGAGAAAGGGTACTAGGCCTACTGCGGGATCTCAGCTACTTTGAAGTAGAATCGAGCAGCTCGCTGGAGGGGCATGGTACGGAGCCGGAAGGACTGCTGGCAGTGGCCAGTAACCTGATAGCGCGTGGGATGCCCACCCGCGCACCATTGAGCCTGGCGGCGCACGTGTTGCAGCACGCATGGCCGACGGAAGTTGCAGAAACGGTAGATTTGGGCACAATCCGCCACGAACTAGGCAGTGTAACGGCAGAGTGGGAGCAGCTACTGTGGCGGGCGCTGCACGTAGTGGAGCCACGTATTCAAGACACAGCGGGCACCCGGCAGCAGCTGGCGGGATGGGCTAGCCACGGCAGCGACTTTGAGCGCCGCTTTTTTGCTCGCATGGTGCCGGAGCTGTTTGGGCCGGAGTTATGGCAGGTGCTGGCTCCACAAACTGCACTGCGGCCACTGCTGGAATTTGCGCCCGACGAGCAGGAGCAGTTGCACAAGCAGTTGCTGGTAAATGGGTCGGAGTTTACGGAGCAGACGCTGGATTTTACGCTGGCCCTACCCTACCCGTGGTACCGTAACGCGGCGGCCCTGGGCAGCCCACCAGTGCGCGGGGTGGTGGTAGAAATTGATGGCTCGCAGCATCGTACCGATGCCCGGCAAAGCATTAAGGATAACCGGCGCGACTGGGGCACTGAGCAAGCGGGTTGGCTAACGGCCCGGCTAGCCACGACAGACTTTAACGCGCCGGAGAAATCGCTGAAGCCGCTGCGGGAAGTAGTGAGCCAGCACGCCTACCTGCGGCACCTGAGCACTAACTTTCACCAGCCGCTGCACGCGGATGCGGCCGGTCGACAAGCTTTACAACTGCTGCTGACCCCACTGGCCGTGGCGCGGGTGCAACGGACGCTGGTAGAGTGCATGGCTAGCGGGGTACTGCCCCTCCACAAGTCGCGATGGCGGGTGGCCATCATCGAGCGCGACGTACCCTGCGGGCACCTGGCGGTGGAAGGGCTGCAAGAGCTTTTCTTGGAGCTGTATGAGCTGGAAGGCCGGGAGCGGCACCTGCCAGAAATTGACTTGCGGGTGTATACCACGGCCGAGTACGCGACGTCGGAACTACACCAGGTAGCCGGGCACGCAGTTAGGCCTCTGAGCCAAGCGGGTAGTGATGGGGAGGTTGACCTGGTGCTCGACGTGGCGATGTTGCAGCGGCCGGGGTTCACGGCGGAAAAGCTGCCGGTGGCGGCGCTGGTGCGGGTAGCTATTCGCACAGCCTACGCGCCACGCACGGCGCGCCGCTTCCAGACGGCTCCGCTGATTCCTTACTTGCCCATTGTGCATTCTACGCCGGAGAATGACGAAGAGGAGTATGCGGAGATACCGGAGCGCAAGGAGCCGATGCTGTACTTTTTGCGCAACATCTTTCGCAAGAATGACTTTCGAGCGGGGCAGCTAGCTATTCTGAGCCGAGGCATTCAGGGTAAGAGTGTGCTGGGCCTGTTGCCCACGGGTGGGGGCAAGTCGCTGACTTACCAGCTGGCGGTACTGCTGCAGCCGGGGGTAGCGCTGGTGGTAGACCCCATCAAGTCGCTGATGCAGGACCAGTTTGAGGGGCTGCATAAAAATTGGATTGACGCGACGAGCTACGTAAACTCCTCGGTGCGGTCGGTGACACAACGCGAACTGCGCCTGCGGCGGCTGAGCCGGGGGGAGTTATTATTTTTCTTCATCTCGCCGGAGCGGATGATGATACAGTCGTTCCGCGACCTGTTACAGCGGATGCGCAGCTCGGATAATCCGTTGCGGCGCGTGGGCTTCAGCTACTGCGTGATTGATGAGGCGCACTGCGTATCGGAGTGGGGCCATGATTTTCGGACGCAGTACCTGCGCCTGGGCGACAACGCACGGACGTACTGCCACACGTTCACCGATGAGAAGCCGGTGCCACTGTATGGGCTGACGGCCACGGCCTCGTTTGACGTGCTAGCCGACGTGGAGCGCGAGCTACGGCTAGACCTGGGCGCGGTTATCAGAACGAGAACCAACCGGCGCGACGAACTGAGCTATCGGATAATCGAAGTAGAAGCTAACACGGAACACAAGAAGCACTGGGACCCGGTGGGCGCGGCCAAGCACCAGCGGCTGCGGGAATTGCTGTACGAACTGCCGGATGAGTTGCAGGAGCGCATTGAGGCCGCGGAAATGGCCGAAGGGTTTGAGGCACGGTTTGTTCCTAGAGGATTTGAAGCGGATACCTTCTTCACGGCGCAGCAGGAGCGCTACCCACACGCAGGGCTGATTTTCTGCCCTTACAAGTCGGATAAACATGCGGCGGGCGTTCGGAACGTGCATACCATGCTCCAAAGCGTGGACGGGTTACCATTGAAGGTGGGCTACTTTATGGGTAGTGACCAGAACGACCCGGACGCGGAAGCGGGAACTGCCGAAATGGAATTGATGCAGAGCCGATTTGTGGGCGACCAACTGAATTTATTGGTGGCGACCAAAGCATTTGGGATGGGTATTGACAAGCCCAACGTTCGGTTTACCATTCACTATAACTACCCTAGCTCGATTGAGAGCTTCGTGCAGGAAGCCGGGCGGGCCGGACGCGACCAAGCGTTTGCACTGAACTACGTGCTGTTCCACGAGAACGATAGCCACATTCCGAAGCAGTTTTTTCAGCGCAGCTTTAAGGGGCGAACCAAGGAAGCGCTGATTATGCACGAGCTTCTGACGACGGTGACGTTTCCGGCGGGGCAGGCCATTAAAGAGTTGGCCGAAATGCTAGTGGGAATATTTCAGGTGCCGGTGACACTGAATCTGTACCCGAAGCCGGGCGCCGGCGTGCCGCGCTCCATCTATGTGAATCAGGCATTTGGAGTGGGTTACGGGCGGATTGATTTTGGAAACCCGACGGCTCCAGTCAAAATAGCTGACCATCACCCGAGTATAGATGCTGGGCTGGCTGATACTATTCTGAGCGAGTTGGTACGCTACCTGGAGGAGGACGCGCCCGATGAGGCGCGGGCTTCGCAGCAAGCGATGGGCGACTGGCTGGCGACGCATACCACGGCTTCCTCAACACCGGGCGTAGCTCCCCGATTAGCGCGGGTGGCGGCGGGGCAGCGGCCGGAGCCGTTGACTATCGGGTTTACCAACGGCGCATTGAGTGAGATGTCGGAAGTGGCGGCGGCCCACGGTTGTACGCTGCCGGAGCCGCTGTTACGTAGCGCGGCGCTGTATGCTACTTCTGCCACAGAGTTCTTGAATAAGCTCAAGCCAGCGCTTACCCCGCAGCCAGCGGCCGAAGTGACTGACACTATTCGACGCAATTTTCTACGCATTCGGGATGAGCAGGACACCTACAAGGCCGTGTATCGGCTGTGTCTGCTGGGCGTGGTAGAAGACTATACTATCGACTACGGCTCCCGGACTCTGACGCTAGTGCTGACGCCTAAGCCGCAACACGAGGAAGTTTACTTGGACAACCTAGAGCGCTACTTCGGCCGCTATACCAGTGGCGGGCGGGCGCGAAAGATGCGAGATGAAGCGGCGCAACGGGAGAAGGGTGACTCGCTGCTGGAAAAATGTCTGGGACAAATTCTGGATTTCACTTACCAAGAGGTCAGTACGAAGCGTCTGCAGGCCATTATCGAAATGGAGGCAGCCTGCCGCAAAGGGCTGACGGGAGATGACCTGATAGAGTACTTTGACTTGTACTTCAACTCGAAGTATGCCCGCGCTGAACATCTACCCGAGGATTTGAAGCAGGGCACCTTCTTCAGCCAGGAAATAGTGTGGAAATACCTGCGCTATATGGGCGACCCGCCCGATGGCCTAGGCCAGGAAAAAGATAATATTAAGCACCTACGCGGAGCCTGCACACGCCTGATACAGAGCGCGCCCACTAATGGGGCGCTGCTATTGCTTGACGGGTTCGCCACCCTGTTTTTAGAGCATCATAAACCAACTGGTAAGGCCGATGCTAAGCTGGTGGAAACCGGCCAGCAGAAAATCCGGGATGGGCTGGTAGCTTTTTATGAGCAGACCGACCTGACCGAGGAAGAATTAGAGACATTTGGCCAGCGCTACGCGGAGGAAATCAGCCACTACGATTCAGTGCTGGGCACTTACGTGCTTGACACGGTAATCAACGAGATAATCCTTGATATTAACAGCCGCTGGCTGGCTGACTTCAACCAAAAATTTGATAACCGCCGTTCGTAACCTACTTTATTTACCTCTATGTCTGACAAGTCTACTTCTTCGCTGGATATCTTAAAGCGAGAGTTGAGCCGGCTCGTAAGTTTTACGGATACCATCGGCACGGCTAAGGCCAGCGTCTTGGAGTCGCAGCAGGCGGCCGGAGCAGCCATTCAGGCCGCTGAGGCGGTGCATGAGCAGCAAAAAGCCCTGCTGGTGGACCTGCGGCGGGAGCACCAAAAAAGTATAGATGGGCAAAACCAATTGCTGCGCACCAACTCGCGGCAGTGGGAAGAAGCCCTAAAAAAGCAGCTGGCGGTGGCGCTGCAGGAGTATGGAAAGCAGACCGCCCAACTCGAAAAGGTAGCCGAAATGCTGCGTAAGGACGGCCAAAAACACGGCGACGTGCTGACGAGCGTAAGCGACCGGCTGCAAGTAATAATGGGCAGCCTAACGGCCTTTCGGGATGCAATGAATGCGGCCCGATTTGCGGACCGGCTAGAGAATATAGGTACGCAGCAGGACGTGTTGCATCATACCGCACAGGCTGGCCAGGAGGTACTAGTCAATCATTTTGCGGCATTGGAGCAGTCCTTACTGCGCCAGCAGGAAAGCATCGATGGTCAGTTCCAGGCGGTGCAACAACAGCTGCGAGACATAGGAACTCGGAATCTGATATTGCAGGGTATTATAGTAGTAGGGATTGGTGTGTTGCTGGCGTTACATTTTATAAAATAGACTGAATAATAGCCAATTAACTAGCCTACCTAGACTCCGAAACACTTTGTGCAAGTGACGCTTGCACAAAGTCGCCTAGACCCGGTTTATTGATGTAATACGCTGGCAGCCGATGAAATACTCGTATAATTCCCATGTGGAGCCGATTCCGAGCCGTGACCTGGTGTACAGTCTGAGTTTGATGCAGCCGGCATTGATTCGGCTACGGTCGGCAGAGAAGGCATACACTGCGCTGCTCGATGTGCTGGCGGAAATGCCCGATGTGTGGCCGCGCCCATCTTGCAAGAGTATCCAGGAGAAGTTGGGTATTAGCGCGTCCGTGTTTCGGCGCTGGCTGGATGCGCTTTATAACGACGTGTGGGAACTGGTTGGGTCGGATGCCTCGGTGCTGGATTTTACGAATGTGGAGTATGAGATAGAAGTACCCAACCGGAAAGACTGGTTGCGCTTTAAGTGCCGTTTGGCAGCCCCACCTCGCGTGGGCGAAGCATTCGACATGAAATTCCTCGGCCGAATAGCTGGCCGCCTCGGCTTGTATGTGGATAAGATTCTGCACGACCTATCGGGCAGCAAGGCGACTGTTATCGTGACGCTTCGCGAGGGGTATTTTGACCCGTATCTGCACCAACTTCGCTATCGGGCACGGTTCGAAGGATATCTTACTTTGGAGCAGGAATACGATATGAATGACTGGACGCTGGAGGAGTACCTGGCTCGATTCTACAAAGCTCCCCCTAAGCCGGCACTAGCCCCAATTTTAGCAGTGCCGACAGGACGAAAGGGGTACTATGGCCAACGGCGCTAAAACTTGGCCTAGGGCTGCCGGGAACGCTCCAGGTGGTTGATTCGGCGGCGCAACTCGGTTTGTAGATTAGCCAGGCGCTCGTGCGTGAAACGCAAGGCTGATTCGGACGTGGTTAGCCATTGCTGGAGGCGGCGTAGCTCGGTAGCCTGCGCCTGCTCCAGTTGGGCGCGGAGCTGGCGCTTGGGGGTAAAGCCCTGCTGGTCGAGCTGGCGGCTGAGTTTAAGGGAGGCGGTACGCTCAGCTAATAAGTCGGCTTCGAGGTGACGGATGCGGGCGCGTAGCTCGTCAAGCTGCAACTGGTGGTTGTAGGCTGGGGTTTGGGCGTAGGCTTCGGCGACGAGGGCTAGGGTTTGTTCTCCGGCCTGGCGGTGGGCGGGAGTAGAAGTTGCGGTTTGGGCGAGCCAGCGGCGACGGGCGGCTTCCAAAAAGGCCGGTAATTTCATAGCCGGCAAGTAACTACCTGGTCACCTGAACGGCCGCGTAGTTAGCCTCGAACACGGCACGGGCAAAGCCGGCGGGTGTGGCTGAACGCAGGTTGGTGCGGCCCTTGGAATCGGGCAGGTTGTGCATTTTGGAGCCGAGAATGGGCACCACGGGCTTGTGCTCGGGTAGGACGAAGCCGCCGCCCGTCCACAAGCAGGTGCGCTTGGTATATGCCTCGTTAAGTTGGGCCTCGGCGGGTAGGTAGCCAGCGTAGTCGCAGGGGTCGAAACGGAAATCGGGCTGCCGCCAATAGGTGCTGACGGTGCTCACCGGGTTCTCGATGAAGTAGGGGCATTGGCACCATTCGGCTAGGCGGGCGGACCATGCGAATAGTTGAAGGGCTTTGATGACGCTACTGAGGCCCTTGCGGCGGAAATGGGCCCGGCCCGAGATGGCGGTATCGGTGCAGGGTGGGAAGAAGGCAGCAAAAGCCACGGGGCCGTAGGGCGGCAGCCACTCGCGCACATCGACGCCCACGCGGATGATGTTACCCTGGCGGGTTTCGCCGGGCGGGTGCTGTAGGTCGACGCAGTAGCAGAGGTAGCCGGCATCGGCCCAGGGCTGCACGAGCGTGGTGGTGAGGTCGAAGCAACTGATAACGATGGGGGTAGGCATAGGGCTAGTGGAAAGGGGTAATGGGGCCGTTGGTGAAGACAAAGTGGCACCAGTCGGCCAGCGTGAAGCAGAGGAGATACACTTCCGAGGCGGCGTCGAAGCGGCCCACCGTCAGCGTCTCGACGGTCAGTTCCAGAACAGAATAGGAGATACCGGGTAGGAGTTGAGTGAGGTAGGGCTCACCGGTAAGCGGGTAGGCTATGGCCTCGACCGGACAGCGCACGGTGAGGCAGAATAACTCGCTGGCTGCCATACTATATTAAAAGGCAGCAGTGGAATCATGAAACAGGCCGCGGCGCAGGTTGCAGCCGGTAATGACCTCGTCGGTGGCGCCATTGCGATGCTTCGCCACGTCGAAGAGCACCGTGTCGGCGGTGGCGGTACCGTCTTCATACTCGGCGATGTGGTAGTATTCGCCGCGCCAGAGGAAAATGATGCAGTCGGCATCTTGCTCGATGCTGCCGGACTCGCGTAGGTCGGACAGCAGCGGGCGCTTCTCCCCTCCCCGTTTCTCGACATCGCGGCTCAGCTGGGAGAGGGCAATAACCGGGGCGTTCAGCTCTTTGGCTAGCTCCTTGAGGCCGCGGCTGATGCTGCTTACTTCCTGCTCGCGGTTGCCTTTGGTGTCGCCGCGCAGGAGCTGGATGTAGTCGACTAGGACCAGGCCTAGGGGATGCTGGGCGTGGAGGCGGGTGCACTTGGCGCGCAGCTGCTGGATGGTGAGGCCGGGCGTGTCGTCGAGGTGCAGGGTGTGGCCGTGGGTGCGCAGACGCTGGGCCTGCTCGCGGATGTGAGCCACTTGGTCGAGGCCGCCGGGGAGGTTGCCACGGCGCAGGTCAGAGTTGGAGTAGCCGGGCACCTCGCTGGCCACCAGGCGCTGCATAAGCTGCAGGATGGGCATTTCGAGGCTGAAAATGGCCGTGTGCTGGCCGTGGTCGAGGGCGGCGGTGCGGGCGAAATGCAGCATGGCGGCGGTTTTGCCCATTGCGGGGCGGGCGGCCAGGATGATGAGGTCGCTGGGCTGCCAGCCGCCGGTGAGGCCATCGAGTTGGGCTAGCCCGGTGGGCACGCCAGTGAGACCGTGCTGGCCTACAGCCTGGGCTAGGTGGGTGAACGTGGCCTCTTCGGCAGCGGCGGCGGTTTGGCCGGGGCGGGTTTCGAGGCTGCAGTGAAGGGTAGTGAGGTGGGTTTGGGCGTCGCTGAGCAGGGTGAGCGGGTCGCGGGTATTATCGTAGCCGTAGGCAGCCATCTCGGTGCCGGCGTGGATGATGACGCGGCGGGCGTGCTGCTCTTGGAGCAGGCGGCAATGGGTTTCGAGGTGGGCCGCGGAGTTAATTTTGTTGGTCAGGCCGGCCACGAAGGCGGGGCCACCGACGCGCTGCAGGGTGCCGCGGTGGCGTAGCTGCGCTACAACGGTGAGTAGGTCGGCGTGCTGGCCGGCCTGCACCAGGTCGCGGATGGCCAGGTACACCTGCTGATGCGCCGGGAGATAGAACACCTGCTCGTCGGGCAGGATAGTGAGTACGGTGCGCTGAGCATCGGCTTCGAGCAGCGCGGCCCCGAGTACGGCGGCTTCCAAGTCGAGGGCCTGCGGGGGTAGCTGGTCGTGGGCTGGGGTAGAGCGGGTGGGGCGTGGGTTCATGGGCACGGGATAAGGTTAGCTCCAGCGGGTGGGGTCGGTGGGTTTGGGAGCGGTGCGGGCGCGAGTCGGGGCGGGCGACTGGCCACCGGTCGCGGCGACCTGGAATTGAGCGCGGCGGCGCATCCAGCTGCGAAAGGCGGCTTGCCAGTCGGCCATCGGCGTTTTGCCGGCCACGCGCCAGCCGTTGCTCTGGAAATGGTCGAAGAAGGAGGCGGCCTCGGTTTGGGCGTCGGCGTTGGCGGGGTGCTGCTCGGCGGCATAGGCCTGCACCTCGGCGAGCGTGGGCGGCACGCCCTTTTTCTGCCGGTCGTCAGCCGACTTTTTGACTGATTTTTTGTAAATAGGCGCGGGCGGGGCGGCGTGAGCCGCCTCACTCTCTTCTTTTGAAGATGTAATTGAAGATGAAAATGAAGGGGTTGGAATTTGCTTATCCCCAGTGGTTGAAAGTTGCTTGGGCGGTTGGTTGGAAGTTTGGTTAAGCAACTGCGGATTTCCGCCCTTTCTGCCCGCTTCGGTGCGGATTTGGCGCAGCTTCTCGTCCTTGACCATGCGGCGGCAGAACAGCGCGCCATCGGCCTCGCGGCGGCTGGCGACACCGTAGGTTAGCAGGGTGGTTAGGATTTGGTTGGTGGTTTGGTTATCCAAACCCAGGCGGCGGGCAATGACATTTTCGGGCATGGGCTGGCCGTTGATGAGCAGCACGCCGCGCTCCTCGCTGTCGTGCATCATGAGCAGCAGTTCGAACCAGGCCCCGCGCTGCATGAGGTCGAGAGCCTGAACGCCCTGGTCCTTATGCCAGTCGCCGGGGTAGAATTGGATGGCGGGCAGCTTCATGCCTGCGGGGGCGTGGGCACCAGTAAGACGTGGGCAGAGGCGGGCTGCTCGAACAAGTCGAGCTGGCGGTAGTCGGTGCATTTGCCGCGCAGGGCGGCTTCTACCTCTATCAGGGCCGTGGCTAGGGTCGTTTCGAGTAGGCCGGCGTAGGCATAGCTGTTTTGCTCGTCGTCGAACGACTGGTAGGGCGTGGTAAGGTTGAGTACTCGGCTGCTGGCAAGCTGGCGCTGGCCGATGAGCGTGACGCCGCCCTGGTTCTTGCTCATTGAGAAGCCAGTGACGCTGAAGAACTCGAAGCGAGTGGGCAAGTCCTCGGCCTCGTCGGGCCAGAAGTCGGGCGTTTCGGTTAGCTGCTCGGTGAGCAGGCAAAGGTGCGGCACCAAGCGGCTAAGGGTGTGCATGAGGTCGGGATGCACTTGCTCGGCGCACGTGAGCGCGAAGGCTCGCGGCGGCGCATCCTCGCCGCGCTGCTCGGTAAACTCACAGGTCAGGTGCTGGTCTTTGAGCTTGACCTTCTGAATGGTGATGATGGATAGCGTAACCTCAGGACTGAGCGCGGGCAGACTACCGGGTCCGTGCCTGGCGGGGCCGACAATAGGGAGTAGCTGGGACATGGGCAGGGAGCATTAGGCCGCGACTTTCAGCGCGGGAGGCGCATCGAGCGGACGGCGGTTGTAGCGGGAGAGGTAACGGTCGAGTTCCGACTGCCGGAAGCCCCACTCCTTCTCGTTGAGGCGCAGGCCGGCCAGGCGGCCGGCGCGGCGGGCGTTGCGCACGCCCTCGGGCTTGAGGCGCATGTAGTGGGCGGCCTCGCGCACGGTCATAATACGGTCGGGCGCGGGGGCAGGCGTAGCTGGCTGGGCCGGGGTGGCTTCGGTGGCTTTGAGGCGCTGCACATCGGCTAGCAGCTGCCGCCACTCCTGTTCGGGGACTAGCAGGGCAACTTGCATGGCTTAGGCAGGGCTAGCGGTGGTATTGGCCAGGGCTTCGAGGTCGGCGCGGCGCTTTTTCTCCACTTCTAACTCCTCGAAAAAGGCCTGGGCTACGTCCATATTGAAGTAGCGGCCCGATACTACGTTGTACACTTGCTGGCGGGTAAAGTCCTTGCCCTTAGCCTTTAAGTTGTCCACGATGCGGGCGGTGTAGTTGCTGCGCTTGCCGAATAGTTGGCGCTGCTCTGAAATTTTCTTTGCAATGTGTTCCATTTTGTTTGCCGATTAGTTAACTTTACCGTTGAAAGCAAGGCAAGTTTACAACAACAAGTTTGAACTGCCAAATAAGTTTTAACAGTTTTGTAAAACAAAATGGAGCAACCAAAGCAGATTGGCGACCGCTTAGCGGCCATTATTGAGTATTATGGCGACTCCGTATATGGGGCTGCCAAGAAACTTGGACATGACCGGCCCACGAAGCTCTACAACTTTATTGGACACAAGTTCAAGCCGGGCTACGATACGCTGGTCGAGATTTTGGAGAAATACCCGGAGGTAAATCCTGGCTGGCTGCTGCTCGGCAAGGGCGAAATGATGGGCACTGCGCCCGCGAAAGAGGAGTCGAAGCCGTCGGCCAAAAAGCCGGCCGCCGAGAAGGCGCACATCCACTATGGGGGGCTGAATGCGCCAGCGGTCATCACGCTTAACATGGTGGGCGAGGAAGGCATTATGCTGGTACCGACGCCGGCCCAGGCGGGCTACCAGTTGTCGCGTGAGAAGCCGCAGGTGCTAAAAGAAATGGACCTGGAGCTGTTAGCATTGCCCAACTTCTCGGGCACTTCGCACCGGGCCTTTGAAGTGGAAGGGGCCAGCATGGAGCCGACGCTCTGGACCAGCGATATTGTGATTGCGCGCTGCGTGGACGACTGGCGCATGATAAAACCCCGCCACGTGTACGTGGTGGTGACCGACGACACCATGATGGTGAAGCGGATTCCGCGACCTATCCAGCACGGCGATATGGAAGTGGAATTGCTTTCGGACAACGGCTACTTCTCGCCCCACGTCATTCCGCGGGAAGCCATCTGGGAAATCTGGGAGGTGCGGGGCATCCTAACTACGCGGGTTCCGGCCAACAAGGAAGAGGCCTTCGAGCGGGTAGCTGGCCTGCTCGAAATAATGGCCCGCGACTCTTCGGATTTGCGCGGCCGACTGGTGGAATTGATGGAGCGCATCAACGTGCCGGCCGAGCCGCTGCGCCTACGCTAACTGCCACCTGTGAAATGGGCCGATAGGCAGTTTGCTAGGTCATGCGCCCTGGTACGCCACCTGTCGGACTGTGCAAAGTTTTAAGTTATAGTTTATCCATTGCCAATTAAGAGGTTAGCGGCTTGTAATTGAGGCTGGTCGCTACCCCGGCTCTGGGTACTAGGAGCCACTAAAGTGGCTCAGAACTATAAAAAGGCCCCTACTCGCTGAGCGAGTAGGGGCCTTTTTATATGCGTTACTTTGCC
>Ga0308157_10007006_pt1 | contig 13280 bp, 8 predicted proteins | sample PhyBR1_FD_201035 | JGI IMG/M metagenome (GOLD analysis project Ga0308157, IMG submission 201035) | Phyllosphere microbial communities from UC Gill Tract Community Farm, Albany, California, United States - DLSLB.R1 | ecosystem: Host-associated > Plants > Phyllosphere > Unclassified | place: USA...
TACCAAAATTCTGGCGTTTAACTTACTGCTAGCTTATAGCACAGCATTTGCTCAAATTACCCATAAGACAGACGTATTGATTATTGGCGGGGGAGCTAGCGGAACTACAGCAGCAATTCAATCTGCCAGAATGGGGGTAAAAGTTTTAGTTGTAGAAGAAACAGAATGGCTGGGCGGTATGCTTACTTCTGCTGGAGTTTCTGCCATAGACGGCAACCATAACATGCCATCTGGCTTATGGGGAGAATTTAGGCAGCACTTGTATGATTATTACGGTGGGCCGAAAGCGGTAGAAACGGGCTGGGTAAGTAATACGCTTTTTGAACCTTCATTTGGCAACAAAACATTGAAAAAAATGGCCAACCATCCAAATTTAACAGTTTGGTATAAAAGCGGCTTAGACAACATTACAAAAAACGGAAAGCTGTGGACGGCAGAAATTAAGTATAACGGAAAAAAACAAAAAGTAGAAGCTAAAATAGTCATAGACGCTACCGAGCTAGGCGATGTGATGGCGAAGTTGAAGGTTCGTTACCGTGTGGGAATGGATAGTAGACATGATACCGGAGAAAGCTTTGCTCCTGAAAAAGCGAATAACATCGTTCAAGACCTAACTTATGTAGTGGTTTTGAAAGATTTTGGTGTAAACGTCAATAAAACTATTAAAAAGCCAGCGGGTTACGATCCTAAAGAATTCGATTGTTGCTGCGATGTTCAAGATCCAGCTTCGCATGATAATACTCCAAAAATTGATTGTAGCCAGATGATTACCTATGGCAAACTGCCTAACGGGAAATACATGATTAATTGGCCAAAATGCGGTAACGACATCTATATGAACATTATTGAGATGACGGATGCAGAACGTAAGGAAGCGCTAAAAAAAGCGAAACTTCATAGTTTACGTTTCATTTATCATCTACAAACTAAGTTGGGCTTTAAAAATTTAGGCATTGCCGATGATGAATTTCCAACAGCAGATAAATTACCGATGATTGCTTACCACAGGGAATCTCGCCGACTGGTTGGGCAAGCAACGCTAACATTAAATGATGTAACTTCTCCATACACACAAAAGACGGCTTTATATAGAACTGGTATCGCTGTGGGAGACTACACCATAGATCATCACCATCTTAAAAACCCTGATGCGCCACAAATTGAATTCGTAAAAATTAAAGTGCCGTCTTATAACATCCCTTTGGGTGCTTTGATTCCAAAAACTGGCGAAGGTTTGATTGTTGCCGAAAAAAGTATTAGTGTAACAAACATTGTAGCCGGTGCAAGTCGTTTGCAGCCTGTGGTTTTAGGCATTGGCCAAGCGGCAGGAGCTTTAGCGGCAACCGCGGTTTTAAGTAATACCGATCCATCAAATATTAACATTAGAGCAGTTCAAAACGCTTTGCTAGAAAGCAATGCCTATTTAATGCCTTTCATTGATGTAAAAACTAGCGATCCTTCTTTCAAGATTATCCAAAAAATTGGCGCTACAGGAATTTTAAAAGGCACAGGGCTTTCTTACAAATGGGCAAACCAAACTTGGTTTTATCCAGAACTACCAGTTAGCGAATGGGATTTAGTGAATGGCTTAAAAGTCTTCTATCCTGCATTTAAAGATTTACATCCCTCTGGAAACTTAACGAACGCCGAATACATGGCAAAAATAATTAGCGCCATTGGCAAAAAAGATGTAGCCGAAAAACAAGTACTCGAGTATTTAAAACAGCAAAACTTTAGTGGATTAACCGGCGAAAGTAAGCTAACCAGACGAATGGTTGCCCACGCATTAGACCATTTTTTAGATCCATTTAAAATGGACATAGATTTTAACGGAACAACAAAGTAATCAACAACCTAACAATTAAATATTTTTTAAACCATGAAGAAACGATTTTCAATAAGAAAAGGAAGATTTCTTGCCATGTTAACACTTTTGCTACTTACTTTTTCTACCGCAGTAATGGCGCAGACCAAAGTTAGCGGAACGGTAAAAGATGACCAAGGCGAAATTCTTACCGGCGTAAGCGTATTGATTAAAGGCACGAAGCTAAGCACAACGACCAACGCAGATGGCAATTTCCAAATTACAGTTCCAACTGGATCAAATACTTTGGTATTTAGTTATTTAGGCTACGAAACAAAAGAAGCCGCTGTTAACGGAAACGTGATAAACGTATCATTAAAATCTAGCGTTTCTACACTTAATGACGTAGTAGTAATTGGCTATGGTACGGCTACAAGAAAAGATCTAACCGGATCTGTAGGTACCGTTAACATTTCAGATTTACAAAAAGCTCCCGTAAAATCTTTCGATGAAGCGTTGGCTGGTCGTGTGGCGGGTGTACAGGTAACCTCAAGCGAAGGCCAACCGGGCTCGAGCATCAACATTACCATTCGTGGTAATAACTCGGTAACGCAAAACAACTACCCACTAGTGGTAATAGATGGAATTATATTCGAAGATCCAAATAATCTTTCTGTAAATCCATTAAATACTATCGACCCTAATGACATAGAATCTATCAGTGTTTTAAAAGACGCTTCATCTACAGCAATTTATGGTGCTAGAGGTTCTAATGGTGTAATTATGGTGACTACAAAGCGAGGAAAAGAAGGCAAGCCGACCATAAACTACAACGGCTATTATGGTTTACAAGAAAATACAAAAAGAGTGCAATCTCTTTCTCCTTACGAATTTGTTAAACTGCAAAATGAGATAGATCCGGTACGTACCAAAAATCTTTATTTCACAGACAATAAAACGTTAGAAAGTTATGCAGGGTTAAAAGGCATTAACTGGGAAAACGAAGTTACACGTGTAGCTCCAATGCAAAGCCACTATCTAAACTTAGCAGGAGGCACAAAGCAAACGAAATATAGTGCTTCGCTTTCTTATACGGGGCAAGATGGAATTTTATTAAATTCTGGTTTTAATCGCTTACAAGGCAAGTTTGCTTTAGACCAAGAGGTTTCTGATAGATTAAAAGTAGGGATAACGGCTACCTATTCGGGGGTAAAGAATTATGGTAGCCCAACCTCTACTGGCAACTTTAGCAACGAAATTAATTTACTTTTTAGCGTTTGGGCTTTTAGACCCCTAACAGTAAACCCAAATTTAAACTTAATAGACTTAGCAAACGATCCGGAAGTTGAACAAGCAAGCAATTTTACGTTTAACCCAATTTTAACTGTAAGAAATGAGTTGAGAGAGAATTATGGTGAAAACCTTGCAGCTAATGGTTATGCGGAATACCAAATTACAAAAGAACTCAAATTTAAAACGGTTGCTAGTGTAAATAGAGGTGCAAGAATTGTTGATCTTTTCAACGGCTCTATGTCTAGAAGCGGTATTACTGGGAATTATTTAGTGAATGGTAGTAAAACATACCTAAACTCAAACACTTTTCAAAGCTACAACACCCTTAACTATGCTAAACGATTAAATAAAGACCACTACTTTGATGTGATGGGTGGCTTTACCGTAGAAAGCAGTAAAAGTTCTGCTTTTGGGGCAACAGCGGTATTATTACCTAACGAGAGCTTAGGTTTAAGTGGCCTTGACGAAGGAAATCCGTTAAATATTACATCAGTTACTTCTAAGTTTACTATGGCCAGTTTTATTGCAAGGGCCAATTACAAGTTATTTGACCGTTTCTTATTTACTGGATCCATTAGAGCAGATGGTACTTCCCGCTTTTTAGGTAACAACAAATGGGCGTATTTTCCATCGGCAGCAGTTGCTTGGCAATTAAACAACGAAGAGTTTGTTAAGAATATTAGGGCCATTTCTAATGCTAAATTTCGTGTTTCTTACGGGGCAACTGGTAACAATGGCGTTGGCAACTTTGCAGCGCATCCAGCACTTAGTTTTGCAAACTCAGATGGCACCTATACGGTAAATAACTTTCCTAGCTACACTTTTGGGGGCGCAGACAGCAAAGGCTTAATGTATTCTTCATTGGGAAATGCTGCCTTGAAATGGGAGTCTACTAAGCAGACAGATATTGGCTTAGAACTAGGTTTTCTGAAACAACGTTTAACTTTAGAAGTAGATGTATACAGAAAAACTACGGATGACCTGTTGCTCAACGCTCCTATGTCGCCAAGCTCTGGATACAATAGGGTCTTTAAGAATATTGGTAAGGTTCAAAATCAAGGTTTAGAAATTACTATCGGTGCTACACCAATACAAACTAAAGATTTTACATGGACAAGCTCATTCAACATCGCGTTTAATCGTAATAAATTATTAGGCTTAACTGATAACCAATTAAATATGCTTACTGCCCAAGGTTGGGGAGACGATTGGAAAAACATTCCTGGCTATGTGGCTAAGTTAAATGAGCCTATTGCTCAATTTTATGGCTTAATATACGCTGGAACTTATAAATACGAGGATTTTGATTTATTAGGTGGTGTATACACGCTAAAAGATAACGTACCTTCTAATGGCGGATCTAGAGCAAATGTAAAACCTGGTGATGTAAAATATAATGACCTAGATGGCGATTTACAAATTACCGAAGCAGATAAAACTGTAATTGGAAACCCGAACCCAGTACATATTGGTGGTTTTTCTAACAACTTTAGCTACAAGGGGTTTGATTTGGGCATTTTCATGCAGTGGTCTTACGGCAACGATATTATCAACGCTAACAGAATCATGTTCGAATCTTCTTACAAATATGGCTACAACCAATACGCAACTTATGCAGATAGGTGGTCGCCAGAAAACCCAACTTCAGATATGCCTGGTGTAGCTGCCGGAAGAGGTTCTTCTTTAAAAGCATACTCCACTCGTACTATAGAAGATGGTTCATTTTTAAGATTGAAAACGGTATCACTTGGCTATACATTACCTTCTGGCTGGTTACAAAAATCAAGAGTTTTTAAAACCGGAAGAGTGTATGTCGCGGCTCAAAATTTGTACACCTGGACCAATTATTCTGGCTATGACCCAGAGGTTTCAGTTAGAAACAGTGCCTTAACTCCTGGCTTCGATTATTCGGCATACCCAAGAGCAAGAACAATCACTTTCGGTATAAACACAACTTTTTAATCGTATTAATTGATAAGATGATGAAACGTATTTTAATTCTATTATTTATTTCGGTGGTTGCATTAAGTTCTTGTAAAAAGTTCTTAGATGTGGCTCCTACCGATTCGCTAGCCCCTTCCAATTATTACAATACAGAGGCTGATATTAATGCTGCACTAACTGGTGTTTATGATGTTTTAGGCAAAAATGCTACTTACGGCAGATCTCTATATTTTGAAATGGATGTAGCCGACGATTCTTTTATCGCTCTTTCGTCATGGACCCAAGACATTGGTTTATACAACTATAATCCTTCTGACACCAAGCTTACAGATGCTTGGACCACACTTTACAATGGTATTAATAGAGCTAATATGCTTTTAGAAAACATTGACAAGGCAAGCATGGACGCTACTAAAAAGAATGCCGCAAGAGGTGAGGCTTTGTTTCTAAGAGCTTACTACCATTTCGTATTAACAACAAATTGGGGCAATGTTCCTTTGCGTCTTACTTCAACCAAAACACCAGAGGATACCCATTTTCCAAATAGTCCTTATAAAACTAATTACGAGCAAATTGTAAAAGACATGGAAGCTGCTGCAGATTTGGTAAATCCAATTTCAAATTATACGCACAGCGGTCGCGTTACTAAATCTGTGGTTTGGGGAATGCTAGCCCGTGTTAACCTAAAAATGGCTGGTGCGCCGCTAAATGACGCCACTCGTTATCCAGAAGTTGTAAAATGGGCAGAAAAAGTAAAGGCTGCTGGCCACAGTTTAAACCCAAGCTATTCGCAAGTATTTATAAATATGTGCCAAGACAAATACGATACCAAGGAAGTACTTTGGGAAGTAGAGTTCAATAGAAAAAATGGCACTCAAGAAGAAGATGGTGCAGTTGGTTCTATCAATGGTATTGGTGCAAATGCAAGCGTTGGCTACAGCTACGGCGCAAAACATGCCACAGAGAAATATTATAACAGCTTTGCAGATGGAGATTTACGTAGAGATTGGAACATTAGCCCATATTATTATGCAGCCGATGGTTCTCGGGTAGGCTATGGTCCCACTCAAATCTATAACCGTTACGATGCAAAATGGCGTCGCGAATATGAAACCACCACACCAAAATTCAACGGAAGCACTACTATCAATTTTCCGTTGTTAAGATATGCAGATGTGCTTTTAATGCTTGCAGAAGCAGAAAATGAAATGTCTTCTGTACCTTCACAAAAAGCTTTTGATGCCATTAATGAGGTTCGCCGTCGTGCTTTTGGTAAAACTTTAACTAATGCAGAAATGGTGAAATCTGTTACTGTAACTGCGGGAGGCTCGGGATATACCATTGCTCCTACTGTTACACTTACTGGAGGTGGAGGTGCTGGCGCCAAAGCTACCGCAACAGTAGCCTCTGGAAAAGTAACAGCGGTATATATTACAGATATGGGCTCGGGCTATACCTCGGCACCTACCATAACGTTTACTGGTGGCTATGCTGCAAATGCACCTGTTGCAACCGGAGCTACGGCAACAGCAGTTCTTACCAACACACAAACTGCAAACCACGATTTAACACTTGCAAACACGCCAACAAAAGATGATTTCCAAACTGCCGTAAGAAAAGAGAGATCTTTTGAATTGGGATACGAAGGCCTAAGAAGATTTGACTTAATCCGTTGGGGACAGTTTGTTTTAACGATGAAAGCGCTAGCAAACGAAATTACAACTAGTGCTCCCGATGCCTATAAATATGCGGCTAAATCTGCACAAAACGTATCAGATAAAGATGTGCTATTTGCTATTCCAGCTACAGAAATTAGCTTAAATAAATTAATTATTCCGAATAAAGGTTGGTAAAATAACTATAAATATTATCGTCATGAATAAATTAAAATATATCCTCGGCGTACTTTTAATTCCAGCATTTTATGCCTGTAAAAAAGATACTCCCGACGAACCTACCTTCAGTGTTTCAACTGCAAAAACAGAATATAATGTTGCAGACTCTGTAGAATTTCAGATAAATGGCTATGCCGACATAATAGGTTTCTATTCTGGAGAACCAGGTAGAGAATACCGTTATAAAAATCGTTTAGAATCTAACGATGGAAAACTACACTTAAATATCTCAACTAGAGTATTATTTGCTGCCCAAGCTAATAACCTGTCATTAATGTACACTACAAATTTCGACAATCTATATACACCTGCCGGAATTGCAGCAGCGACATGGACTGATATCACAAATCGCTTTACACTTTCTACAGCCCCTGCTGGTGCAAATGGAGTCATTACACCATCTGCCGACGTTGATTTGTCAGATCTCCCTGTTGCAGGAAAGCCGATATATTTTGCTTTTAGATGGATAGGACAAGCAAGTACCAGTACAGGAACAGGCGGAAGAACATGGCGTATACATGCTTTTAACTTAACCAATAAAACAGCCACAAGCGCCATTCCAATTGCTACGGTAACATCTGCTGGCTGGCTGGCGGTAGATGTAAAAAATCCAGTGAACAAATGGACAATTCAAGCGGCAGACCCGTCTTTGTTTTTTGCTCCGGCAGGTACGCTAGACGAGTCTGAAGACTGGGCCATCTCTAAAGCATTGTACCCTAACAGAGTAAGCCCAGATGTAAGTGTAAACATAAAAGCTTATACAGACAAAATGAAAAACTACAAATATAAATTTAATCAACCAGGAACTTACACCGTAACTTTTATTGCTAAAAACGGCTTAAACGGAAACGTTAAAGAAACAGTGAAAGAACTAACTGTGATTGTTAAATAACCATTTGGAAACAAATGAACAAACGTTTAAATAGTCTCGATGCTTTTAGAGGGCTTGCCATACTTTGTATGGTGCTCTCTAGTAGCATTGCCTTCGGCGATATCATGCCGGCTTGGATGTTTCATGCACAAACTCCTCCGCCTACGCATGTATTTAATCCAAACCTGCCGGGCATTACTTGGGTAGACTTAGTATTTCCATTTTTTCTATTCTCAATGGGCGCAGCTATTCCCTTGGCATTACACAAAAAGGCAGAGACTGAACCTTTCCAAAAGCTATTTTTGCAGCTATTTACGAGGCTGGTATTGTTAACCTTCTTTGCTATTTTTACCTTTCATGCAAGGGCTTGGGTAATGGAAAAAAATCCTTCTACAATTACCTATTTCATTTCTATTGCTGCATTTATTTGCCTGTTTCTCATTTATGGAAATTGGACTTCCTTTGTAAACACCAAACTTGCTATTGCTTTAAAAATAATCGGTATAGCCTTGGCTATCGCTTTCTTAGGCTACTATTCTTTTGCCTACGGCACTTTTAGTTTAGCTAAAAGCGATATCATTATCATTGTATTAGCTAATATGGCTTTTTTTGGTGGACTGATCTGGTACTTTACCCGCAAGCAACCACTTTGGCGAATGGCAATCCTTCCGTTTGTAATGGCCATATTTTTAGCTTCAAAAGAAAGTGGTAGTATTAATGAGCTTATCTTTAACTTTACTCCTGCAAATTGGCTCTATAAATTTTACTATCTCAAGTACTTATTCATCATCATTCCCGGAACATTTGCTGGCGAATGGTTCATTAAAGAAGGCAAAGCCGATGCTTCCTTCCCGGCAACTAAAAAAACTTTATTGCTAATTGCGGGCATAGCCAGCACTTTAGTCTTTGTTAACCTATGGGGATTATTTTCAAGGAACTTGGAAGTTAATTTATTGCTAAATTTAATAGGCTGTTGCGGCATTATACTTCTCGCAAAAGATGTAAAAAGTAATGAGCTCATTAAAAACATGATTAAAGCGGGTGCCTATTTACTGCTCATCGGTCTATTTTTTGAAGCTTACGAAGGTGGTATTAAAAAAGACTTTTCTACTTACAGCTACTACTTTGTATGCTCAGGTTTATCCTTTTTAACATTACTTTCTTTTTTCTTGATAGAAAAATTGGGCTACCTAAAATCAGTAAGCAATTTCTTGGCTAGCAACGGCAAAAATCCAATGATTGCTTATACTGCAGGAAATTTATTCTTGATTCCAATATTAAAGGTGACAACGCTTTCTACGCTTTTAGATGCGATGAATACTAGCGCCTACATCGGCTTTGCTAGAGGCATTATTTTTACTGGTGCAGTTGCACTAATTACAGTCTTGTTCACACGCCTTAAATTTTTCTGGAAAACCTAAATCAAACACACAAATAAATTGGAGACAACTAAAAATATTAATCCTATTAAATGGATACCTAGCACTTGGTTTGCCATGGGCTTACCAAACTTGGTTCTAGGCGGAACCTTGCTATCATTACTATACAAAAACATGGGTTTCTCAGACACCCAGATTACGGTGTACACAGGTATCATTATTTTACCCTGGAGCTTCAAGCCGCTGTGGGGGCCATTTATGGAATTATACAAAACGAAAAAGTTCTACATCTATGGTTCACAAATACTATGCGGTTTGCTTTTCGCTGTTGCGGCTGGTTTATTGTTTCTAGATAACTTCTTCGCTGCCTCAGTTGTGATATTTTTATTGATTGCATTTTTGGGCGCTACGCAAGACATCGCCGCCGACGGCTTATATCTGCAATCTTTAAATAATAAGCAACAGGCTCAATACGTAGGTTGGCAGGGGACGTTTTACAACTTCGCCAAATTATTTTCTAACGGTGGAATGGTATTTTTAGTAGGCATGCTTATTCCCCTTTATGGCAACACCAAAGCTTGGGCAACGGTATTAGTAGTTTATGCCGCGGTAATGTTGTTACTCGGCTTATACAATAAGAAGTTTTTGCCTCAAACACAAACTCAAGTGCAGGTGCAAACTACGGCACAGGTTTGGCAAACTTTAAGTGATGTAATCACTAGTTTTTTTAAGAAGAAACACATTTGGTTTGGTATCCTATTCATTATTTTATATCGCTTTGCGGAAGGGCAAGCCATAAAGATAATGCCGCTGTTTTTTAAGGCAACGAGAGATGTTGGAGGTTTAGGACTTAGCGAGGCTACTTTGGGAATGCTTACAGGTATTTATGGTACAGTTGCTTTCGTGCTGGGTTCATTAACGGCTGGCTATTTTGTATCGAACAAGGGTTTGAACCGTAAAACCTTACTATTACTTTGTGCTTGCTTTAACCTACCGTTTATTACTTATGCGTATTTAGCATTTACGCAAACCTCAAATTTGTTTATTATCGGTAGTGCAGTCGCCATCGAGCACTTCGGTTACGGCTTTGGTTTCATTGGAATTATCCTTTTTATTATGCAGCAAATTGCACCGGGTAAATACCAAATGGCGCATTATGCTTTCGGTAGTGCTATCACTTATTTCGGTTACACTTTGGCTAGCATGATTAGCGGTCCTATTAGTGATTACCTAGGTTACAAAGACTTTTTCATTTGGGTGCTATTTGCAACTATTCCTGCTTTTATTGCCACTTGGATTGTTCCGTTAAAAAAAGTGGAAGACGACATCAAAGAAGCAGAATTAATTAAAGAATAACATGAAGAAATTATTATATACACTTTACTTTATCGTTGCTGCTCATTTTGTAAATGCGCAAGAAAACGTTGCTATAGATAGTGGCTACTTAAATAGTCACTATACGCAACGATTAGACTTTTTTAGAAAGATGCCAAACCGAAAAGGCGAGATTGCATTTGTAGGCAATAGCTTAACTGAAGGCGGCAAATGGCAAGAACTTATCCGCAAGAAAAACATCATTAACCGCGGTATTAGTGGCGATGTTACCTATGGCATTTTAGCCCGTTTAGATGAAGTTTTAGAATCGAAACCTGCGAAAATATTTCTTTTAAGTGGCGTTAACGATATGAAACGTGGCACACCAAACAATGTAATCTTAGCCAACTTTAAACGGATGATTTTGATGGTAAAAACGCAATCGCCGAAAACCAAACTATACATGCAAAGCTTGTTGCCAGTTAACGAAGCCATGTTGCCCGCAACCTACGCTCAAGTAAAAAACAGCAAAATCAACGATTTAAACCAGAAGCTAGAGGGCCTTTGTAAAGAGATGGGTGTGTTTTACATCAACTTACATCCGGCTTTAGCCGATGAGAAAGGAAGCTTAAAAAAGGAATTAAGTATTGATGGCTTGCACTTGCGCCAAGCTTCTTATGTGTATTGGGCAGAGGAATTAAAAAGATTAAAAGTTATTTGAGGATGAAGAAAATACAAGAAAATAAATCAAATCGTCATTGCGAGGAGGAACGACGAAGTAATCTTAAAGCGAAAGTTAATTATTACAGTCGTAAGATTGCTTCGGTCCTCGCAATGACGGCAGGGTGTGTCTGTTTAATGATCATAACAACTGCTTTCTTTAGCACTACCCAAGCACAAACCGTTAAGATTGATAGCAATTATGCCAATTGGTACTATCAACAACGCATGGAGTATTTTGCGAAAACGCCTATTCCCAAAAAAGCTATTATCTTTTTAGGAAACAGCATTACCGAGCGGGCAGAGTGGCAAGAACTCTTGGCCGATAGCAACTATCCAATAGTTAATAGAGGCATCGGTGGAGACAATTCGTTCGGTATTTTAGCAAGAATGGACGAAATAGTGGCAGCAAAACCGAAGGCTATTTACCTAATGGACGGCATTAACGACCAGTTCCGCAAACTACCTCATGAGGTTAGCGTGTACAACTACAAACGCATCATCAGAAAGATTAAACAGCAATCGCCAAAAACGAAAATATATATAGAAAGTTGCTTGCCAATTAACGAAAGCATGACTAAAGAGGCCTACACTAAAGGCAGAAATGTTTTAGTGCCTGCACTCAACAAAAAAATTAAGGCATTGGCCGAAGAAGAAGGAGTAACTTACATCGATATCTGTCCGTTATTTCAGGATGATAAAGGCGTATTGAAACAGGAGTTTACCATGGACGGGGTGCATTTAAAAGCCGCAGCCTACATTGATTGGGTAAAATATTTAAAGGATAACAAGTATTTGTAAAGGTTCTTCAAACAACCTTTCATCAACATAATTAAGCAAAAAAGAATGAGAATAACGGGAACTTTTATTGATGAGATTTCTCACGATATCCCACACCAAAACTGGGGAAGAGAAGAATGGGCAAAGGACTTTGCTCACATGAAAGCAATGGGGATTGATACAGTAATTCTCATTAGAAGTGGTTACCGTAGGTTTATTACCTATCCATCGGTTTACCTAAAAAATAAATTTGGCTGTTACGAACCACCTATCGATTTGGTGGAACTTTATTTGGAATTGGCTGACAAACATGACATGAAATTCTATTTCGGTTTGTACGACAGTGGACATTATTGGGATACTGGAAACCTACAGCACGAAATTGATGCGAACCGCTACGTTATCGACGAAGTATGGGCCAAATATGGGCATCACAAAAGTTTCGGAGGTTGGTATTTGAGCATGGAAATCAGTCGCCGAACTAAAGGAGCTACCGAGGCTTTTAACACCTTAGGTTTACAATGCAAAGGCGTTAGCAACAATTTACCAACCTTTATTTCTCCGTGGATAGATGGGAAAAAGGCTGTGATGGCGGCAGAAGCATCCTTAACCAAAGAAAATGCAGTATCCTTAAAAGAACATGAAAATGAGTGGTCGGAAATTTTTGCAGGCTTAAAAGGTTCTATAGATGCTGTTGCTTTTCAAGATGGCCATGTTGACTATCACGAATTACAAGATTTTTTTGAAGTGAACAAGAAAATGGCAGACCAGTTTGGTTTGCAATGCTGGACCAATGCAGAAAGTTTTGACCGCGACATGCCCATTAAATTTCTACCCATCAAGTTCGAAAAATTAAGGTTAAAACTGGAAGCTGCCCGTAAAGCAGGTTACGACAAAGCTATCACTTTTGAGTTTTCGCACTTTATGAGCCCACAATCTGCTTATTTACAAGCGCAACACCTTTACAATAGATATCAAGAATACGCAAAGACTTTATAAGATGAACAAGTACATAGATATATACAAGAACGAATTGCTAAACGAGATTGTTCCTTTTTGGAGCAAAAACTCTTTAGATAAAGATGCAGGGGGATATTTTACCTGTTTAGACGCCAAAGGAAATGTTTACGATACCGATAAGTTTGCTTGGCTGCAGGGCCGTCAAATCTGGACTTATTCGATGCTTTTTGATAAAGTAGAAGCCAAACAAGAGTGGAAAGATATTGCAGAATTGGGCGCATCTTTCATGAGAAAACATGGTAGAGATGCCAATGGCGATT
>Ga0308157_10007007_pt1 | contig 13279 bp, 10 predicted proteins | sample PhyBR1_FD_201035 | JGI IMG/M metagenome (GOLD analysis project Ga0308157, IMG submission 201035) | Phyllosphere microbial communities from UC Gill Tract Community Farm, Albany, California, United States - DLSLB.R1 | ecosystem: Host-associated > Plants > Phyllosphere > Unclassified | place: USA...
TTCTTACCTAATATCGATTAGCCCTTACAAGGGAACGTCATCTTTTGACGTATTTAAAGGCCAGAAGAGCCTTAACAACACAGACAGGCATAAACAGGAAAATATCACATGGTAGATCAGGTCAAAGTCGTCGCCGACGAAGAGGCGTCGTCTGAACAGTCGCTACGGCGCAATCTCACAAACCGTCATATTCAGCTCATTGCGATTGGGGGGGCCATCGGTACCGGGCTGTTTATGGGGTCGGGCAAGACCATCAGTCTCGCCGGGCCGTCGATCATATTCGTTTATATGATCATCGGTTTTATGCTCTTCTTCGTGATGCGTGCAATGGGTGAACTGCTGCTCTCGAATCTCGAATACAAATCCTTTAGCGACTTCGCTTCTGACCTGCTCGGGCCGTGGGCGGGCTATTTTACCGGCTGGACCTACTGGTTCTGCTGGGTCGTCACCGGTATGGCGGACGTCGTGGCGATTACCGCCTACGCGCAGTTCTGGTTCCCGGGGCTGTCGGACTGGGTCGCCTCGCTGGCGGTCATTGTTCTGCTGCTGAGCCTGAACCTCGCCACCGTTAAAATGTTCGGTGAGATGGAGTTCTGGTTCGCGATGATCAAAATCGTGGCGATTGTCGGGCTTATCGTCGTGGGTCTGGTGATGGTGCTCACCCACTTCCAGTCGCCAACGGGCGTTCAGGCGTCGTTTACCCATCTGTGGAATGACGGCGGCTGGTTCCCGAAAGGCATTAGCGGCTTCTTTGCCGGCTTCCAGATCGCGGTTTTTGCTTTCGTGGGCATTGAGCTGGTGGGCACGACGGCAGCGGAGACCAAAGATCCCGAGAAGTCACTCCCGCGCGCGATTAACTCTATTCCGCTGCGTATCATCATGTTCTACGTCTTCGCGCTGATCGTCATTATGTCCGTGACGCCGTGGAGCTCCGTGGTGCCAACCAAGAGCCCGTTCGTTGAGCTGTTCGTGCTGGTAGGCCTGCCTGCTGCCGCGAGCCTGATTAACTTCGTGGTGCTGACCTCTGCGGCGTCTTCCGCGAACAGCGGCGTGTTCTCCACCAGCCGTATGCTGTTTGGCCTGGCACAGGAAGGCGTGGCGCCGAGCGCGTTCGCCAAGCTGTCGAAGCGCGCGGTACCGGCAAAAGGGTTGACCTTCTCCTGCATGTGCCTGCTGGGCGGCGTGGTGATGCTCTACGTGAACCCAAGCGTGATTGGCGCGTTCACCATGATCACCACGGTCTCTGCGATCCTGTTTATGTTCGTCTGGACCATCATCCTCTGTTCATACCTGGTGTACCGCAAGCAGCGCCCGCACCTGCATGAAAAATCGATCTACAAGATGCCGCTGGGCAAGCTGATGTGCTGGGTGTGCATGGCGTTCTTCGTCTTCGTGCTGGTTCTGCTGACGCTGGAAGATGATACCCGTCAGGCACTCATCGTCACGCCGCTGTGGTTTATCGCGCTGGGGCTGGGCTGGGTGTTTATCGGTAAGAAACGTATGGCAGGCGTAAGGTAAAAGCAAAACGGCAACTTCGGTTGCCGTTTTTAGTTTTTCTATTCCCCAGCTAATGCCCGCGGGAACAGAACGTTGTTCTCAAGACTGATGTGTTCCATCAGGTCGTCAATCATCTCGTTAATGCCGTTGTACATCGCTTTCCACGTTGTGCACGCTTCTGGCGGCGGCGTGACGTTGTGGGTGGTGTGTTTGATCACTTCCAGCAGTTCGCCCGCATCATCGTGCTCGCTTTCCATCACGCTGATAGGCCCCATCGCCTGGCTTCCCATTCCCTGTTTAATCATCGGGAAGAGGATCTGCTCTTCTTTCATCATGTGGCTGGAAAGCTCTTCATGCAGCAGGGTCAGATATTTCGCCAGACCGCGCGGTACGGAAGGTTTGTCGGCATGTACGCGCTCAACTTTGGTCGCCTGCAGGATCAGTTCCGGCAGCTGTTCACGGTGACGGTCATGGTATCGCACGATGATATGGTCGATGATTTCAGCGAGCGGGGCGGTTCGCCAGTCTTTGTCGACGGGCTGCTCGGCCAGCTGCGCCAGCTCTGCTTCAATCACCTCAACGTCCAGTTCCTTGCGTGAGGCCGCACGCGCCAGGGTTTGCTTACCGCCGCAGCAGTAATCCATATCGTATTTACGGAACAGCGCAGAAGCGCGAGGAATGGAGAGCGCCAGCTCGCCAAGGGGTTGGTCGCGAAAGGCCATAGCAGTTACCTCGTCATCAATAATATAAGATGTATATTAAATGCATCTTTTGGTCAGCGCTATAACCCTTTAGAGGGAAAGGGGAAAGTGAGATGCAGATCACAAAAAAATACCCCGTTTAACTCTATGAATGGACTTAGGAAAGTGGTTTAGAAACTTTTTAAAGGTGTAGAAACAGTAAACAACCCGCCGCGCCTGCCGATATATCCACGTCAGACAAACCTGCATATAACAAAGGCAACGCATGTTTAAACGTATAAAAGTCATTACCCTTCTGATTTCGGTGCTGCTTGTGCTCGGCATCATGCAAGTGATTTCCGCGGGTATCTTTATCAACGCGCTGAATAACGATAAAGACAACTTCACCGTGTCGCAGCTCTCCAGCAAGAACGTGGCGGAGTTTACCGATGCGTGGATCAGCCTGAACCAGGCGCGCGTGACGCTGAACCGCGGGATGCTGCGTCTGCAAAGCAGCATGGCCTCTCAGATTAACGGTGGGCAGCTCAATGAGCTGGTCAACACGGCGAAAAATCTGCTCGCCGATGCGCAGGTCCATTACGATAAATACTATGCCTTGCCAAATACGCCGGGCCTGGACGAGAACCTGGCCAAGCGTCTGGAAGAGCAGTACCGCATTTACTCCTCAACGCTGACGCAAATGAACGTTCTGCTGAGCCAGGGCAATCTGGAAGACATGTTCAAGCAGAACGCGGAGCAAAAGCAGACCGCGATGCAGGCGGTTTACCGTGAATGGCGTGAAGCGCAAGCAACGCTCACCGATAAAGGCATCCAGGACAATGAAAGCGACTACAAGCGCATCCTGTGGATCCTCTCTGCGGTTATGCTGCTGGTGATTGTGGTGATTATTTCCAGCTGGGTAGCCATGCGCCGCGTGCTGCTGCTGCCTCTGGAAGAGGTGATTAACCATATTCGCGCCATTGCGGCGGGGGATTTAACCCAGCCGATTCAGGCTGAAGGTAAGAACGAAATGGCTATCCTGGCGCGTAACGTTCAGGAGATGCAGACCTCGCTGGCGAACACCGTGGGCGTGGTGCGTGAAGGCGCAGATACGATTTACACCGGTGCAGGCGAAATCTCTGCGGGCAGTAACGACCTCTCTTCCCGCACCGAGCAGCAGGCCGCGTCTCTGGAAGAGACGGCAGCCAGCATGGAACAGCTGACGGCAACCGTGAAGCAGAACGCCGATAACGCGCGTCAGGCTTCCCGTCTGGCGCTGGACGCCTCCTCTACGGCGAAGAAGGGCGGTAACGTGGTTGAAGGCGTGGTGCGTACGATGGACGAAATCGCCACCAGCTCCAGTAAAATCGCGCAAATTACTAACGTAATCGACGGTATTGCCTTCCAGACTAACATCCTGGCGCTGAACGCGGCGGTGGAAGCGGCGCGCGCGGGCGAGCAGGGCCGTGGTTTTGCGGTGGTGGCAGGGGAAGTGCGTACTCTCGCCCAGCGCAGCGCCCAGGCGGCGAAAGAGATCAAAGCGCTCATCGATGATTCCGGCGAGCGCGTGAACGCGGGCTCCCAGCTGGTTAACGAAGCCGGGGAGACGATGGCAGAGATCGTCAATGCGGTCACCCGCGTGACGGACATCATGGGTGAAATTGCCTCGGCCTCTGACGAGCAGAGCCGCGGTATCGACCAGGTGGGCCAGGCGGTAGCCGAGATGGACCGCGTGACCCAGCAGAACGCCTCGCTGGTAGAGGAGTCTGCGGCCGCGGCGGCGGCGCTGGAAGATCAGGCTGCACGCCTGAATGAAGCGGTGGCGGTGTTCAAAATCACCCGCAACCAGGCGGTCAAAGCGGCGCCGGTGAAAACCTATGTACCTAAAGCGCAGCCCGCAGCGGCGGCGTCTGAAGGGAACTGGGAAACGTTTTAACATCATGCCGGGTGGCGCTGGCGCTTACCCGGCCTACGAAACGGCTTCTTGTAGGCCGGGTAAGGCGGAGCCGCCACCCGGCAAAAATCACACCTCCGACGCCGGAACGACCCTCGGTTTTTCCGGCTTCGCTCTTACCGCCATCACCACTCCTACCACCAGCAGCGCGATGCCGCAGGCCGTGAATAGCGGCGGCACGCTCTGGCGCATCAGGAAGGTATAAAGCAGTCCGGCCAGGGTTTCGAAGACAATCAGCGGCCCTAAAATCACCGTTGGCAGCTTCTGGCTGGCAATGTTCCAGCACAGCGCGCCCACCCATGAGCATAGCACCGCAATCGCAACCATCAGGCCGATAAACACCCAGGGTCTTGGCCCGAAGGGTTGGGCGAAGTCTGGCTGTTGATGGCCTAACCAGATGCACGCCCCGGCATAGCCCACCAGCGAGACGGGCAGCGTGACCAGCGCCTGCGCCGTCGCCCACATCATCGGGTGCTTGTCCGGGTTCTCCCGCAGCCAGCGCGCGTTGCGCAGGGCATACCATGCCCAGCACGCCACGGAAATGAACGCCAGCACAATGCCAGAGCCGTAACGCCACAGGTCAACATCCGCCTGCCCGTGACGCAGCTCGGCAATATTGACGCATACCAGCCCCACGGCGGTGCATACCAGCGCCGGTATCATTTTTGACCACGCCAGTTTGCCATCGCGGTGGCTGTAGAGCAGGTTAGCAAAGACGGGGATGACGACCGGCAGCGTGCCGATAATCATGGTAGATACCGGCGCACCGGTACGCTGAATGGCACTCGCAAGGCAAACGTAGTAGATAAGATTGCCCATCATGGTCAGCGCCAGCGCGGTGCCCCAGTCCTGACGGCTGAGCTGACGCAGGCGCGCGCGTCCCAGCCACGCCAGGGGCAGAGCAATCAGCCCGAGCGCCAGATAGCGTCCGGTCGACTGCAGTATTGCCGGATACTCGGGCACGATCAGCGGGCCGACAAAAATCAGCCCCCACATCATCCCGGCCAGAAGGGCATACAACACTCCACTAATCATTTTTCCATCCACAGGTATTTACGCTGCATGCAGTGTAGGAGGGGAAAATGCGTGCGTATTGTATGAGATTGCGCATTAGCGCCGGGTGACCTGCTTCTGGTAGCGCACGGGCGTAATGCCGTAGCGGCGGGTAAACGCGCGGGTTAAGTGGGACTGGTCGGTCAGCCCGGTCGCGGCTGCCACTTCGGCGGCTGGCATGCCGTGGGTGAGGAACGCTTTAGCGCGCCAGAGGCGAATGGCCATCAGCATCTGGTGCGGCGTAACGTGAAAATGGGCTTTGAACTGGCGCTGGAAATGGTACGGGCTCAGCGAAACGACGCTGGCCAGCTCGTCCAGCGTCAGGGCGTGCATGTAGTTGTCGTGCAGGTACTCGCGCACGCGTTCGAAGCGGTGCGCGCCTTCCTGAATCACCGTCGCGTGATGGGCCAGCGGCTGGAAGGTCTCAATCAGATCCAGCAGTAATCCTTTTTGCGCAAGCGGATCGTCCGTATGCCACAATCCGTAAATCAGCCTGCCGATTTGCTGCGAGCGCAGCGGGTCATGACGCGTGACATCGCTAAACCACCAGTGCCGGAGGCCGGTCACCTCTTCCAGAAGATCGGGTTCGATATAGACCATCCGGTAGCGCCAGCCGCCTTCGGTGGCGGATTCGCCGGTATGGATCTCGTCCGGGTTCATGGTGACGACGGATTTTTCCGCCGCGAGATGCTGGGTACCGCGATAGCGAAAGCGTTCGGCACCTGTTTCAATCGTGCCGATCCCGAAGGCTTCATGAGTGTGAGGCTCAAAGGCGTAGTCAGAAATATGCGCGTGATAAAGCTCCAGACCCGGCAACTGCGCCAGATGGCGAAAGCGCGCGCTGTCTCTTTCATCATTAAACTGTTCCGGTACGCCTTGCACGTTGAGCCTCCTCGTGGTCATCTTTTCATTATCAGAGATGACCGCAGTTTATGCACTAAACATCTTTGCCCGGACGGTCTTACGGTAATCCCCCGGTGAAACCGTTGTTTTATGCTTAAACTGGCGATTAAAGTGCGCAATATCCTGATATCCAACCGCATTTGCAATCTCCTGAATACACAGATTGGTGGATTGCAGCATTGTCATGGCGGATTCAATTCTGGCGGTTAATAAATACTGCAGTGGGGACATGTCGGTGGCATTTTTAAAGCGGCGATTAAAGTTGCGCAAACTCATGCCAGCCATATCTGCAAGATTCTGCATGGATATATCCGAGGCGCAGTTGGCTTTTATCCAGATTTGAATTTGAACAATATCTTCATCCGGATGGGGCTTGTTTTCTTCACTATAACACTGACGTTCAAACTGGCTACGAATTTCATGGAAAAATGTCCGTTGAGTATGGGTGGCTACACGTTTCCCGTATATCGTTTCAATAAAATGAATCGTCAGATCTGACAGGGCCTTAACGCTTGCGGCGCAGAAAATATTATCGGCCTGAGTGAGAAAATGCTTTGTCTGTAATTTTACGCTGGGGTAGTCGCGCGAGAATTGTTTGAAGTAGTGCCAGTGGGTGGTGGCGGGCTTTCCGTTGAGCAGTCCCGACTCCGCCAGAAAACAGCAGCCCGTTCCGACGGCGGCGATGCGGGTTCCTCGCGCGGCCTGCTCGGTCAGCCATTCCAGAAGTTCAGGCTGTTGTCTGACCACCGCGCGAGGATTGCGCCACAGGGCAGGAAGATAGATAACGTCATAGTGTCTGTCTGCGGCAAGGGTGGTATCGGCGGTAATGCTAAAACCACTGTGCGTCAGGATGGGTTCGCTGTTTATGCCAATGGTATTCATCTTCAGAATATTCTCCGGGCGACAGAGCCTGAAGGGTGACTTCTCCGGTTTGTGCGTGCCTGCATGGGATGTTGTTTTTTGCTCAGCTAAATAGCTACTGGCTGCCGCTTTCCACATTTCAATCGGAAGACTGAGACCGGAACTTAGCATGCGTTCACATAACACAAATCCTATTTGTGTATTTGTCATTTTTGATTAATACCTGTTTTGACTATTATTTTTGGTGGCTCATCGTTGCCGTGGCCAAAAAAGTCAGCGTTTTGGCTGGATTTTCATATTAGCTTTTGTTGGTAATTTGTAAACTAATATCTGAAATTATCGTACTTGCTTAATAAAATAAATCCACGACCACGAGAGAATAAATTATGGTGAAATTACCCGTAATAACGGCTTTTGGCGGCTATGGTCCAGCTGGGCGTAGTTCTTCACATCATGCATTCCGTCGAATGATTATTGAGTCATTATCGGAAGAGGAACGGCAGGATACGTTATTATCGTTAGCCATCCTGATGGGCATCCTTAAATATGATGAAGGTGGGTATTGCGACATTTCCGGTAAAAGATTTACACCTGCTCAGGCCGCCGCGAGGATAAAAGACGAGGTGCTTGAGGGAACCCTTATCAGAAATATTACGCGCGACTACTTTGATGTCGATGCTATTGCCGGTCATGCAAAATTGAATATGGTTTCAGGCGAAGAGGGATTCAGTTTTAATATATCTGCCAGGCAATTACCTCAACCCTTACCGGCGGGATGGCACGTTGAAGAATTAGCGGATCGGCGTGTCCGTATTACCGTTCAGGGAGAGATGGACTGCAAAATTGAGGCGTTGCTGCGCACGGAGGTTCAGGCTGCAGGGCTGTTGCCGCAGGGATTCCGTCCGGGCGACCATTACAATTCGCAGTTCCATCCGCGGGCGTTACAAATGGCGATTGTCGGAGCGTCAGACGCCATCAACGCGCTGGGGATCCCGTGGCGAGAGGTACAGGCCAAAATCACGCCGGATCAGCTCGGCGTCTATTCGAGCAATATCATGGGGCAGCTCGACGATTATGGCTTTGGCGGAATGCTGCAGTCGCGCCTGAAAGGCCATCGCGTCAGCGCCAAACAGTGCCCGCTGGGCCTGAACAGCATGTGCGCCGATTTCCTCAATGCGTATGTGCTGGGTAGCGTCGGTCATACCAGCGCCACGCTGGGGGCGTGCGCCACGTTTCTGTATAACCTGAATGCGGCAGTTGAAGATATCAAAGCGGGGCGCATTCGCGTAGCCGTCGTTGGCAGCGCCGAAGCGCCGGTCACCTCAGAAGTGATTGAAGGATTCGATGCCATGGGCGCCCTGGCAACGGAGAGCAAGCTTAAGCACATTGATGAAACGGAAGCGGCCGACTGGCGCAACAGCAGCCGCCCGTTTGGCAACAGCTGCGGTTTTGTTATCGCAGAATCCAGCCAGTATGTTGTGTTAATGGACGACGAGCTGGCGCTGCAGCTTGGCGCAGAGTTCCACGGTTCGGTGGGGAATGTCTTCATCAACGCTGACGGCTTTAAACGCTCTATTGCGTCGCCGGGGCCGGGGAACTACATCACCATGGCGAAAGCCGTAGCCTCTGCGGTATCGATGGCCGGGATAGAGACGGTGCAGAAGGGATCGTTTATTCAGGCGCACGGCTCAAGCACGCCGAAGAATTGCGTCTCCGAGGCCGATATTTTTGACCGCGTTGCGCAAGCTTTTTCGATTCGCGACTGGCCGGTGACGGCGGTGAAATCGTATCTCGGCCACTCCCTGGGCCCCGCCAGCGGCGACCAGCTGATCGGCTGCCTCGGCGTCTTCCGCTATGGTATTTTGCCGGGAATTAAAAGCGTGTCCCACATCGCGCCGCAGGTGAACAATGCGCGCTTAACCATTCCTCTTCAGGACTGCAAATTAGAGGAAGGCCAGGGACAAATCGCCTTTATTAATTCAAAAGGCTTTGGCGGTAATAATGCCACGGGGGTGGTTTACTCGCCAAAGCTTACCCGTCAATGGTTGCGCAAACGCTATGGGGACGCGGTGTTTGCGGATTATCAGCAGCGTAATCGGCAGGTGCGACGTCAGGCTAACGCCTACGACGAGGCGGCGTCGCAGGGTGAACTCAATGTCATTTATCTTTTCGGCCAGCAGGGGATAAATGAGGAAGATATTAAGATTGATAGGAATGGCATCACCATTCCCGGATTTGAAAAACCGATAACGTACGCGACGGATAAAGAATACCCGGACTTTTAATCGTTATATCTGTTTTTATTATTAATAAATATGAGCGGGCCGGGTAAGGGAAATCACCCGGCCGCAGGAAAGAACGGTGATACCGTTAAAGAATGGCTTTAATGCTCTGCGCCAGCGGGGTCGTTGCGCGCCCGATCAGTTTGCTCAGCGTATGGCTATCGTCAAAGAGTCCCCCTTTGGACGCACCCACATCCGAGTCCGCCAGCATATCTGCCAGTCCGGCAGGCAGACCGACGCTTTTCAGCGCGGCGGCAAAATCCGCTTCACTGAGATTCTGGTAGGTTACCGGCTTCCCGCTCTGTTTGCTGAGTTCAGCCGCCAGTTCGCTCAGCGTCCAGCCGTGGTCGCCCGCCAGTTCGTAGACCTTGCCCGCGTGTCCCTCTTCTGCGATCACTTTGGCGGCTGCCGCGGCATAGTCTGCACGGTTGGCAGAGGCAATTTTGCCTTCGCCTGCCGCACCAATAAACACGCCGTGTTCCAGCGCAGGCGGCGCGCTCGCCAGGTAGTTTTCGGTATACCAGCCATTGCGCAGCAGGGCATAAGGGATGCCGGACGCCGCCAGCGCTTTTTCAGTGGCAACGTGTTCAACGTGCAGACCCAGCGGGGAGTTGTCCGCATGCAGCAGGCTGGTGTAGGCGATAAATTTCACGCCTGCCGTTTTGGCGGCGTTAATCACGTTCTGGTGCTGGGTTGCGCGCTGGCCGACTTCGCTGGAAGAGATCAGCAGCAGCTTATCCACGCCGCTCAGCGCGGCGGTGAATGCGGCTTCATCCGTGTAGTCCGCCTGGCGAACGACAATTCCCTGCTGGCTTAAGGCCTGCGCTTTCGCCGGGTTACGTACGATGGCCACAATCTGGCTGGCCGGTACGGTTTTCAACAGCTGTTCGATAACGAGATGGCCAAGCTGGCCGGTAGCGCCGGTAATCGCGATCATGATGAATCTCCTTCGTGTTTGTCTGGTGTTGTGGCACACTAGCACCATAGCTAACTTTTAGTAAGTACGTACAAAAAGGTAAGTATGAAAACAACGATACTGACGCTCAGCGAACAAATGCGCGATGGCAATCTTTTCGCGGAACAGTGCCCTTCACGCGAGGTGCTCAAACATGTGACCAGCCGCTGGGGTGTCCTGATTCTGCTGGCCCTGCGCCAGGGAACGCATCGCTTTAGCGATCTGCGTCGTAAAATGGGCGGGGTGAGCGAAAAGATGCTGTCCCAGTCACTCCAGGCGCTGGAGCAGGACGGGTTTGTCGATCGCGTGTCGTATCCGGTGGTGCCGCCGCACGTAGAGTATAGCCTGACGCCGATGGGGATTGAGGTCAGCGAGAAAGTCGCCGCGCTGGCGGACTGGATTGAGGTGAATACGCCGAAGGTGATGGCGAATCGGGACGATCGCGCGGCCTGATGTCTTCACCCTGACCTAATGCCTGCGTGGGCGACCCCCTCTCCCTTGAGGGAGAGGGCTGGGGTGAGGGGGGAACATATAACTCTGGTGGTCATTCCGTTCACTTTATGTTCCTTGCTTCTCTGTAACGACATGGCCTGTGAACGTGCCAGGGCGGCTCAATCGCCGCCGCCCTGGCGACCCGGGCTCCCGGCGGTAAATCGCCGCTTCGCGGTGCCCTCAGCTTATTCCTTCAGGCTATCGGGTCGGGCATGAGCCTGCATCCCTGCAGGCCACGCCCTCTCTGCGCATCCTTGCGCCTCGCCCCGGCCTTGCGGAAACGCTTCGGCGATTTACAGCCGGACCAGGTCATCGCTGCAATTCATGAATTTTTCTGAAGAAATATTCATCGCTTCGAGTTGGAAAATTACTGAGGACCCCTCTCCCATAGGGAGAGGGAACAAACACGAAAAACGGCAACGTATGTTGCCGTTTTGTTTTTACTTACTCAAATCCACCTGATAAATCGCGAACCCGATATCATCCGTTGCGACCTTCTTCATCGGATACTGGGCTTTATCCTTGATGAACGCGGCTGCCTTATCGGACGGCGACGTTTCTATGCGGATATCCAGTTTCGTATCGCTGTGGATCGGCGCGAGGCGCCAGTTGTTGTCCACCGCCGGATGAATTTCGCCCGCCTTCTTCGACTCCGCGCTGATCCACGCCGCCAGCACCGAGCGGTTCTCGTCCGGCGAGGCAAAGGCGATGTGGCTATCTCCCGTACCGGCAAACTTACCGCCGTAGGCGCGGTAGTTATTGGTCACCACCAGGAAGGTGGCATTCGGGTCGATCGCCTTGCCGTTGAAGGTCAGGTTTTTGATGCGCTCCGCCTGCGGGTTGATCGCCTGACACTCGCCGTCATATTTCGCCGGCTGGGTGACGTCAATCTGGTAGTTTACGCCATCGATCACGTCGAAGTTATAGGTACGGAAGCCGTCCCAGTTAATCAGCGACTGCGGCTTACTGCTGTGCGGGTCAATCTGGTTAAACTGTCCGGCAGAGCACTCCAGCCACTCTTTCACCTCCTGGCCCGTCGCTTTTACCACCACCAGCGTGTTCGGGTAGAGGTAGAGATCGGCGGCGTTACGGAAGGTCAGCTGGCCTTTTTCGACTTCAACATAGCTTGCCGGGTCGTTCTTACGCCCGCCCACCTTGAATGGCGCAGCCGCTGACAGGACCGGCAGTTTTGCCAGATCCGGATCGCCCTGCACAAAGTGTTCCGCATAGGCTTTCTGCGCCATGTTGACGACCTGAACGGTCGGGTCGTCCTGCACCAGCGCCAGGAAGCTGTACATGTTATCGGCGGATTTGCCGATCGGCTTGCTGACGAATTCGCGCGTGGCGTCGTGATCGTGCTTCAGCACGTCGACCAGTTTTTTATCTTCCGCCGCCAGAGATTTTTTAGCCGCAGCGTCGTAAATCGGGCGCGCTTCGGCTTTTGACTGCGTCACCTTCCAGCTGCCGCCGTCGTTATTCAGCACCAGATCCACCACGCCAAGATGGTCGCCCCACATGCCCGGCATCACCGACGGCACGCCGTTGAGCGTCCCTTTCTCAATGTCCGCCCCTTTGATGCTGGCGAAATCTTTGCCCGGGAAGACCGCGTGGGCGTGGCCGAACAGGATCGCGTCGACGCCCGGGACTTCACTCAGATAGTAAACGGAGTTTTCTGCCATGGCCTGATACGGATCGGCGGAGAGACCCGAGTGGGCGACAACGACCACCAGATCGGCGCCTTTTTCGCGCATTTCCGGCACGTATTTCCGCGCGGTTTCGGTGATGTCGTTAACGGTCACTTTGCCGTCGAGGTTGGCTTTATCCCACGTCATGATCTGCGGCGGCACAAAGCCGATATAGCCGATTTTCAGCGTCTGTTTTTTGCCGTCCTTGTCGACGACGTTTGTCTCTTTAATCAGATAAGGGGTAAAGAGCGGCTTTTGGGTCTTAACGTCGATGATATTGGCGTTAACGTACGGGAATTTCGCACCGGCCAGCGCGTCATGCAGGTATTTCAGACCGTAGTTAAATTCGTGGTTGCCGAGGTTGCCGACGGTATAGTCTAGGGTGTTCATCGCCTTATACACCGGATGAACCTCGCCTTTTTTCAGTCCCCTGGTCGCCATGTAATCCCCGAGCGGACTGCCCTGAATGAGATCGCCATTGTCGACCAGCACGCTGTTTTTCACTTCGCCACGCGCCGCATCGATCAAACTTGCCGTGCGTACCAGTCCGAATTTTTCCGTCGGGGTATCTTTGTAGTAATCGAAGTCCATCATGTTGCTGTGCAGATCGGTCGTTTCCAGAATACGCAGATCTACCGTCGCCGCCTGTACGCTTGCTGCAATCAGCGTCGCCAGAAGCGTTGCACTAAACTTAATCATCAGAGGAGTCCTTTTTTCGATGCAGAGCACAAAAGAGTATGTATCTATAGCTTGTTGCTTACAGAAACGTGAATCCTGACAGAAAAAAGTCACCTGAAACCGGAATTGCTTCACAGATAGCGGAATTGTTCACATTACGATATAACTAAAACAAAGAGTTAACCTCACTGCGTTAACAAAGAGGTGGAAAATGCTAGATAAAATTTGTCAGCTCGCAC
>Ga0308157_10007008_pt1 | contig 13279 bp, 13 predicted proteins | sample PhyBR1_FD_201035 | JGI IMG/M metagenome (GOLD analysis project Ga0308157, IMG submission 201035) | Phyllosphere microbial communities from UC Gill Tract Community Farm, Albany, California, United States - DLSLB.R1 | ecosystem: Host-associated > Plants > Phyllosphere > Unclassified | place: USA...
TCCTTCTGTTAAACAATTAACTATTTCGGGTCCTCTTAAAGTTACAGGAACTTCATTAAATAAACAAATCGGATTATTTACAGGCTCTTCAATTCCAAAAGCCGATACTTTTGATGTCGTAACGTATAATTTAGAGTTTTTTGGATCTGATGTAAAAGGAACAGACGGAGTAGAATTTGGTCCAACAGATGATGCCTTGCAAATTGATAATGTAGCGAAGGTGATGAACAAACTCAATGCAGATGTGTATGTAGTTCAGGAAGTATCCGATGACCCTTCAATTGATGTACTGATCCAGAAGATAAGTATCAACGGAAAAACATTTGATAAAACGATTTCAACCTCATGGTCATATTCATTTAATGCACCCGATCCAAATTTTCCTGCTCAAAAATTAGTGGTACTTTATAATACGCAGACCACTACAGTTAAAAACACAAAAGTATTATTTAAAGATTTATACGATCAGGTTAGGGCTAATACTGTAGTTTTACCTGGATATCCAGGTACTGATGCACCGGATGTTAACGACGATAGTTTTTTCTCATCAGGACGTCTTCCTTATTTGGTTCAGATAGAAACTAATATTGGCGGAATAACAAAAGAAATCAACCTGATCGATCTTCATGCTCGTGCGAACAGCGGAACAGATATAAAAAGGTACAATCAGCGTAAATATGATGTTGAGTACCTGAAACAAACTTTAGATACGGAATATCCTGATGCAAATTTCATGATTTTAGGAGATTTTAATGACGATGTAAAAGCATCTGTAATTACTCCGAATCCTTCTTCCTATGAAGCATTTGTAAATGATACAAGCAGATACAATGCGCTTACTTTGGGTATCAGCCAGGCAGGTGCTTACAGCTTTTTGAGTTCGGGAGGCTTTTTAGACCATATTATTATTTCTAATGAGTTGACAGATGAATACATACCAAACTCAATCGCAGTTTATGATCCGAGAGTAGATATTCTAAATTATACCACAAATACTTCAGACCATGGACCGGTAATTGCACGTTTTGAATTAAAATCGGATAATTTAGGTACAATTGATTTTGAAAACCAAAGATTTACAGCAAAATTGTTTCCTAATCCTGTAACAGATATGGTTAATGTTCTGATAAAAAGCAATTCAGATAAAAAACTGAAATTGAGATTTTATGATATGAATGGACGTTTAACTGGAAATTCAATTGATGTAAAAGCGGGTCAGGATATAAGTACGACAGAAATTCCGGTGAGTCATCTGCAATCGGGAATCTACATTTATACTTTGACAGAAAATAACAAAGTTGTGTTTAAAGGAAAGATTATAAAAAAATAAAGGATACTCATATAAACTAAAACAGGCAGTTCATTTGGGCTGCCTGTTTTTTTATTAGGATTATTAAATGTCAAATAATTTTTGTGCTTTTGAAACAATAGATTTATTTTCTGATATTTCTAAAAAATAATCCAGCTGCCATTGCTGCGTTTTTTGAGCTTGTTTGCTGCTAGTAATATCCCATGGAGGATACACCCTTGTAGCTCTTTTTCCTTCTTTGGCTGAAGTAGAGAAAATTCCTTTCTCTAATAAAATAGTCTTCGGAAAAATAAATTGTCCAAAATTATTTTCTCTTCGGACACTGATGATTATAAAATCTATCAGATCCAAATAATCAAATGGTTCAATCGTTCCGGAGCTATTACGTTTCCATAAAGTTACAAATTGCCCTGTTTTTGTTGGCGTAATTTTAGCTTCCCTGTAACAGATTATTTTTTTATTGATACTGAAACGATAAGCACTATATGTTGCACTTTCAGTTTCCGAAAAGGGCTGACTGCAATCGAAACCGCAGCAGTCGTATAAAAGATTTTTAGCCAGAATTAAATCATCAGGAAATGTTTTTGGAGTAATCCAATTGTCATGAATTGCCATAATTATTTAATGTCCTTAAAATGAAACATTCAGGCCAAAATTGAATGACCATTGAAATTGGTTAAAGGTTTGATTGTCTAGCGGATTGATATAATAATTCATGCCAGGCTCAACAAAAACATTTGTTTTTTTATATAATTGGTATTGAAAAGTACTGCTTAGCAAAGAGCCGTAAACAAAATCATTTGCATTTAAATTTCCTCCTATAGAATTTCCGTTTAAGGTCACATTGTTTGAAATCAATTTTCCAACAAACCCGCCTGTATTCAGACTAATATTTGTTTTGTTTTTATTAAGTATGGAATAAGAAACCTCAAGAGGCATTTCAATATATTTTAAACTTTGATCCATATTCCCATTTTCTAAATTATCGCTTTTTAATGCGGCTTGCGTATTTTTTGAAACAAAAACATAATTAGAATTACTTGTAATTTGTGGTGCAATTACTGAAGGACTATCGTATGAATAGCTGTTTGTTAATGGGTATGCTGATGTTTCATAATGATTGTAATAAGAAACATTAGCAATACTTTGTCCTAATTCGTTAATTTTTAAACCAGAACTAACAGCCCACTTTTTATTGAGTTTATAATTTGCTTTTACACCGTATGAATTTGTTTGTTTTGATTCATTAACATTTCCAAGTGTTTTTTGATTATTGTAGTTTTCAGAATTTGCTATTCCTGCAAAAACATCCAAAGACCATTTTTCAGAATCACTGACACTATTGATATCTTTATCTTTTTCTGTTTTAACTTCGGCAATGCCTTTTTCTAAATTTCGTAATTCTGCCAGTTGAACAGAGTCTTTACTGCTTAATGAATTAGCAGAGATAGAGCTGTTTTTTTGAAAATTATCAGCAAGTATCGATTTATTTGCTGTTGTTGTATCAACAGTCTCTTTTCGAATGTTTTTTGAATGAGAATATGAAGTTACATTTGAAGAATTTAAAGCAACAACTGCGTTGTTTTTGGAGTTGACTTTGTCTTCCAAAACTGAATTCGGCATTTCATTATTTGAAAAAGGACTGAACGAATTTTGTTTTGCTGCAGTGGAAGTTTTTTCTGCCAAATTATGATTCATATTTGCTTTTTCAGTTGGGATCAGATTATTTGAAAAAGAACTGGATGAGTGCTGTTTTTCTGAAGCAAAACTTTTCTCAGTTATATTCTGATTCATATTTGCTTTTTCAGCTGGGATCAGATTATTTGAAAAAGAACTGGATGAGTGCTGTTTTTCTGAAGCAAAACTTTTCTCAGTTATATTCTGATTCATATTTGTTTTTTCAGTTGGTATAAGATTGTTTGAAAGAGAACTGGATGAGTGCTGTTTTTCTGTAGCTAAAGTTTTCTCAGCTATATGCTGATTTTTATTTGCTTTTTCAGTTGGTATAGAATTGTTTGAAAGAGAATTAAATGAGTTTTGCTTTCCTCCAATATATGTTTTTTCGGCTACAGCCTTATTCAGATTTTCTGTATCAATGTTCGGATTTTGTTTAGCAATTCCGGAATTAATTTTCTTTTTAGAGTCGGTATGACTAATCGATGTTTTATGCGTATTGGTTATTGGCGCATTATTAGGTGGATTTTCTACAGATGGATTTTCAACAATCCCAGTTTTTATTCCTATGTTATTTTTTTCAATAGATCTTGTCTGGTTGTTTATGTTACTGCTATTTTCATCAATAACAACACTTTTTTCAGTAGCTCCGTTATTTATTTTTTCAATTCCTGAATTTGAATTAAAATTATAAATGGTAGGAAGTAGTAATCCTAATAACAGGCATGCAGCAGCTGACCACCAAAGAATTGCTCTTTTTTTCTTTTTAGGTTTATCAAGTTCTTCTTCAATTTTATTCCATAATTCGGGTGGTGGTACACTCGAGAAATTTTCGATTGATGAAAAAATATCTTCTATTTTTTGCTTTTTCATGCCGTTTTAAAATTTTTAATGCTCAAAATTCTTTTTTGTAAAATTCGTTTCGCCCTGTTTAAATTGGATTTCGAAGTTCCTTCTGAAATTTTGAGTTGTTCCGCAATCTCTCTGTGTTTCATTTTTTCAAAAACATATAAGTTAAAAACCATGCGGTACTGATCTGGTAATTCCCTAATATATTCGAGTAATTTTTCTTGTGCAATCGGAATAATTTCTAATTCCTCTTCTTCTACAAAATCGGTATCAGGATCAAAAACATCCAAAAAGAAACTTTCTTTCTTCTTCTTATTTAATGTTTCGATTAATTTATTGATGAAGATTCGTTTTAGCCAGCCTTCAAAACTGCCTTCAAATTTATACTGATGGATTTTTTGAAAAACAATGACAAACGCTTCCTGAAAAACATCCTTGGCATCGTCTTCGTTTTTCATATATTTTAAACAAATACCATATAAAACAGGCGAGAACAACTGATAAATTTTCAGTTGTCCTGCTCTGTCATTTTGAATACATTGTTTAATATATATGTTTAAATCGTCTTTCAAAAATTGGGTGGTTGGTTTTGGCAAAAATAACTTTTTTTATACTCTTAACCTATTTTTTATAGATAGCATAATTGTATTTAGTTATTTTTGTGTTTTGATTATCAAGGTTTTATGTGTTTTTGGTTTTACCTTGATTGGTTAGACTTTTAAAAGTAAAATTTTGTCTTTAATAGCCTTCTTAAACGCTTTTACTTCTGTACTCTGATCTGCTGTATCAGCATTGTCGATATAGATTTTTGTTGTACTGGCACCTTGATGTAGTTCAAAATAGACACCACCCTGATTTGCCGGGTCAGGAGTTCCGTAGGTTTTAGTCTGACCTTTTAAGTTTAAAATTTCTGTTGGGACACTTTTAAGGAACAGCGTATATTCACCTCTTTTTATTGTGGCACTATATTTATACTGACCAAATTGATAATTTTCGGCTGTGGCAACATTTAAGAATTTAAGAATATTGTAATCGTTTAACTGGAAAAAGTCATTAACGGTTCCAAAAGTTCCAATTACAATATTGTCTTTGTTTTCTGTAGTTTTGTTAAAATAGATGGGTTTTGTCGTTTTAGGAATCAAAACATAATCTGAAGGATAGTTTACAGTTGGGGTAGTGGTTTCTCCGGTTTGTGGCCCGTGCTCATAAAAATTGACAACAATCTGGCAATTGTTTTCTACAATCGAAGTAACCTTTATACCATAACCCGTTGTTGTTTTTTGCCCAGAAAAAATTCCAACCAGAAAATTATTGGTAAAGTTAATAGCTGGATCGCTTCCAGGACATGGATTAGTAGTGTTTTGTGTAAAATACTGATTTAATTTTTCCTGTGTGTTTATAATTAAAGCGGCAGGATTAGGAAATTGTTCTTTAAGGTTATAATTACAAGCAAGAGGATAGCCAGTAAAGGAAACATTCGTATATACGCCACAAGTGTCCTGAGGTAAATCATCATTCAGCGAACAAGCACTGAATCCAAAAGCTATAAATAAGCTTAGTATTAACTTTTTCATCATTTTATTTTTAGGTTTATAAATAGTAGATGTAATGATTTTAAAAAGGTTGCGTCGAAAATGTTTTTTTTAAGTAACTGAATTGTTTATTTAATTTAGAATGGTTACTAATTCGTGAAATTTTATTTTTAAAGATTAAGAACTACGTATTATTGCGTACTTTTACTTAAAAATTAACGTAGTTATGTTGGATATTCTTCCACTTTTATCAGTTTTTGTCATTGCTGTATTCTTAGGGATTTATTTGGGAAAAATATTGTCTTCGGCTAAATTTGAATCAGAAAAAGTAAGTTTGAGTGAAAAACTTAATGCAGCCAATGCACAATCTCAATTGCAGAAGGAACAATTTCAAATTGAAAAAAACAGCTTTGAAAAACAGCTTCATTTATTAAATTCAGAAAAAGAAAGTATTCGGAACGAAAAAGACAGCCTGGCAATTCAGCTTTCTAAAAAAGAAGTCGATTTTGAAAATTTGTGGGAGCGTCATAAAGAACAGAAAGTTGAAATAACGGCTTTACAGGAAAAATTTACCAAAGAATTTGAAAATCTTGCCAATAAAATTCTTGAAGAAAAGTCGGCAAAATTTACCGAACAAAATTCTGTGAACATGAAAAATATCCTGCTTCCTTTACAGGATAAAATTCAGGGATTTGAGCAAAAAGTAGAACAAACCCATAAAGAAAGCATTGATTACCATGCAGCCCTTCGTCAGCAAATTTTAGGTTTAAGCGAAATGAATATGCAAATGAGCAAAGAAACTTTGAATTTGACAAAAGCTCTAAAAGGCGACAGTAAAATGCAGGGCAATTGGGGAGAGCTGGTCCTGGAACGTGTGCTGGAAAAATCGGGGCTTGAAAAAGGAAGAGAATACGAAGTGCAGCAAAGTTTTACAAATGCAGATGGAAATCGTGTATTTCCGGATGTGGTAATTAATCTGCCCGATGGAAAAAAAATGATTGTGGATTCAAAAGTTTCTTTAACGGCTTATGAAAAATGGTCAAATGAAGAAGATGAAATCTTTAAAAATGAATTCTTAAAAGAACATGTAAGTTCTTTAAAAAGGCACGTGGAACAGCTTGGAAGCAAAAACTACCACGATTTGTACCAGATTGAAAGCCCGGATTTTGTTTTATTGTTTGTTCCAATAGAACCTGCCTTTGCTATAGCCCTAAACCAAGATCCGGAGTTGTACAATAAAGCTTTTGCACGAAATATTGTGATCGTGACACCTACGACTTTACTGGCTACTTTGCGCACAATCGACAGTATGTGGGCCAACCAGAAACAACAGGAAAATGCTTTTGAAATTGCGCGTCAGGCCGGCGCATTGTATGATAAGTTTGAAGGTTTTGTAACGGATTTGCTAAGAATCGGGAACAAAATAAAGGATACCAAAACAGAATATGAAAATGCTATGAATAAATTGGTTGAAGGAAGAGGGAACCTCATTTCCAGTGTTGAAAAACTAAGAAAAATGGGAGCCAAGGCTAAAAAGACACTTCCGGAAAATATTATTGCCAGAGCTTCTAATTCGGATGAAAACGAGTTATTGAATTAATTTTCATTTTAAATAAAACGAACCAAAAAACCATAAATTACAATAGTAAATGACTACAGATTTTAAACCCGTTTCTTCATCAAAGATTAGTATTTCCGAATTAATGCTTCCGTCGCATACCAATTTTAGCGGAAAAATTCATGGAGGTTATATTTTGCAATTGCTGGATCAGATTGCTTTTGCCTGTGCCTCTAAATTTTGCGGCAATTATTGTGTAACGGCTTCAGTAGATACGGTAAACTTTTTAAAACCTATTGAAGTAGGAGAACTCGTTACCATGAAAGCCTCTGTTAATTATGTCGGAAGAAGCTCAATGGTAGTAGGTATTAGAGTAGAGGCAGAGCATATTCAGACCGGTGTTGTCAAACATTGCAACTCATCTTATTTTACGATGGTCGCCAAAGATACAGAAGGTAAAAGTGTTCAGGTTCCCGGATTAATTTTAACCAATCTGGACGAAGTACGCCGTTTCAGAAAATGCATCAAACAAATTGAAACTAAAAAAGAAATAGAAGAACATGCAAAAGAAGCCAAAGTAAACTCAATTGAAGATTTGGCAAATTTAGACAAGTACAATGTGTTGGTAGAAATTGGATAATAGATAATAAATAAATAAAAATAAGATGGTAAAGTTTGGCTATACAATTTTATATGTAGAAGATGTGGAGATATCCCTTGCATTTTACGAGAATGCTTTTGGATTTTCAAGGAAATTTATAACTCCTGAAAATGATTATGGTGAATTAAGCACAGGTGAAACTACAATTTCATTTGCTTCCAAAAAACTGGCCTCTCAAAATTTACCTGAAGGTTTTATTGAAAGCAGCTTAGAAGATAAACCTTTTGCTATAGAATTAGGTTTTATAACTGATGATGTTGGGGAATTGGTACAAAAGGCGACTTCGTTAGGAGCTGTTTTAGTTTCAGAGCCTAAACAGAAACCCTGGGGGCAAATTGTAGCTTATGTGCGGGATCTCAATGGTTTTTTAATTGAAATCTGTACAGCAGTTAAAAATTAAACTTTGATTCAATCGTTTTCGTTTAAATTTCACAAAATTTTAGCATAAAATCATCAAACATGCTCCTGAATAATTCGTAAATTTAAGTGTATAAATCACTGAATTACCATATTATTTTACGGAGTACGCCATTCGGTTTTTAACCTCAGTTTTCTTAAAAAAACCGAATGACATAATTGTTTAAATGATGACGATTATGAAAAGAACTATATTTTTTATTTTAATGTTTACAGCCTGTTCAATAATTGCTCAGGAAAAAATTTCTACAAATAAGGCAATAATAAATTTTGAAGCTACTGTACCTTGTTTTGAAGAAATTAAAGCGGTAAACAAATCGGTTATGATTATTTTAGATCCTAAAGCGAGTACTTTTTTATGTACTGTTCCTATGCGTGATTTTCATTTTAAGCTGGATTTGATGGAACAGCATTTTAATGAAAATTATCTTGAAAGTGATCGGTATCCAAAAGCTGTTTTTAAAGGCAAAATAGCAAAATTTGATTTAAAAGATATTGATGAAACAGAAAAAGAATACGTAATCAAAGGAAGACTGATGATTCGCGGTAAATACAAAGAGATTGAGGTAAAAGCTTTTCTGAAAAAAGTATATGGAGGAATACAAATCAAATCTGATTTTCCAATTGCTGTTGCCGATTTTGATATTGCAATCCCGGAGAGAATTTCTTCTAAAATTGCGAAAACAGTCAATACCGAGCTAAACGGTATTATAGGAAATGATGAAACGATGCTGCTGACTTTAAAATAAATAGTTTCAGGAAACACAGTTTGATAGTGCCGTTTTCAGATCTTCAAATTGAAAATGGAAACCTTTGTGCTTTATTTTTTCAGATGATACTCTTTTTCCAGTCAGTACAGTAATACTCATTTCGCCAAGAACTATTTTAAGTACAAAAGCCGGAACCTTTGGAAGCCATATAGCATAACCAAGTATGTTTGCAAGTGTTTTAGATAATAGCTCATTTGTAGTGTTATCTAAAACAGTTGCATTATATGAGCCATTTAATTCTTTATCCTGAATGGCTTTTAAATAGATACCACACAAATCTTCAATGTGGATCCAGGGCAAATATTGTTTCCCTGTTCCTAATATGGTTCCGAAACCCATTTTAAAACCAGGCAGCAGTTTTTTAAGGAAACCTTCGTCTCTCCCTAAAACAATTCCGGTCCTGATTTTTACAGATCTGATGCCTAAAGATTCGATTCTATTTACTGCATCTTCCCATTTTTGGCAGGTAGTACTTAAAAAGTCATTGGCGTGAGGACTGTCTTCCGTACAAATTTCATCCGATGTTTCGGCTCCGTAAATCCCAACTGCTGAAGCAGATACAAAAGCTTCAAGGAATTTATTGTGTTTTTGCAAAACCGAATAAATATGTTCGACAGGTTTTACACGGCTTTCTAAAATGTCTTTTTTACGCTTTTCTGTCCAGCGTTTTTCTACAATTCCTTCTCCTGCAAGGTGAATAATAAAATCCGCATTCAAAACCGCATTTTCGTCAATATAATTTCGGTTAATGTCCCATTGGTAATAGGAAATAAAATCAGTATTGTTTCGCGGGCTTCTGCTTAAAATGGATACCGAAAAATCATTCGCTATCAGTACACTGGTAAGATGTTTACCAATGAACCCGGTTCCTCCTGTAAGTAATACATTTTTAGCCATAACAGTTTATCATTTATTTAACAGCATCGATTGTTTAAGTATTCGTAAATATACTTAAACATTCCTTACCTTTAAGGCAAATTCTAAATTTAAAAGAAATGGCTCCTAAAAATAAGATAATCACTAAAGAAGATATTGTTTCAATATACATGAATGAAGTACTGGAAAAAGGCGAAAAACCAAAATCCGTTTATCATTTTGTTAAAGATAAGGATTTTACGGAGGCCGAATTTTATTCTTTTTTTGGAACGCTCGAAGGTTTGGAAAAAGAAATTTTCAGATTGTTTTTTGATAACACTGTGAAGTTATTGCACCAACACGAGGAATATCCGCAATATGATATGAAAAACAAAATGCTGAGTTTTTATTTTACCTTCTTCGAAATCCTGACAGCCAACAGAAGTTATGTACTGCAAGCACTGAAAACCGACAGAAATCCACTGAAAAACTTAACGCAGCTTACTTCGCTCCGGGATAGTTTTAAAGCATATGTTGCTGAAATTCTTACGGATGATTACAGGCTTGAAGTTGAAAAACTGCAGAAGTTTCAGGAGAAAACCATTCAGGAAAGCGCCTGGCTTCAATTGATGCTGACCATAAAATTCTGGAAAGACGATGAATCTGCGGCTTTTGAAAAAACAGATATTTTTATCGAAAAATCAGTAAATGCTTCCTTCGAATTAATGAATGTGGCGCCAATGAACCATCTTATAGATTTAGGGAAATTTCTGTTCAAAGAAAAAATATACAGTAAAGGATGAAAACAATCGATTATATACCAACGTCAAAAATAGAACGAGCTGGAAAACTCGTGCAAACAGGGGCTAAAATTGGCGTAAACTACGTAAAGCATTATGCGGAAAAAATAGTCAATCCCGATTTGACCCGCGATAAACTCAATGAAAACAATGCCGAAGATATTTATGACGGATTAAAAAGCTTAAAAGGAAGCGCCCTCAAAGTTGCCCAGATGCTGAGCATGGACAAAAACTTTCTGCCTCAGGCATATGTAGAGAAATTTTCGTTATCACAATTTTCTGTTCCGCCGCTTTCTGCGCCGTTGGTTTTAAAAACTTTTAAAAACAATTTTGGGAAAACACCATATGAAATTTTCGACGAATTCAATGCCAATTCTGTAAATGCAGCCAGTATTGGACAGGTACATTTAGCGAAGAAAAACGATAAAAAACTAGCCGTTAAAATTCAGTATCCGGGTGTTGCCAACAGTATTTCATCCGATTTAGCTTTGGTAAAACCAATTGCCATCCGAATGTTTAACCTGCAGGGAAAAGATTCTGATAAATATTTTAAGGAGGTTGAAGACAAACTGATAGAAGAAACCAATTATTTACTGGAGTTAAAACAAAGCCAGGAAGTCGTAAAAGCCTGCAGTAAAATCGAAAACATCCTTTTTCCTAATTATTATCCGGAGTTTTCATCAGAGAAAATCATCACAATGGACTGGATGACCGGAATTCACCTTTCTGAGTTTACGGCCAAAGATTTTGATCGTGAAACCGGAAATAAAATTGGTCAGGCACTTTGGGATTTCTATATGTATCAGATTCATGTGTTACGAAAAGTGCACGCAGATCCGCATCCCGGAAACTTCTTGGTTGACGATCAAAAGCGATTGATTGCGTTGGATTTTGGCTGTATGAAACAAATTCCGAATGAGTTTTATATTCCGTATTTTGAACTGATCAATAAAAATGTTATTACTGATAAAGATCTTTTCAACGATAAATTATTCGAATTAGAAATCCTTCGCACAGACGATACTCCTGCTGAAATCGAATATTTTACAGCAATGTTCCATGATTTGTTATCATTGTTTACCAAACCTTTTCAAAACGAAACTTTCGATTTTGCTGATGAAAACTTCTTCAACGCTATTGCCGAATTAGGAAAACGTTTCTCAGAAGATACCAACCTGAAAAAAATGAACGGAAACCGTGGATCCAAACATTTTATTTACATGAATCGTACTTTTTTCGGGTTGTATAACTTAATGTTTGATTTAAAAGCTAAAATCGTTGTTGACGAATTTCAAAAATATAAATAAAAAAAGCAGAAATGACTGATCAGCAAAAAGACAGAATCATAGAAATGGCATGGGAAGACAGAACTACTTTTGAGGCTATCTTTATGCAATTTGGATTGAAAGAACAGGAAGTTATCGATTTAATGCGAATCGAAATGAAAGCTTCAAGTTTTAAAATGTGGAGAGAACGTGTTCAGGGGAGAAAAACCAAGCATGAAAAATTGAGAGACTTTAAAGAAGGTCGTTTTAAATGTTCCAGACAAAGAACCATAAGTCATAATAAAATTTCGAAAAGATGAGAAATATTCTAATCATCGGAGGGAGCAAAGGTATTGGGAATGTTATTTTGAAACAGCAGTCAGAGCATAATAACGTTTTTAATATCAGTAGAACAGCACCCAGTTTGACCAATGATAACCTGACTCATTTTGGTTTGGATGTTTTGCAGGATGAACTTCCAGATATCGAAAATATTGACACCTTGATTTATTGTCCGGGCTCTATTAATTTAAAACCAATTTCGGGTCTTAGTGTTGATGATTTCAGAAATGACTTTGAAATCAATGTCATTGGTGCCGTAAAAGTGATTCAGAAATATTTACCTGTTTTAAAGAAAGGTAATCAGCCTTCCATAGTTTTGTTTAGTACTGTTGCCGTAAAATTAGGAATGCCTTTTCACGCCAGTATTGCAACTGCAAAAGCAGGCGTTGAAGGTTTGGTAAAATCACTCGGGGCAGAACTGGCTCCCACAATACGTGTCAATGCAATAGCACCCACAATCACCGAAACTTCACTTTCAGCTTCCATACTGCGAAACGATCGTATGAAAGAAAATATGATAGAACGCCATCCTATGAAAAGTTATTTAAAGCCTGATGAAGTGGCCAATATGGTTGATTTCCTAATTTCTGAAAAGGCAAATTCTATTTCAGGTCAGATTTTCGAAATGGATTATGGTCTTGTGAGTTTTAAAATCTAAAAACCATGAAAATTCTCTTAACAGGCGCAACAGGTTATATCGGAAAACGTATTTTGCCTATTTTAGTGGCAAAAGGGCACGAAGTAATTTGCTGTGTAAGAGATAAAAACAGATTTTACATACCGGAAGAGTTGCAACAAAAAGTACAGGTTATCGAAGTTGATTTTCTAGACAAGGAAACTTTAGTAAATATTCCAACAGCTATTGATGCCGCTTTTTATCTGATCCATTCCATGTCGGGTTCTGATACCAATTATGATGAATTGGAAAGCATTTCGGCAAAGAATTTTTCTGAAAGAATCAATCAAACCCAGGCACAGCAAATCTTATATTTAAGCGGAATCGTAAATGATAAATCACTCTCAAAACATCTTTCTTCAAGAAAAAATGTCGAAAGTATTTTAGCAAAATCAAAAGTTCCGCTGACCACTTTAAGAGCAGGAATTATAGTAGGTTCCGGAAGTGCTTCTTTCGAAATTATCCGTGATCTGGTCAATAAACTTCTGGTCATGATTACACCCAAATGGCTCAATACAAAATGCCAGCCTATCGCCATCAGTGATGTATTGGAATTTCTTTCAAAATCACT
>Ga0308157_10007011_pt1 | contig 13277 bp, 9 predicted proteins | sample PhyBR1_FD_201035 | JGI IMG/M metagenome (GOLD analysis project Ga0308157, IMG submission 201035) | Phyllosphere microbial communities from UC Gill Tract Community Farm, Albany, California, United States - DLSLB.R1 | ecosystem: Host-associated > Plants > Phyllosphere > Unclassified | place: USA...
TTCAAACTTTAAGCGACCATAAACGCTGTTGCCAGAAACTCGGGTAATGATTTCTTTATAGCCGCCGTGCTCGCCTTCATTGGCTGATAACACTTCAACCGTCCAACCTTGCGTCTGAGCGTATTTTTGGTACATTCGAAACAAGTCACCTGAAAAAATCGCCGCCTCATCGCCGCCTGTTCCAGCGCGGATTTCCAAAAACGCCGGAACTTTATCGTTCGGGTCTTTGGGAAGCATCATGACGTTCAAAGTTTCTTCCATCTGCGCGATGCTGTCTTTTGCCTGCTCGATTTCCTCTTGCAGCATTTGCTTCATGTCGCTGTCCGTGGTGTCGCTTAGCATCTCATTAGCATCAACAATATCACTTTCAGCGCGGTTATAATTCTGCCAAAGCGCGGTGATGTCCATCAAATCGCTGTGCTCAACCGACAAGGCGCGAAACTGCTGATTGTCGCTGATGACCTCAGGGTCGGATAATAGCGCGGTGACCTCTTCAAAGCGGTCGCTCATTTGGTCAAGGCGCAGGCGTAAGGATTCTTTCATAAACTCAGTTCATTATGGTTTAAATCAAAAGGCATTTAAAAATAGCTATTTAAAAACGAAAGCGCAATTATAGCAAATTTTTAAGCTAAAATTAACTTTGATTGCAAGCTTAAGCTTTAAGTCAATAAAACTTATGTCCTTTTAAAAAACTGCAAAAAAATAGCCAAGAATCTTTATCCTTAGCTATCTTTTAAGTTAAAAGCTCGTCGTTAACAAGCCATCAAATTAACTTAAGCTTTACGAACCAAAACCGAACCAATCGAATAGCCTGCGCCAAACGAGCAAATCACGCCCAAGTCGCCTGATTTTAGCGAATCTTTATAGCGGTGGAATACAATCATTGGGCTTGCTGAGCTGGTATTGGCAAACTCATCAATGACCATAGGCGCAAGCGCTTTGTCGGCATCTTTACCAACAACGGAGCGCAAGATTAAATCAATCATGTTACAGTTGGCTTGATGAAGCCAAAGCATTTTAACTTCTTGAGGGTCAACATGGTTTTCTTGTAATTGCTCAGTGATGATTTCGGACACTTTTGGGCAAACTTCACGAAATACTTTGCGACCATTTTGCAAAAATAACTTATGAGTCACCGGCTCTTTAATATCATGATACATTTCAGTCCCTGCCGCTAAAAACTCTGAGCGGTCCATAAAGCCGTATTCATTTTTAATGTTGGTTGAAAACTGGGTGAACAGCTTGGCATTTAAGACTTCATAACCTTTTGGCGTGTCTAAGTCTTCGATAATACAAGCGGTTGCCACATCACCAAAGATAAAATGGCTGTCACGATTGCGCCAGTTCAAGTGCGCTGAGCTGATCTCAACGTTGACCATCGCCACGCGTTTGGCAAGTCCGGTTTTGATGTTGCCTTGAGCCTGAGCGATACCAAAAGTCGCCGCGCTACAAGCGACATTCATATCAAACGCAAAGCCGCCTGTCATGCCAATGGCGTTTTGGATTTCGATGGACAGCGCCGGATACGTTCGCGGAAAGTTTGAGCAGGCAAGGATAATGCCATCTAAGTCGTTGGCTTCAAGTCCTGCATCTTTGAGCGCATCTTTGAGCGCTGCTGTTCCCATTTCAGCCGCAACCGACAGCTCTTTTTCCATATCGCGGCGCGGAATGACGGGTGCCATGATTTCAGGATTTAAAATACCTTCTTTTTCAACCACATAACGCGATTTAATGCCAGAAACTTTTTCGATAAATTCAGCGGATGAATGCTGAAGTGCGGTACGCTCGCCGGCTTCGATCTCGCTTGCGTGCTCGTTATTATAATTATCAACGTAGGTATTAAACGAGGTCACAAGCTCGTCGTTGCTGATGCTAAATGGGGGAGTATAAAGACCGGTGCCAGTGATACAAGTGGTCATGGTTTGCTTCCTTGTCGACAATTTGCAAGCTACAAATGCTTTGATGCTTTTGTTAAAAGGTTATGGTAAATCAACGGCGCCATTTTGGTCGCCATGACAGTCAATAGCTGCTGAGTGAATAGGTGTAAACTAAAAGACAATACCCTTTATTATGCCTGAATATTATAATTTATCTAATAGTTTGTTACAAATAATGTAATTTGGCTGGAGTTATTGTGAGCTGTCAGTAATAAAGCGCAGCCGCCATCTAATTTAAGACATTTTTAAAATCACTATTAAGGGCAATTTTATGAGGAAATGGCAACATGATTGAGCTATTATTCGGGCAATATGCCGATTATCCGGTAGCGTTTATTATCCTTGAGCTGATTGCGGTCAGCTTTGGCGTAGCAAGCGTGATGCTGGCGTCACGGCTAAGTATTTTGGTGTTTCCGGTTGGGATTATTAGCACCGCCATTTTTGTGTATTTGCTTTGGGAGTGGCAGCTGTTTGGCGATATGTTGATTAACGCTTATTATACTGCCATGAGCCTTTACGGTTGGCTCAATTGGTCAAAAAACCAAACGGCGACCGATGAACCGCAAGTTGAGCATATTCAAAGGCGCGATTTGCCCTTGCTCGCTCTTTTAGGTAGCGTGACAGCAGCCTTTGTGGCGCTCGTTTATTATTTTCGACCTGTCATTAACAATCACTTTAATTTTGAGGGCGCAGTTCTTGGGCTTCATTTATTTACTTGGGTTGATTTGACTGACATGCTCACCACGGCACTATTTTTGATCGCCATGTGGCTGATGGCACGGCGCAAAATTGAGCATTGGCTCGTTTGGATTGTAGCCGATACCATTTCTGTGCCGCTTTATTTGTACAAAGGCTTAACCTTTACTGCGTTACAATATGTGGTGTTCACCTTAATTGCGATAAAAGCCTATTATGATTGGAAACGAAGCTTTACCCGACAATCTCAAGCAACTTACGCCTAAATCGGTCAAAACGGTTGCCATTATCGGCGCAGAATCCACTGGAAAAACCACACTTTGCCAAGATTTAGCGGCGGTATTTGACAGCCCATTCGTTTTGGAATTTATGCGCGAGTATTTGCAAAAAAAATGGGATAAGGCGCACTTAACGTGTACTTGGGAGGACTTATTGCCCATTGCTCAAGGTCAAACTAACCATGAAAATCAACAAGCAAAAATCGCCGCAAATTCGAGTGGCTACCTATTTTGTGATACGTGCTTGTTTGAATTGATGGTTTATTCCTATTGGTATTATGGTAACTGCCCAAAAGCGCTTGAAGCGGCGGCGCTTGCCCATCATTACGATTTGGTATTGCTTACTTGCGTTGATATCCCTTGGGTTGCGGATGATCTGCGTGACAGCCCAAACGAGCGTCACGCCATCAGCGATTTTTTTGAAAAAATGCTCAATCGCCATCAAATCGCGTTTAAAAAAGTTGGTGGCAGTCGCGATGAGCGTGTTGAATTTGTGGCAAATCTACTTTCTGAGCTTTAACCCAATTCTACAGAAAGTAGCGTAAAAATCATCAATAATAAGCCAAGTCTATCCGCTTTTTAAAAAAGCTGTCTTTAAAAAAACGCTAAAGGACGAGGAAATCTGATGACAATAACAAAATCAACTTTAAGCCAAGCGCTGCTTTTGGGCGTCGCAGCATTAGGATTAAGCGCTTGCCAATCGCCGAGCAATACGGTTAAACCGCCACCAAGTTCGGGAAATTCAAATACCATTCCGCCAACGACCAGCCAGCCTGCCAAGCCTATTGCTTCATGGTCAAAGCCTGCGATGAACAGCAGCCAAACGGACGCCGTTTATCGCCAAGAATGGGTAAAGTCGTCCACGAAAACTACTTGCCCAATTCTTGCGTTACCCAAAAATAGCAATGCTCATATTTCAGGTCACAGCGCCCGCCGAGCCAATTTTTCAGGCGGTTGGGGCGTCGCTTACGATTTGCCAAATGAGCGCAGTGCTTATGGGGTGGCTAACGCGGGCGTGTTGCAGGCAGGTGATCAAGTTTATGACGGCTGGGCTTATCATATCGTTTATCAAGATGGCAGTACCGTAGGCTACGGTCATGAAGGTGGCGACCCGTCAGCAAAGTGGCTTGCTTATGTAGTGATTCCACAAAATCGCTGCTTTTATAATTTTTGGAGTACTCAAGGTCAGTTTCATTTAGAGCAGATGCTATCAGACTTAAGGCAAGTCACTCCTTAAGTTAACGCTAAAAGTAAGCCGCGACTCGCTTTTGTAGTCGTGGCTTGTTAATGGCAGTTTAAATGTTTTTAACTGACTTTACAGCTGATGGTTTTGCCTTTGCTATTTTTATTCCAGCCGTAATCGTTGACGAATTGACCCAATTTGGCTTTGTTTGGGGTAATAATCGACATGGTGTAAGCTTGGGTTTGATAGGTTGAAGTGATGACATAAGTTTCCACTTGTGAGCTTGCCATATATAGATTATTTTTAGCGTTTAACAGCGAGCTTATATTTTTTGGTAACAGATAAGCTTGCTGAAACTCTAGCGTCGCTCCGGTCTCAACATCATTATCATTGTCACTGATGGACACCTTTTTAAAGTTGCAATTGCTGGTTAAAGGGGTCACGCCTTTGAGCTTATCAAGCCTAACAAACGACGAGTTTTGGGTAGTCGCCGCGCCCCAAGATCGCGTTTCAATGATGGCAGCTTCAGGGCGCTCTTTAGTACCATAAAAGGTAATGGTCGTTTCTGGATTATCAGACCGTATGGTCTGAGTCATCATATAACGATTTTTATAATTACCATCTCGCTCTAGTTTTCCTATCTTTGGCAGCTTTGAAAAGTTTGACCACGTCCAAGCTTCATTTCGCAATTTTTCTACCGTAGGCAATACAGGCTTTGAGTTAAAATCGTTCGGGATATTAGCAGCCACACTAAAAGCAGGAATAAAAAAAAGTGCAGCTAAGATGAGTTTATTCATATTTTTAGTCTCAAATAGAAAAATAAACTCTACTTTAGCCCACTAATTAAACAGGGTAAAGACAAAAGTTCGCAAAATAGTTAAAAGTGGTATTTAAGTTTATAAAAATAAGCTAATTAACTGTTTTAAGCTAACCTCGCCAATAAACCTTCATAATCAAATCTTGGCGTGGCAATTGAAGGGTTGCTTTTAACTCTTGACGTAGCCCTTTGGCAGCTTTGGCGTCAAGCGCGCCCCAGACTTTTTCGATTCGGATAGGATTTGCTTGGACAATGTGTAATATCTCTTGTTGAATATCAGTTTTTGACGTTTTGGTGATATGCTGAATGCTATTAAAAAAACCCTCGTGATTTGCTAAAGTTTTTGAAAGCGTGCAATCGGTCAAATAACTTAAATCTTTGGGGTCATTTGTGATCAAAATTACCATTGGCGCGATGGGATTTTGCCATTGTTCAAGCAAATTGGCGACCGTTGGCATCGAGGTTTCATCACAAATTAGTAAGCACTGACCTTGCGCTAAATGAGCAATTTTTTCAGGATAATCGCGGACACTGGTTAGCACATTACCCGCCCTCATTGCCTGCGCCCAGTTGCCACCTACCGTGTCGCCATGAAGAAAGACATCAATCCAAGCAAGCGTTTGCTCGCCTTCGCTATTCTTCTCATGCCAAGCTTTTCGTAAGGTATAATAACGCTGCAATTTTGGCGAATCATCCTCTTCACTTAACATATTAAATAAATAGGCAAATCCAGCATGATTCAGCGGCGTATCTTTTGGCGCACGAACCTTTAAGCGCAGCATATTGGCACTGGCAAAATAGCGATCGATCACGGTAAATCGGCGCTGCTGAAGTTTAATCGACAATTTACCAAGTTTTTTGGCGGCAGATTGTAGTAAGTGGATGTATTGCGACTTGATGGTCGTTGACTCATCGATAGGGTCTTTAAAAGCAATAAAATGCGGCAAGTTGTCATCATCCGCGCTGAGCAATAAGCCATCGGCAAAGACCTCTTGAACCAAAACCGTATCGTTATCACCAACGCGGGCTTCAGTGAACGCTTCGATAAACATCACAAGCTCATCTTGATGTTCTTCATTGACATGATTCATAAATTTGCCTTTAACCGCCATTGGTAGTGGCGTTTTTTTTGACAACTCAAAAGCTTGGGTAGTGGCAGTCATAACTCATATCTCAAATCATTGTGAACATCAAACGAAAAACCAAAAAGCTGCGGCAACATTCACCCCAGCTTTTTTAAAACCTTAATCGTGATTAAAACCCACGAGCGTTGTCTTCAGCAACACTATAAAAGTTGTGGAAGGCACTGTTGGCACCGGTGCGAACCAATTTGCCATCCACCAACGCGCTGGCGTCAAAATCAACGCCGCCGCCTGCGCTCTCACCGCTTGCTGAATTTGGCAAGGTTAATGAGCGGATGGTGACTTTTTGATTGGTGACTGGAACGCCTTGTTTGGTCATTTTATTGCCACGCGGCTTGAACGTTTCGCCTTGAGCTAGCATTTTGCTTGGATCATCATAAATAATGTCAAAGTTTAACACTTGAGCTTGCGCTAAATTGGCTTGACCGTTGACGACTGGGATGCCAACGAGCACTTTGCTGCCACGGTGTATCATTCGGTTATCAATGATCGTCCCGTTGTCCATTTTGCGACCTTCAGCGGCAATCGAGCTGGTTCGGTTAATTAGCATCACTTTGTAACCAGCAACAGCTTTGGCAGCTTTACCATCAAAAATATCGGCAACCAATTGTGGCGCTAAGGTTTGCTTATCAAAAACGATTCGCGCCGATGTTTCAGAAACGGGCTGATTTTGACCATTGATGGTTAAAAATCGCGAGTCTTGATAGCTGGTTTGAGTGGTTGTGATTTTAGCGGTTACAGGCGCGCTAGGTTTGCTCAAAGCCGTGGTGTTCTGACAACCTGCTAATGCTACGCTAACACAAATTGCGGTCAAAGCCGCCGCTTTCGTTAGGTTTTTGCCAGTCATGGTAGATACGGACAACATAAAATAACCTCAAAAATAAAGTTAACTTCCAAAAAAAATGCCATTACTGGCAATGATGACACAGCTTATAAAGGCTGATTAAATCGTGACAAAATGCTGATAAATAACATTATTGATAAGCATTATCATATACATTATTATTACGGCATTGTAATCGCTTGTCAATCAGATTTAACAGGATTCGCCCGCAACTGCCATTATTTTGCAAAGCCAAGAAAACCAAGGTTTTTATTAAAAAAATATCTGAAAAGGAATCAAACCGTGATACCGCGACTTGCTTTAACCATGCTAACGGTTACTGGAATTTTAGGAGCCACCATGCTGCCAAGCTTTGCTCAGCCAAATTTAACCCAGCCGGTAGATTTTAGCGTCATTCATCAAAAAGCTTCCGGATTTGAGGTGATTCAAAAAACTTTTGATCAAGATGCGCCCATTCAAACAGATGGCAGCGCGTTTCCTACAGATTTGGCAAATGTTGCTAAGCCGCGCCATTATCAAGTTTGGCTTGCGATGCCCAATCCTCAAGAAATTCAGCGTTTGACTCAACATAGCACCAAGCCGACCTATCATATTTTATATTTGCTTGATGGCAACGCTGCTATTGACGATATCGACCAAACGCGTTTACAAGCTAAATTGAAAGCCACGCCCGCAGGTCAAATCCCGATTTTGGTATTTATCGGTTATCAAACGCCTTACCGCTTTGAGGTGACCTCGCGAGCTTATGATTTCACCCCGCCACTATTGAGCGCCACCAACGATCAAATCGCTAATGCGTTTGTTGAAGAAGGTCGCGGCAGGTTAAATGGGGGCAGTGAAAATTTTTATCAGTTGATTGAGCGTGATATTAAGCCTTGGGTGGCAAGTCAATTGCAAGATTATCCCAAAGTTGAGACGCTTTGGGGGCATTCTTATGGCGGCTTGTTCGTACTTTATCACCTATTTTTGCATCCACAATCTTTCGATCATTTTGTGAGCGCTGACCCGTCGCTTTGGTGGCAAAATGGCGAAATGCTCAAATACTGGCGGCAACATCAAACGCTGTCCAAATTTGCCACCACCAAACCGCTGCGGCTTGATTTTAGCCAATCGGCAACCCAAGAGGATAAAACTCCTGACTCCGATAGCTGCCAAAAGCGCCAGTTTGCCAACGAAATTTGCAATTATTATCAAGATTGCCAAGCCAATTTTTATCAGCAGTCGCATGGTGAGGTGTTTACTTCGTCATTACTAAAAACGATTGCGCAATTTTAAGGTAGTATTGAGCCTATATTTTGCTTTGCTACCGCTTATGACGCCATTTTTTAGTACGACATTATCGACCATTATCTTAACAAACTTGGCGCTAATCGCCTTTGCCGCAAATTCAATCTTATGCCGGATGGCGCTTGGCAGTGAAAATGCGAGCGCTTGGGGATTTACCGCTATTCGATTATCAAGCGCGGCGGCGATGCTTATCGTTATTTTAAGTGCTCAACGATTTTATTTGATAAAGAAAAATCCGGATAGTTTAAAAGCCGTATCAACTGAAAAAGGCAGTATTATCAGCGCCATTTGTTTAGTGATTTATGTACTTGGGTTTTCGCTTGCTTATTTGAGCCTTGATACCGCAACGGGCGCACTGATTTTATTTTCAGCGGTGCAATTGACAATGATGGCTTGGGGCATTTATCAACGCGAGCATTTAAGCCGTTTACAATGGCTGGCGTTTTTGATAGCGCTTTTGGGATTTATTTATTTGATGAGTCCAAGCGCAACGCTGCCATCATCAAGCGCTGCAGGACTGATGGCGATAAGTGGCATCGCTTGGGGTGTTTATAGTATTCGCGGCAAAACTACGTTATCGCCACTTCGAGCAACAGGATTTAACTTTATTTATAGTTTAATTGCCGTGCCGATTTTATTCATCATCGCGGTTATGGCAAAAGAATCGCTGAACTTTCATACCATCTTGCTTGCCTGCGCGTCAGGGGCGCTTGCTTCAGGAGTTGGCTATAGCCTTTGGTATTGGGCTTTGCCAAATTTAAAAAGCTCGCAAGCTGCGATCGTTCAACTTTGCGTGCCAATTATTGCCGCGATTTTGGGCTTTGTGGTACTTTTTGAACACATTACCGGACGCTTTTTGCTCACCAGCACTATCATTTTAGGAGCGGTATTGATTTTTTTAATCAGCCGCCCCAAAATTTTAATCGGTTAAACCTTTAGCGAACTTGATCCCAAAGTTTGCTAAGCCTTTTTTGCGAAACTGCGCCGCGCGTTTTCATAGGCTGAGCAAACAGTTGAATCCGAAACTCCTCAACCATCCAGCGGTAATCGCTGATGGCTTCAAGACTTGCTCGCCCCGCCAAGCGCTCCATGTGCTCATCAAGCTGATAAACGCCTTCCAAATCAGCGTCCAAGTTGTGCTCCAAGCGCTCAAGGCGAATCTCAAGCGCCTCCAAATAGCGCGGATATTGCTGCCAGTGGCTATAATCCATCCGGTAAACAAAGTCGGCTAAATGCAAGTCCTCAAGCTGATCTTCGATATCGTCAATCGACTCACCAAAAATCTCACGGTCGAGCATAAGTAGCCCTTGGCGGATGCGCTGCCAACGAGTGTAAACGGTTTTGAGCGTTTTAATCACCTGCTGACCGACCGATAAAAATTGGCCTAATACGGCGTCACAAGTTTTAGCAAACTCTTTTGGCGTTAACGGCAACTCCTCTGCCAAATTAACCGCTATTTTATCTGCACTTTCTGGCAAATCGCTGCTGTGGTCAAATAATATATAATGCTCCTCTAAAGCGGCATCAAGCGCGGCATCAATCACCACCGTTTTGAGCGCTTCCATATCGCCAAGCGGGGCAAAGGCAAGCTTAAAGGCTTTGTCAATTTGACCGGTCAGCTGCTTTTTTTTGGCGCCAAGTTTTAGTTTAATCAGCGTGAGTACGCCAGTTCGGTGCGCTTGCAAAGCGGCGGTGACATCGGTAAATTGATGAATACTGACCGCACTGCCCTCGCTGTCAGCAACGAGTGCAGCAAATTCCTTAATGACCACGCCAGCATGATGGCGGTTTTTACTAAAGGCAAAATGCTCAGGGAAGCTGTCGTGCGCCCCTTGCTGCTCATTGACCGCTTGCCGAGTTTCGCTGGCATGGCGGATTTGCAGCGTTGGCAGGTCGCGACCTTTTTCAATCAAACGGTTTTTTTCATCAACCACGCAAATTTGCGGCTGCAAATAACGATCAATCGTTGATGGATTAAAGCTTTCAGGCGTTACTGCCATTACGCCGCGGCGATGCAGCGCTTGCGTTAACTGCTTTAGCAAGCCTTGCGAGGCGTTGGGATCAAGCTCATCAAACAAGCTGTCTGCCGTATCTGGAATCGGAACGATTTGGCGGCGAATGTCTTTGGGCAACGATTTGAGCAATTGCAACACCAACTCAAAGCGCCACCCCGGAACGCCCCAAAGCAGCTCAACGGCGTCCAATTGCGGCAGCGCAACAAGTGGAACGCGAATGCTTACGCCATCATCATCGCTCGCAGGGTCAAAGACATAGCTGAGTGGCAGTTTTAAATCGCCCAATTGCCAAACTTCGGGAAAATCGCCCGTCGTTGGTGCTTGGCTGTTCATCACGTCGTCATCGGTGAAAAACAGATATTTGCTGTCCGTTTTTTCAACTTCCGCGCGCCAATCCTCAAAGGCTTTGCGGCTGGCAATGTTTTCAGGGATTTTTTTATCGTAAAACTGGTACAGCGCTTCTTCATCAACCAATAAATCGCGGCGGCGAAGCTTATCTTCAATGCGCTCAACGTGAGCAATTTTATCCAAATTATGCTGTAAAAATGGCGCTTGCCGACCAAAGTTTCCGGTCACCAACCCATCTCGGATAAAGATTTCGCGAGCCTCGGTTAAATTGACCTGCTCATAATTGGTCAATTGCTTACTGATAATAATCAAGCCAAACAAGCTGATTTGCGCGTAAGCTTTGACGCGACCGGTTTTTTTCGACCAATGCGGCTCAAAATAATGGTACTTGAGCAAATTTCCCGCCGCTGAAATAATCCATTCCGGCTCAATTTTAGCAACCGTTCGCATAAATACTTGCGAGGTTTCGACCATTTCAAACGCCATCACCCAAGGCGGCACTTGTTTAAACACTGTACTTGCCGGAAAGATTTTGGCTTTTTGCTGACGGGCTGCCAGATATTCGCCGCGATTTTCGGTTTTATGGGCGATAATGGACAACAGCCCCGTTAACAGCGCTCGATGCAAGTTGGCATATTTGACCGCTTTTAGCGCTTCTTCATCCATCGCATCGTTAACTTTTACCGCTTTGCTATTTTTATCAATGAGCTGCAACTCGCTAACCATCTGCTCAAGCTGGCGCTGCGTTTGTTGCCATTCGCGAAGCCTTGGGAAGCTTAAATAATGCTTTTTAGCAAATTGTTTGCGCTGATTTCCGGACAGTTTGTTGCCGTCCTCATCTTTTTCAAAAACGGCTTTCCAAAGGTTTAAATAAAATAAAAAGTCGGAATCTTCGCCGCGAAATAGCGCGTGTTTTTGGTCAGCTTGGGTGCGCTTATTTGCGGGTCGCTCGCGCGGGTCTTGAACGGCTAATGCGGCTACCACAATAAGCATTTCACGGATACAATCAAAGTCATATCCGGCAACGAGCATTCGCGCAAGGCGTGGGTCAATGGGCATCCGCGCCATTTGCTGACCGATTTTGGTAAGCTGAACGCTACTTTTATTTGAGCGCGCAGCAGGCTTATCACCAAGAGCACCAAGCTCGTTAAGCAGCTTTTGACCGTCGCTAACCAATCGCGTGTCCGGCGGCTCGATAAAATCAAAGTCATCAACTTGACCCAATCGCAAGTTTGCCATTTGTAAAATGACCGACGCCAAATTGGTTCGTAAAATCTCAGGCTCGGTAAATTCAGGACGACCGGAAAAGTCCTCCTCGCTATAAAGACGAATACAAACACCGGGCGCAACCCGACCACAGCGACCTTTACGCTGATTTGCCGCCGCTTGCGAAATCGCCTCAATCGGTAAGCGCTGAACCCGCGAGCGGTACGAATAGCGCGAAATCCGCGCAAATCCTAAATCAATGACGTAGCGAATCCCAGGAACGGTTAGCGCCGTTTCGGCAACGTTGGTGGCAATGACAATGCGCCTGCCGCGACCGGACGGCTGAAAAATGCGCTGCTGTTCTGCAAAGGTTTGCCGTGCAAATAACGGCAGCACCTCAGTATGCTTAGGACCATGACGCTCAAGCACCTCTTGAAGCTCGCGGATTTCAGCTTCGGTTGCCGCAAATATCAAAATATCGGCTTGGTCTGGGTGACCTTTGCTGTGCGCGTCGTTAAAGCACTCCTCAACGGCGGCAACTACCGCTCGCGGCAGATTTTCTTCAAAGTCATCAAAGCTATCATCATCCGAGCTTGCTACCGGCTCGTCAGTCAGCGGTCGGTAGCGAACCTCAACCGGATAGCTGCGACCCTCGACATTAAAAATTGGCGCCGGAATTTGCCGCTTGAGCTTTGGATCATAATGGCTAAAATACTCGCTAAAGCGCGCCGTATCGAGCGTCGCTGAGGTGATAATCACCTTTAAATCAGGGCGTTTTGGCAAAATTTGCTTTAAATAGCCCATGATAAAGTCAATGTTTAAGCTGCGCTCGTGCGCCTCATCGATGATAATAGTGTCATATTTAGATAAAAAGCGGTCATGACCAAGCTCGGCAAGCAAAATCCCATCGGTCATGAGTTTTGCAATCGAGCCACTTGAGCCTTGCTCGTTAAAGCGAACCTTAAAGCTGACCGTTTGCCCAAGCGGCTCGCCAAGCTCTTCGGCAATTCGGTTGGCAACGCTTCTTGCCGCAAGTCGCCTTGGCTGAGTATGACCAATTTGTCCTGTCACGCCGCGACCTGCCAGCATGGCAAGTTTGGGCAATTGAGTGGTTTTACCAGAGCCAGTTTCCCCTGCAACAATAATCACTTGATGGTCAATAATCGCTTGAACCAAATCATCGGCGCGAAGACTTACGGGCAAATCCATATTTAACTTTGCCGAAAGATTTTCAGGAATGCTATCAATTCTTTTTTGAACGGCGATTTGTGAGCGCGTCTGAATCTTGGCAAATTGCGATTGCTTTTTTTCAAGCTCGCCGACGAGCTTTTCGTTGTTGTTTGGATTTTTGCGAATTTGCTGATTGAGCTTACTAATGTCGCGCTCAAGTCTTGATAGATAATGCTTGTCTTTAGCAAGGACGAGCGTATTGGCAAGATCGTTAGTTGCGCTGCCCTGTTGATTTATATTTTGTTGATGAGTTGTTGAACTGTCTGCTTGGTTTGGCGTTGGGCTAGAAATATC
>Ga0308157_10007012_pt1 | contig 13272 bp, 8 predicted proteins | sample PhyBR1_FD_201035 | JGI IMG/M metagenome (GOLD analysis project Ga0308157, IMG submission 201035) | Phyllosphere microbial communities from UC Gill Tract Community Farm, Albany, California, United States - DLSLB.R1 | ecosystem: Host-associated > Plants > Phyllosphere > Unclassified | place: USA...
TGATTCCGGCGAGCTCGGCCGCGGCCGCGTTGCCGCCGATCGCGTAGACCGAGCGCCCGTAGGAGGTGTACTTCGCGATGTACACGAAGACGATCAGCAGCACGACCATCACGATCGCCGCCGTCGGGATCCCGAGGATCGATCCGCCGATCACGTCGAGGAACCCGTTCTCGGGGAGGACGACCGGAAGTGCATCGGTCAGGTACAGACCGAGGCCTCCGAACACGCTCCAGAGCCCGAGGGTGCCGATGAAGGTCGGAACGCCGAACTCGGCGCGCAACCAGCCCGCGAGCGCACCCGCCGCTGTGCCGACGACGAGCGTGAGCACGATCGCTCCCGCCAAGCCGAGCCCCCATTTGCTGCTGCCGAGGGCGACGAGCACGGAGGAGAAGGCGACGGCCGGGCCGATGCTGATGTCGATCTCGCCCGCGATGATGACGAGCGTGACGCCCCAGGCTGCGATGCCGATCGTGGCCGCGTCTCGGAGCATGCCGAGCTGATTGTCGAGGCTGACGAATCCCGCGGCGCTCAGGCCGAGGACGACGTACAGCAGCACGATGGCGACAACGAGGCCGATCTCGTTGAGTCGGTGCGCCGGAAGAGTGCGAGTGCGGCGAGGCGTCTGGGCCGCGCGAGTCGTGGTGATCATCTCTTATCTCTCGTCGTTCGTCTGACGGTCAGTCAGTGGTCATCGCGGCGGCGATGACCGAATCGGTGGTGAGGCGGTCGCCCGTCATCTCGTCGGCGATCCGGCCGTGCCGCAGCACGATCACGCGATCGCAGACGAGGGGCAGCTCTTCGAGCTCGCCCGAGACGAAGACGACGGATGCGCCCTGGTCGGCGAGTTCGCGCACGAGGCCGTAGATCTCCTCTTTGGCCTGCACGTCGACCCCGCGGGTCGGTTCATCGAGCAGCAGGATTCGGCTGCCGGCGTGCAGCCATCTGCCGATGACCGCCTTCTGCTGGTTGCCGCCGCTGAGGTTGACGATCGGGGTGTCCGCGCGGGCCGTCGCGATCGAGAGCTTGTTGATGATCTGTTCCGCGGCCCCGCGCAGCCGGCCCCAGTTGATCGTCGTTCCGGTGCGCACGGCGCCATAGTTCGCGATCGTGATGTTCTCGTCGACGCCGAGCATCGGCACGATCCCCGTGTTCTTGCGATCCTCCGGCGTCATGCCGACGCCGAGCTTCTTCATCGCCGACGGCGTCACGGCGGAAACCCGCTTGCCGTCGATCGATACCTCGCCGGCCGAGGCCTGCGCGAAGCCCGAGATCGCCCGCAGGATCTCAGTGCGGCCTGCGCCCATCAGCCCGGCGATCCCGAGAACCTCGCCCGGATACACATCGAACGAGACGTCGTCGACCTTCGGCGGGACCGACAGGCCCGTGACCGTCAGCAGCGGGGTCACGTCGCGAGCGACGCGACGCGGCTCGGGGCGCTCGACGGACCTCACGGCGTCACCGATCATGAGCGCGACGACGTGCTCGGTGGTGACCTCGGTCAGCTCGACCGTGTCGATCACGCGACCGTCGCGCATCACCGTCGCGCTGCTGGCGACCTGCCGGATCTCGTCGAGGCGGTGACTGACATAGATGACGGCGACGCCGGTCTCGGCGATGCGCCGAACCGTGTCGAGCACAATGGCGACTTCGCCGGCGGCGAGCGCGCTCGTCGGCTCATCGAGGATGAGCAGGCGCGGCGAGCGCCGCACCGCGCGGGCGATCTCGACGAGCTGCTGCTCGGCGAGCGGGAGGTCGCCGACGAGCGAGTCGGCGTTCATCCGCAGCCCGAGGTCGTCGAGCACCGCCTGCGTCTCGCGGCGCATCGCGGCGTAGTCGATCCTCCCCGCACTGCGCGGCCAGACGCCGAGGAACATGTTCTCCGCGATGCTCAGCTGCGGCACGAGGCTGAGCTCCTGGTGCACGGTCTGCACGCCCAGCTCAACGGATCGTCGCACCCCGCCGTCGCCGAGTTCTTCGCCGTCGATGCGCACGGTGCCGGAGTCGGCGTTCTCGACGCCGGACAGTAGGCGGATCACCGTCGATTTTCCGGCTCCGTTGCGGCCGAGCAGCGCGCGCACCTCACCGGCGCGAATCGTCAGATCCGCGTCGGTGAGCGCGTGCACTCCGGCGTAGTGCTTCGTGAGCCCCCGCACGTCGGCGATGATCGCGGGGGAAGACGTCGTTGGTTCCACGGGTTCGTCCTCGTCTCGAAAGTCAGCAGCGGTCGTCGAACGGCGAGTCACGGGATGCCGTCCGGGTGGGTCTCGATCCACTCTTCGCCGTCGGCGCCGGAGACGTACTCGTCGATCGGGGCGGGGACGATCAGCTCGTCCGGCTCATTCCCGTTCAAGATGTCGAGCGTCACCTTGGCGGCCTGTTCGCCCATCTTGATGCCGGAGATATCCGTCACGCCCTTGAGGATCGAGTTGTCGCCGAGCATCGAGGCGGCCTGCGTGCTCATGTCGCCGCCGAAGACGACGACCTGCCCCTCGAGCCCGCGCGCCTTCACCGCGCGCACGGCACCGAGCATCTGCGAGCCGGCCTCGCCGTAGAAGGCGTCGAGATCCGGTGCGGACGTCAGAACCTGCTCGCCGCGCTCGACGGCCTCGTCGAGGGTGAGTCCCTCCTGGTTCGCGACGATCTCGGCGCCCGGCACCTTCTCGAGCAGAGCGGCTTCGAAGCCCTTCCGGCGATCGATGCAGACCTCGAACTGCTCGCAGTTGAGCACTCCGACCTGCGGGTTCTCGATGCCCTCTTCGAGGAAGTAGTCGCCCATCTGACGCCCGGACGCGGCCCCGAACTCCGTGGGGTCGCCCAGGATGTAGGCGGAGACGTACTCCAGTGCCGCCTCGTCGTCGATGCACGTGTTGTAGCAGATCACGGGGACGCCGCTCTCGTGTGCGAGACGGATCGCCGGGATCGACGCGGTCGCGGACGCAGGCGACAGGATCAGCGCATCGGTGTCGACCGAGCTGATCGTGTCGACGAACGTGCTCTCGCGCGAGGCATCGGACAGGATGTTCGTCGAGATGATCTGCGCGTCGCGGGATGAAGCGTCGAACGTCGACTCGAGCCCGCGCTCAACGCCCGCGTAATAGCCCTCCGCGTTGAGGTAGACGACCGCAACGCGGCCGTCCGCGCCGAGCTGGCCGGCGCAGCCGGAGACGCCCAACAGTGCGACCATCGCCAGGCCGGCGGCTATCAACTTCTTTGAGCGCATGCTTCCTCGCCATCGTGCTTCTATGAACGTTTCCAGTGTGCCCGCGCGCATCGCCGGTGTCAACATTAATTAGTAATTAATGCTTTATTCGGTTGATGTGACTCGGAAACGCAGAAGCCGGCCTCCCTATCGGGAGACCGGCTTCATGGCGATGCACGGCGTCGTGCGGGCGGCTCATTCGTAGTCGGGTGCGGCCTCCAGGCCCCAGAAATCCTCGAACGTCTCGTACCCGCCGTCGACGTACGCGGTTGCGAGCTCGACGCCGACGAACCGCATGTGCCACGGCTCGGCCTCGTACCCCGTCGTGCCGGTCTCCGTGCCGGTGTAGCGCACGATCCAGCCGTACGTCGAGGCGTTCTCGGCGACCCATTGGCCCTGAGGCGAGTCGCCGAACTCGTACATGGATCCGCACACGCCCGCCTCGCACGCGACGAGGTCGGCCGCGAGCCCCAGTTGGTGCTCGCTGAAGCCGGGGCGTGCGGACGTCTCGTCGGCCCCGTCCCGTGTGCCGCGCGCCAGAACCTGAGCGTCGTACGCCTCGATCTGAGCCTCGTACGACCGGTACCCGCTCTCGAGCCCGATGTCGCCGACGCCGGCGTTCTGCGCGGCCAGCGTCATCTCGTCGAGCGCCGCGGCGGCCTCCGGCGCGAGGTGCGCCCCGATCGGACTGAACGTCGCGGGCGAGGTGACCTCGGGGGCGAAGTTCTCCGGAGCGATCGGCCGGTGCTTGTTGACGACGACCCAGTTCCAGGCCGGGTGATCCAGCGCGATGCATGCGTCGGCGTCGCCCGATACGACGGCGTCGCGGAAGGCCGCTCCCCCGCCCGCGGCCGTGACCACGGCTTCGGATTCCCCCGAGTCGATCGCCGCTGTCACCTCGTGCGAGCAGAACGGCTCGGCGTCATCCTTTTCCGACGCGTCTGCGGTCGGTTCGGGCGCCGGCGACGACGTCGGATCCGGGACGACCAGCTCGTGCGTCTGCGCGGGACCCGTTCCCGTCGCCTGCGGCTCACTGCCGCTGCCGGTTGCCGACGAGGCGAGCAGCGCGCCCGAGACGATCATCACGCATGCCGACAGCGTCGCGGTGATCGTCGCAACGGCGCGCCTGCGGCGTCGTTCGACCCGCCGGCGCCGCTCGGCCCGGCGCGTTTCCGCCCGAATCGCGCTCGTCACCACGCCATTGTCCCCCGCGTTGTTGTGCTCACGCCGAATACGCAACTCCCCAGCTCAGCTCGCACGACTTCCCAGGCTCGAGCCACGTCAGCGCGCGGCCGGAGTTGAACGCGTCGGTCGGAATCGACATCGGCTCAATCGCCACCGCATAGTCCTGACCGGGGTACGCGTCGGTCGTGAACACCTGCAGGTAGTCGAACCGCTCGTCCTGCCAGATGCTGAGGCGCTGTTCGTCCGGCCCGTCGAGCGTCGTCACGGCGGATCCCGCGATGTCGCGGTCGAGGTCGGCGAAGCCCGTGTCGAGGCTGACGTCGCCGAGGCGCACGCCCTCGCGCAGCTCCTCCTCGACCGCCTCCTCGCCCACGGGAAGCAGGCGATCATCGACGGCGAAGCGCGTGCGCGCCGGAATCGTCAGCACGAGGTCGCGCGGATCCACGCCCTCGATGTGGAAGAACGGGTGCGTGCCGACGCCCAGCGGCGCGGCGTCCGCGCCGACGTTCGTGAAGCGGTGCGTCACGCGGATCCCATCGTCGGTCAGCTCGTATGTGACCGACGTGACGACCGCGAACGGATACCCCTTCTGCGGCACGACGGTCGCGGTGAGCGTCGCGGATCCGTCGCCCTCGTCGACGACGAACGGCGTGTGCTGCAGGAAGCCGTGGATCGCGTTGTCGAGCTTCGGCTCGGACAGGCCGAGCTGCTCGTCGTAGTCGCGCCCGTGCGGATCCGACTGCTGCCAGCGGCCGTCGCGGATGCGGTTCGGCCACGGCGTGAGCACCGTGCCGGATCCGAACGGCGCCTGGATCCCCTGCGGGTACGGCGTGACGACCGACGTGCCGTCGACCGTCAGGCCCCTCAGAGCGGCGCCGACCTGCGCGATGTGCGCGGTCACGTCGCCCCGGGTGAGATGGATCTGCTGACCGGTCGGGTCTACGGGAGTGTGCATGGATCCATTGTGTCGCACGTGCCTGCGACGGAAACGCGGATCGCCCGGCTTCGCGAAGAAGCCGGGCGATCCGCGTTCGTGGGGTGCTTAACCCGCGAGCTCGTCGATCAGCGCGTCACCGGGCTGCGCGTCGCGGAACGGCGCGTCGATCTCGGCGCGGCTGAGCAGCTCGCTCATGCGACGGCGGCGGTTGCGCGGGATCAGCGTGATGACGCGTCCCTCGTTGCCCGCGCGGCCCGTACGGCCCGAGCGGTGCATGTACGTCTTGTACTCGTCCGGCGCGTCGGCCTGCACGACGAGATCGACGTCGTCGACGTGGATCCCTCGGGCAGCGACGTCGGTCGCGACGAGCACGCTCGCGCGGCCCTTCGAGAACCGCTCGATGTTGCGCGTGCGCTTGGCCTGGTTCAGGTCGCCGTGCAGCGCGATCGCGCTGATGTTGGCGTCCTCGAGCTGCTCGACCAGCTCATCCGCGAACGAACGCGTGCGGCTGAAGATGATCGTGCGGCCCTCGCGGCCCGCGATCTGCTCGATGACGTCGCGCTTGGAGCGCTGGTCGATCACGAGGACCTGGTGGTCGATCGTGCCCGAGTCCTGGTCCTCACCGGCGACCTCGTAGACCTGCGGGTCCTTGAGGAACTCGTCGACGAGCGCCGAGACCTCGCGGTCGAGCGTGGCGCTGAAGAGCAGCTTCTGGCCGTCCTTCTTCGTCATGCGCAGGATCTCCTGCACCGGCTCGAGGAAGCCCAAGTCGCACATGTGGTCGGCCTCGTCGAGCACCGCGATCTGGATCTGGCTCAGGTCGAGCTTGCCCTGACGCTCGAGGTCCTGGATGCGGCCCGGCGTGCCGATGATGATGTCGACGCCCTTGCGGAGCGCTCCGACCTGCTTGCCCTGGGGCACGCCGCCGTAGATCTGCGTGGTGAACAGGCCGACGCTGCGGGCGATCGGCTGCACCGTGCGGTCGATCTGCAGTGCGAGCTCGCGCGTCGGGGCGACGATGAGCGCCTGGGGGCTGCGACCGTACGTGCGCTCGCCGCCCGTACGGGTGCGCAGGATCGCCTCGACCAGCGGAGCGCCGAAGGCGATCGTCTTGCCGGATCCGGTGCGACCGCGGCCGAGCACGTCCTTGCCGGCGAGGATCGGACCGATCGTCGCGGCCTGGATCGGGAACGGGCTCGGCGCACCGAGCTCGAGGAGCGCGCGGCAGATGTTGTCGCCGAGACCCAGGTCGCTGAACGACTGGCCCTCGACCTGCTCGGCGGCTACCGAGTCGGCCGTGAGGCGCTCGTGCACGACGTCGATGTGCGCTTCCTGCTTCGCGGTGCGCTGCGGCGCCTCGCGGCGATCCTGCCAGGCGTTCTGCGTGCGGGGGCTGTCGCTGCGCTTGTCGTCGCGGCGGTCGTCACGCTTGTCGTCGAAGCGGCGGGGTGCGCGGTCGCCTCGGTCGAAGGAACGTCCGCCGCGGTCGTCGCGGTTGAAGCCACCACGGTTGTCGCGGTTGAAGCCACCACGGTCGCCTCGGTCGAACGAGCGGGGGGCGCGGTCGTCACGGTTGAAGCCGCCACGGTTGTCGCCACCACGATTGTCGCCACCGCGGTTGTCACGGTCGAACGAACGGCCGCCGCGGTCGTTACGGTTGAAGCCGCCACGGTTGTCACGGTCGAAGGAACGTCCGCCACGGTCATCGCGGTTGAACGTCCGGCCACCACGGTCGTCACGGTTGAAGCCACCACGGTTGTCGCCACCGCGGTTATCGCGGTCGAACGAACGGGCACCGCGGTTGTCGCGGTTGAAGCCGCCACGGTTGTCGCCACCGCGATTGTCACGGTCGAACGAGCGGGCACCGCGGTCATCGCGGTTGAACGTGCGGCCGCCGCGGTCATCGCGGTTGAAGCTTCCGCGGTTGTCGCGGTCGAACGAGCGTCCGCCACGGTCGTCACGGTTGAAGCTGCGGTCACCGCGGTTGTCGCGGTCGAAGGAACGGCCACCGCGGTCGTCGCGGTTGAACGTGCGGCCGCCACGGCTGTCGCCACCGCGGTCATCGCGGCGGAAGCCGCCTTCGCGGGGAGCGCCCTGGCGCTGGTCGCGATCGTCCTGGTTCCAACGCGGCTTACGGGATCCGCCCTTCGACGCGTACTTAGGGTCGAAGTTCTTGGCGGGGCGTCCGCCGGAGGGCATCTTGTTTTTGGGCATGCTTGATACACGCACCTTCCATAGGTGTTATGCGGCCATGACAGGACACGCAAACACCCGCGTGTACGACGCGGTATCCCTCAGCCGACCTTTCTACGTTACATGTTCGCCCTGGGAGAAGTCCGGGTATGGTCGAAGATTTCTCCGCGAACGGGTCGGCCGCGGCGGGCTTCACCGGACCGCCCCGTCGGAGACGAGCCACAGCTGCGGAAGAGATCGAGGTTTCGCTCCGCAGTTGAGGCTCGTTTCCGCTCGAATCGGCAGACGCTGGCGATCCCGACCCGTAGCGCTTCGCGCGGAGCTGAGCCATATCTGCGGAGGCTATCGCCGATCTGCTCCGCAGTTGAAGCTCGTCTCCTCCCGAATGGCTCGCTCACGCCGCGAGGTGGAGGCCGCGCGCGATGGCACCGAGGATCAGATCCTGCACCACATGCCACTCGTGCATCAGTTGCCAGTACGACACGCGGATCGTGTGGTAACCAGCGAGACGCAACCGCGCATCGTGCTTGTTGTCGCTCGTTCGCTGCTGGTCGACGTGGTGGCCGCCGTCGACCTGGATCACGAGTCGGTCGCCGATCAGAAGGTCGACCCGATGGCCAAGAACCATGATCTGCCGCCTCATCGGCAGCCCGAGCCACGTCAGCCGGACAAACAGGATCGACTCGGTTCCCTCGTCTGCGAAGGGCCGAGCATCATCGAGGATCCGCAGGCTCCGGGCCGAAAGCGGAAGCGTGCGCATGGTGTCGGGTGTGATCTGCTTGCGACGGATCGCTGACTCCCAGATCGTCAGCGCCTGCTCATAGGGCTGGCAGTTCGCGACGATCGAGAGCAGATTCGGCACCGAATCGACGAGCGTACCGGGCGCGCGAAGGATCATCGGCTCACACCAGTGGATCCGCGCACGGATCCCGTCCGCCGGCCGAGCATGCGGAGAGACGGCGACGTGGAACGTGTCGTCGCCGACATCCCACAGGCCTCGCCGTGCTGCCGCGGTCACGCAGGTGAGTATGACGCGCGACTGCGCCGCCCGGATGAGGACCGGATCCGCGCTGGGCAGCGCGACCCAACCACGGCTAGGTCGCACCAGCCGGCCGGCACCGACCGCCCGTTTGATCCGCGCGGTCGCCACCCCGCTGTCGACTAGCTTCGTCGTCAACATCACCCCGCCCGCCTGGCGGACCCTCGATTCGATATCCATGCCAGGCGACGATGCCGAAACCCGGATCCGTTCGTCGGACAGAGTCCGCCGAACGTCAGATAACTTCGCAGATCTGCCGATTGTGAGCGCGCTGACCCCGCGGTCGCGTATGGATGTCCACGCGGAAATGAGCCACAACTGCGGAGGTGCTCCGACATTTGCTCCGTGACGGTGGCTCATCTCCGTTCGCGCGGATCAGCGATGCGCAGCTCGAGGAGGGGGCGAGCCCCGCGCAGCGCAATACCACGCCGACGGAAACGAGCCACAACCGCGGAGAAAGTCCGTGATGTGCTCCGCAGTTCTGGCTCTTCTCCGCTCGAGCGGCAGGGCTTGCGGGAGTTGAGCGCTTGGCGCATAGTTCAGGGCTCGACTCCGACCGAACGGGTCAGCCTCGGCGGCGGCGCAGGGGCGGGGCGGTGGGGATGCCCGGCGACTGCTCGGGCATCTGCACCCGCACCGTCACGATCGGGGCGGATCCCTCCGGCGCGCCCGGCTGGTGCACGTCGACCACCGTCTGCGCCGACGTCGTCGGGGCGGCGTCGTACCTCACCGGCACCACCTGGTGCGCCTCGTGAGCGACGACCGCCGTGGATCCTGTTGTGCGCGCCGACTCCGGCGCAGGATCCGGCGTCACTTCGCCCGGCAGCGCGTGCGCGGCGTCCTGAGCGTCTCCCGGGCCGTCCGGGCCGTCGGACGGATCCGTCGGCCCGCCGCCGCGACGCTTCTCGCGGCGCTCCTTCGCACCCTCGACGAGGTTGTACAGCGTCGGCAGCACGATGAGCGTCATGAAGGTCGACGACACGAGTCCGCCGATCACGACGATCGCGAGCGGCTGCGAGATGAAGCCGCTGTGGCCCGTGATCCCCAGCGCCATCGGGATGAGGGCGAAGATCGTCGCGAGCGCCGTCATGAGGATCGGGCGCAGACGCATCGAGCTTCCGGCCATCGTCGCGTCGTGCGCGTTCAGGCCGTGGTGCGATCTGTATTGGTTCACGAGGTCGACGAGCACGATCGCGTTCGTCACGACGATGCCGATCAGCATGAGTACGCCGATGAGCGATGCGACGCCGAGCGGCACGCCCGTGATCACCTGCAGCAGGATCGCACCGGTCGCCGCGAACGGCACCGAGATGAGCAGCAGCAGCGGCTGCCGCAGCGACTTGAAGGTCGCGACCATCACGATGTAGATGATGAGGATCGCGGCGAGCATCGCCAGCCCGAGCTGCTCGAACGAGGCCGCCTGATCCTCGGCGACGCCGCCGATCGACGCCCGCGTGCCGTCGGGCAGCTCGGTGTCGTCGACCGCGGCCTGCACCGACGCCGTGGCCTCGGCGAGGTTGTCGCTCGCGGGCGTGATCGTGATCGTCGCCGTGCGCATGCCGTTCTGCGTCGTGATCGACGCGGGGCTCGAGCTCTGCTCGACCGTCGCGATGTCCTGCAGCTCGACGACGCCGGCCGCGGTCGGGATCTCCATCGCGCGCAGCTCGTTCGCTGTGGCGGGCGGGTCATCGCTCGCGATGTAGACGGTGGTGGAGGTGCCGTCGAGCTCGACGGATCCCGAGTCGGACGGCTGCATCGCGCCGTTCACCATGGCACCGACCGCGGCCTCACTCAGGCCCGCCTCGGCGGCCTTCTGCCGATCGACGTCGACCGCGATGTACGGCATCTCGGCCTCGAGGTTGTTCGTGGGGGCCTTGATTCCGTCGCGCCCGTCGAGCGAGGTCATGAGCGCCTCGGTGGCACTGCGAACATCGTCGTCGTTCGCGCCCTCGACGTTCACCGTGATGTCGCTCGACATGCCCATGCCGGCCGCGGCCTGCACGGTGATGTCGCCGACGTCCTCGAGGCCCGCGACCGCGTCTTCGAGGTCGGCCTGGATCTGCCCCTGATCGACGTCGGGATCCGTCATCACGGAGAACGTGATGCCGCTGCCGGCCATCAGGCTCGCGATGCCGCCGCCCGAAGCGGATCCGATCGTCACCTGAACGTTCTCGACACCGTCGACGCCGGCGAGCAGGTCCTCGACCTCGCCCGCCGCCTCGTCCTGCGCCTCGAGGCTGGCCGTCTCGCCGAGATCCTGCGTCACGGTGAGCGAGTTCTGGCCCGTATCGCCGAGGAAGTTCACCTTCATGAGCGGGGCGAGAGCGATCGTGGCGATCAGCACGACGACCGCGATCCCGAGGGTCGACCAGGAGTGCTTGAGGGTCCACGCGAGGATCGGCTGGTACGCCTTCTGCAGGCGCGTCTTCGGCGCATCGGGATGCTCGGGATCGATCGACTGACCGCTCTCGGTCACCAGCGGCTTGCCCGGCTTCATGAACCAGTACGCGAGCACCGGAACGATCGTCAGCGCGACCAGCAGCGACGCGAGCATCGCGATCGTGACGGTCATCGCGAACGGCCGGAACAGCTCGCCGACCATGTCGCCGACGAAGACGATCGGCAAGAACACCGCGACCGTCGTGATGGTCGACGCCGTGATGGCGCCCGCGACCTCGCGCACGGCGAGGCGGATCGAATCGCCCTTGTCGGATCCCTCAACGTAGTGTCTCTTGATGTTCTCGATGACGACGATCGAGTCGTCGACGACGCGACCGATCGAGATCGTGAGCGCACCGAGTGTGAGCATGTTCAGCGAATAGCCGAACGCCTGCATGCTCGCGAATGTCACGAGCACGCTCGTCGGGATCGAGATCGCCGTCACGAGCGTCGAGCGGATCGACATGAGGAACACGAGGATCACGACGACCGCGAACACGAGGCCGAGCAGGCCCTCGACGGCGAGCGTCTCGATCGACTGCGTGATGAACGGCGCCTGGTCGAAGACGACCGTGAACTCGACGCCGGAGAGCTGCTGCTGCGCATCATCGAGCGCGGCGAGCACCCCCTCCGAGACGTCGACCGTGTTGCCGTCGGGAAGCTTCGTGACCGAGATCGAGATCGCGTCTTCGCCGTTCACGCGCGAGATCGATGTGATGGGGTCGTCCTCGACCTCGACCTGGGCGACATCGGCGATCGTGAAGGTCTCGGGCTGGGTGACCTCGCCCGTCTCGGGATTCACCTCGGGCTGCGCATTCGAGATCAGCGGCAGCTCGCGGATGTCGTCCACCGAGGTGAGCTTCACGCCCGTCTGCACGGTCAGCGTCTCGCCGTCCTCGGTGATGTCGCCGCCCGGGAACAGGTTGCCGTTCTGCTCGAGCGCATCGCTGATCGCCTGCTGCGTGACACCAGCCTTCTGCAGGTTGCCAGGAACCGGGGTGATCGTGATGCGCTGTCCGGCCGCGCCGGCCACCGACGCGGATCCCACACCCTCGACGTCTTCGACCTCGGGCAGGACGATGTTCTCGAGGTCGTCCTTCGCCGTCGCGGGGTCGTCGAAGCCCGATACGGCAACCTGGATCACGGGCAGGTCGTCGAGCGAGATCGCCACGACCTGCGGATCCACCGACTCGGGCAGCTGGCTGCTGATGCGGCTGATCGCCTGCTGCATCTTCTGCTCAGCCGTTGCCATGTCGGTGCCGTAGTCGAACATCGCCTGCACCATCGACACGTTCGACGAACTCGTCGCCGACGTCGAGTCGAGACCGGGAACGGCCTGGATCGCTTCCTCGATCGGCGTCGAGACATCCTCCTCGACGACCTCGGGAGAGGCGCCGGGGTAGGTAGTCGAAACGATGAGAGCGGGCAGCTCCATCGTCGGGATCAGCTCCTGCTTCAGGCTCGTCAGCGACACCCCGCCGACGATCGCGACACAGATCGTGATGAGCGCGATGAGGGCGCGGTTCTTCAGGCTGAGGACGGAGAGTTTCGACACAGGGGATCCCTCGGGTGCTGGCAGCTTCGATACACAGACGTATCCGCAGCTGTCAGTTTGTCACGCGCTCGCTATGTGCGTGCCGCGAATGACGAGAGATCAGCCCCTGGTATGACGCGTCACGACTCGTCGAAAACGGGGGCGTCGTCGTCGACGGGCTCACCGAGCGGCACCACGAGCAGCGGGCGGTGCTGACGGTGCGACAATCGCACGGCGACGGATCCGGTGAAGAACTCGCGCAGCGACTCGCCGAAGCCGCGCTTGCGCGTGCCGATCACGATGAGCGGGGCGTCGATCTTGTTCGCGAAGTGCTTGATCGCGAGCGCCGGATCGCCGACGAGCTGCGTCGTCGACCACGTGACATTTCGTCCCTCGAGGGCCTTCGACACTTGCGATGTCACCTCGGCGAGCTCCTCGACACCGGCATCGACGTTGATGTCGATCGGCGCGGTGTGCGGGGCACCATCAGGATCTTCATAGGTAACGAACCGCGTCACGTCGACGTGCACCACGGCGAGCTGCGCGCCGAGGAGTTCGGCATAGCGCGCGGCCTCTGTCACGACGCGCGCGGGGGAATCCGGAATGACCGCCGCGATGACGGCGCCGTGGGGCGCCTCAACAGGCGTGTCAGAGGAGTTCTGGGCATCAGACATGACTGCTTCCTTCCCGCCGGCGGAGCTTGCCGTTCAGGCCCCGTGGTACCCTAAAGCTTACTCTTTCCGGTA
>Ga0308157_10007014_pt1 | contig 13270 bp, 9 predicted proteins | sample PhyBR1_FD_201035 | JGI IMG/M metagenome (GOLD analysis project Ga0308157, IMG submission 201035) | Phyllosphere microbial communities from UC Gill Tract Community Farm, Albany, California, United States - DLSLB.R1 | ecosystem: Host-associated > Plants > Phyllosphere > Unclassified | place: USA...
GAGTAGCCGCCCAGCACCTGGGCGGTCTGCATCACCTGCTCCTGGTAGACCATGATGCCGTAGGTCTCGGCCAGCACCTTCTCGACCATGGGGTGCGGGTACTCGACGACTTCACGGCCGTGCTTGCGCGCCACGAAGCTGGGAATCAGGTCCATGGGACCGGGTCGGTACAGCGCGTTGAGCGCGATCAGGTCTTCCAGGCGGCTGGGCTTGGCGTCGCGCAGCATGCCCTGCATGCCGCGGCTTTCAAACTGGAACACTGCCTCGGTCTTGCCTTCGGAGAACAGCTTGTAGGTCGGGTGGTCGTCGAGCGGAATGCGCTCGAAGGCGAAGTTCTCCTGGCCCTTGTGGCGCTGCATGATGAATTCGCGCGCGATTTCCAGGATGGTCAGCGTGGCCAGGCCCAAGAAGTCGAACTTCACCAGGCCGATGTCCTCGACGTCATCCTTGTCGAACTGGCTCACGGCCGAGTCGCTGCCCGGCTGCTGGTACAGCGGGCAGAAGTCGGCCAGCCGGCCCGGGGCGATCACCACGCCGCCGGCATGCATGCCGATGTTGCGCGTCATGCCTTCGAGGCGCTGGGCCATCTCGATCAGCGTCTTGACGTCCTCTTCCTTCTCGATGCGCTCGGCGAGCAGGGGCTCGGCCTCGATCGCATAGGTGTACTTGTCGCCTTCCTTCTTCGGATTGGGCGGGTACTTGAGCGTGACATGCAGGCCGGGCTTGTTCGGGATCAGCTTGGAGATGCCGTCGCAGAACATGTAGCTCATGTCGAGCACGCGGCCCACGTCGCGGATGGCGGCGCGCGCGGCCATTGTGCCGAAGGTCGCGATCTGGCTCACGGCGTCGCGGCCGTAGCGCTGCTTGACGTAGTCGATCACGCGGTCGCGGTTGGACTGGCAGAAGTCGATGTCGAAGTCGGGCATCGACACCCGCTCCGGGTTCAGGAAGCGCTCGAACAGCAGGTTGTATTCCAGCGGGTCGAGATCGGTGATGTTGAGCACATAGGCCACGAGCGAGCCCGCGCCCGAACCCCGGCCGGGCCCTACCGGGCAGCCATTGTTCTTGGCCCACTTGATGAAGTCGCCCACGATCAGGAAGTAGCCCGGAAACCCCATCTTCAAAATGGTGTTGAGCTCGAACTCGAGGCGCTCGACATAGCGCGCGCGCTGCGCATCGCGCTTGGCGACATCCGGATAGAGCAGCGCCAGCCGCACTTCAAGCCCGTCAAACGACTCCTGGCGGAAGAACGACTCCATGGTCATGCCCTCAGGCACGGGGAAGTTGGGCAACTGCGGCGCGCCCAGCACCAGGGTCAGGCTGCAGCGGCGCGCGATTTCCACGCTGTTTTGCAGCGCCGAGGGCAGGTCGGCAAACAGCGCCTGCATTTCGGCCTGGGTCTTGAAATGCTGCTCGCGCGTGAAACGGCGCACGCGCTTGGGGTTGCCGAGGATCTCGCCTTCGGCAATGCACACGCGCGCCTCATGGGCCTCGTAATCGTCGGGGCCGGCAAACTGGATCGGATGGGTGGCGACCACCGGCAGGTTCAGACGCGCCGCCAGCTGCACCGCGGCGATGACATGGGCTTCGTCGTCGGCACGGCCTGCACGTTGCAACTCCATGTAAAAGCGGTGCGGAAAGAGCGTGGCCAGCCGCAGCGCCACATTTGCCGCCCCGGTCAGGTCGCCGCGCATCAGCGCCTGGCCCACGGGCCCGGCCTGAGCGCCCGACAGCACGATCAGGCCCTCGCCCAGCTCCTGCAACCAGTCCCAGGTGTAGACCGCCTGGGATTTGACGACATTGCGCGTCCAGCCCCGGGCCAGCAGCTCGCACAGGTTGTGATAGCCGACCTTGTTCTGCACCAGCAGGATCACGCGCGACGCGGCCGCGCCCTCTTCGCCCTCGAGCTGGATCTCGGTGCCCAGCACCGGCTTGACGCCCTTGCCCCGGCCCTCCTTGTAGAACTTGATGGCACCGAACATGTTGTTGTAGTCGGTGAGTGCCATCGCCGCTTGCCCGTCGGCTGCGGCTGCCTTGATGATGGAATTGATACGGGTGGTTCCGTCGACGACGGAAAACTCGGAGTGCAGGCGCAAATGAACAAACATGGGCAGCATTGTAGAAAGGCCGGCGGCCCGCGGCGCAAAGCCGGCGCCCGCAGGCCCCGCGCGGCGCGGGCCTTTGCGGACATTACAATGGCTTATCCTCAGCCTTCAACGGCCAAGGCACTCCCGTGGAGCGCCTCATACCAGATGCCCCTTATTGCCAGAAAGCTTGCTGCCATGCTGCGTTTGTCCTCGCCTCTTCTCCCTGCCGTGCTCGTTGCGGGCTTGTTGGCGGCCTGCTCCAGCACCCAGGAAGATCCCACCGCGAAGTGGACTCCCGACCGGATCTACACCGAAGCGCGTGACGAAGTCTCGGCCGGCTCCTTCGACAAGGCCGTGCCGCTGTTTGAAAAGCTCGAAGGCCGCGCGGCCGGCACGCCGCTGGCCCAGCAGGCCCAGCTGGAGAAAGCCTACGCCCAGTACAAGGCCGGTGACAAGGCCCAGGCCCAGGCCACGCTGGACCGCTTCCTGAAGCTGCACCCGGCCAGCCCGGCCACCGATTACGCGCTCTACCTCAAGGGCCTGGTGAACTTCAACGACAACCTGGGCATGTTTGCCTGGCTGTCGCGCCAGGACCTGTCGGAGCGTGACCAGCAGGCTGCCAAGGATTCGTACGAGTCCTTTCGCACCGTGGTCACACGCTTTCCCGAGTCCAAGTACGCGGCGGATTCGCGCCAGCGCATGACCTATATCGTCAATTCGCTGGCGCAGTACGAAGTGCATGTCGCACGCTACTACTACGACCGCGGTGCCTATGTGGCGGCCATCGGCCGCGCGCAGTCGGCGCTGACCGACTACCAGGGCGTGCCCGCGGGGCGCGAAGCGCTGCAGATCCTGGTGAAGTCCTACGATGCGCTTGGCATGACCCAGCTGCGCGATGACTCCCAGCGCGTGCTCGACACCACCTACCCCGCCGGCACCACCGCGGGCGCCACCGGCGTCACGAAGAAGTCGGGTCCGTGGTGGAAGATCTGGTAAGCGCCAGCGCGGTCAGCGCCGCGTCGTAATCGGCCGCGGTCTGCAGGCGGCGCATGGGCGGCAGCGCCGCGAGCAGCCGCCGACCATAGGGCTTGGCGATCAGCCGGGTGTCGGCGATGACCAGCACGCCCTGATCGGTTTCCCGCCGTATCAGCCGCCCCGCGCCCTGCTTCAAGGCCATCGCCGCCTCGGGCAGCATGTAATCGCGAAACGCATTGCGCCCCACGGCTTCGAGCTGCTGCGAGCGCGCCTCGACCAGCGGGTCATCGGGCGGGGGAAACGGCAGCTTGTCGATCACCACCAACTCCAGCGCATCGCCGGGCATGTCCACGCCTTCCCAGAAAGTGGCTGACGCGACCAGGATGCAGCCCTTGCCGGCGCCCTGCCGCCCGGCACGAAAGCGTTCCAGCAGCACCTGCTTTGGCGCCTGGCCCTGGACCAGCACTTCCAGGTCCGAGAACAAGCCGAATTCCGCCTGCAGCGCCGCGCCTATCAGCTGCAGCGCCTTGGTGGTGGTGGTCAGCACCAGCGTGCGCCCGCCCAGCACTTCGGCCGAGCGCTGCACCAGGGCCGCGACCGCGGCGCTGTGCGCCGGCGTGCCGGGCGCCGGAAACTCCGGCGGCACATAGACCGCGGCCTGACGGGCGTAGTCAAACGGGCTGTCGACGCGCAGCACGCGCGCATCGCGCAGGCCGCAGGGCTCGGTGAACCAGCTCAAGTCGGCGTCATCGCCCAGCGTGGCCGAGGTGAAGATCCACGCGCCCGGCCGCGGCGCGCCCTCGCCCGGTGCCTGGCCCTCCTGCAGCAGCCGGGTGCGCACGATATGCGCAATGCTCAGCGGCGACTCGATCATGCGCAGATGGCGGCTGCCGATATCGAGCCAGCGCACGCTGTCGTCGCTGCTGGTCCTGCCGAACGAGGCGAGCCGGCGCAGCAGCGCCTCGCCGCGCGCATAGAGCTGGCGCAGCTCGGCCGCCATTTCCTCCACGCCGCCCAGCGTCACCAGCGCGGCATGCAGCGCCTGGCCCAGCGCCGAAAACGCGCCTTGCCAGGCCAGCGCATCGAGCCCGTCGGGCACCGGGCCCAGCCAGCGCAGGCGCTGGCCCGCGGCCGAACGGCCCGCCGCCAGGCGCAGATCGCGCACGGTGCGCTCCAGATCGGCGCTGAGCTGCATCCAGTCGCCCATGCCGCGCGCATGCTCCAGCGTCTGCGCCAGAAAGTCGCGGCCAAAGCCTTGCAGCTGCGCCGTGCCGACCAGCGTGCCCGCGAATTGGATGCCGGTTTCATTCAGTTGGTGCGCTTCGTCAAACACCACTACGCCCACCGACGGCAGCAACTGGGCCACGCCCGATTCACGCACTTCCAGATCGGCAAAGAACAGATGATGGTTGACGACCACCACATCGGCCACGAGCGCCGCGCGCCGCGCCACATTCAAGTGACAGGGCTCGAACTGCGGACAGGCGCTGCCCAGGCAGTTGTCGCGCGTGGAGGTGACCAGCGGCCAGACCGGCGAATCCTCGCCCACCGACGACAGCTCGGCGAGATCGCCGGTGCGCGTGACCCGCGACCATTCCTCGACCTGCGCCAGCGTACGCAGCAGTTGCGGATCCTGCGGTGCGGCCCGGCCAGGTGCGGCCCGGCCAGGCGCGGCCCCACCCTGGCGCGCCAGGCCCAGATGGTGCTGGCACAGATAGCTGGGCCGGCCCTTGAGCTGGGCCATGCGCAGCGGCAGGCCCAGCATTTGGGCCAGGCTGGGCAGGTCGCGCGAGAACAGCTGGTCCTGCAAGGCCTTGGTCGCCGTGGACACCAGCACGCGCTGGCCGCTGAGCAGCGCCGGCACCAGATAGGAATAGGTCTTGCCCACGCCCGTGCCCGCCTCGACCACCAGCACGCCGCCGTCGGCAATGGTTTCGGCCACCGCCATGGCCATTTCGGTCTGCCCGCCGCGCGGGCGGAAATGCGGCTGGGCCCGCGCAATCACGCCGTCCGCAGAGAATGCCGTCTGCACGGCGGAGAAAAAATCGTTCACGCCGCTCCTGGTTGCGGTTCACACGCTGATACCGCTGCAATTCTAGGAGCTTGTCCGGCGGGCTGCGCAAAAGGGGCATGCATGGGCAATGCATGCTCGAATACCCACGGCGCCGCAGGGCATAGGCCGTCCCCATGGCGTCGCATCGCTGCCAGAATGCGCATCCTCCAGTACGCTGGAGGACTGCATGTGCTTGCTGCGCGCGGACACTCCACGACACTCCACCATAGGCACGGCGACAAACACTGCTTTTTTCCGTCCTGCCCCACTCGCCTGCCGCTAGCAACGACCCTGATCCCGTGTTTGCCCATATCGACCGCCTGTTCCTGCTGATCATTCCCGGCTGCATGCTGCTGCTGGGCGCAACGCTGCTGGGCTGCTGGCTGATGCAGCGTCGGCATCGCCACCTGCTGTGGGCCGCGAGCAGCTATGCACTGGTCGGCTGCGCGCTGGCCTGGCAGACGCTGATGCCGCCGGACGACCTGCACCGCTGGGCGGTGGTGACCGGCGTGATGTATCTGTTTGGCGCCTGGTGTTTCGCGCGTGGTCTCGCCGGCTATTACGGCACCTCGGCCCACCCGCGGCTCGGGCTGGCCATAGGCGCCGTGGTGCTGACGGCGATGTATTACTACAGCCAGGTCGTGCCCGATATCTGGCCGCGCCTCTACTGGCTCAACGCCGGCCTGGGCCTGCTGCAGTTGCTGCCGGCGCCGCACATCCTGCGCCTGCGTCCGGCCTCGGGCTGGCTCGAGCGCACCATGTACTGGTCCTATATCGCGTTTGCGGTCAACACCTGCATCCGCCCGCTGCTGTCGTTGGCGCTGGCCAACATGGCCGAAGGCCAGCGCGCCTTTGGCTCCTACTGGCTGCTGATGCTCGCGACAACGCTGCTGTTCTCGCTGCTGTTTGCCATGCTGCTGCTGGCCAACACGGTGCGCGACGCCATGAGCGCCTTGCGCGCCGAACGCAATGTCGACCCGCTGACCGACCTGCTCAACCGGCGCGCCTTCCAGGAAGCGGCCGAACCGCTGTTGCGCGACACGCGGCTGGGCCCATGGACGCTGCTGATCGGCGACGTTGACCACTTCAAGCGCGTCAACGACCGCTGGGGCCATGCGCGCGGCGACCGCGTGCTGCAGTCCGTGGCGCGCGCGCTGAGCCAACAGGTGCGCAACGGCGATCTGGTCGCGCGTTTTGGCGGCGAGGAATTCGTATTGCTGCTGCGCACCGACCTGACCGATGCGGAGCGCATTGCCCAGCGCATTCGCAGCCAGTTGAGCGAGGACGAGCACCTGCTGCCCAATGGCGAGCGCCTCACCATCAGCTTTGGCATTGCCCCCATTGCCGATGCAAGCCAGCTGTCCGCGGCACTGTCGCATGCCGACGGCCTGCTCTACCAGGCCAAGAAGGCGGGCCGCGACCGCGTGCTTGTCGCCCGCCCGGCGCCGCACATCGAGACGCTGTAACAGCTTGTACGAGGCGCGGCGAATATCCTATACTGGCAGCTTGGGTTCGCTCGACATCCAAGGCGTTGATCGGCAACCAGAGGCGGGCGTAGTTCAATGGCAGAACTTCTGCTTCCCAAGCAGATAGCACGGGTTCGATTCCCGTCGCCCGCTCCAGAATATCCCGCGTCCTATGCGACGGCGGCGCAGTGCATGCGCTGCGCGCATTGCGGCGCACCAGACCCCTTCCCACTACGCTCGACGAACTTGCAACGCGCCGGCGTTACCAACACTGCGTCAATGCCGGAGAACCCATGCCATTCAGTCAATTGAGCAGTGCCTTCCTGTTGAGCCTTGTGGTCAGTACTCCTGCCTGGGCGGTCTATAAATGCCAGGAGCCGACTGGCCGCACATCCTTTCAGCAATCCCCTTGTGCGGATGGCGCAGCCGGCGAGAGGCTGCATGTGCAGCCGGCATCGGGCCCTTCTGCACCCGCGCAGATGACCGTGCCACTGGTGTCGGGTGCCGATGCGCCGCCGATGACGGAGACAGACCGGCTCAATGCGCAGGCGCTACGGCTGGCCAGGGAAAATCGTCTGTCCACGCTGAACAACCTGACCATTGGCGCGGCCCAGGGCGAGATTCTGCGCGCGCGCGAGCGCTGCCAGGCGGAGATCAACGCACTGCGCAATCGCAAGGGCCAGGCCACCCACGATCTGGCAGGTGCGACCTGGGAGCAGTCGCTCAGCAGCGAAATGCAGGCAGTGGCCGCGCAGTGCGATACCGAGCAACGGCGACTGCAGGCGATATTCGACCGCTACATGGCGGAAAAGCAGGACATTGAACGCGAGCTTGCCAAGCCCTAGGGATTCTCGGCACAAATCGCTGCGGCCTTGGGGCGGGTATCAGCATTGGACGACAGACAAGCGGCAGCTGACTTGCGACCCTAGGCATCTTTGCCAACCAACGCAGGAGCGCGCATGCCGTTTGTCAATCTTCCCCAATACGCTGGCCAGGATCTGCAGCTGCACTATCAGGACTTCGGCCAGGGCAAGCCCGTGGTGCTGATCCATGGCTGGCCGCTGAGCGGCCGCACCTGGGAGCCCCAGGTGGGACCGCTGGTACAGGCGGGTTTTCGGGTCATCACCTATGACCGCCGGGGTTTCGGCCATTCGACCCAGCCCTGGGAGGGCTATGACTACGACACGCTGGCCCAGGATCTGCACATCCTGCTCAATGACCTGAATCTGCACGAAGCCACGCTGGTGGGCTTTTCCATGGGCGGCGGCGAAGTGGCGCGCTATGTCGCCAAATACGGCACCGGGCGCGTGGCCAAGGCGGTGTTTGCCGCCGCCGTGCCGCCGTTTCTGTTCAAGACCGATGACAACCCCGAAGGCGCGCTCACGGACGCCGATGTCGAGGCCAAGCAAAAGGGCGTGCGCGACGACCGGCTGGCCTTTCTCGACGAGTTCACGCAGAAGTTCTTCACGCCCAAGGGCGGGACACTGGCGGTGAGCGAAGCCCAGCGCGAATATGCCAAGACCATTGCCGCGTTTGCCTCGCCCCAGGGCACGCACGACTGCGTGGCCGCGTTCTCGCGCACCGACTTCCGCGAAGACCTGAAGAAGTTCACCATCCCCACGCTCGTGATCCACGGCGACAGCGACCAGACCGTGCCGTTCGAGGTCAGCGGCAAGCGCACCCACGCGGCCATCGCCGGCAGCGAGCTGCACCTGATCCAGGGCGGGCCCCATGGCTGCAACCTGTCGCATGCGGCGGAGTTCAATCAGGCCTTGATCGATTTCCTGCAGCGCGGCTGACGCAGCCCGCAAGCCGGCGAGCCGGCCACGCTGAACCACTGTCAGCGTCGCCGCGCAAGACCTCGGCCGGCGGCCTTATCCAGATGGGCGCGACCTCCAGGCATGCTGGAAGCCCTGTGCCCGGTGGACCGGGCCCGCTGGAAAGGCCTTGCCATGCACCTCTTGAGTTCATTGCGCGATCCATTGGCGTTGCTGCTGGCACTGCAGGGATCGACCGGCGTGGGCGCGCCGCCCATGCCACCCGCACCGCTGCCCTCGGCCGCGAGCATGTCGGTACTCGCGGCGAGCTGCATGAGCTGCCATGGCCCCGACGGCAAATCTTCGACCGCCATTCCCAGCATTGCCGGCCAGCCCGAAAGCCGGCTGCTGGCGCGGCTGCAGGCCTTCAAGGCCGACGCCGTGCCCGAAGCCACCATCATGACGCGGCTGATCAAGGGCTATGACGAGGCACAGATGCGGGCACTGGCGCGCTGGTTTGCCGAGGTGAAATGATGGCGCCGCCGCTGCTTTGTCTCGCGCGCCGACGCACGCTGCACGCTTTGGGCGCGGGTGGCGCGGCCTTGGTGCTGCCCGGCCTGCTGCGCGCCCAGGCAGCGTCGGCGCATGTGCTTGTGGTTGGCGGCGGCTTTGGCGGCGCCACGGCCGCGCGCTATCTGCGGCGCTTTCTGCCGGCCGCGCGCATCACGCTGGTGGAGCCCGCGGCGCGCTACTACAGCTGCGCCTTTTCCAGCCTTTATCTGGCGGGGCTGCGCGACTGGGAAAGCCTGGGCCATGGGTTCGAGGCGCTGCGCGCATCGGGCATCGACGTGGTACATGCGAGCGCCGACGATGTCGATCCAGTGGCACGCCGCGTGACGCTGTCGGACGGCCAGCGGCTGCAATGGGACAAGCTGGTGCTGTCGCCGGGCATAGACATGCGCTGGGATGCCTTGCCCGGCTATGACGCCCAGGCCGCCGAGCTGCTGCCGCATGCCTGGAAAGCCGGCGCGCAGACCCATCTGCTGCGCCGGCAACTGCAGGCCATGCCCGATGGCGGCACGTTCGTGATGAGCATTCCGCCAGCGCCCTACCGCTGTCCCCCGGGTCCGTACGAGCGCGCGGCGCTGGTCGCGCATTACCTGCAGCAGCACAAGCCGCGCAGCAAGATCCTGCTGCTCGATGCCAAGAACGAATTCTCCAAGAAGCCGCTGTTTCTGCCGGGCTGGAAGTCCTTGTACGGCGAGATGATCGAATGGCGCGCGCTGGCCGAGGGCGGCGCGGTGGTGCGGGTCGATGCGCAGCGGCGCGAAGTCGAAGACGCGCAAGGCCGCAGGCACCGGGGCGATGTACTCAATGTGATCGCGCCGCAAAAAGCCGGCTGGATTGCCGAACGCGCAGGCGTGGTCGATGCCAGCGGCTGGGCGCCGGTGCGGGCGGAGAATTTCGCGTCCATGCTGCAGCCCCATGTGCATGTGATTGGCGACGCCGCCATCGCGGCGCCCATGCCCAAGTCCGGCGCCAGCGCCAATTCGCAGGCCAAGCTGGTGGCCGCGGCAATAGGCGCCGAACTGCTGGGCCAGGCCGCGCCCGCGGCGTTCTACACCAACACCTGCTATAGCCTGATCGGGCCCGCGCATGGCATCTCGGTGGCGGGCGTCTACCGCGCACAGGGCGGCCGGCTGATCGAAGTGCCGGATTCGGGCGGCATCAGCCCGCTGGATGCCGATGCCGGCTTCCGCGCCGCCGAGGCGGCGTATGGCGCGGCCTGGTACCGGGCGATCGGCGCCGATACCTGGGGCAGGTGATTTCCATCAGCGGCGCTAATACCTGAGGAAAACTACAGTATTAGCGCAGCCTGCACGATTGCCCGCGCCGCGCATTTTTCCGTTGCCTGACAAGCACTTGCGCGCCCCTACCGCGCAAGCGAGCGCCAACATCCCGGTCCCGGGAACGAGCCCGGCGTTTGGCGGTTAACATGCGCGCAGACATGACGAAGCGTTCCCGCAAGGCCAGCCGCAAACGCACTTTCAAAAGTGCCCTGCTTTCCAAGATCAACGGCCTCCTGCGGATGCGCCGGTTCTGGTTTGGCCTGACCTCGTCGGCCGCCGTGGGCCACCAGGTTTCGGGCTGTACGCTGGGCGCGGGCTTGTACGACACGGTGCTGAGCAAGGTCAACGGCAGCGTGGCCGCGCCGCTGCTGGCCTCGGCGCTGGCATCGCTCACGCCACTGGCGGACGGGCTCATGCGTTACATGCTGCAGGATCTGCTGGGCCTGCCGGCCAGCGTGGTCGGCAGCGCGGGCAGCACGGCGCCTTCGGTGGGCGGCGTCGCCAGCAGCAGCGCCACCCAGTTCTCGCAATGCCGCCAGCATTTTCCCGCCGGCACGCCGCCCGTGGTGCCCGGCAGCGCCGATCTGCGCGAGCTGTGCTACAGCGGCTTTGCGGTGCTGCACAGCGGCAGCCACAAGGCACCGGTGTTTGTTGCCGAGCGGCTCAATCGTGCCAGCATTCTTCAGGCCAAGGGCCGCCAGCGTACCGACAAGTTCTTTGCCGATGCGCGCCTGCCGCGCGCCGAGCGCGCCGAACTCGCCGACTACCAGGGCTCGGGCTATTCGCGCGGCCACATGGCGCCCGCGGGCAACATGGCCAGCGCCGAAGCCATGGCGCAGAGCTTCAGCCTGGCCAACATGGTGCCGCAGAACCAGAGCCACAATGCCGGCCCCTGGAGCCAGATCGAGCAGGCCACGCGCGGCTATGCGCAGCGCGCCCAGGGCGATGTCTATGTGTTCACCGGGCCGGTGTATTCCGGGCCGACGCGCACCATAGGCCCGGGCAAGGTGCAGGTGCCCAGCCATCTGTTCAAGCTGGTCTACGACGCGAGCACGGGCAAGAGCTGGGCGCATTGGCAGGCCAATGCGGCGGGCACGCGGGTGACGCCGCCCATCAGCTATGAGGAGCTGGTAAGGCGCAGCGGAATCCGGTTCCTGCCCTCCTCCGTCACCGGATGACCCAACGCGCGTGCGTCAGTTGAGACGGGCTTTGATGAGGGGCCGCAACAGGTAGTTCAGCACCGAGCGCTTGCCGCTGAGCACATCGACTTCGGCCACCATGCCCGGCTTGATCGGCAGCTTTTCATCGCCCTTTTGCAGATGGCTGCTGTCGGTGCGCACCAGGATCTTGTAGAAGGCTTCCTTGCCGCGCGGCGTGTCTTCCTGGATGGTGTCGGGGCTGATCTGTTCGAGCTTGCCCGACAGGTCGCCAAAGACGGTGTAGTCATAGGCGGTGATCTTCACGCGCGCCGGCATGCCGGGCACGAGAAAGGCCACGTCCTTGGGCTTGACCTTGGCTTCGACCAGCAGCTGCTCGTCGCTGGGGATCACTTCCATGATGGCTTCGCCGGGCTGGATCACGCCGCCACGCGTGGTGATCAGGATGGCGTTGACGCTGCCCTTGACGGGCGAAATCAAATCGGTGCGGCGCAGCTGGTCGGCCTTTTGCAGCGAGGTCTGCTGCAGCGCGCTGAGCTCGGCTTTCTTGGCCGACAGTTCGCTGTAGGCCTGCTGGAAGTATTCGTTGCCCAGCTCCAGCAGCCGGCCTTCGAGCGCCGCGGCTTCGCGCTGCAGGCGCAGCAGTTCCATCTCGCCCACCGAGCGCGATGCCACCAGCGGCGCGATCACCGCCATCTGCTGGCGCGCCAGGCGCAGCTCGTTTTGCAGCGCGGCCTGGGAGGCCTTGAACTTCTCGCGCTTGGCCCTGAACAAGGCCTGCTCGGACGCCATGGCCAGGCTGTTCGCGGCCAGGGCTTCGGGCACGGCAATCCGGTCCTTGTTGAGCGTTTCGGCTTCGAGCCGCGCGACGGTGGCGCTCAGCGATTCGATGTGGCTCTGGCCTTCGAGGTAGGCCGAGCGAAAGCGGGTGTTGTCGATCTCGGCCAGCATCTGGCCGGCTTCGACCTCCTGGCCTTCCTTGACATGCAGCTGCTTGAGGATGCCGCCTTCGAGGCTCTGGATCTTCTGCACGCGACTGAAGGGAATCACCCGGCCGTCGCCGCGCGTGACCTCGTCGAGTTCGGCCAGCGCGGCCCAGCCGACAAAGGCGGCGATGCACAGCAGCGAGACCCAGAACACGCTGCGCGCCGCGGGATGCTCGAGCGACAGCGCCGGGTCGCGCAGCGAACGCAGCAGCGCGGCCTGGTCTTTTTGGTTGGCGCTCATGGCTGGGCCTCCTGGGCCTGGACCCGGTTGCCCTGCACCAGCTGGCTTTGCGCGCCATCCATCACCACCTTGCCCTGGCGCAGCACGACGGCGCGCTGGGTCAGATCGAGCAGCTGGCGCTTGTGCGTCGACAGGATCAATGTGCGGCCTTCCAGCCAGGTGTGCAGGTAGCGGATCACGCGCAGCTCGCTTTCCTGATCGAACGCCGCCGTGGGCTCGTCGAGCAGCACGATGCGCGGGTCCAGCAGCAGCAGCCGGGCCAGGCCTATGGCCTGGCGCTGGCCGCCCGAGACGCTGCCGCCGCCGTTGATCTGCATGTCCAGCCCCAGCGGATGCGCGCGCACGAACTCGCCCAGGCCCACGCCTTCGAGCGCCGAGAGCATTTCGTCGTCGCTGAAGTTGCCGTTCAGCGGCGAGAGGTTGTCACGCAGCGTGCCAAAGAACAGCGCCGTGTCCTGGGGCAGATAGCCGATCGACTGGCGCAGCTCGGCCGGGTCGATCTGCGTCAGCGCCAGGTGATCGAGCGTGATCTGGCCTTCCGTGGGCGCCGTCAGGCCGGACAGCAGGCGCAGCAGCGTGGACTTGCCCGCGCCATTGCCGCCCAGCAGCGCCACGCGTTCGCCGGCACGGATCTCGAGCTGGGCGATGTCCAGCGCCACGGGCCCGTCACGGTGGTAGCCGGCGCGCAGGTTCTCCAG
>Ga0308157_10007015_pt1 | contig 13260 bp, 9 predicted proteins | sample PhyBR1_FD_201035 | JGI IMG/M metagenome (GOLD analysis project Ga0308157, IMG submission 201035) | Phyllosphere microbial communities from UC Gill Tract Community Farm, Albany, California, United States - DLSLB.R1 | ecosystem: Host-associated > Plants > Phyllosphere > Unclassified | place: USA...
AAGCGAGTTTACGCGCCGCCTCGATGCGTTGCGCACGCGTTGCATGAACCTGTTCCTGCATCCAGCCAAGATCACCGCCGGCACAAAAGCTCGTACCGCTGCCGGTGAGAACCACAAGGCGCACGGCATTATCATTCGCCAGTTGCAAGCTTGCGCTCAGAAGCTCATCGATCATTTGACCCGAAAGCGCATTGTGCTGTTCAGGGCGATTAAGTGTCAGCGTTGCGACACCCCGCGCGTCAACATCAATCTGGATCGTCTCAAAGTCCATCATGCGGCTTTGTCCTGACGAAACACTTGTGCCAACAATGCAGCCGATCTGAGCTTGTCGATGTCAAGGCCGGTTTCAAAACCAAGTTGATGCAGCATTTCGACCGCCGCAACGGTATCGACATTTCCCTTAGCACCCGGCGCAAAAGGACAGCCGCCAAGACCACCCACAGAGGCATCGAAGACCCGCAGGCCCTTTTCGAGACTGACGCGGATATTGTCGAGCGCCCGACCACCCGTATCGTGGTAATGACCGGCAAGGCTGTGCGGCGTAGCGACGTTCAACACTGCATCGAGCATCGTGCCAATGCTTTCCGGCGTCCCGCGCCCGATGGTGTCGCCAAGGCTCACTTCATGACAGCCTAGCGAAAAAAGCTGCTCCGTCACATCTGCCACCGCCTGTGGTGCTGTCGGTCCATCGTAAGGACATTCCACCACACAGCTCACATAGCCGCGGATGGCCAGACCGTCATTGATGGCGGCACCTATGACCGGGGCCAGTCGTTCGATGCTTTCGGCTATCGAGCAATTGATATTGGCTTTGGAGAAGCCTTCGGAAGCGGAGATGAAAACAGCAATTTCATCGACATTGGCGCTCGCAGCCAGTTCATAGCCCTTCATATTGGGCACCAGCGCTGCATAACGAACGCTGTCGGCGCGGCGGATACCGGCCATGACTTCTACGGCATCGGCCAGTTGCGGCACCCATTTCGGGCTAACAAAACTCGTGGCTTCAATGCGGGAATAGCCGCAACTGGACAGGCGATCAATCAGAGCAATCTTGTCGGCAGTCGGCACAAAACCCTTTTCGTTTTGCAAACCATCACGGGCTACCATTTCAACGATTTCTACGTATTCAGCCATGTTGTTCCTCCAATTCTACGAGAACCGCGCCCTCATTGATCTGATCGCCCACCGCAACACCGACAGACAGAATTTTGCCGTCACGCGGCGCGGTGAGTAAGAGTTCCATCTTCATTGCTTCCATCGTCACCAAGGCATCGCCCTTGGCGACACTTGCTCCTTCAACGACAGAAACCAGCCGAACCAGACCGGGCATCGGAGCCAGAATGCGGCTTTCGCGGGATGTGTCCTCTTCCGCACCGACAGACTGCACATGATGAAATATGGCATCGCGACCATTCAACTGAACGCTCACGTCATGCTTGAGCCGAAAGACCGACGCTTGTTCAGTCCGACCATCCATCGAAAAGCGCACCAGACCATTATCGTAAGAACAGATTTCCAGATCACCAAAAGTAAAGCCAAAAAACCTGTCGCCTTTGATGGTAAAACTGATCGTCTGGCGCTCGCCATGATGGTCAAGCAGAATGGAACGCGATGCATCATCCCACAGGCGAAACCCGCGCAAAGCGCTCCATGGATCGCCTTTTTGCGGCGCATCCAGTAGGTCGAGTGCGCCAAGGGTAGCCAATGCAAACGCGACCTCTGAAGGCTTTTCATCCCTGAAAAGCACTACCGTCTCTCGCGCAATCAGACCGGTATCGACATCGCCTTTGCGAAACGCTTCGAGCTTGCAAAGTGCCGTCAAAAACTGCCTATTCGTGACGAGGCCTGCAATACACGTCTTGTTCAAGGCTGCATCAAGCCTGCTCAAGGCCTCGTCGCGCGTCGCGCCATGGGTGATAATTTTTGCAATCATCGGATCATAAAACGGCGTGATCGTATCGCCACTACGGACGCCCGAATCCACCCGCGCATTTTCAGGCGGTGCGAACAATGCAAGCCTGCCCGTTGCTGGCATAAAATCACGCGCCGGATCTTCCGCATAAAGCCGCGCCTCAAACGCCCAGCCATTGATCGCAAGCTCGTCCTGACGTTTTGGCAGCGGCTCGCCCGACGCCACGCGCAATTGCCATTCAACAAGATCAAGGCAAGTGATAGCTTCCGTCACGGGATGTTCGACCTGCAACCGTGTGTTCATTTCCATGAAGAAGAAACGGTCAGGCCGCAGTCCTTCCGAGACATCAGCAATAAACTCCACCGTGCCTGCGCCGGAATAGCCGATAGCAAGCGCTGCCTTAACCGCCGCCTCGCCCATGGCTGTGCGCATTTCCGGCGTCATACCGGGTGCAGGCGCTTCCTCAATCACCTTCTGATGGCGGCGTTGCAGCGAGCAATCGCGTTCGAAAAGATGAACTGCATTGCCAAAATTATCGCCAAAGATCTGCACTTCGATATGGCGCGGTTTGGTCATGTATTTTTCAATCAGCACCGCGCCATCGCCAAAGGAAGCTTCGGCCTCGCGTCGCGCACTTTCAAGTGCCGCGGAAAAATGAGCGGGATCATCCACGCGGCGCATGCCTTTGCCACCACCGCCTGCGCGCGCCTTGATCAGCACCGGATAGGTGATTGCATCGGCCTGGCTTTTGAGAAAAGCGTTGTCCTGATTGTCTCCGTGATAGCCCGGCACAACAGGCACAGCGGCTCTTTCCATCAGTGACTTGGCGGCATCTTTCAACCCCATGGCGCGAATGGCTTTAGCCGATGGGCCGATGAACACGAGCTCTGCTTTCTCCACCGCCTCCACAAAGGCTGGGTTTTCGGATAGAAAACCGTAACCGGGATGAATGGCTTCCGCGCCCGTATCATGGGCAGCTTTTATAATCGCTTCGATGTTGAGATAGCTTTGTGCAGACTGTGCCGGGCCGACACGCACCGCTTCATCAGCCATTTCAACATGCAGCGTATTTTTGTCAGCATCGGAATAGATCGCGACGGTCGCGATACCAAGCCTATGCGCCGTGCGAATGATCCGGCATGCAATTTCTCCGCGATTGGCAATCAGTATTTTTTGAAACATCATTTTTGCCCTCGCGGGATGCGGGCGGAAAACCGCTTTACATTTTTCCTCATTCCGCGCCCCCCCTCACATTCTAAAGACGCCGAAGCGCGTCGGCTTAATGGGCGCGTTCAGCGTTGCTGACAAGGACAGGCCCAACACTTCGCGGCTCTTGCGCGGATCGACAATGCCGTCATCCCAAAGCCTTGCAGACGCATAAAGCGGATGGCTCTGATGCTCGAACATTTCCAGTGTCGGGCGCTTGAACTCTGCCTCTTCTTCCACCGACCATGTGCCGTCATTGCGTTCAATTCCATCGCGCTTGACGGTTGCCAGCACCCCCGCTGCCTGTTCGCCACCCATCACCGCGATCCGACTGTTTGGCCATGTCCACAAAAAGCGCGGCGAATAGGCTCGTCCCGCCATGCCATAATTGCCCGCGCCATAGGACGCGCCAATCAGCATGGTAATTTTTGGCACATTGGCGGTAGCAACTGCCATCACCAGCTTTGCGCCATGCTTGGCGATGCCTTCGGCTTCATATTTTCGCCCGACCATAAAGCCGGTGATATTCTGCAAAAACGCAATCGGAATATTGCGCTGGCAGCAAAGCTCGATGAAATGCGCGCCCTTCAAAGCGGCTTCCGAAAACAACACCCCATTATTCGCGATAATGCCAACCGGCATACCATAGATACTGGCAAAGCCGCAGACCAGCGTGGTGCCAAATCGCACCTTGAACTCGTCGAACTCCGAACCATCGACCAGTCGCGCAATAAGCTCGCGCACATCATAGGGAATACGGGTATCGGCAGAGACTACGCCTAAAATTTCCTCCGGGTCATAAAGCGGCGCAGCAGCATCTCCCTTTTGGATGAAGCTGCACTTTTCAGTGTTGAGATTGGCGGCAATGGTTCGCGCTATTTGCAGCGCATGAGCATCGTCATTAGCGAGATGATCGGCAACGCCGGAAAGCCGCGTATGCGTGTCACCACCGCCAAGGTCTTCCGCGCTGACCACCTCGCCGGTCGCAGCTTTGACTAACGGCGGTCCGGCCAGAAAAATAGTGCCCTGATTACGAACAATCACCGTCTCATCACTCATCGCAGGAACATAAGCACCGCCCGCCGTGCACGATCCCATGACCACAGCGATTTGCGGAATGCCTGTCGCTGACATTTGCGCCTGATTGTAAAAAATGCGCCCGAAATGATCGCGATCCGGGAAAACCTCGTCCTGATTGGGCAGGTTTGCACCACCCGAATCGACCAGATAAATGCAGGGCAGACGATTTTCGCCCGCGATTTCCTGCGCACGCAGATGCTTTTTCACCGTGATCGGGTAATAGGTGCCGCCCTTCACCGTAGCATCGTTGCAGACGATCATGCATTCGCGGCCCGATACGCGCCCGATACCGGTGATGATGCCACCCGAAGGTGCCGCACCATCATACATGCCATGCGCTGCCGTTAGTCCAAGTTCCAGAAACGGCGAACCGGGATCGAGAAGTTGCGCTACACGATCACGCGGCAGCAATTTTCCGCGCGCGACATGACGTTCGCGTGCTTTTTCGTCGCCGCCATCAAGGGCGATGCGGGAGGCTGAGGCCACCGTATCAATCGCTGCAAGCATGGCTTCGCGATTGGCTTCAAAAGTGTTGCTGCGCGTTGAGATTTCAGATTTCAGAATCGGCATCAGCGGGTCTCCTGAAAAAGTTCCCGCCCGATCAGCATACGTCGGATTTCCGAGGTGCCTGCACCGATTTCATAAAGCTTCGCGTCACGTAAGAGACGTCCGGTTGGGTAATCATTGATATAGCCGTTGCCGCCGAGTGCCTGTATCGCCTGCAACGCCATTTGCGTAGCGTTTTCAGCTGCATAGAGGATGCAGCCAGCCGCATCCTTACGCGTTGTCTCACCACGATCACAGGCTGCTGCCACCGCATAGACATAAGCGCGCGAAGCGTTGAACAGCACATACATATCGGCAAGCTTGCCCTGTATGAGCTGGAACTCACCAATCGGCTGGTCGAATTGCCTACGCTCATGCACATAAGGTATAACCACATCAAGACACGCCGCCATGATACCGAGCGGACCACCTGCCAGCACCACACGCTCATAATCAAGGCCGGACATCAGCACATTGACGCCCTTGCCTGCCTCACCAAGCAGGTTTTCGGCTGGCACTTCACAATCTTCAAACACCAGTTCGCAAGTGTTAGAGCCGCGCATGCCGAGCTTGTCGAGTTTTTGCGCCGTGGAAAAACCTTTGAACGTCTTTTCTACGATGAAGGCGCTGATGCCACGCGAACCAGCAGCCGGGTCGGTCTTGGCATAGACCACCAGCACATCGGCATCAGGACCATTGGTGATCCACATTTTGTTGCCGTTGAGGACATATCTATCGCCACGCTTTTCAGCATGAAGCTTCATTGAGACGACATCGGAACCAGCACCGGGTTCGGACATAGCAAGCGCACCAACATGTTCGCCGGAAATGAGTTTGGGAAGATAGTTTGCGCGTTGTTCGGGAGAGCCATTGCGCGTGATCTGATTGACGCAAAGATTGGAATGCGCGCCATAACTCAGACCGATGGAAGCAGAGGAACGGCTAATTTCTTCCATGGCAATGCAATGCGCCAGATAGCCCAATCCGGCACCGCCGTGCTCTTCAGGGGCCGTAACGCCCAGCAAGCCAAGCTCACCCATTTCGCGCCACAGATGATTGGGAAATGCGTTGTTACGATCGGTCTCGGCGGCAATCGGCGCAATGCGGCTTTGCGCAATGCGACGCACCGTATCACGCAGGGCTTCGATCTCCTCGCCAAGACCGAAATTCATGCCCCCCCAATTTGGGCCCAAAGCAAACATACTCGTCCTCCACAAGTTCTGCCCGGTAGTTCGAACAGAGTGTCTTGTGGAGGCTGAATAGGCAATGGCTTTGCGCGGCGTTCTGTGGCTATTTATTGCCGATTAACGAAATTTTCTTTCGCACTATTTTCAGCACAATCTTATCCAAAAACCGGTTTCCACTTTTCGGGATCATGCTTAATCTTGCTGCAACTCGGCAATATCCCGATAAAGATTAAGCGCCTCAGGGTTCGCCAAAGCCTCGCGGTTCTTGACCTCGCGCCCATGCACAATGTCGCGCACGGCGAGCTCAACGATTTTGCCGGATTTCGTACGTGGAATATCGGTTACGGCAACGATCTTCGCGGGTACGTGCCGCGGCGTGGCACCAATGCGGATTTTCGTTTTGATACGCGCTTTCAGATCATCATCGAGAGCTACGCCCTCAGTCAGACGCACAAACAGCACCACCCGCACATCGTGATCCCAGTCTTGCCCAATGCACAAAGCCTCGGCCACTTCCGGCATTTGCTCGACCTGATTGTAAATCTCGGCTGTGCCGATGCGCACGCCACCCGGATTAAGCGTCGCATCCGAACGACCATGGATCACAATGCCATTATGCTCCGTCCATTCGGCAAAATCACCATGACACCAGATATTGTCAAAGCGCTCAAAGTAAGCGGCATGATATTTGGCATTACCCGGGTCGTTCCAGAATTGCAGCGGCATACAGGGGAAAGCGCGGGTGCAGACCAGTTCGCCTTTTTGCTCACGCACCGGCCTGCCATCATCGTCCCAGACATCAACCGCCATGCCAAGTCCCGCCCCCTGAATTTCACCCTGCCAGACGGGTTCGGTCGGAATGCCCAGCACGAAGCAGGAAACAATATCCGTACCGCCTGAAATCGAAGCCAAATGCACATCGCTTTTGATCTGTTCATACACAAAGGCAAAGCCTTCCGGCGATAGCGGCGAGCCAGTCGATGAAACGGTACGCAAAGCAGACAGATCATGGGTTTTGCGCGGATTCAGCCCTACTTTCAGCACCGCATCGATGAATTTTGCAGATGTGCCGAAATAGGTCATTTTTTCCGCCGCCGCATAGTCAAACAACACATTGCCATCGGGATAGAACGGCGAGCCATCATAGAGCACCAGCGTTGCACCCGACGCGATGCCTGATGCCAGCCAGTTCCACATCATCCATCCGCAGGTGGTGAAATAGAAGAAGCGATCGCCTTCACGAATATCCGCGTGCAGGCGATGTTCCTTGAGGTGCTGCAATAAAACGCCGCCGGCACGATGCACGATGCATTTCGGAATGCCGGTCGTGCCCGATGAGAACAAAATATAAAGCGGATGATCGAAAGACAGGCGCGTGAACTCGAGCGCTTTTGCCGCAAAAGGTGCGAGTGCTGCATCAAGCGTAATGCCGTTTTTAGCTGTATCGGCAACCGCTTCCGCCTCCCCCAAATAAGTGACGATAACCGAGCGCTTGCTGCTGGGAAGTTTAGCCGTCACTTCGATGATCTTCTCGCTCACGTCAATGCGCTTGCCATTATACCAATAGCCGTCACAGGCGAAAAACAATTTCGGCTCGATCTGACCAAAGCGATCCAGCACACCCTGCGCGCCAAAATCGGGCGAACAGGAAGACCAGACAGCACCAATAGAGGACGCCGCCAGCATCAATGCCACAGCTTCGGGCATATTGGGCATCATGCCCGCAATACGGTCGCCAGGTTTTATGCCTTCCGCCAGCATGAATTGTTGGAGTTTTGAAACCAGCGCATGAAGATCGTTCCATGTGAGCCGGCGCTCGACCTTGTCTTCGCCACGAAAGATGATCGCTTCGCCCTCGCCCTGATGACGCAGAAGGTTTTCAGCAAAATTGAGCTTTGCATCGGGAAAGAATTTGGCTTCGCGCATTTGGCCATTATCAAAAAGCGCCGTTTCACCACGCTCACCAATGACATCACAGAAATCCCAGATCAGTGTCCAGAAGGCCGCTCGATCCTCAATCGACCAGCGATGAAGCGCGTGATAATCGGGAAGCTTCCGCGCTGCTCTTTCCTCTGCCAGCAAGCGAAAACGCTCAAGCGTGCTTGCTGCAATGCGCGTGGCATCGGGTTGCCACAGTGGATGAATATTTACGGAAACGGTCTGCTTATTCATCATTCCTCCCAGAATCATTCCAAGCTGAAATCCTTCCCCCGATCAGCTCCGCAACGAATTTCTAGAAGAGACTTGAGCGTCCGTCCATGACTTTTCCAAACACTATCGCGCTGATTATCCTGAACCAAGAAGCTTTTCCTTGTCGGTATCCCGGTTGACCCATCGGTTTATCCGAATGACCAGCCAGCGATTGATAGGATTTTCGAAAATATGCCAGGCTATAAAAGCTATAATGACGCTGGCTGCGACGCCACCCGCAATTAGCAGCACAGCACCTATGGTCGTTTCTCCCCAATGTTGCGGAAGAGCGTTGAAGAAAACCAACCCTACCAATGGATGAAGAATGAAAATACCAAAGCTGTAAGGCGCAAGCCGCACCAGAACAGGCAGTTGCAGTGGTGTGTAAACATCCTGAGTAGATGCGATATAGAGCACGTAAACGCCACAATAAAGGAAAGCCAGCCGCAACGGTCCTTCGAGCGTGCTGAGTTCGCCTACCATAGCTGGCAGATGGTAAAATAGAAAAATGATCACACAAACGGCGAGGCCCAGCTTGATCGCAAGGACAGGCATTATCGGATGCGCACGGCGCGCAAGCCACATGCCGAAAAGGAAAGAAGGAAGCGCCCGCAGCGCACCCACATCAGCCAATTGAATGCGGGTAAGCGAAGGTGTACCCAGCCTCTGTGCCAGATACTCTCCAATCGTCACAGCAAGGATGACAATTACGAGAACAGAATTCCCAAGCCTGCGGCAAAGAAAATCGAACAAGGGAAAGCAGAGATACATCAAGAAAAGTGCGCTCAAAGACCAGCTGACATAATTATAAGAGAGTGTCTTTCCAAGCCCCCAATCATGAATGAGCAGCAATTGTGTGAGCCCGTCTGACACACTCATATTGGGTTCAGAGGAAGGGTGAAGAATACCAGCTGCGGTCAAGACTGACAAAAGGGCAAAGCAGGCAAAGGTTATGGCGTGCAGCGGATAAATCCGTGCCAGACGCTTGCCAATAAAACCAAGATATTGCCGTCTATGCCAGACGTAATTCTGCCTTCTCGCAAGAAACAGACCTGACACAATAAAAAACACATCGGTAAAATAAGCAAACTGTAATATAATATCTTGCAGTGGGGCGTTTTTCACAGGGATGCGAAAAGAATAATGGAATGCTGCAATCCCGAGACACAGTAGAAACCGCAGACCATCGAAATCAGGAAGTCTTTTCACCCAACCAATCACTAACAATTATTTCGATGAAGCTTCACTAGCAACATTGAAATAAAAGTCGAGAGAAACTTCTCCCGAATGTGAAACGGATAGGCTAAATCTTAATGGGCTTCTTATAGAGTATTATGAGGAAATTTGGTGGAGCCAAGCGGGATCGAACCGCTGACCTCTTGCATGCCATGCAAGCGCTCTCCCAGCTGAGCTATGGCCCCATCAGACAGAATTTGCTGCCCGTTGACGCGGGTTATTAAAGGGCAAGTTACAGAAGATCAAGAGCTAAATGGCAACTCTTTTCACATCTGCCAAAAATAATTTGCCGATTATCAAATCGCTCAACGCGTTTGCCTCAAACGCAACAAGGCGGCTTGAGGGCCGCCTTGATTAAATTCATCAATGAAGGGGGTTAAACTTCTTCGTCGTCACCGCCAACGCCGCCGCCCAGAATACCGGAAACGTCGTCGTCTTCATCTTCTTCTTCTTCGAGGAAGGTGTCTTCATCGTCATCGCCCAGATCGACATCGTCGTCGAGATCCGGCAGGTCTTCGCCACCCTTGGCTTCGTCATCCGCATCCTCGAGGGAAACGAATTCCGGCTTTTCGAGTGCTGTATCGAGCTCTTCGGTTTCTTCTTCTTCCGCTTCGGCCGCACGGCTTTCCGCTATGGTCGCTTCAAAATACGACCGCGGATAAGAAATGCCACTATACGGCGAAACAATCGGATCGCGATTGAGATCGTAAAACTTTTTGCCCGTTTCAGGGTCAATGCGCTTGGTACCAAGTTCAGTTTTTGCCACGTCTAGCCTCGTCAATTTATACGGGGGCACAAATTCATTCAGAAAACCGCGCCTGCTATGCTCTCATCACGCCAACATAGTGTCAGCGAACGCCAGCTTATCTGCTTTGGCATTTTGCGGGCAATCTGCCTGCCGCACAAGAGGCCAATACATGCGTAAGGCGCACCTTACCGTGTTGTTTGGTGCATAAACGCAATTTACAGCTTTTGTCAAAGCGAAAGACTCATTCTAACCGCTTAGAAGCAATCAAAACGCGCATTGGCGGATGACCCGGCCCAGTTCCTGTGCTAGGAAGCTGCCGCTTTGATCAATCCCGCGTGAATAACGCCCAAATGAGACAGTGAAGACTCTATGTCCCATTCTGCATCCCCGAAACCAGCAATCGCCCGCCGTTCAGAGGCACTCAAGGGTGAAATCCGCATTCCGGGCGACAAATCCATATCCCATCGCTCTTTTATGTTCGGTGGTCTCGCATCAGGTGAAACCCGCATCACCGGCCTGCTTGAAGGTGAAGATGTCATCAACACTGGCCGTGCCATGCAGGCCATGGGTGCCAAGATTCGCAAAGACGGCGATGTCTGGATCATCAATGGTGTCGGCAATGGTTGCCTGCTGCAACCAGAATCACCACTCGATTTCGGCAATGCCGGAACCGGCGCTCGCCTGACCATGGGACTTGTCGGAACTTACGACATGACAACAACCTTTATTGGCGACGCATCGCTGACCTCGCGTCCGATGGGCCGTGTGCTCAATCCGCTGCGCGAGATGGGCGTTCAGGTAAAGGCTGCCGAAGGTGACCGCCTGCCGCTAACGCTGACCGGTCCAAAAACTGCAAACCCAATCAGCTATCGCGTGCCAATGGCGTCTGCGCAGGTTAAATCCGCTGTTCTGCTTGCGGGTCTGAATACGCCGGGCGTTACGACCGTCATCGAACCGGTCATGACCCGCGATCACACGGAAAAAATGTTGCAGGGCTTTGGTGCTGATCTCACAGTTGAGACAGACAAGGACGGCGTGCGCCATATCCGTATCGTCGGACAGGGCAAGCTGACCGGCCAGACCATTGATGTGCCAGGCGATCCGTCCTCAACCGCCTTCCCGCTTGTTGCGGCTCTGCTGGTCGAAGGCTCGGACGTAACAATTCTCAATGTTCTGATGAACCCGACCCGCACCGGGCTTATCCTGACATTGCAGGAAATGGGCGCCGACATTGAAATCATCAATCCGCGCCTTGCTGGTGGTGAAGATGTGGCTGATCTGCGCGTAAAATCATCAAAGCTCAAGGGCGTCGTGGTTCCACCGGAACGCGCTCCGTCGATGATTGACGAGTATCCGGTTCTGGCGATTGCTGCATCCTTTGCCGAAGGGGAAACCGTCATGGACGGTCTCGATGAGTTGCGCGTGAAAGAATCAGATCGTCTTGCAGCAGTTGCGCGTGGCCTAGAAGCCAATGGCGTTGATTGCACCGAAGGCGAGATGTCGCTCACGGTTCGCGGTCGTCCCGACGGCAAAGGCTTGGGTGGCGGCACGGTTGCAACGCATCTTGATCACCGCATTGCAATGAGCTTCCTTGTCATGGGGCTGGCCGCAGAAAAGCCGGTTACCGTTGACGACAGCACGATGATTGCGACCTCGTTCCCCGAATTCATGACCATGATGCCGGGCCTTGGTGCGAAAATCGAAGTCAGCGAGCCGCAATGACAAGTTTCGTCGTAGCCATCGACGGACCAGCAGCCTCGGGCAAGGGAACCCTAGCCCGGCGCATTGCCATTCATTACGGCATGCCGCATCTCGATACCGGCCTGACCTATCGTGCGGTTGCCAAAGCGCTGCTTGATCAGGGGTTGCCGCTTGATGATGAAGCAGTTGCAGCTGATGTGGCGCTTCATCTCAATCTGCATGACATGGATAAGGCCGTACTTTCGGCCCACACCATTGGTGATGCTGCATCCAAAGTGGCAGTGATGCCCGCCGTGCGCCGCGCACTCGTTGAAGCGCAACGCGGTTTTGCCAATGCCTTGCCTTCAAGCGTGCTGGATGGTCGCGATATTGGAACCGTTGTCTGCCCGGGTGCTCAGATCAAGCTTTTCGTGACTGCATCGCCGGAGGTGCGTGCACAACGCCGTTTTGACGAAATCATTTCGAGGGGCGGAGCATCCGATTTCGATGAAATTCTGGCTGATCTTAAAAAGCGAGACGACCGTGATACGAACCGCACGGATTCGCCGCTCAGACCAGCGGAAGACGCGCACTTGCTAGATACGAGTAAAATGAGTATAGAAGCGGCATTTCTGGCAGCGAAAAAGCTGATCGATCACGCTTTAGCGCAGCATCAGGCATAATATTGAGAAAACCGCACGGTTTTCTGATATGATACGCCCAGAAATGCTGGAGAATTCTGAGTTTGTTCCTATATGGGGCTTACTCATCTTTATAACCTGACTTCGCGTTCCACGCGCCGGTTGTCCCAAAAGGACGGAGCCGAAGGACAGGCCTAACGCAACTCTAACCCCCGGCGCCGCATCCGATGTTGATTTATACCGGATGCATCAGGAGTATTTATGTCTGAATTCAATCCCTCCCTCGCAGACTTCGAATCGCTGCTGGCTGAATCCTTTGCCAACAATGACCTTGCAGAAGGTTATGTTGTAAAGGGTCGCATCGTTGCCATCGAAAAAGACATGGCAATCATCGATGCCGGCCTGAAGGTCGAAGGTCGCGTACCGCTGAAGGAATTCGGCGCGAAGGGCAAAGACGGCTCAATGAAGCCGGGCGACGAAGTTGAAGTTTACGTTGAGCGCATCGAAAACGCACTCGGCGAAGCTGTTCTGTCGCGCGAAAAAGCACGTCGTGAAGAAAGCTGGGGCAAGCTCGAGCAGAAGTTCGCAAACAGCGAACGCGTCGACGGCGTCATCTTCAACCAGGTCAAGGGTGGTTTCACCGTCGATCTGGACGGCGCAGTTGCGTTCCTTCCACGTTCGCAGGTGGACATTCGTCCAATCCGCGACGTTACCCCACTTATGCACGTCCCACAGCCTTTCGAAATCCTCAAGATGGACAAGCGTCGCGGCAACATCGTTGTCTCGCGTCGTACCGTTCTTGAAGAAAGCCGTGCGGAACAGCGTTCGGAAATC
>Ga0308157_10007019_pt1 | contig 13253 bp, 8 predicted proteins | sample PhyBR1_FD_201035 | JGI IMG/M metagenome (GOLD analysis project Ga0308157, IMG submission 201035) | Phyllosphere microbial communities from UC Gill Tract Community Farm, Albany, California, United States - DLSLB.R1 | ecosystem: Host-associated > Plants > Phyllosphere > Unclassified | place: USA...
GTGCGCAGGGGAGGAAGTAAAAATGGCGCGCAAATTCAACGCGGCGACAGCGCACGATTACCAACTGGAAACCATGAAACTGCGCGACTGCTTTGCGCAGCTGCGCGCCAGCGCGGACGACACAACCTATTCGATTCCCGCCACCGCCATACCGGAACAATGGACTCGGGATCTGGGCGATCATGCGTTCCTGGGTACATTGGACCAACAACCGCGCTCGTATCCGCGCGACCGCATCTTCATCTACAGGAACGCATCCTCGGAGTGGCATTACCATCCTTTCGACGAAACCATCACCACCCAGGTCGCCGGCAGCAAGCGCTTCTCCCTGTTTCGCCTGACCGCCGGCAACTGGCTACCAAACAGCGAACTGATCGAATCGAAAGCACATCATCGGCCCGATGGCGCACGCGCCTTCCCCACCGACCAGCCGCTCACAAAGTACGAGGGCGTGCTCGAAGCCGGCGATTCGGTCTATATCCCGCCGTTCTGGTGGCATGGCGTCGACACGGCCGATACCGGGATCGGTTACACGCTGGCGCACTGCTTCCGTACGCCGGTGGCGCGCCTGGCAGCGTGGCAGGACCCGGTCACCCGGCGCGTCTTCCGGCAAATTGCGGCCAAGCACAAGCTGGCCGTGCCGGTCGCGCTGGGCCTCATCGGATACAGCACACTGCGGCGCGTGATGTCCGGCGAAAAATGGTGACAGGCGTCGTCAGCGGTCCGTGGCACCACCTGCCCGGGCCAGACTCGCGCATGCCACCCGTATGCATCCTGCCCTTTGTTGCGGAACGTTTCGATCCGGGCAGCTTTGGCGAGCAAGGCATTGCCTGTCCGCCTGCCGTTGCCCGCAGCGTGCGGCGCCGGCAGTCCGAGTTCTTCGCCGGCCGCCTGGCAGCCCGCCATGCACTGGTGCGCATTCACGCCGCGTCGGACCAGGTGCCGGTCGGCGTCATGCGCGAGCCTGTGTGGCCGCCGGGGATCATCGGCAGCATTTCGCATTCCCAACGATACGCAGCAGCAGTCGCACTGGCGGCCGGACGGGAACGCGGGGTCGGCATCGACATCGAACACGTCGTGACGAACGACGCGCAGGCGTCACTGCTGGTCACCGCTATCAGCGCCGCCGAGTTCGACTACTTACGCGGCCTGGACACGGTGTTGCCAATCGCTATGCGCCTGACGATCGCGTTTTCGGCCAAAGAAAGCCTGTACAAAGGGGCGTTCGGTTCGGTCGGGCGCTTCTTCGATTTCAGTGCAGCGGCTGTCACCGCCATCGATGTTGAACGCTGCCTGCTGTCGCTGACATTGACAGAAACATTGTCGCCCGATTTCGTGAAGCACCAAACCTGCACGGTGGCCTACGATTTCATTGATCCTGCCACGGTGCTGACGAGCTTCATCTGGTAGCGTGCAACCGTCAGGGCCTTGCACCCCGGCTGCGCAGGTAGTCGCGCATTGGTGTGTTGCGCGCCTGGTTGAGCGGCGTACGCCAGCGGCCCTCGTCGGCCCATACCCCCTGATTGACGTCGGCGCCCAGTGTCACCAGGCGCCTGACGACATCGATGTGGTCGTTTCGCACGGCGCTGATCAACGCCGATTCATCATAGGCACTGGCGGCGTCGACGCGCGCGCCTGCAGCGATCAGGCGCTCGACGACTGGCAGATGGCCGCGCGCGGCAGCAACTGTCAACGGGGCGCCATCGCCTTCGACCGGCATGTTGACGTCGGCATCCAGCGCCAGCAGCGCCTCGACCAGCGCCCGATCGCCGTTACCGGCGGCGACGATGAGCGCGCTGCCGTCGCCTTTCACGGCGGCGTTGACACCAGCACCGGCGCCGACCAGCTCCCTGACGCGGACCAGGTTCCCGTCCCGTGCAGCTGCAACCAGCGCGATATCCTGTGGCGAAGCGGCCATGGTGCCGGCGCCGCCCTCCCCGCCCAGTCGCGGCGTGGCTGCGTAGGCCAGTGCCAGGAACCCGGCAAGCACACAGGCAAAACCCAGCGAGCGCACCGCCCTGTCTGTCGTGTTCAGTGGCGCAGCATGGCGCAGTACGCAGCTCACGCGTGCGGTCAGGGCCTGGGGCGTACCGAACATGCGGCTGGCAAACACGCCGTTGTGTGCACGCGCCATACGCTCGACGCTGGCCAGCAGGGAGCGGGCATATTGTTTGCGCGCGCCGGTACATGCGGCGGCGTGCTCGTCGCATGCCATTTCGCGCCCCAGGTCCAGGCGTTTGCCAATCAGGGCCAGCGCCGGGTTCCACCAGAATACGGCCGCCACAGCCTGCTGAAACAGACCTGCCCAACGGTCGTACCGGCGAACATGGGCAATTTCGTGATTCAGGATGTCGCGCATGGCCACCTCGCCCAGCTCAGCCGCCAAGCCACGCGGGACCAGGATGCACGGCCTGCACAGGCCCACCACCATCGGTCCGCCTGCCTCCCCGGATTCCTTGATGCGCACGTTCGGCGGCAATTCGGACCGGACCAGCCGTTCGAGCCAAGGCATGGCCCGGGCGCCGCAGGCCAGTTCGGACGCGGCGCGCCAGCCGCGGTACAGGCGAACCAGTTGCACGGCAACGCCAAGCAGCCACGCCAGGATGATTGCGCTTTCAAACGTGCCGTGAGAACCCGTTCCTTGCTCGACGACACGGGCATCCTGCGCGAGCATTGCGCGTCCGGACGGCACAGCGTCCGCCACAGCTGCAGAGACGATCGACGACATCGCCGGCATGGACAGGGCCGGAATCAGCGCTTCCTTCGGCTGCGGCGCGAACATGGCCAAGGGGGCGGCCACCGACAGCACCAGCACCAGCAGCCAAAGATGGGAAAGCCAGTGCGCGCTCATGCGGCAGGCCCTGACGAAGGCGGCCGCCAGCAACAACAACAGGGTGCTCTGCCACAGATGTTGCAAGGCAATCGAAACCAGCAGATCGTTCCAGAAGGCGCTCATCCTCTGTTCTCGTCGTCGGGGGCGTCGTCGATCATGCGTCGCAATGCATCCATTTCGGACGGGCCGATTTCATGTTCCTGGACCAGGTGCTGCGCCAACACGGCCGGAGAACCGTTGAAGAACTGCCTGAGCAGGTGCTGCAGTGCGCTTGCAGCAGCGTCTCTGCGGCTGACAACGGCACTGTAGATGAACGCCCGGCCGTCGCGTACATGGCTGACCAGTCCCTTCTTTTCAAGGATCCCGAGCATCGTCAGCACCGTGGTATAGGCGGTAGGCGTGATCCTCGACAATTCATCCGTGACTTCACGAACGGAAGCGCTTTTTTTCTTCCAGAGTACTTCGAGCACCTTGCGCTCGGTCTCGGTCAATGTCGGGGTACTGGGGCGAGCCATGGGTTCTCCTGGAAATACGCGTCGGGCGGCAGCGTCAAATCTGCTGGCCTGCCAGCGGCTGCACCACGGCCATGGCTGCGCCGCGCGGCGCGGCCGCAGCGCCGACCGGGTCATGCGACGCGTTGACGAAGTCTACCAGCAGGCGCGGAAACAGTGGATCGGTGTTGATACAGAAGTGACCGCCCGACAGCGTCACCTGTCGGCTTTGCGGAAACAGCGAGTGCCATGCGAAGACGTCGGCCAGCGGCATGGCATCGTCGCGACCGGCGATGATCAGGGCCGGAATGGCGTTCAACGATGGATTGAGCGCCGGCATGGCGAAGGTCTCTCCAAGCTTGAAGTCGGCACGAATCATGGGGCTGAGCAGACGCATGAGTTCGAGATTGTCGAGCAGTTCCTGTGGCGTGCCGTCGAGTTCCTTCAGCCTGTCGAGGAACGCCGGCTCTGGCAACGTGCTCAGCGGCTCGCGGCGGTACGGCACGGTAGGGGAAGCCTTTGCCGACAGGATCACGGCCCGCGGCGCCGGTGCGCCCAGATTGAGCAGGCTGTTGAGAACGGCAAAGGTCATCAGCGCACCGTTGCTGTGGCCGAACAGTTGATATGGCTTGTCGAGCAAGGGCCGCAGGTGTGGCAGTAGCGCCGACACCAGCGTGCCCATGTCGTCGATGGGCGGCTCGCCCATGCGCATGGCGCGGCCAGGCAGCTGCACGCCGATCAACTCCACATTGCGGGGCAGCCAGCGATGCCATGGTGCGTACGCCGCCGCACTGCCGCCGGCGAAGGGAAAGGCAAACAGTCTGAGGGGGGCGCTGCTGTCGCCGGACAGGGGAACAAACCAGGGGGATTTTTTCATGATCGTTTCCTTTCGAAAAAGTGGCTGGCGCGTCCCGACCCGGGCACGCGCCGCAGGACTGGCGTGTTTAAGAGCGCGCACCTTTACTGAGCAGGAAGTTACGGATCTTCGCATCACGCGCCTGATTCAGTGGCGTACGCCAGCGCTTCGCATCCGCCTGGGCGCCCAGATTGACATTGGCGCCCTGTTCGACGAGCTGCCTGACAACCGTCAGATGGCCGGCGCGCGACGCGTTGATGAGTGCCGTTTCGTCGTGAGGACAAATCGTATCGACCTGCGCGCCGGCCCGAAGCAGGCGGGCAACGACTTCCGTGTGCCCCTTGATCGCCGCCGCAATCAAGGCGTTACCGTCGCCTTCCCAGCACTTCTCGACGGTCGCACCGCTCTCCAGCAGTGCATCGACCATCTTCAGGTTGCCCCGGCGGGCCGCAGCGATGAGCGCGGTCCCGTCGCCGTCCGCGCCTTCGTCGATGTTGGCGCCCCGTGCCAGCAAGGCGCGCACGGCCTTGATGTCATTGCTCTTGGCTGCCTCTGCCAGACGCGCACCGTTCTCGGTCGAGACCTGTGCGGCCGGCGGCCGATCGCCCGGGGCCAATGCCTGCGCAGGCGCGGTAGCGCCGGACTGGGAAACGCAGATCACGGCGGCCGCCGCGAGGATGCCCCGCGCCAGCATGTGGGATTTTGTTGGGTTCATCGATAGCTCCATGTCGAAAGTCCTGCGTGATGAGGCGAACGCCAGGCGGCGCGTTGTCGGCCTGCCCGGCGGATGCGAGGCAGCGGGATGGGCTGACCGCGTGGTGCCTGCTGCGGTATGCCAACCCTGAGAAAATTAAAACACGCGCTCGCGGCACCGTCAACTAATTAATTAGTTGATACAATCTCGATGGTCGAAGGTGTTGCTCCCCTGAGCAGCGATTTGCGATTGCCGGCGCGCCTCGTGCTCATTGCAACAAGACCATGCCATTACCTGCGACCGGATGAGGTCACGAACGGTGTGCAACTGCCAGGACGGGCGCGGCCGAGCGACAGCCGGCCGCCGCGAATGGTCTTTTCAGGTCCAGTAAATATATTCGGAACCCGGCATTTTCGCGACGAAGCAATTGATTGCTACCCTCTTGCTGCGCGTACTGGTGACCGCGTGAATGTATTTCCCGTTGATGATCGCCATGTCTCCCGATTCAACGGCAAGTTCAACATAGGACTTATCCTCCAGCAGATCGAGCGGATACGGATAGCCATTTCCCTGCAGTTTCAGGCGGTCGCGCGTTGCGGTGTCCGGGATATAGTCGTAGATTCGCAATCGCCCTGACACCGCATCTGCGCTCGCATAGAAGTTAATCGCCATTACGTTGTTTGCGTCCCGCACCTCCCAACCGTCATTTCGGTCGCAGTCGATCTGCGAAAAGTCCTCGTGTGGACGCAGTAAAAATTCGCTGGTGATGGACAAATCGGGGAGCCATTCGACCGCGCGCGCATGCAACGCCTCCCGCTCTCCGAGCCGGGAAGGACGAATGGAATTTCCTGTCTTCGCGCCGAGTGCTTCGTGCGCCAACCGCATCGGGTCTACCGTATTTTCGAAAATACTGCTGACCGAGTCCCGCGCTTCCAGGCACTGCTTGAAATATTCCGTCGGCGTCTTGCTGTAATGGGTCGCACCGAGTATATAACCCGGAACGTTATCGGGACGCCGGCGCCGGTGCTCCGACTCGAAGAAGTTTTTCTGAATGGCGAAACAGTCGGCTGGCGCCAGTACGCCTTTGACCAAAGCAACGTCCAACTCGCTGGCGCTGACCATCGATATCGCATTGCCGATGAGTTCGGCACCTTTGAATTTCCTGTATTTCACTCGCTTTCCTTTGCAAAAAAACCCATCCACTCGCTCCTTCAATGCGCCGGCATCACTATATGCTCACTGAGTTTTTTAGAATGATGCAGCAAGGCCATTCTAGCGCGAAAATTTTGACATAAATATGTTCCTGACATATTTACGCGCTTGACTAAGCTTTTGGGATAATGCCACAACTCTATTTGACCTGGAAATTCATAAGGAAATATTTTTTAAGCATATTCGCACGCGCTCTAACATCCGCCTGTCATCACGTGCCCGAATCGATTCAGAGAGCGATAATCTTGCTGGCGACGCCACCATGTGATTACCGGCCGCGAAATAGAGGCATGCCAATCCAGAATCAATTTTTTAACGAATGAAGATGATCTGATCTGGCCTGGGTGACAATGCGAGAGTTTTTGCATTGCACTGAAGTGCCATAATTTTGTTTTAATTAAAAATCAAAATCTCAATGCACTAGTGCACCCGCATATTTATTCACTTTCCTGCAAACGAGCTGCTTATCGTGGATGAATCGCTGAGCAAAGTAATACCGATAATTGAAATCAGGAGCACTCATTCACATGATTCACCCATTCACCGGCATGCGGGTAGTACCTCGAAGATTCCTTGAAAATCAAGTTCGAATCGTTCCTCAACACATTGCCGATAACGCTCGCGGTCGACAACGCTCAACCGCTGCACGCCTGGCTGCGCGATGCGCGCGAAAAGCACCTGGCGCACCGGCGCCATGGCCTTCTTCAGTTGCCCGATGTACCGGGGCAATCACGCTTCGGCGCTCGTACAGCCTTGTTCAACAGCGTGCCGGTGGACGCGAACTTCCCGATCGATCGCATTCGTAGCGCCGACACATCGGCGCCACTTCACGGTCAAGCTGATGTGCCAGGCGAGCGAATTTTCTGCCGCTGCAAGCCGTGCCATTCTCGATCAGTTCATGCGTCTGTATGTCGCGTCAGGCCAGCGCCGCGCAAGCACCGTATCGACCTGAAACGCGCTTCGAACTTGCCGTGCATCGGCCTTGCTAACCCCTTTTCGAGAACATGCTTCCCATGAATCCAGCTAAACGCAGCGCCGAATCAATCAACGTCCCGGGTACGCGGCTCGAGCACCTCACGCCGCAACAGCACGCGCGCCTGGCTGCCCTGAAAGAGGCGGCCAGGCCGGCCGTCCAAGGCAGCCTGCACAGCCGCTTTGAGAGCGAGGCCGCGCGCCGCCCCAGCGCCGTCGCCGTCAGTTGCGGCGATGCGCATTTCACCTATGCCGAGCTCAATCAGCGGGCCGGAGCGCTGGCGCGCCGCCTGGTGGCCGAAGGCCCGGGACTTGATTTGCCGGTGGCCATCGTGCTTCCACGCGGCCTGAACCTGGTGGTGGCGATACTGGCAGTGCTCAAGGCCGGCATGGCGTATCTGCCGGTTGACCCTTCGGTGCCGACCGAGCGCCTGGATTTCATTCTGGAGGATGCCGGTGCACGGTTAATCCTGACCGACGCACGGTATGCGTCGCAGACGGTCCGGGGTCCGAATTGTTGGCTGCTGGACGCCGCAGATGCCTTCCACGCCCCGCACGGCGTGGTACTGCCGGATGTCGACAGCGCGGCCCTGGCCTATGTGATCTATACCTCCGGTTCCACCGGCCAGCCCAAAGGTGTGATGATCGAGCACCGTCAGGTGCTGCGCCTGTTCAGCAGCGCCGACCAGCGTTACACGTTTTCCGAAGACGATGTCTGGTGTCTGTTCCACTCGTATGCCTTCGACGTCTCGGTGTGGGAGATATGGGGCGCACTATTGTATGGCGCACGCCTGGTGATCGTGCCCCATGAGATGACGCGCAGTCCGGTCGACTTTGCCGCGCTGCTGCGCAGGGAAAGCGTAACGGTACTCAACCAGACGCCGACGGCATTTGCCAACCTGATGCCCGTCCTGATGGATGAGCAGGGCTGCGGCGCACTGCGCTATGTGGTGTTCGCTGGTGAAGCGTTGGAACCCAGAAGGCTGGTGCGCTGGTTTGAGCGCTTTGGCGACGAAGGACCTCAGATGGTCAATATGTACGGGATCACCGAAACCACAGTGCACGTGACATTCAAGCTTATCGGCCCGGCACAGGCGGCAACCGGGGTGAGCGACATCGGCGAGCCGCTGGCAGACCTCACTCTGTACCTGCTGAATGAACGCCTGCGCAGCGTGCCTCCCGGGGCGACCGGCGAGCTCTATATCGCGGGCCCCGGGTTGGCGCGTGGCTACCTTAACCGCCCGGAACTGAACGCCGCACGCTTCATTGACAATCCCTTTACGCCGGGCGAACGGATGTACAAGACCGGCGACCTGGCACGCCGCCTGGATGGCGGCGTGCTCGAATATATGGGACGCAACGACAGCCAGATCAAACTGCGCGGCTTTCGCATCGAGCTGGGCGACATCGAGCGTCAGTTGCTCGGCCATCCCGCGGTGATTGCCTCTGTCGCGGCGCTGCACGGCGAGGGTGACGAGCGCCGGCTGGTTGCCTACGTGGTGTTGACCAGCAACGCCAGCGACTGGAAGGGCGCGCTGTACCGCCATCTCGCGGCCACACTGCCAGAGTATATGGTGCCCGCTTATCTCATTGCATTGCCAGCCTTGCCGCTAACCGTCAACGGCAAGATCGCGCGCGCTCAGCTACCGGCTCCCAGCGGCAACGACGCCTGGACGCGCGGTTACGTCGCGCCGCGCAACGAGACGGAAAGAATATTGTGCGGCTTGTATGGCGAACTGCTGAAGGTCGGGCAGGTCGGCATTGACGACAATTTCTTCTCGCTGGGTGGCGATTCGATCAGGACGGTCAATCTGGTGGCGGGCGCGGCCGCCGCCGGCCTGCATTTCAGTACCGCCGATATCTTTGCGCATCCTTGCGTGATTGATCTGGCGCAGATCGCGGTCACCGCGCAAGTAAGCCACGCGACAGGTAGCACGGTGGTTGAGGCCGCCGTTAAGCCTGGCTCAATCGGGGCATTCGATCTGATTTCCGACACCGACCGTGCGCTGTTGCCGGGCGACGTTTGCGCCGCCTACCCGATGTCGCGGCTGCAGCAGGGCATGGTATTCCACAATCTCGCCAGCAGCGACAATTCCGTGTTCCACAATGTGATCAATCAACGCTACCGCGGCGCGCTGGACCTGCAGCGCATGCGCCGGGCCATCGAAGACGTGATGGGTGTCCACGATATTCTGCGCACCTCGCTGCACATGATCGGTTTCAGCGAACCGCTCCAGCTCGTGCACGCGCGTTTGCCGGCGCCGCTGTTTTACACCGACCTGTGTCATATGGCGCCGGCTGACCAGGAAAGCTTTCTCTCAGCGGCGCTGGCGCGCCTGCGCGAGACACGGCTCGATCTGCACCGCGCCCCCCTGTTCCAGGCCCACCTGTACCGGCTTGCCGATGACGTGATCGAGCTGACCTGGCTGGAACACCACGCCATTCTGGACGGCTGGTCGCTGTCGAGTTTCATGGCCCAGTTGACCGAGCGCTACATCGCCCTGGCAGCGCCCCATCCTGCGCCGCTGACCACACCCATCGCCACGTACCGCGACTTCATTGCCGCCGAGCAGCGAGCAATCGCCCATCCCGAGCATGCGGCATTCTGGCGTGGCTACCTGCAGGACGCGCCTTACACCGAACTGCAGGGAGGCAGGCGCGACGCGGGTGGGCGGCGTATCGCGCCGTTGCCGCTGGCTCCCGAACTCTTCGAAGCCTGTCGTGAACTCGCCATCTCCTTGGGCGTGCCGATCAAGTCGATTTTCGCGGCCGCCTACGCCAAGACGATTTCCAAATTTTCCGGGGAGGCAAAAGTCACGCTGGGTATGGCCATCCATGGCCGACCGGAGACGCAGGACAGCGGCGCCATGCTGGGCCTGTACGTATCCTCCCAGCCGCTGCGCCTGGACTGCGGGCGCGCCACCTGGCGTGAACTGATCCGGCGCTGCTTCCATGCCGAGGCGGCCATCTGGCCGCGCCGCTTCTATCCGTTGACAGAGATCATGCGTCTGCAGGACAAAGGCGCACTGTTTGAGACCGCCTTCACCTACAACCACTTTTCGGTCACCGACGACGTGGCGGACATTGGCCTGCAGGCAATGCGCGAAAGGCGCTCGTTCGAATTTGACGACGCGCCCTTGAGCGTTGCCGTCGTCGTGAGCGACCTGAAGGCTGCCGTCTGTCACGTGCACGTGTCGTTTGCCCCGGAAAAATTCGACGCTGGCTTTGCGCAACGCATCCAGGAGTGCGTGCTGCTGGCATTGGCTCGAATGGCAGCTGGGGTGGACCAGAGCGCCGATGTGCTCGGACACAAAGACGCCGCCATAGCGGCACAGCTGGCAAACTGGGTTCCGTCGGTGCAGCCAGGTGACTCGCTGCTGGCCGAATTTCAAGCACTGGCCGCGAGCCAGCCGGACGCCTGCGCCATCGAGCAGGGCGAATACAGCCTGACCTATGCAGCACTGGATGCGCGTGCGGCCCGCATGGCCGGGCGCCTGCTGCAACTGGGGATCGGGCACGGCTCGCTGGTCGGCTTCGATACTATCCCCTCGATCAATATGGTGACTGCACTGCTGGCATTGTTCAAGACCGGCGCAGTGTTCATGCCACTCGATCCGGATCAGAGCCCCGCGCGCCTGCTGCTGCTGATCGAAGGATCGGACGTGCAACATATCGTTGCCGATTCGAACCGCTGGGCGGGCCAGGTGCCGGGAACGGTGGCGCTGCACTTGTTACCCGAGCTGGCGGTGGCCGATGCGCCACCGGCACCTCCGATGGCGCTCTCCCCCGGCGATGGCGCCTATACCATTTTCACCTCCGGCTCGACCGGCAGGCCAAAAGGTGTGCCGATCACGCATGGCAACGCCGTATCCAACTTGCGCGCGATTGCCGGTCCATACACGCTGCAACCCGGCACGCGCGTGCTCCAGGTGTCGAATATCGGATTTGATTTGTTCATGCAGGAGATGATCTGCAGCCTCTTCAACGGCGGCACGTTGGTGCTGCGCCCGACACCGCGTCTTCCTGATGCCACCGAGTTCTGGGAACTGGTCGACAGCAAGCGCATCAATCTCGTATCGTTAGCCACAGGCTACTGGAACCTGCTGTGCGCCGAACTGCCGCAACAACAGCGAGCCACGAATTGCACCTTGCACACCTGCGGCGTGGGCGGAGAGGCGATGCAGCGTGGCCTTCTGGAACGCTGGCTGAGGCACTGGGGCGACAGCATTCGCGTGATCCACGCCTATGGGCCGACAGAAGCCACAATCACGACCACCGCATTCGACGCGCTGGCGCTTGCCCGTGAACCCCGGCGCTACGGCGCCATCCCGATCGGCAGGCCACTGACGAATTCGCCTTGCTGGATCCTGATCAAGGACGGCTCGCCAGCCCCGGTCGGGGTGGCCGGTGAACTGTTTATCGGCGGCGAAGCGGTCTCGCCCGGCTACCTGAACCTCCCCGAAGAGACAGCGCACCGTTTTCTCGAGGCGGGCGCCCTGGAGGGGGTGATGTGTCGCGTATATCGCACCGGCGATATGGTGCGTGCGTTGGAAGACGGCAACATCGAATTCATCGGACGCCTGGACGGCCAGGTCAAGATCCGTGGCTTCCGGGTAGAGGTCGATGAGATCTGCCAGGTGATCGGCGCTGAACCGACGGTGCGCCAGTGCATCGTGGTGCCGGTGAGCGACGGGGGCGAGACACGCCTGGCGGCCTACGTGGTGCTGGAGGACGGCTGCTCAGAGGCAGACCAGCATGCGCTGAAACAGCGGGTACACGCCAGTCTGCCTGGCTATATGCGCCTGGCTGCTTTTATTCGCATGGATGCTCTGCCGATGACGCCGAACCGAAAAATCGACGTCAAAGCACTGCCGCAACCGCGATTTCATGTCGAAGAAGCCTACGTGGCGCCCGTGGACGAACTGGAAACGCGGTTGCAGGCTGCGTGGGCTACGGTGCTGGAACGCGATGCCATCAGCGTCGAGGCCGATTTTTTCGCTCTGGGCGGACACTCGCTACTGCTGACACGCGTGCTGATGCGCATCAGCCAGGAATTCAGCGTTGAGCTGTCGATGGCCGAACTGATGCGAACGCGTACAGTGCGCGCAATGGCCAGCCTGATTCGCGCTGCGCACGCTGTCGCGGCAGCTGGTCCGGATCACCGGGCCGGCAAGGAAGAGGTGGTCTGGTAGATGTGGATGCGCATCGGGACAGCAAGGCCTGACCGCGTCGTGCCTGGCCAGTGAAGAAAGGGCGGCTCATGGAGCGAGCGATTGCCCTGCCCTGTCATCATGTTCACGGCCAGCCCGGGCGGCTGGCCGAAGACATGCATGGCCCGGGTACCGGGATGAAAGCGCTGCAACCTAGCGCCTGATACGATCAGGCAGCAGCGTTGGAATGCTCTATCGCCTGAGCCGGCCAGTTGCTGCTGCCAGGTCAGGAATCATTCCCACTCGATCGTCGCCGGCGGCTTCCCCGAAATATCATACACAACGCGATTAATCCCCCGCACCTCATTGATGATGCGGTTCGAAACCTTGCCCATCAACGCATGCGGCAGATGCGCCCACTGCGCCGTCATGAAGTCCAGCGTCTGCACCGCGCGCAGTGCAACGACATATTCATACGTGCGGCCATCGCCCATCACGCCCACCGATTTCACCGGCAGAAACACGGCAAACGCCTGGCTGGTCGCTTCATACCAGTTCAGCGGCGCTTTGCCGGCATCGATACCCGGCACGTGCGGCACCTCGAACGGCGTATTGCGCAGCTCTTCGATGAAGATCGCATCGGCTTCACGCAGCAGGTCGGCGAACTCTTTCTTGACTTCGCCAAGGATGCGCACGCCCAGGCCCGGGCCCGGGAACGGGTGACGGTAGACCATGTCATGCGGCAGGCCCAGCGCGACGCCGAGCTTACGGACTTCATCCTTGAACAGCTCGCGCAGCGGCTCGAGCAGTTGCAGGTTCAGTGTCTCTGGCAGGCCACCCACGTTGTGGTGGCTCTTGATCGTCTGGCCTTTTTTACCTTTGCCGGCCGACTCGATCACGTCCGGATAGATCGTGCCCTGCGCCAGCCATTTCGCATTGGTCAGCTTGCCCGCTTCGACCTGGAACACTTCGACGAACTCGCGGCCGATGATCTTGCGCTTCTGCTCGGGATCGTTCACGCCGGCCAGGTGGCCCATGAACTGGT
>Ga0308157_10007020_pt1 | contig 13252 bp, 13 predicted proteins | sample PhyBR1_FD_201035 | JGI IMG/M metagenome (GOLD analysis project Ga0308157, IMG submission 201035) | Phyllosphere microbial communities from UC Gill Tract Community Farm, Albany, California, United States - DLSLB.R1 | ecosystem: Host-associated > Plants > Phyllosphere > Unclassified | place: USA...
GGGTTCTGAACAACTCATCATGAGAAAATCCGGCCAGAAGCACGGCAAAAAGTGCTCCCAGACCAGAAAGGACTGTTCCAGCGGCGTAGTTCATCTAATCCCCTCGCAGCGCAAGTCAGAAGCTGTCGAAGTGAAGACAGCTATAGCGATAGTTCTCTATCGGCTCTCTACGAGAGGGTGTCATTGATCTAAATCAACGAGCGCTTAAGCGCATCCCGAAAAGTGTGAAACGGTTTTCGGACAAGATGCGTGCCAAAACAAAAGATTAGAGCGCCTGCGACGAATTGGGAGTTTTTTGGGAAATCAGTTGCTGTCAGTGATGGGCGTCAGATGGATGAGAATATCAACCTTGCTGACCTTGTAACCCGCAGGTGGCGGAGGCAGGGGACCAACACTTACATCATTGGATGCAATGTCGATGATCCTGTCTTCGTCATGAATGTAGAAATGCGTATGATCACCCGTATCCGTATCGAAATAGGTCCGCTCACTATGTAAGCTGATCTTGCGGATGAGACCTGCATCGGCGAACTGATTAAGTGCGTTGTAGACTGTTGCGACCGAAAGTTTTTCGCCGTGCAACAAGGCTTCTTCGTTCAACATATCCGGGGTTACATGCCGATGCTTGTCAGTGAACAGTAAGCATCCGAGAGCTATGCGCTGACGGGTCGGGCGCAACCCGGCCCGTCTTAAAATCGCTTTGACTGTTGATGCCTGCTGCCGTCTCCATTCTTTGCCAGAACGAGGAACGTGCTTTGACAAGAGCTGTGAAGCGTCGGGCCCTGATTTAGGCCCCGATCTAGGATTGAACAGCATGAACAGTCTCGTTTTCTTTTCTCAGAAGCGATATCTGAACTCGAACGAATATACGAATCTTAATGCAAATGATTTGCAATTGCATAATATAGCAAGAGACCTAATGTTCAACGTAAACAGGCAGGAATTTATGTCGCAGTTTGTGCCGGAATGATAAGAAGGGCGCGCAGGCCACCTTCGATGCGGTTGTGCAATTGCACTTCACCGCCCATGCGTGTTGCTGCCATCTGGACGATTGGAAGGCCAAGACCGCTGCCGTTTTCACTTCTGTTCGCACCGCGATAGAAGCGTTCGGTCACATGGATCATTTCCTCGGGAGGTATTCCGGGGCCATCATCCTCAACAGTGAAGACCAAACGCTCGCCATCCTGATGAAGGCTGCATCGTACCGAACCACCTTCCGGCGAATGGTTGACGGCGTTCTCGATCAGATTGCGCATGGCTAACGTGAAGAGGTGCGGGTATTGCATCGTAACCAGTGGCAGATTGCCCGGTAGCTCGATTTTGACGCCACGATGCGCCGCAAGCATCCGCATATCCGTTGAGATTGAAACGAGCAGCTGGCAAGCGGGCTCGGGTGCCGGAGGCTCCATTTCATCGCCTGTTTCAAGCGCTGCCAGATCAAGCAACTGATTGACCAGACGGCTGGTGCGATCGACGCCAGCGGCAATCTGACGAACGGCGTTGAAACGCATGGCGTCGTCTTTTGCTCCCTCTGCAATTTGGGCCTGTGTTTTGAGGCCTGCAAGCGGGGTCTTCAATTCATGTGCCGCAAAGATTGCAAAATTACGCTCGCGCTCCCGCGCTTCTTCCACACGATGGAAAAGCCCATTGAGCGCCGAAACAGCCGGGGCAATTTCTGACGGAAGCTTCTCTTCACGCAGTGGCCGTAAGTCTCTCGCATCCCGTTTAGATAAGATTGCTGCAAGGTTGCTTAGTGGGTTGAGGCCACGCCGCACGCATAGCCAGATCAGGATAGCGAGGATCGGAAGCAGAAGCAGTGCCGGTAGTACGACGCCCGTAACCACACTTTGCACCAGCCGCTCGCGGACTGAAAGGCTGTCGCCAACCATCACGCGCAAGCCCAGCTGCGTATTCTCGACCGCAAAGACGCGCCAGCGATCGCCCGCGACAACTGTATCAGAGAATCCATTGGCTACATCGGTCAGTCGTTCGCCAGGCGCGCTTTCGGATCGTCCCACAAGCTTGCCGTCGATCGCCCATATCTGGCAAAAAAGCTGGCGGTCATACATTGGGAAATCTGGCATGGGCTTCAGCGAAGCCTGCCCGCCATCCCCATCGGGACCGACTTCGACGCGATGCTCAGTCAGCAACGAGTTGACCATGCGAGCGGCTTCCATCAAGCGCGCATCGAGCACTTTTTCGAGGCGCGACTGCGTGCTGACATGAATCCAGATCACGGCAAACAGCCAGACGAGGCAGGTGATGCCGATCAATATGCCGGTAAGGCGACTGCGAATGGAGTTCATGTATGGGCTCCCGCGAGCCTGTAGCCGACACCGCGAACAGTTTCGATAAAGCCGGAGCCGAGCTTGGCGCGAAGGTGATGGATATGTACTTCCACTGCGTTGCTTTCGACTTCCTCTTGCCAGCCATAAAGTGCTTCTTCGAGCGATGACTTGGAAACGGTAGCCGTCGGGCGCTCCATCAAGGTGCGCAATATCGAAAACTCACGTCGCGTCAGACGCAGGGGGGTGCCCTTGAATTGCACCGTCATTTCAGCCGGATCAAGTTCTACGCCTTGCCATTCAAGTGTAGCACTGGCGCGACCTGAGCCACGCCGTGCTATGGCGCGCACACGCGCCGCAAGCTCATGCAGATCAAACGGCTTGCCGACATAATCATCTGCACCCGCATCAAGACCTGCAATGCGTTCGGGCACCTGATCGCGAGCGGTCAATAACAGAACTGGTGTTTCATCGCGTGCTTGTCGCATGGCTTTCAATATGTCGAGGCCGGAACCGTCGGGAAGCATCAGATCGAGCACGATCGCATTGTAATTCTGGGCAGCAAGGGCTGCCTCTGCATCGCCACAACTTGCGACAGCGTCCACGGTAAAGCCGGCCAACCCCAGTCCCACGGAAAGCCCGTCGAGCAGGATTGCATCGTCTTCAACCACCAGAATGCGCATGTGTCTTCCTGTTTCCGCCTTGTTTCAACTGTAAGCGGCTTCTCGCTTTGCCAGCTTAAGGCTGCCTTAAGGTGACGGCAGCATTTGCTTTTTACAACCTAATCTATTTTGCACGAATCAAATTACCCGGAATAATTCGAATGCGCTTTTTTGCGATACTCGTCGCTTTTTTTATGATGGTTCTTTCGTCCGCAGTGGCTGCAAGCCCGCTGCCGGTCGATGATGCATTTCGTCTAAGCGTGGTGAAGGACGGCGATAACCGACTGATTTTCAATTGGCAGATTTCAGACGGCTACTATCTTTATCGCGATCATATCGAAGCAAAAGATGCAAAAGGTCAGGCGCTGGCCGTCGATACCCAGCCAGGCATCGCAAAAGATGATCCGAACTTCGGACGCCTTGAAGTCTATTATACCCGTGCAAGCGCCGGTATTCCGGCAGGCAATGAACCCATTCAACTGACTTATCAGGGCTGTCAGGAAGACGGCATCTGCTATCGACCTGAAACCCGTACCATCGATCCGGTAACGCTTGCAGTCAGCAGTCAGATGGGTAAGGCCTTTTCACAAGGCTCGGCATTTACGGCCGCGCCAACACCGAATGACCAAGGCAAAGCTTTCGCACTCGCTCCTGAAAAGGGCATGATTGAGAACCTGCTTGATCAGGGTGGTTCAGTGCTGGTGATTGCGGCTTTTCTTGCTTTCGGCGTGCTACTGGCCTTTACGCCTTGCGTGTTCCCGATCTATCCGATTGTTGCCGGAACTCTGGCGCGAGAAGGTGAAAAACTGACTGCGCGACGTGGTTTTGTTCTGTCCAGTACCTATGTTGTCAGCCTTGCGCTTGGGTTTGCAGTCATTGGCGCTATTGCAGGCTGGTCCGGCCAAAACCTGCAAATGGTGCTGCAATCCAAATGGATGGCCTTGGCACTTGCCGGAATATTCACACTGCTGGCCCTGTCGATGTTCGGCCTGTTCCAAATCCAGTTGCCATCATCGTGGGTGAGTGCAATTTCTGCCAAGACTGGTCAACGAACCGGTTCAAAACGCTCTGCTGCAATTCTCGGCTTTTCGTCGGTGTTGATCGTTGGCCCCTGCGTTACGGCACCCTTGGCAGGCGCGCTACTTTATATCGCGCAGACCGCCAACGTAGCACTCGGAGCCAGCGCTCTCTTCGCACTTGGCATCGGCAAAGGTCTGCCTTTGATTGCGTTTGCTACGCTTGGTGCAGGCACCTTGCCACGTGCCGGAGCCTGGATGGAACTGTTCAAGCAGGTATTTGGCTTTGGTTTTCTGGCAACCGCTATCTTTATGGCGGCACCTTTGTTGCCCTCGGGCGTGGATATGGTGCTTTGGGCCTTGCTGCTGTTTGGCGTTGCGAGCTTTGCCTTTCTCAATATACCGGGGCGCAGTGTTGTCGCCCGCACCATCGGCACGACGGCCTTCGTTTATGGCGTTATTTTGATGCTCGGCGTGGCATCGGGTGGCCGCGATCCATTGCAACCGCTGGCGGCATTGGTTAATCGTGACGTTAACCATAATTTGGCCGAGCTGCGATTCGCGCCGGTCGATACGGTTTCTGCCCTTCAGGAAAAGCTGGACGCGGCGCACGGCGACAAGCCGACGCTGGTCTATTTCACGGCAGATTGGTGCGTAAGCTGCTCTACTGTGGAGCGGCGCGTCCTGCCGGATGCAGGCGTGAAGAAAGCGCTTGGCGGATATCAGCTTATCAAGGCGGATGTCTCGGACCTCAATGCGGGCAATGCCGATCTCATGGCAAAGCTCAAAGTGGCAGGTCCGCCAACCATGGTTTTCTTCAACAATGCCAGCAAAGAGCCTGAAGGAACAAGATTGGTCGGCGATGTATCGTCGGCAACCATTGAACGCTCTGTCGGGCTTCTGAGGACCGACCAGAAGCAAGGCTTATGAGAGCGCATCCGAAAAGTGGAAACCGGTTTTCGGAACAAGATGCGCGTTAAAACGAAAGGTTGGAGCGCTGATCTGGTGCAATCAGATCAAAACGCGCTCTAAATTGAACATGGCTCGGGGACATTTGGGGTATTGGGCATTGACTACTCAAAATCAAAAGGGGCGCACAGCAGCGTCCGTAGCGCGGCTGTTGTTGATCAGCCTGCTGCCGCTAGTCGTTGCGGCTTGTACGACGACGTCGTCAGATAGCCCGATCGCAGTGACGATGCCAGAAACGGTTGCTGTCGCTCCTCAGCCCGTGGCTGCAGCACCTGTTGTTGAGCCTTTGCCAGAACCTGAAGTGCAGACGGCAAAGAGCGAATATGAAGTCATGTATGGTGCAGTCAATGATGGCGGTAATCAGATTGCAGCACTTGACCTGAGCAAAATCGCCGAGCGTAATCTGCGTAAGCAGGTCAATTACAAGACCAGCCATCCGGTCGGAACTATCATTGTCGATCCCTATGCGCGCTATCTTTATCTCGTGCAGCCCGGCGGCAAAGCCATGCGTTATTCCGTAGGTGTCGGTCGTGCAGGCCTGACTTTCAGCGGTGAGGCAAAGGTTGCGTATAAGGCGCAATGGCCGCGTTGGACGCCGACGCAGAATATGATTAAGCGCAATCCGGATCATTACGCGAAATATGCCAAGGGTCTGGAAGGTGGTATCCGCAATCCACTCGGCGCGCGAGCCCTCTATCTCTATCGCGATGGCAAAGATACGCTCTATCGCATCCACGGTACGAATGAGCCATGGTCGGTCGGCAAAGCCGCATCTTCAGGCTGCATCCGTCTTTTCAATCAGGACATTCTCGACCTTCATAAGCGTGTTTCCAGCGGAAGCCGTGTCGTCGTTCTGGATAAGTCTCAATCAAGGGCCCAATCTTCTGAAGGAGAAAGCTAATGATCAATCGTCGTCAGATGCTGGCAGCAACTGCAGCCGGTGCCGCAACAATTGCCATTTCTGGCGGCGAGAGCTTCGCCCAGCGTGTGCCGACTGTCGCCGATGTCCTCTATGACAAAGACATCCCGGTTCTCGGCAATCCAAATGGCGATGTCACCATCGTTGAATATTTCGACTATCAGTGCCCTTACTGCAAAAAGGGCCATGCCGAACTCATGCGCGTTGTCGAAAATGACGGCAAGGTGCGGTTGGTGTTGAAAGACTGGATTATCTTTGGCGACAACTCGGCTTATCCGGCGCGGCTGGTGCTGGCGGCCGAAAAGTCTGGTGACTACGTCAAGGCGATGGAAGCCATGATGGTAACACCGGGCCGTCTGACCAAAGATCAGACGGATGCAGCACTCAAGAAAGCTGGTCTTGATCCGAAAAAGCTTGAAGCCGCTTACAAAGCAGATGCTGCACGGATCAACGGCATTCTTGAACGCAATATGGATCAGGGTGAAGCCTTCAATTTTGGTGGCACTCCGTCCTTCGTCATTGGCACCAGACTTTATGGCGGCGTGATGAAAGAGCAGGACCTGATCGAAGCGATCAAGGAAGCGCGCAAGGCTTAAAAACGTTTCGGAAATTTGAAAGCAAGCAGCGGAGTGTTGTCGGTCTTGTCTGGGGTTAGATTTCCTTCATATTAGGAAGGACAACGGACATGAACCTGATGACACTCACGCAAACGAACAGCAACGACACTGATGAAAGCCGCTGGAGACAAGTGCTGGCGCGCGACAAGGCATCAGATGGCCAATTCGTTTACGCTGTACGCACGACGGGCGTCTATTGCCGCCCTTCATGCCCATCGCGGCGGGGAAAACGCGAAAATGTGCAGTTTTTTGTTGCTTGCGAAGATGCAGAGCATGCAGGCTTTCGCCCTTGTATGCGGTGCAAGCCACACATTGATGCGACGCTCGACGCACAAAACAACGCGCGTTATGCCGATATGGTATCTGCAGCCTGCCGCTTCATTGAAAGTGCCGAAGAAGTTCCGGCACTCGAAGACATTGCGCGTGCAGCAGGGGCAAGTTCCGCACATTTCCATCGCATCTTTAAAAGCTTTACTGGCCTGACACCAAAGGCTTATGCCGATGCACATCGTGCAGGCAGAATGCGAGCAGCACTCAAGGCCAATGGCAGCCGCGTAACGGACGCGATCTATGAGGCAGGCTATAATTCCTCCAGCCGCTTCTATGAGGCTTCGGACAAGATTCTCGGCATGAAACCGAAGGTCTACAAGTCCGGCGGCGAAAATGAGACCATCCGCTTTGCGATCGGACAGTCGGCACTTGGTGCTGTTCTGGTGGCCGAAAGTGAGAAGGGGGTCTGTGCCATTCTGATGGGCGATGATCCGCAGGAGCTGATTATCGATCTGGAAAAGCGCTTTCCGAAAGCGCAGCTTGTCGGAGCAGACCGCGATTTCGAGGATCATATCGCGCAGGTGATTGGCTTTGTCGAAAATCCCGGTATTGGGTTTGATCTGCCACTTGATTTGAGAGGCACAGCTTTTCAGCAGCGCGTGTGGCAAGCTTTGCGGGAGATTCCACTGGGCAAGACCGTAAGCTATAGCGAACTTGCCCAGACAATCGGTCTGCCCAAATCAACGCGGGCCGTGGCACAAGCCTGTGGTGCCAACAAGATTGCTGTTGCGGTTCCTTGCCATCGGGTCGTGCGTCATGATGGCGGCCTTTCCGGCTATCGCTGGGGTGTGGAGCGCAAGCGTGATCTGCTTGAAAGAGAGCGCCAGTCATGAAGGATAAACTGGCCTCTTATGACTGGGGAAAAATCGCCGATGAGCTGGATCAGTTTGGCACTGCAACGCTTGCAAAAATCTTGTCCTCACATCAATGCAATCAGCTTGTCGGGCTCTATGATGCACCCGATGCATTCCGCTCGACAATCACGATGGCAAGACATGGCTTCGGGCGTGGTGAATACAAATATTTTTCCAACCCGCTCCCGGATATCATTCAAGGCTTACGGCAAGAGCTATATGCGCGGCTAAGTCCCATCGCCAATCGTTGGAGCGAGCGTCTTGGGAGCGGAGTACAATATCCCACAAGCCATGATGCGTATCTCGCAATCTGTCATGCGGCAGGGCAGACGCGTCCGACACCACTTATCCTGCAATATGTCGAGGGTGATTATAATTGCCTGCATCAGGATCTCTACGGTGATCTGGCTTTCTCGCTCCAGGTCGCGGTTCTGCTGTCACAGCCGGGCGAGGATTTCACCGGCGGCGAGTTTGTGCTGACCGAGCAGCGCCCGCGTATGCAAAGCAGGGCAGAAGTCGTGCCTTTAAGGCAGGGAGATGCCGTGATTTTTGCGGTAAACGACAGGCCAATTCGTGGTACGCGTGGCGATTATAAGGCGAAAATGCGGCACGGCGTCAGTCGTCTTCGCTCAGGCAAGCGTCATACGCTGGGCATTATATTTCACGATGCACGATAAAGGGTTGCAACGTTTCGGTTGATGGCTTTTGATCGCGGCACGAGATCAAAGGAATCGGAAATGAGCGTGACCATTTACGGTATCAAAAACTGTGACACCATGAAGAAGGCGCGCACATGGCTTGAAGATCATGGCATCGATTACACCTTCCACGATTATAAGAAGGAAGGCCTCGATGCTGCGACACTCGACCGCTTTCTAAAAGACATTGAGTGGGAAAAACTGCTCAATCGTGCAGGCACAACCTTCCGCAAACTGCCAGATGGCGAGCGTCAGAATGTCGATGCTGCGAAGGCACGCGAGCTGATGCTGGTGCAGCCTTCTATGGTCAAGCGGCCGGTACTGGATAAGGCTGGCAAGCTGACTGTCGGCTTCAAGCCCGATCAATACGAGATGTTCTTCAAAGCTTGAGCATCTCAAGGTTTGCCTTAGATAATATGTCTTCACATGACGATAGCGGGCAGGCCAAACCATGCATAAGCGGATAGACAGAGTTTTCCAGCAATGGTCGGTCAGTTGGCGCGATGCGTTGATTGCCTCCGTTGCCGGTGCGGTTGCATGGCTGGTTTGTCAGTGGATGCTCGGCCAGCCGCGACCCGTCTTTGCAATGGTGACGGCAGTTATCTGTTTGGCACCCAATCTGCCCAATCACGGAAAACAGGCAGTGGGTGTCATTACCGGTGTCACAACGGGGGTTGTGGTCGGCGAACTCTCGTTGCTTTTGCCGGAAACAATTCCGGTCCTGCATATGAGCGTTGTCACTTGCATCGCGATGGTGCTTGCAACGACCTTCGGCTTGGCGCCGGCAATAGCCATCCAATCCGGCGTTTCCGCCATTCTTGTGCTGGCGATGGGCCCGCAGGTCGCGGGCATGACACGCCTCATCGATGTGCTGGTGGGCGCTGGCATTGGTCTACTGTTCAGCCAGATATTGGTGACACCTGATCCGGTACGGCTGATTGACAGGGCCGTGCGAGGGCTTGTCGATAACATCCTGAAAGGCTTGAAACAGTCAGCGGTAGCACTTGAAAAGCAGGACGTTGTCCATGCCCAAAGCGCCATAAACCAGTTCACGCAGGCGCAGCGCGCGCTGAATGCTCTGGGCGACGGTATCGCTTTAGCGCGGTCGAATGCGCGCTGGTCCTTGCGTGGACGGCTCGTCGCGCGTGAAGTCAGTGAAATGGCAGGCCGCTATGATCGCCGCGGCATTCGTCTTTATGCATCTGCTTTGCTGTTTGGTGAGGCGCTTGGCAATGCGCTGCGCAAGAAAGAAGCCTCACCACCTGAATGGATCGCACGGTCGCTGCAATCGGTAATCCACAATTGCAATTTGGATGAAGGCGACACACCGGAGCGTTTGACACCAGTGCCACAGGATATCGATTTCAGCTGGCGTGATACGGCTTTTCGCCTGCAGTCGGTCAATGAGACGCTGCTGCACTTCCTGCATTCGGCCCAGCCCGACAGCGTGCCTGTTCGTAAGACATAATCGTCTGCTGCTTTAGGCTTGCTGCTGTGAGAACCGCCAAGTGATGGGAAACCTTACAAAAATTTAACTGGTAAAGGATGCGGGACAGGCATTGCATAAATGCAGAATTGCATTTTTGGATTTCCCGATGTTTGTATCGTTTTTCCCGCGTCCCAAGCTCTTCTTTTCGTCCGCACTTCTCTGGACCATCCTTGCTGTGCTCGGCTGGTATGAAGGGGGCGCTAAACTGGGCGGCATGGTCGGATTGCCACCTGCAGCAGCTGATGCAGCCCCCATCATTGGTGCGAGCATCTTCTGGTCGGCACCATTTCTGTGGTTCTATGTTTATTTCGCGGTAGTGGCGCTGGCGTTCTACACTTTATGGGCTTGGTTCTCACCGCATCCATGGCAGCGCTGGTCGATCCTTGGCTCGGCTCTCATCCTGTTTACGACTTACTTCAGCGTTCAGGTCAGCGTTGCGGTCAATGCCTGGTATGGGCCGTTCTATGACATGGTGCAAAAAGCTCTGAGTACGCCGGGCGCCGTTTCGGCCGCCGATTTTTACTGGGGCGCACTGGACTTCGCGGGCATCGCTTTTCTGGCGATCACGATTGGCGTCCTGAGCATGTTCTTCGTCAGCCATTATATCTTTCGCTGGCGCACGGCCATGAACAATTATTACATGCTGCACTGGCAGAAACTGCGCCATATCGAAGGTGCCGCCCAGCGCGTGCAAGAGGATACGATGCGCTTTTCCACGACGCTGGAACAGCTTGGTGTCAGCCTCGTAAAGTCCGTCATGACACTGATCGCCTTTCTGCCGGTGCTTTTTACGTTCTCGGAAAAGGTCAGCGAACTTCCGATTATTGGCACTATTCCGCATGCGCTGGTTTGGGCCGCTATTGTGTGGGCGATCTTCGGGACCGCCTTTCTGGCGCTCGTCGGTATCAAGCTGCCGGGTCTTGAATACAACAATCAGCGTGTGGAAGCGGCATATCGCAAGGAGCTTGTTTACGGCGAAGACCATGCGAACCGCGCTGAACCGATAACCATGGGCGAGCTGTTCTCAAATGTGCGCCACAATTATTTCCGGCTCTACTTCCACTATGTGTATTTCAATGTCGCGCGCATTTTCTATCTGCAGGCGGATAATATCTTTCCGCTGCTGATCCTCATTCCTTCTATTGTCGCGGGTAAGCTGACGCTGGGTCTAATGAGCCAGATTTCCAACGTTTTCGAGCAGGTGCGAACCTCGTTCCAATATCTTGTCAACTCATGGACGACGATTATTGAACTGCTTTCAATCTACAAGCGCTTGCGCGGTTTTGAGGCAGCGATTGATGGGCCGCTAGTGCCTGCACTGGATCAGGAAAATCTCGGGCTGTCGGCATAAACTGCACACCAAGCTCTGGTGTTATGATCGATTCTGCGTGGCATGGCCGCTCGGGGAGTCGGTGCTGTTGAGATAATCGTTATAGGTCGTGCACTTAACATCTGGCTTATTGCAGACTTCCGACACCAGTCGTTCCATGGCGCGCCAATAGGCCCCGTCATTCATCAGCACAAAATGAAAACCGAGCTGCAACGGAATGCGCTCGCCTTCATATTGCGTGTCAAAAGCGGCGCGAAACGCCTTGTAGGCGCGTTCCTCAAATTCGGCTGATTGGGCTGGTGCTTCCTTGCCCTTTGAGTGACGAACATAGAGATTATAATCCATGCCGACGATAACGCGCTGGGATGGACCTTCAGGAATAAGCGGCAGGCCAAACGATGCAAACCGGCTATTTATCTGCGGTAATTCCGGTCCGCGTGTGATGGACGATGCCTGATAGCGGAAGCCATTGGTTTTCAACGCATCCTGCACGGGCTTGGAGGCTGCGAGATAAGGCGCGCGGAAGCCGTTGATGCCTTTACGGGCCAGCTCCTGCCAGCCGTCGGGTTCGCCTTCGATACCATTGTTTTTGTAGGCATCTGCCGTGATGCGACGGAATTCCCTGATTTCCTTGTCCCAGTCTGCGGTTGACCAGTTGGTGCCATCAAAATGGCCACAGCCATGGCTTGCGATTTCGTTGCCTTCCAGATGTGCCTGCCAGATATTATCGAGGCGGGTCACAACCTCATCGTCGCTTAATGCAAAACCAACATTGGATGAACCAGCACGCTTATGCGGTGGCTGATAATCACGACGGTCCTTCTTGGTCATCAGAAAGACGCAGGACAGGAAATAGGTGAAATGTGCGTTGTTGTTTTTTGCCAGCTCCCGCGAGCGCGTCCAAAGCTTGTTGTCATGCGCTCCGTCAAACGAAATCAGCACATATTGCGGCTTCTTCGTCTCAGCGACGACGGAACTTGCAGCGAGTGCGGAAGCGATGATGACGGCGGGAGTGATGAGACGCATGGGGGAATGAACGCAATCTGGCTGGAAAAGTTGCCTGTTAGTCACAAAATATGGCGAAGCTCCGACGCAAATGCACATTGTTTCTTGCGCTTACAGCTTATTTCGCCGACAGGTCTTACATATGGCGCGAATTCCGACTAAAAGCGCCAGAATAGATAAATTAAGATCAACGGTTTTTAGAGCGCGGCTCCACAAGTGTCGCACTCCACTAAAGATGGCAGGTCCATGGCAGACGACAGTTTCATTCGCGAGGTAAACGAGGAACTCCGTTCAGAACGGGCAAAGCAGGTTTGGAAAAACTTCGGCCCGGTCGTGATCGGTGCTGCGGTTGCGGTTGTCATTGGTACGGCCGCCTGGGTTGGCTATCAGCATTGGACTGACAGCAAAGCCTCCGCTTCCGGTGACAAGTTCCTGGCAGCACTCGATCTGGCCTCTTCCGGCAAGAACGATGAAGCTATTGCGGCACTCGATGATCTGGAAAAGACCGGTTACGGCTCTTATCCAGTGCTGGCTCGTCTGCGCGCTGCCTCCGTTCAGGCAGAAAAGGGCGATGTGACAGCAGCTGTTGCAGCCTTTGATGCTGTTTCTGCCGACAATGCCGTACCTGCGCCAATGCGTGATGTGGCCCGTCTGCGTGCAGCTTATCTGCTCGTTGATTCTGGTTCTTATGATGATGTCGCAAAGCGCGTTGAAACGCTTTCGGCAGATGGCAATCCAATGCGCTCCAGCGCGCGCGAGGCTCTTGGTCTGGCAGCATGGAAGGCGGAGCGTTTCGACGATGCTGCCAAGCTTTATCAGCAGATTGCCAATGACACTCTGGCTCCGGCGAATATCCGCCAGCGGGCCAATACAATGCTAGATCTCATGCGCGGCGCCGGTATCAATTTGCCGGAAGCCCAAGGCTAAACCGCGCTTACCTCCGGAGTAATACGAACCCATGGGTTTCACTCTCGCCATCGTCGGGCGTCCCAATGTCGGCAAGTCCACACTGTTTAATCGCCTCGTCGGCCGCAAGCTGGCGCTGGTCGATGACTTGCCGGGCGTTACGCGCGACCGG
>Ga0308157_10007021_pt1 | contig 13252 bp, 8 predicted proteins | sample PhyBR1_FD_201035 | JGI IMG/M metagenome (GOLD analysis project Ga0308157, IMG submission 201035) | Phyllosphere microbial communities from UC Gill Tract Community Farm, Albany, California, United States - DLSLB.R1 | ecosystem: Host-associated > Plants > Phyllosphere > Unclassified | place: USA...
GAATGTCCCCATGATCTGCGCAGGCGTAGCCCCCAGGGTGCGCAGGATGGCGATATCCGGCCCTTTGTCGTTCACCACCATGACCAAGGTGGCGATGATGTTGAACGCGGCCACGGCGATGATCATTAGCAACAACAGGCCAATCATGGTCTTTTCCATCTTCATGGCGCTGAACAGGCTGCCTTGGGTGTGGGACCAGTCATCTGCCCGGTAGCCCTCGCCAAGCTGCGCTGCGATGGCCTTGGACACTTGCGGGGCGGCATACAGGTCATGCAGCTTCAGCCGCACACCTTGAACCTGGCCGGGTGCCCAACGCTGCATGGTCGCGGCATCGGCCATGTGAATGTAGGCCTGGGAGCCATCGAGCTCGGCGCCCACCTTGAAAATGCCCACCACGGTCAAGCGCTGCATGCGTGGGGTGATCCCGCCAGGCTCGCTGCTGATCTCTGGCACGATCAAGGTCAGTTTGTCCCCGGTATTCAGGCGAAAACGGCGGGCCGTCAGCTCGCCAATCACCACGCCGAACTCGCCGGGCTGCAAGTCCTGCAAGCGGCCCTGAACGATGTGCCGCCCTACGATCGAAACCTTGTTTTCCTCGGCCGGATCGATACCGCCCACCTGAATGGGTTGCATGGCGCCCTTATAGGACAACATGCCTTCCATCTCGGTGATCGGGGCCGCGGCAACCACGGCAGGGTTTTTCATGGCCGCATCGGCCACCTGCTGCCAGTTGTCCAGCGGCTGCTGGCCCAGAATGGCCGCGTGGGGGACCAAGCCCAGGATGCGCGAGCTCATTTCGCGCTGGAAGCCGTTCATCACCGACAGCACCACGATCATGGCCAGCACGCCCAGGGACAGGCCGATCATCGAGGTCATGGAGATGAACGAGATGAAATGGTTGCGACGCTTGGCCCGGGTATAGCGCGCGCCGATGAAGATGGGCAGGGGTCTGAACATGTGCGAATACACCCAATCAAAACAGGTCGCGGGATGAAAGGGTCATCCCGCTCGGTCGGTCAGATCGCCACCAGGTGGCCATTGTCGAGTTTCAGTACACGGTCCATCTGACGCGCAAGGCTCAGGTCGTGGGTCACCACCAGGAACGCCGTGCGCGAAGCACTGGACAGTTCCTGCATCAATTCCTGGATGCCTTGGGCAGTGTGGTGATCGAGGTTCCCGGTGGGTTCGTCCAGCATCACAAGGCCCGGGCGGTTGACCAGCGCACGCGCAATGGCCACCCGCTGACGCTCACCGCCAGACAGCTCGGCCGGCTTGTGATTGAGGCGATGCCCCAGCCCAACGCGTTTGAGCAGCGCCTCGGCACGTTCACGCGCCTCTGGGATAGCGGTACGGCCGATGAGCAGCGGCATGCACACGTTCTCCAGGGCCGTGAATTCGGGCAGCAGGTGATGAAACTGGTACACGAAGCCCAACTCGCGGTTGCGCAGCAGGCCACGGGCGCGCTCGCCCAACGCCGACAGCTCCTCGCCGGCCAACCACACGCTGCCCTGTGTGGGGCGATCCAGGCCGCCCAGCAGGTTGAGCAAGGTGCTCTTGCCCGACCCCGAACTGCCGACGATGGCGATGCGCTCGCCGGCGTGCAGTTCCAGGTTCAGGCCAGACAACACCTGCACCGACTCGGGGCCCTCGTCGTAGGACTTGCCCAGGTTGCGGCAACTCAGAACGGCTTTATCACTCATGCGCGACTCACTCATAACGTAACGCCTCTGCCGGCTGGGTGCGTGCCGCACGCCAGGCAGGGTACAGGGTGGCGAAGAAACTCAGGACCAATGCCGCACCACAGACCATGTACACGTCCTGGGCCTGGATCTGCGAGGGCAGGTAATCGATGAAATACACGTCGGCGTTGAGGAATTTGTGGCCGATCAAATGCTCGATCCCGGCGATGGCCGTACTGACGTTGAGCGCGGCGATGATGCCCACCACGGCGCCGATCAACGTGCCCACGACACCGATCACGGTGCCCTGCACCATGAAGATGAGCATGATCTGCCCGGGGGTGGCACCCAACGTGCGCAGAATGGCGATGTCCCCTCGCTTGTCGTTGACCACCATCACCAGCGTGGAAATGATGTTGAACGCGGCAACAGCGACGATCAGCAGCAACAGCAGGCCGATCATGGCTTTTTCCATGCGAATGGCCTGGTAGAGGTTGCCATGGGTACGGGTCCAGTCGCGGCTGTAGAAGTCCTGGTCGCCCAGCTGTTGGGCTATGTCGTAAGCCACCCGCGGGGCCTGGAACAGGTCATCGAACTTCAAGCGCAGGCCCTGCACCTGGTCGGGCTTCCAGCGGTGCAGGCGCGACAGGTCGGCGATGTTGGTCAGCCCCAGGTAACCGTCGATTTCGCCGGCTCCCACATGGAAGGTGCCGACCACGGTGAAGCGCTTCATGCGCGGGAACATGCCGGCCGGTGTAACGCTGACCTCCGGGGCCACGAAGGTGAGTTTGTCACCGACGGCCACGCCCAGCTTGGCTGCCGCCTTGTCGCCGATCATGATGCCCCACTCACCGGGCGCCAACTGGTCCAGCCGGCCCTGCTGGACGAAGTTATCGATGATCGATACCTCCCGTTCCCGGGCCGGATCGATGCCGTTGAGCAACACCTTCTGCACCTTGCCGTCATGGGTAAGCAAACCCTGCATCTGGGTGAAGGGCGCGACCGCCACCACCTGCGGATTCTGCTTTACTTGTTCGGCAAGGGCAGGCCAGTCGGCGATGGGCTGGCCGCTCTCGAGCGTGGCGTGAGGGATCATGCCCAACACGCGGGTGCGCATCTCGTGGTCGAACCCGTTCATCACCGACAGCACCACGATCATGACTACCACGCCCAGGGCGAGGCCGATCATCGAGGTCAGGGAAATGAACGAGACGAAGTGATTGCGACGTTTGGCACGGGTATAACGCGTGCCGATGAATGCGAAAAGAGGTCTGAACATGTCGGGGCTTGTTCGGATGGAAGGGAACGTCCTTGTGGCGAGGCGCCTACGGCGGCTTTACACTCGGACCACCGCCGCTACCATGGGTTCGCCATGACGACATTAGACGAAGAAGATCGCCGCGAATACTACCGCATTGCTGATCGGATCGCACTTCAAATCAGCCCATTGAGCGCGGCCCAAGCCCTTGATCCAGATGTGTTGCAGGATGATTCCCCACTGTTCAATCTGCTCAGCGAGCTGCACCTGGCCGACTTCGAGGCCCAGCACCTGCTGCGCCAGCTCAGCGACAAGGACCGCACCCTCGCAGCGTTTCTGCGGGTACAGAACAAGCGCCTGGACGTGCTCAGCGCCGTGGTCGCCCATACCCTGCTGGGCGAGGTAGGCCAACCGCAGGCAGTGGTGATGTCCGAAGGCGGTCTGGAGTGCGTCCAGCCAGGGCCTTTTGCACCGGGTACCCAAGTGAAGGTACAAATGGTGCTGATGCCACGCGCCCATGGCCTGCTGTTGCGTGGCAAGATCACCCATTGCGAGGCCAGGCCCGAGGAGGGCTTCGAGGTCGGCATCGAGTTCATCGACATGGTCGATGCCCAGCGCCAGCTGCTTGCCCGCTACATCCTGCAGCGCCAGCAGCAGCAAAGACGCCAGCAACTGGAACAGAACGCCCCATCACCCTGACTCCATTTTTCTCACTGAAGGAACGAACGTGACCCTGATCTATGGCCATCGCGGCGCCAAGGGCGAAGCGCCCGAGAACACCCTGAACAGCTTCCGCCAGTGCCTGTCCCACGGCATCATGCGCTGCGAGCTGGATCTGCACCTGTCGGCCGACAACCAGCTGATGGTGATCCATGACCCTACCCTCAAGCGCACCACCGGCAAGCGCGGCAAGGTGGTCGAGCACCCGGCCGAAGACCTGGTCAAGCTCGACGCACGTCAGGGTGGCCCGGGCTGGGTCCAGCCCTGCCCCATCCCACGCCTGGAAGAGTTGTTCGAGAAATGCCCGTTCGAGCACTGGCAGCTGGAGGTCAAGAGCGCCTCGCGCACCCGCGCAGCCAGCACGGTGCTGGCCATTCGCGAACTGGCCCAGCAGTTTGGCTTGCTGGACAAGGTAACGATCACCTCCAGTTCACGCGAAGTGCTGGGCGCCGCTCAAGAACTGGTGCCGGATGTGCAACGCGGCCTGGTGGCCGAGTACGCCTGGCTCGACCCGCTGAAAGTTGCACAGAACTATGGTTGCCAGATGCTGGCCTTGAACTGGACGCTGTGCACCCCGGAACGCCTGCAAAAAGCGCAAAAGCAGGGCTTGCACGTGTCGGTATGGACGGTCAACGAGCCGGCACTGATGCGCCGGCTCGCTGATTTTGGCGTGGACAGCCTGATTACAGACTTTCCCGGTTTGGCCAGGACCACCCTCGGGCAGGGTTGAATTCGGTCTCTCCGACCGGCTCAGGCCACCGGTCGGAGCCGCTCAAAAAAGCCGGTTCAGACCGTCATAGGCCGCTACCCGATAGGCTTCGGCCATGGTCGGGTAGTTGAACGTGGTGTTCACGAAGTACTTGAGGTTGTTCAGCTCGCCCGGCTGGTTCATCACCGCCTGGCCGATATGCACGATTTCCGACGCCTGATAGCCGAAGCAGTGCACACCCAGCACCTGCAGCGTCTCGCGGTGGAACAGGATTTTCAGCATGCCCTGGGGCTCACCGGCAATCTGCGCCCGGGCCATGCTCTTGAAGAAGGCCTTGCCCACTTCATAGGGCACCTTGGCCTGGGTCAGTTCCTGCTCGTTCTTGCCGATCGAGCTGATCTCCGGAATGGTGTAGATACCCGTCGGTACATCGTTGACGAAACGCCAGCTGCCGTTGTCGACGATGCTCCCTGCGGCCGAGCGGCCCTGGTCGTGCGCGGCACTGGCCAGGCTTGGCCAGCCAATCACGTCGCCGGCGCCGTAGATGTTCGGCACGCTGGTGCGGTAGGCCTCGTCCACTTCGATCTGGCCGCGGCTGTTGACCTTGATGCCGATGTTCTCAAGCCCCAGCTTGTCGGTGTTGCCGGTACGCCCGTTGCACCAGAGCAAAGCATCGGCCTTGATCTTCTTGCCCGACTTCAGGTGCAGGATGACACCGTTGTCCAGCCCCTCGACCCGCTCATAATCTTCGTTGTGGCGCACGGTGATGTTGTTGTTGCTGAAGTGGTAGCTCAGGGCCTGGGAGATTTCCGAATCCAGGAAGCTGAGCAATTGCCCACGGTTGTCCACCAGTTCGACCAGCACACCCAGGCCGCTGAAGATCGAGGCGTATTCGCACCCGATCACCCCGGCGCCATAGACGATCAGCTTGCGCGGGGTATGGCTCAAGCTGAGGATGGTGTCGCTGTCGTACACACGCGGGTGGTTGAAGTCGATGTCTGCTGGCCGATAGGGGCGCGAACCGGTGGCAATGATGATGTGCTTGGCGTTGAGTTTTTCCACCACACCATTGGGGCAGACCACTTCGACGGTCTGCTCGTCGGCGAAGCTGCCGGTGCCGAAGAACAGATCGACGCGGTTGCGGGCATAGTAGCCCGTACGCGAGGCCACCTGTTTGGCGATGACCTTCTCGGCGCTCTTGAGCACGTCCGGGAAGGAGAACCAACGCGGCTCGCCGATGGCGCGGAACATGGTGTTGGTGTTGAACTGCATGATCTGCCGCACCGAGTGACGCAGTGCCTTGGAGGGGATGGTGCCCAAGTGGGTGCAGTTACCCCCGACCTGGCGGCGGGTGTCGACCATCGCCACCTTGCGCCCTGCTTTGGCGGCGTTCATTGCCGCACCTTCCCCGGCTGGGCCGGAACCCAGCACCACTACGTCGTAGTTGTAGACAGCCATGCGTACTCCTTCAGAACTGGCCCGCAAGCCACGGTCGCTTGCGGCGCACGATCATGCCGCCTGGGCGCCATGAGAAAAAATCGGGTGCAGTCTAATCAAGCGTGAACGGCGCGCACATTAACCCTTGGTCGCGTCGTAGGCCAATTTCGCCCGCACTACATAAACCACCTTCTCCTTGGCGGCAATCATCCTCGTCCCCGCTTTCGATCACCTTTCACTACCTGCTCAGGCGAAAAAACCGCTCAGGCACCTGCCAAACGGCGGTCATTGTCCCTGAAATGTCGCGTTGAGTCACTCGGTGCCCCCTGCGCTCTGCGAGTACAAGCACCCGTGCCCGGCCGCCCAAACGAAAACGGGAACCCGAAGGTTCCCGTGTGTTCAGCGTCTGAACGGCCGATCAGCGTGGAAAGGCAGGTGGGTTGACCCCGGCCATGTCTTCCATCACGCGCACGACCTGGCAGCTGTAGCCGAATTCGTTGTCATACCACACGTACAGCACGACGCGGTTGTCGTTGCAGATGGTGGCTTCGGCGTCTACCACACCGGCGTGGCGCGAGCCCACGAAGTCGGTGGAGACCACTTCCTGGGAGCTGACGTAGTCGATCTGCTTGTGCAGGTCCGAGTGCATGGCCGTCTGGCGCAGGTACTCGTTGATTTCCTCGCGGCTGGTGGCCTTTTCCAGGTTCAGGTTGAGGATGGCCATCGACACGTTCGGCGTCGGCACGCGAATGGCGTTGCCGGTCAACTTGCCCTTGAGCACTGGCAGGGCCTTGGCGGCGGCGGTGGCAGCACCGGTTTCGGTGATGACCATGTTCAGCGGCGCGGCGCGGCCACGGCGGCTGCCCTTGTGGAAGTTGTCGATCAGGTTCTGGTCGTTGGTGAACGAGTGAACGGTTTCGACGTGGCCGTTGACGATGCCGTACTGGTCGTTGACGGCCTTGAGCACCGGCACGATGGCGTTGGTGGTGCAGGAGGCGGCGGAGATGATCTTGTCATCGGCCGTGATCTCGCCATGGTTGATGCCGTGCACGATGTTCTTCAGGGCACCCTTGCCAGGTGCGGTGAGGATCACGCGGCTGGCACCCGGGCACGCCAGGTGCTGGCCCAGGCCGTCGGCATCACGCCATACGCCGGTGTTGTCCACGATCAGCGCGTTGTCGATACCGTACTGGGTGTAGTCGACTTCGCTCGGGTTCTTGGCATAGATGATCTGGATCAGGTTGCCGTTGGCCGTCAGGGTGTTGTTGGCTTCGTCGATGGTGATGGTGCCATCGAACGGCCCGTGCACCGAGTCACGACGCAGCAGGCTGGCACGCTTGACCAGATCGTTCTCGGCGCCTTTGCGCACGACGATGGCACGCAGGCGCAGGCCGTCGCCGCCACCGGTCTTCTCGATCAGGATACGCGCCAGCAGGCGACCGATACGGCCGAAACCATACAGCACGACGTCGGTGCCCTTGCGCGCAGCGGCGTTCTGCTGGCCCACCACGTCGGCCAGCTCCTCACGCACGAACTGCTCGGCGCTGCGGCCGTTGCCTTCGAGCTTGAACTTGTTGGCCAGCTTGCCCAGGTCGACCGAGGCGGCGCCCAGCTTCAGCTCGCTCATGGCCTTGAGCAGGGGGAATGTCTCGTGAACGGACAGTTCGGTTTCGTCGGTCTGGCGATGACGCGCAAAGCGGTGTGCCTTGAGGATCGAGATAACCGAACGGTTGATCAGGCTGCGGCCATAGATCGAGCTCACCACATTGTTGTTGCGGTAGAGCTGACCGATAAGCGGGATCATCGCTTCAGCCAGGGCTTCACGATCGATCCACTCACCAAGACACTGGTCGGGCTTCTGAGTCACGGGAACCTTCCACATGTAGGGACAGAAAAAAGGGGCTACATTATGACGCCCCGATGCGTAACCGGCAATGAGCGCCTGTCGAGGTCACGCACATCGATCATCCTGCCCCATTGGAGCCTGACAGCCGCCAGCGTCACCGGTACAATCGGTCTCTTTGCCGAAACGCTTGGAGTGCAATCTCCCGTGTCAGTTCTGCGCCTACCGCAACTGTCGGCTACCGCCGGCAAACAAACCTGGGGCAACCTGCCCGGTGCCGCCCTCAGCCTTGCCATCGCCGAGGCCGCCAGCAGCGCTGGCCGCTTTACCCTGCTACTGACGGCAGACAGCCAGGCCGCCGACCGCCTGGAGCAGGAACTGAAGTTCTTCGCGCCCGAGTTGCCAGTGCTGCCGTTTCCCGACTGGGAGACCCTTCCCTACGACCTGTTCTCGCCCCACCAGGACATCATCTCCCAGCGCATCGCTAGCCTGTACCGGTTGCCCGAGCTGAGCCACGGCATCCTGGTGGTGCCCATTACCACGGCCTTGCATCGCCTGGCCCCTACCCGCTTCCTGCTAGGCAGCAGCCTGGTGCTGGACGTGGGCCAGACCATCGATGTGGAGCAGATGCGCAGCCGCCTCGAAGCCAGTGGCTACCGCTGCGTCGACACCGTCTATGAGCATGGCGAGTTCGCCGTGCGTGGGGCCTTGATCGACCTGTTCCCGATGGGCAGCAAGCTGCCCTACCGCATCGACCTGTTCGACGACGAAATCGAGACGCTGCGCACGTTCGACCCCGAGACCCAGCGCTCGATCGACAAGGTCGACTCCATTCGCCTGCTGCCGGCTCGCGAATTTCCGATGCAAAAAGAGGAAGTCACTCGGTTCAAGGCACGCTTTCGCGAGCGTTTCGACGTGGATTTTCGCCGCAGCGCGATCTTCCAGGACCTGGCCAGCGGCATCATCCCGTCAGGCATCGAGTACTACCTGCCGCTGTTCTTCGAAGAAACCTCGACCCTGTTCGACTACTTGCCAGCCGATACCCAGGTGTTTTCGCTGCCGGGCGTCGAGCAGGCGGCCGAGCATTTCTGGAACGACGTGCGCGGGCGCTATGAGGACCGCCGGGGCGACCTGAGCCGGCCCTTGCTGCCGCCGGCCGAGCTGTTCATGCCAGTGGAAGACTGTTTCGCACGCCTCAAGCAGTGGCCAAGGGTGGTGGTCAGCCGCGATGACCTGGACCCCGGCGCCGGGCGCCAGCGCTTCGCCGCCCGCGCCCTGCCCGACCTTGCCATCGAAGCCAAGGCCAACCAGCCGCTGGCGGCATTGGCAGGGTTTCTCGACCAGTTCGATGGCCGCGTCTTGTTCACCGCAGAATCGGCCGGGCGCCGCGAAGTGCTGCTCGAGCTGCTCGAACGGCTCAAGCTGCGCCCGAACACGGTCGAAGGCTGGACCGACTTCGTCACCGGCAGCGAACGCCTGAACATCACCATCGCACCGCTCGACGAAGGCCTGCTGCTCGACGACCCGGCCATGGCCCTGATCGCCGAAAGCCCGCTGTTCGGTCAGCGGGTGATGCAGCGCCGCCGCCGCGACAAGCGCGGCGAAACCGCCAACGACGCCGTCATCAAGAACCTGACCGAGCTGCGCGAAGGCGCACCGGTGGTGCACATCGACCATGGCGTAGGCCGCTACCTAGGCCTGGCCACGCTGGAAATCGACGGCCAGGCCGCCGAGTTCCTTACCCTTGAATACGCCGAGGGCGCCAAGCTCTACGTACCGGTTGCCAACCTGCACCTGATCGCCCGCTACACCGGCAGCGATGACGCGCTGGCGCCCCTGCACCGCCTGGGCTCGGAAACCTGGCAGAAAGCCAAGCGCAAGGCTGCCGAACAGGTACGCGATGTCGCCGCCGAGCTGCTCGACATCTATGCCCGCCGAGCAGCGCGCAAGGGTTATGCGTTCGCCGACCCCGCCGCCGACTACGCCACGTTCAGCGCAGGCTTCCCGTTCGAGGAAACCCCCGACCAGCAAGCGGCCATCGAAGCGGTACGCGCCGACATGCTGGCGCCCAAGCCCATGGACCGCCTGGTGTGCGGCGACGTGGGCTTCGGCAAGACCGAGGTGGCCATGCGTGCAGCGTTCATCGCCGTGCACAGCGGTCGCCAGGTGGCTGTGTTGGTGCCCACTACCCTGCTGGCCCAGCAGCATTACAACAGTTTCCGCGACCGATTCGCGGACTGGCCGGTCACCGTCGAGGTGATGAGCCGCTTCAAATCGGCCAAGGAAGTGGCCACCGCCGCGGCCGAGCTGGCCGAGGGCAAGATCGACATCCTGATCGGCACCCACAAGCTGCTCCAGGACGATGTGCGCTTCAAGGACCTGGGCCTGGCCATCATCGACGAAGAGCATCGTTTCGGTGTGCGTCAGAAAGAGCAGCTCAAGGCGCTGCGCAGCGAAGTGGACATCCTCACCCTGACCGCCACGCCCATCCCGCGCACCTTGAACATGGCTGTGGCGGGTATGCGCGATCTGTCGATCATCGCCACGCCACCGGCGCGGCGCCTGTCGGTGCGCACCTTCGTCATGGAACAGAACAACAGCACCGTCAAGGAAGCACTGCTGCGCGAACTGCTGCGCGGCGGCCAGGTGTACTACCTGCACAACGATGTGAAAACCATCGAGAAATGCGCCGCCGACCTGGCCGAGCTGGTCCCCGAGGCGCGCATCGGCATTGGCCACGGCCAGATGCGCGAGCGCGAGCTGGAACAGGTGATGAGCGACTTCTACCACAAGCGCTTCAACGTGCTGGTGGCCTCGACCATCATCGAAACCGGCATCGACGTGCCCAGCGCCAACACCATCGTCATCGAGCGTGCCGACAAGTTCGGCCTGGCCCAGCTGCATCAACTGCGTGGCCGAGTCGGTCGCAGCCACCACCAGGCCTATGCCTACCTGCTGACGCCAACGCGCCAGAAGGTCAGCGGCGACGCCGAAAAACGCCTCGAAGCCATCGCCAACACTCAAGACCTGGGCGCCGGGTTCGTGCTCGCGACCAACGACCTGGAAATCCGCGGGGCTGGCGAATTGCTCGGGGATGGCCAGAGCGGCCAGATTCAGGCGGTGGGCTTTACCCTGTACATGGAAATGCTCGAGCGCGCCGTCAAGGCGATCCGCAAGGGCACCCAGCCCAACCTGGAGCAACCACTGGGCGGCGGCCCGGAAATCAACCTGCGCCTGCCGGCCCTGATCCCCGAGGACTACCTGCCGGACGTGCATGCGCGGCTGATCCTGTACAAGCGCATCGCCTCGGCAGCCGATGAGGAAGGGCTCAAGGACCTGCAGGTCGAAATGATCGACCGCTTCGGCCTTCTGCCAGAGCCCACCAAGAACCTCATGCGCCTGACGCTGCTCAAGTTGCAGGCGGAGAAACTTGGCATCAAGAAAGTCGACGCCGGCCCCAACGGCGGCAAGCTGGAGTTCGAGGCCGAAACGCCGGTCGATCCTCTGACCCTGATCAAGCTGATCCAGAGCCAGCCCAAGCGCTACAAGTTCGAGGGCGCCACTCAGTTCCGCTTCCTGGTTCCAATGGAACGGCCTGATGAGCGCTTCAACACCCTTGAGGCGCTGTTCGAGCGCCTGACACCAAAGCCTGCCTAAGGAAGATCCATGCGCGCCATTCGCTGTCTGACCCTGCTGCTGGTGGCGTTTGCCCCAGCGGCATTCGCCCAGGGCCCGTACCAGGTCGAAATGATCCTGGTACGGCAGAACAACGTACCCGCGTTTACCAGCCCCTTCGCTCCCGAAGACTGGAGCGCCGGGGCGCCACGGCTGGACAAGAGCGCAGAGCAGCGCCCAGCCCTGGAAGACGAGGCCACGCGCCTGGGCGCCACGGCCGACTACACGGTGCTCATGCATCGGGCCTGGCAACAGCAGGTAGGCGATGGGCCCAGTCGCATCGCATTGGGTGAGGGTGCCGAGCAGTTCGGCCATTTCCCGATCGAGGGCAACCTGAGCATCACCCAGGGCCGCTTCATCCAGGTTGAAGCCAACCTCTGGGTCAACCAGCTCGACAGCAACGGCAGCGTGCTGCAGAGCGAGCAGTTTCGCCAGGCCAACAGCAATGTGAAAGGCGGACAACTGACCTACCTGGACGGCGGCCATCTGGCCATGCTCCTGAAGATCACCCCACCCGGCACACCCAAGATGCCATCGCTGGACATGCTGGAGCAGTAGCCCATGAGCCGCAATGGACCGGATGCCTTCGAGCTGCTGAACGAGTACCCCAACTGGATCGAATGTTTCGACGCAGGCACTCTGAGGCGAGGCGAGGTTTACGCGAGCGAGGGCATGTCCGAGCTGGAGTACCTAAACGGGCAAAGGTTTTCCGCTCTGTGCAAAGGCAGTGCAGGACAAACCTACCGGCAGGACATCGAAGTGAGCGTGCATGCCGGGCGCCTGCTCGTAAAAGGCCGGTGCAGTTGCCCTGTTGCGCGCAACTGCAAGCACTGCGCGGCTGCGCTGCTGCTGATCAGCGACCCCTTCGACACGCCACTGATAGCCAAGCCCACCTCTGCAAAGATGTCAGCCGAGCTTCAACATTGGCTCAGCAATCTCGAACAAGCGCCCGCGCCAGTCGAACCGGGCAAGGACAGGCGCGGGCGCTCGGTCTGCTACAACTTGCGCCTTCAGGACGATGCCAGTTGCTCAGTGGTCGTGCGCAAGGGCGCCGAAACCGAAGACGGCATTCGCTTCAGCCGGGTGCAGTCGGTCTACGACTTCCTGTACGACCGACCGAAGTTCGTGACCGAAGAAGACGCGCGCATCCTGCGTCTGCTCTCCTCGCTCAATCAGGGGGGCGGCCAGGAGCGAGGCTACAGGCTGACCGGGGCCGAAGGCGGTGAGTTGCTCCAGCGCATCATCGACACGGGCCGACTGTACCTGTTCGACACCCAACCGCAACTGGTGCCCGGGCCGGTGCGCCAGGGCGAGTTTCGCTGGGTGCGCCTGGACAATGGTGCGTACCGTGGCTTGTGGTTCACCGGCGGGGATAAAACCAACTGCGTCATCCCGTTGCTTCCGCTGTACTACCTGGACATGGTCACCCATGAGATCGGTATCCTCGAACATGGGCTCAACCCCCACGTTGCAATGCAACTGACCCTCGCACCCGAGGTGCCGGAGCACTTGGTCGTGCCACTCAGCCACAAGCTCAATGCCTTGAGCCATGCCGTGCCTACGCCGACCGAGGTCGAAGAGCAACACGTCGATGACATCCAGCCCAAGGCGCACCTCGCGCTCGGGAGCCTGGAGTTCACCGCCTACATGCCCAAGACCGGCCGCATGCAGCGCCAGATGCAGCATCGCGCCGCGTTGTCGTTCGACTACGACGGCCTGTCGGCCAGCGGTAATACCGACAAGCCGCTCACGCGCCTGGTGGGCAGTGTGAGCCAGCGCATCAGCCGTCAACCCAAGGCTGAGCAAGCCCTGCGCAATGTCCTGCGCGACATGGGGTTCAAGGTCGCGACCCGGCAGAGCAAGGCGCTGCCCGACAGCGCGGGCGAGATGTTCCTGCTCGCCGACGACGAAGCCTGGCTGCAGTTCGTGCG